>Ga0228703_1000687_pt1 | contig 23068 bp, 31 predicted proteins | sample McNCre217_Aug_MG_3_FD_178020 | JGI IMG/M metagenome (GOLD analysis project Ga0228703, IMG submission 178020) | Freshwater microbial communities from McNutts Creek, Athens, Georgia, United States - 29-17_Aug_MG | ecosystem: Environmental > Aquatic > Freshwater > Creek | place: USA: Georgia... | reverse complement strand
AGTGCCTAAAGTGATTGAGTGAGTTGAAAACCATGACCCACTCCACGAAAGAACTCCATTTGCAAAGTGTGAGCGAACTCGCCTCTACTTTGCACAACAAAAAAGCCAGCGCAGTTGAAGTTGCGCAGCATTTTTTACAACGTATTCAAGCCGACAAAATGGGTGCTTTTTTAGATGTGAATGCAGACGCCACCTTGGCCCAAGCCCAAGCTAGCGACGCACGTTTGGCCGTTGGTACAGGCGGCTGCCTAGAAGGTGTGCCTATTGCGCACAAAGACGTATTCGTTACACGTGACTTCATCACCACTGCAGGCTCCAAAATGTTGGCGAACTACCGCTCGCCCTTTGATGCCACCGTGGTGCAAAAACTCGCCAGTGGTGTGAATGGGCAAAGTGGCGCAGGCATGGTCACTTTGGGCAAACTCAATTGCGATGAGTTTGCGATGGGCTCAGGGAACGAGAACTCTGCTTTTCATCCTGTACGCAATCCTTGGGACGCTTCGCGCGTTCCCGGCGGCTCGTCTGGCGGCAGTGCAGCAGCAGTCGCCGCACGCTTAACCCCTGCAGCGACAGGCACAGACACTGGTGGTTCGATTCGCCAACCCGCCAGTTTTTGCGGCATCACAGGCATCAAACCCACCTATGGCCGCGCATCGCGTTACGGCATGATTGCCTATGCGTCGAGCCTAGACCAAGCAGGCCCTATGGCGCGTAGCGCGGAAGACTGCGCCTTGTTACTCAGCGCCATGTGTGGTCCTGATTTGGATCGTGACTCCACCTCGTTAGACGTAGCCACTGAAAATTTCTCTGCCAAGCTCACACAAAGCGTAAAAGGTTTGCGTATTGGCATACCTAAAGAATTTTTTGGTGACGGTCTTGCAAGCGATGTTCGTAGCGCCATCGTTGCCGCGCTCAAAACATTAGAGTCTCAAGGCGCACAACTCGTACCGATTTCTCTACCGCGTACTGAGTTGTCCATTCCTGTGTATTACATCATTGCGCCAGCGGAAGCGAGTTCTAACCTGAGCCGTTTTGATGGCGTGAAGTTTGGCCATCGCGCCAAGGATTACACCGACTTGGTCAGCATGTACAAACAAACACGCGCCGAAGGTTTTGGCGAAGAAGTGAAGCGCCGCATCATGACGGGCGCTTATGTATTGAGCCACGGCTACTACGACGCCTACTACTTACAAGCGCAAAAAATCCGCCGCATGATTGCGGAAGATTTCCAACAAGCCTTTACGCAATGTGATGTCATTGCGGGCCCCGTAGCACCAAGCGTGGCATGGACACTCGGACATAACGCCAGCGATCCGTTAGCAGATTATTTGGCAGATATCTTCACGTTACCTGCGTCACTAGCAGGCTTACCCGGCATGAGCATTCCCGTTGGATTCGGCGACGCCCATATGCCTGTCGGCATGCAACTCATCGGCAACTATTTGCAAGAAGCCACTTTGTTGAACGTAGCGCACCAGTTTCAATTGGCAACCGACTTTCACATGCAGTCTCCACAAGGAGGTGCAGCACTATGAGCAAATTGGTACAAGGTTATGAAGTCGTCATCGGCTTCGAGACGCACGCACAACTCTCCACCCAAAGCAAAATTTTTAGCCGCGCCTCAACAGCGTTTGGTGCTGAACCCAACACGCAAGCATGTGCGGTGGACTTGGCGTTGCCCGGCACTCTGCCTGTGATGAATGTCGGCGCAGTTGAACGCGCGATTGAGTTTGGTTTGGCCGTGAACGCGCACATTGCAGAACGCAGTGTGTTTGCGCGTAAAAATTATTTCTACCCTGATCTACCCAAGGGCTATCAAATCAGCCAGTTCGAGATTCCAGTGGTGCAAGGTGGTGAGGTGTCTTTCTTTTTAGAAGAAGGCAAAGAAACCGTGCGCAAAACAGTGCGCTTGGTACGCGCGCATTTAGAAGAAGATGCAGGCAAATCTTTGCATGAAGACTTTGTCGGGCAAAGCGGCATTGACCTCAATCGCGCGGGTACGCCTTTGCTGGAAATCGTGACAGAGCCTGATATGCGTAGTAGTGACGAAGCCGTGGCTTACGCCAAAGAGCTGCACAAAATCGTCACATGGATTGGCATTTGCGATGGCAATATGCAAGAAGGTTCTTTCCGATGCGATGCAAACGTGTCGGTGCGCAAACCCGGCGCCGAACTCGGCACGCGCCGTGAAATTAAAAACCTCAACAGTTTTAAATTCATGCAACAAGCCATCGACTACGAAGTGCGTTGGCAAATCGAACAAATTGAAGACGGCCACGCCATCGAACAAGCCACCGTCTTGTTTGACCCAGAAACCGGCGAAACACGCGCCATGCGCACCAAAGAAGACGCCGCCGATTACCGCTACTTCCCAGACCCCGATTTACCACCACTCTGTGTCGCACGCGACTGGGTAGAGCGCGTTAAAAGCGACATGGCAGAACTGCCACGCGTCATGGCCGAGCGTTTTGTCACGCAATACAAGTTGCCGGAATACGACGCCACCACATTGACGCAAAGCAAAGCGATGGCGGCTTATTTTGAAACAGCAGCCCAAGTGTGCGAGCAACCTAAGCTCGCCAGTAACTGGGTCATGGGCGAAGTGTCACGCCGACTGAATACCAGCGACAGCGGTTTTGACAGCATTGCGGTGTCAGCCACGCAACTTGGTGCATTGATCGTGCGCATCCACGACAACACCATCAGCAACAACGCTGCCAAAGACGTGTTCGATGCTTTGTGGAATAACCATGCACCCGCTTCAACAGACAAGGCCACAGCCTTGCAACAAGTCGATGCCGTGATCGACGCCAAAGGCCTCAAACAAATGAACGACAGTGGCGCGCTCGAAGCCATCATTGACGAAGTGCTAGCCGCCAACCCCGACAACGTGGCGCAATACCGCGCAGGCAAAGACAAAGCGTTCAACGCTTTGGTGGGTCAGGCCATGAAAGCCAGCAAAGGCAAGGCCAATCCGGCGCAGGTCAATGAGATGCTTAAAAAGAAGCTTTCTTAGTTTGCGCTTCATTTTTGAAGCGTAAATTTATGTTTTACGCTTCACCAAATTGACAAAAATGACAAAGTACCCTCTTCTCTTAGTCCCCGGCCTCATGTGCGACCACGCCTCATGGGCGCCGATGTTGCCTTTTCTGGACGCCCACATTGCGCACACCACGGTAGACCACGGCGACGCCGATTCCTTGGTCGGCATGGCCGAGCGCATCTTGCAAAACGCACCTGCGGTGTTTGATATGGCGGGGCATTCCATGGGCGGGCGTGTGGCACTGGAGGTGATGCGCATAGCACCCCACCGTGTGCGGCGTTTGGCTTTGCTGGGTACTGGCTACCGCGCCAAAGAAAGTGGAGAAGCTGGCGCAGAAGAAATGCGCAAGCGCCAAGTCTTGTTGGATATTGCACGCACCCAAGGTGTTCGCGCGATGGCGATGGAATGGGTCAAACCTATGGTGGCGCCTTCGCGTTTGGCGGACACTGATTTTGTAGAACAGATCGTGGCCATGATTGCGCGTAAATCGGAAGATATTTACAAGCGCCAAATCAAAGCGTTACTAGAGCGACCTGATGCCAGCGATGTTTTGTCGCACATTCAAATACCAACCCTCGTGATGGCTGGCGCTTTTGATGGCTGGGCCACGCCCGCGCAACACCAGGACATTGCCAACCATATTCCTGCAAAACCAGAAGTAGCAGTCATTGGCCCTTCAGGCCACATGATGATGATGGAAGAGCCGCAGTTAGTCGCGCAACACTTCAATCAGTGGTTGGCTTGATAGGTCACGCCGTAACGGGCGCGATAGGCTTGCACACTTGGCAAATGTTTTACCAACTCCCTAGAGCCTGCTTGCTTTTCTAAATAACTCAGTAAATCATCCAGCGTTGCAATGGCACACACTTGCAGGCCTACTTGTTCACGCACATATTGCACCGCACTGTACGACACATCTTGTATAGAACCGTCGTCTTTGACTTCTGTAGCCATCTCTTGTCTATCTAATGCAATGGCCACTGCGTGTGGTGTGGCGCCTGCCGCTTTGATCAGCGCAATCGATTCACGTGCCGCTGTGCCTGCACTCATCACATCGTCGATGATCAACACTTTTCCTTTGAGCGGTGCGCCAACCAACGAGCCCCCCTCGCCGTGGTCTTTGGCTTCTTTGCGGTTGTAGGCAAACGGCACATTGCGACCCAAGCGTGCTAACTCAATGGACACCGCAGCCCCCAAAGGAATGCCTTTGTAAGCGGGGCCAAAAATCATGTCAAACGCAATACCACTGTCAACCAAGCGTTGCGCATAAAAACTCGCTAGACGGCCTAATTTGGCACCATCGTCAAACAAACCCGCATTAAAAAAGTACGGAGACATGCGTCCAGCCTTGGTTTTAAATTCTCCAAACTTGAGCACGCCACAATCCAGCGAGAATTGCACAAACTCTTGCGCCAACGCGTCGTTGGTTGCAGCACTTGATGTCATCGGGGAAATCCTTGTTCAAACTCACCAGCCTCAACCTCAACGGAATTCGATCGGCCGCCAAGAAAGGCGTAGAAGCTTGGCTCGAAAAAGCCAAACCCGATTGTATTTGTGTACAAGAAATCAAAGCCCAAGCCGCAGATGTAGAAGGTGCCTTCGACACGCTGGCTGGCTTGAGCGGCCATTTTCATTACGCTGAAAAAAAAGGCTACTCCGGCGTAGGCGTCTATACGCGCCATACGCCCAGCGATGTCATCGTTGGTTTTGATGGTGGCGAGTTTGACGCTGAAGGCCGTTATGTCGAATTGCGCTTTGACACACCCAAACAAAAACTTTCCATCATCAGCAGCTATTTCCCGAGTGGCTCGTCCGGGCCGGAACGGCAAGAAGCCAAATACCGCTTTCTCGCCGCGATGTACCCGCATCTCATAGCCTTACAAAAAAACCGCAACTTTGTCTTGTGTGGCGACATCAATATTGCCCACAAAGAAGTCGACTTAAAAAACTGGCGCAGCAACCAAAAAAATTCTGGCTTCTTACCTGAAGAACGCGCATGGATGACGCAACTCACCACGCAAGGCGGTTTGGTCGATGTGTACCGCCAACTGCAACCGGAGACTACAGACGCGTGCTACACATGGTGGAGCAATCGCGGCCAAGCCTATGCCAACAACGTAGGGTGGCGTTTGGATTACCACCTGGCAACACCCGCCATTGCCGCCACGGCAAAAACAGAGCACATCTACAAAGACGAAAAGTTTTCTGACCATGCGCCCATCACCATCCAATACGATGGTTTGCTCTAAGGCACTCGCCTTTCATAGACATGGCGAAAGACACAATTTCCGTTGCCATCATCGGTGCTGGCCCTGCGGGTTTGATGGCCGCAGAAACGCTCAGTGCGGCAGGTGTACACGTACATGTGTACGACGCCATGCCCTCGGTTGGACGTAAGTTTTTATTGGCAGGCATCGGTGGCTTGAATCTCACGCATGCGGAACCGTTCGATGTATTCACCACACGTTATGGCGACCGTGCTGCTGCATGCGCGAAGTGGTTGCAAGGCTTTGATGCAACAGCCATGCGCGACTGGGCCCAAGGTTTAGGCATAGACACTTTTGTCGGCAGCTCGCAACGCGTGTTTCCAACTGACATGAAGGCAGCACCATTGCTACGCGCTTGGTTGCATCGTTTGCGCCATCCATCCCAAGGCATGCCAGTGCAGTTTCATATGCGGCACCGCTGGAATGGTGCGATAGCGCGTGTTGGCACATCTGACGCCCATTTATGGCAACTGCAATTTGACACACCACAAGGCGTGCATAGAGTCACAGCGCAAGTTGTTTTGCTGGCATTGGGCGGTGGTAGCTGGGCGCGTTTGGGGTCAGACGGCGCGTGGCAAGACTGGTTGCGCGCTTTGCAAATCGACGTGGTGCCATTGGTTCCCGCCAATTGCGGGTTTGAAGTGTCGGTAGATACACGCAAAGGGTGGAGTGACCATCTGCGCACAAAATTCGCTGGCACACCGTTGAAGTCGGTGATGCTGTCATGCAGTGACACGCTCGGCCACAGTTTTGCACGCAAAGGTGAAATGGTCATCACCGAATACGGCATAGAAGGCAGCTTGGTGTATGCAGCATCGGCATTGCTACGCGACGATATAGCGCGCACGGGCCATGCGCAACTGCATTTGAATTTACTGCCTGACATTGGCGCAGAACGCGTGTTGGCAGAAGTGCGTCATCCACGTGGTTCGCGCTCGCTCAGCAGCCATTTAAAAAGCCGCCTCCATTTACAACCCGTGCACTTGGCACTCTTGCATGAAGTGCTGCCCCGCGAAACGCTACAAGACCCTGCGCAACTGGCACACGCCATTCAACACTTGCCGATCACCGTAGTTGCAACACGCCCTTTGGACGAAGCGATCAGCAGTGCAGGTGGCGTCAGATTAGAAGCGTTAGACGATGCATTGATGGCGCACCAAGCCCCCGGCGTGTTTGCTGCTGGCGAAATGCTGGACTGGGAAGCACCTACCGGTGGTTACTTGCTGAGCGCTTGCTTTGCCAGTGGCCGGCATGCGGCATTGGGTGCGTTGGCGTATCTTCAGGCGCACATCGGTGGCGCAACCCCACTATGATTCGTACCATGTTTCGCACACTACTCAAATCCAAAATTCATCGCGTCACCACAACGGAGTGTCAGCTTCATTACGAAGGCTCCTGCGCCATCGATGAAAACCTGCTCGACGCCGCCAACATTTGTGAGAACGAACAAGTCCACATCTGGAACATCAACAACGGCGAACGCTTCATCACCTACGCCATCAAAGGCGAACGTGGCTCGGGCATGATTTCGGTTAATGGTTCGGCCGCACGTCGTGCCAGCGTGGGTGACTTGTTGATCATTGCGTCATTCGCGCAAGTGCATGAAGACCAAGTGGCCACACATGAACCGCAATTGGTTTTTGTGGATGAACACAACCGACAAGTGGGCTTGCGCCACCATGTGCCGACGCAGGCGGCTCCTGGACACAGTACGGATGAATGTTGAGTTAAGTTGAACCGATGAAGAAGCCAATTGGACAAAACGGTTTTTTCAAAGTGTCAGTTGATGAGACTGGCACAGCTTCTGGTGAGTTTGTCAGCGTCGCCTATCCCGCTCAAAAGGATGGCCAAGAATTAGTTGTCGCCGCTGCATTCGTCCAAGCAATGGCCGACGGAGCTCACGCTGATGGACTCTCCCCACTGTTCGCAGACTTAACTCCCCTTACCGAAAATCACTTTGACTTCTCGGTCACTGTTCAAGATTCACCTGCATACCTTGAGCTTCAAGAGATCGCGCCGCTCACAGGCCCCTACACAACGGCCCCAGCGCAATACAAACCCTACGACCACGCTAAACACATACTGGCGAAGATAAGGGCTAAGGCTGCAAAGTACCCCAATGATGGGGGAGCACCAATCTTCTTATTGGTCTACGTCACACATTGGTCCTTTGCCTTGTCGGAAACCGTAATTGCTTGTTTGCGTGTTTGGCTGCAACAAGAAGAGACTCCATTCCGTGCAATCTTTGCCTTCACACCACTGCTAGAGGCTGACGGAATAGCTAAGTGGCTTTCACCAGTACCGCCTGAGCTAATTGCTGGCTTTGACCCAGAGTCTGTGCGGGACAACACCGTACTAAACGTTAATCCAGCAGAGTTCGTGTTGGCCTCAAAAAGCTAGTTTGCAAACTATTTTTGAGTGTCGATTTAATTGACGCTTGCCCTTGAGCGTTACTACGAGAACGGTCGTCTGACGCTCCAAACCTAAAGTTTAGGTTAGCGGTAGGACTTGGACATTGTGCATTTTGATGTGAAAATTCCCTTTCTCTTAGCAAAGGTCCTCAAGTGAGTATTGAACAAGACAAGATTGGAAAGATTCTTACCGAACGCGGCGCGGTGCATCCGTGCCATCGCTGCGGGCATACGAATTTTTCTGTTATCGATGGGTATTCACATTTTTCAATCCAAAACGTACTCGATGGAAGTGTTTCACTAGGTGGGCCATCGGTTCCAGTTGCGATGGTCGCCTGCAATAACTGCGGAGCAATTACCCCACATGCCCTTGGTGCCCTTGGGTTAATGAATAAGCCTGAGGTGAAATAACCATGGCTACTACCTATGCAACGGGACAGGCTGCTGAGAACAAATTAGCCACGTATACGAGTGGCAACGATGATCGATACGTTGATAAACATTACGCTAACGTTAAATCTGATGTCATCGAGATCACTCATGACAAACTTGAGAACGTACTTTTAAAGTTTTACGAGAAGCGCCTGCTTCTAACAGCTTGGTTTAATCCGTTCTCCGTAATTCTCAGCGTTGCACTGACTTTGACTACAGCGGAATTCAAAACTACAGTTTTTAGTGTTGAAGGCCCTACTTGGAAAGCTATTTTTTTAGTTGCACTCTGCTTATCCATTGCATGGATATCGATCCTTTTGATCAAGCTGTTGATATACCGTAATGAAACATCAATTGAATCGCTAATCAATCGAATTAAAAACGTAGGTGAACCCAAGTAATCGAAGAACGCACGATCTAACCCATCGTGCGTTTTTCTTTGTGGTCCCCATAAAAACTAGTTTGCAAACTATTATTTCGGTGACGCTAGGCGTGAGTTTCGATTAAATCTACGTTTGTGCCGGGACTTGGATATTTGGCAATATGAGTGGAAAATAGTCCTGAGACTCGGAGGACGATTTGAATCATTCAATAAATCGGGCTGCTAATTTTCTAGTGATCTGTTGTGCTGTTTTGCTGATGTGTGGCTGCGCTCATCACGGACAAACTCAGGATTTTGCTGATCCGTATGGTTTCTTTGCAGGCATCTGGCATGGTTTGATCCTGCCTTTCTCAGTGCTCGGATTTTTGTTTACTAGCGACGTTTACATAATGGGTGAGCCGAACACGGGTTTGTTTTACTACGTGGGGTTTTTCATCGGCTTTTGCATGTTGCTACAAAGCGGCAATGACTCTTGAAAAATATGAAAACCAACTTTCGCCTCTCTTTCAGATTTTTAGCAACAACTTGTTTTTTGTTTGCTACATACATGACTCAAGCAAACGCAGACAACTTGTCAACCTGCCTATCTGGAAAATACCCTTCACTGTGCAATAAATCTTTGCTGACAGATAACCAACGCCAACAAACAGAACTTGCTGAGCGTAGTGAGAATCTAAGAACCTGCTTGACTGGTAAGTACCCATCTCTTTGCAAACGTAACTTACTGACTCAAGATCAAGCATCTCAAGTTCGTCAAGCTGAAAACCGAGAAAACTTAGCTACATGCCTGACAGGTCGTTACGTTACGTTGTGCAATCACGCAACGCTCAGCTCAGATGAACTTAGTAGAGTTAGAACTGCAGAACGACGCGAAAATTTGAATGTATGCCTGACTGGAAAATACCCTTCGCTGTGTAACAAAGCTCTTCTTTCAAACGATGAATTGAAAGCTACGGAAACTGCGGAAAGACGTGTCAAATCAGAGCCAACTCCACGTCAATCTCGCATAACACGCCGTGGAGGCTGCGAATCAGGACATTGGGTCGATTCCGTATCTGACGGTGGCGAGATAGTTAAGCTGGAGGATGGCAGCCTATGGCAGATTGACCTAGTTGATCAAATTGACACGGCCTTATGGCTACCAACAACCGACATTGTGGTTTGCTCGTACAAACTTATAAACAACGATGACAACGAAAGTGTTGGAGCAGTAAGAATTAGATAGGTTTACTAGAGTGAAAAGGTCTTTTATGCGTCAAATCATCAGAAAAAATCTGGCCTTTGGGGCATTGTTAGTGGTGATGGGTTTGCTCTCTGGTTGTGACAAATTGGGGGTTCCTTTGCCATGGCAAAAGAAAGAGGTCATTCAAATAAAGATTGATGGTGTGCCTTCAACAGGTAAAGAGCCTATGTTGATGATTGATGACCAACTAGAGCCGCTTGCCAAACCCACTTACAAATTAATTAAGCGCGATCTCTATGACTGTCAAGGTATGGTCGCGCCTTGGCTGCAAAATTTGCTAGTTGCTGAACTTAACTTTCTTGCAGAAAAATCAAAACTACAGTTGCTTGATAAACCCGTTTGCCTGCTTAACATTGATAAAGATGAAAGTCCTAAAAATGGGCGCTTTAGCGTCCATTTCTATAAAGATGCGCAGGAGCTCGATGCGTGTGTGCTGCATCAACACTGTGCGTCTGCAAGAAATGTCAGTCTTGTTTTAAAAAACCAATTGGTTTTCCGCTCCTATTTCTTGTCAGACTTCAAACGAGAGAAGTTCTACCAACATTGCGTCACGCCTGAAGGCAATTGGATTGCTAATACCACTTGCTATACGGTTGAAAATTAACCCACAAGAGTGGTCGACTTACCTCAGAAAATCTGATAAAAATGAGCGCCCATGACGACCCGCAGCCCATCCTCTCGACTCAGCAAGGAAGAGCTTGATGCCTTGCAAGGCCCGGTCGCGCACGCACCAGAGGACGCCTCGCCTTATGCAGTGGACACCTGGTTCAAATATCGCAACGCTTACTTGTTCACGGTGATCGGTTTTTATGTGGTCAAGCTTTTGTTTTTCACCGACGAGACGGTGTCGCACTTTGCTGTTCTCCCTGCTGACAAGGCCGACTTGATTTTGTACATTCGCTTGCGCGCGCTCGGAGTGGTGGTGTCCACTGGTTTTTATGTGTGGAGCTATTTGACGAACTGGAAATTTGAAAAAGTCGCACTGACGTTTGCCATCATCAGTGGCACCTTGTTTGTGATGGACTATTTCAATGCCTACATCTACCTGCACGAACAGGCTCGGCCCTTGGTGTCTTGGCTACTTGGTTTTCGCTTGCTCGCGGTCATCTGCTTGGGACTGAACGCCAACAACGCAGCACGCGCACCGCTGATGCCGCGCTCGATTTGGAAATGAAGCCCCTTAGTCCACATTGCTTGAAACCGTAATCTCGCTCACTACTGGTTTCAGCGAAGTCTACATACTGGCGTGAATCACCGCATACTGAGTATCGCTACGGCAATGGTTTTAGCAATTTGCGGTTAACGAGCCATATTGTCGGAAATGTTAATGTTTTGTATTCCATAGATGCTTTTTTCTGTATGTATCTATCTTTTTTGTAGAGCAATTATTAAATTGGTAGAAAGACCTTATGACAAACTTCTTTGATGGTGTGGCTACTCGGAAATTCAACCGTTGCTATGTCCCTAGAGCTCTGTTGCATTTGTACACGAACGCCATCACTTATGCATGTTCAGCGCGCATTATTCATTTAAGTAATGCTCTTGTTAAACAAAATGGTATTGACAAGTAACAAGCAGCTGTGCTATCTTTAATAACACCTGGTGTCAGTAATTTATGTCCAAAATTCCGAATGAATATGAACTCCAAAATGAACGGCACGAGATTAAGACTAAATCAGGTGGTGGCACTTTGCGTTATGAGGTCTGGGGGTATGTGAGAAATGGTGTAACAGTTGTAACGCGTTACAACATTGCTTACGTTAATCGCGATGTTTGTCACCGAGATAATGGAAGGGTGCTTGGCTATGACAATGCACACGACTATCACCACCGCCATTACATGGGGAAAATTGAACCTGTTGATTTTGTTAGTTTTGAGAAAACTGTTGAGACATTTGAAACGGAGTGGTTGCAGATCGTTGCAACGCTTAAAGCAAAGGGAAGAAAATCATGAGAAAAGTTGTTATTCGTACAGGCGATGAGAAAGGATTTTTTGCGCGCGCAAAGTCGGCAGCACGTCATGCCGATCGAGGTGAGCGGCTTGAAAAATCTATAACTTTTAGTTTTGAAGATCCCGCCCAAATGTTTGCGATATTGAGCGAGACTCGACGCAAGTTGATGCAAGAGGTGATGACTGAACCCAAATCCATCAGCCAGTTAGTTCAATTGTTAGACCGTGACCGAACCGCGATTACACGCGATATTGGTAAATTAGAAGAAATGGGGCTATTAGTCAGCCTTCGCCAAACCAACCCTGGACATGGGATTCAAAAATTTGTGCAATCCGTGGCTCCACGGATTGAGCTAGTGGCTGTGTTGTGTTGAATACACTGTTTGTTTAACGACATCTAGGCATATTTAAAACCTTACGATCATGCTTAAAAGCGACGATTACAAATCTTCTCAGACACTTGCTGACGTTTAGCTTGCCTTACAGTTCATATGTTCAACCTTGGTCCTAGATGGATGGCATTGCTTTGTTTTCAGAAATGACTTTAACGGCTGAGTTTGAGGCTTTAACGATGGCAGACAGATACACGTTGCTGCTGTATCGACTGGCTACATTTGTGACACTGAATGTGATTGACGATGCGGCCATGTTGGCATTTGGTTTGAGTTGACTTTTATATCATCCGCCCAAACCCACCACTCTGAAAATCCACAAACGCCTGCTTGATCTCTTCCATGGTGTTCATCACAAACGGGCCATGACCAACAATGGGCTCATTGAGTGGCTGACCACTTAGTAGTAATGCTTTGACATCCTCTTGCGCCGCAATGACCAACGCGTCGCCTTCTTGCGAGAACACCACCAGCTGGGCTTCGTGCGCAGGATGTGCGTGATTGATCTGCGCTTTGCCACTCAAAATGACTAGCGCCGTATTCCAACCAACATGTGCAGGCAAAGTAACTGAATGCCCCGCCTGTATGGCGAGATCTACCACTTGCATGGGAGTGAACGTGTGAGCCGCACCACGCGCACCCAGAAACTCTCCCGCAATCACGCGCGCTGTTGCTGCACCGTTGTCTATGTCTACTTTGGGTATCTCTGCATTCAATATGGCTTGGTAGCCGGGCGCCACCATTTTGTCTTTGGCGGGCAAATTGACCCACAACTGCACCATATGCAAATTGCCGCCATGTTGTGTGAATGCGGGCGAATGGAATTCTTCATGCAAGATACCAGCGCCAGCTGTCATCCACTGCACATCGCCTGGTCCAATCACGCCCCCTTGGCCTGTGGAATCACGGTGTGCGACTTCGCCCTCGTACACGATGCTGACGGTTTCGAACCCGCGATGCGGATGTCGCCCCACACCGCGCGGTTTTGTAGCAGGCGCAAATTGCGCAGGGCCTGCATGGTCCAGCAAAAGAAATGGGCTGAGTTGTTTACCCAAGCCTTGGTAATCAAACAGCGAGCACACGGGAAAGCCATCGCCCACCCAATGCATATGGGGGTTGCTGTGAATTCCGCGTACTGTTTTCATGACTAAGGCCCTAAGGGTTCGATCAGCGCTGTGACTACTTACTGCGCAATCGCTTCGATGGCAATGTCAATACGCACTTCATCGCCAACATAGGGCGCGTATTTACCGGCATTGAATTCACTACGCTTGATCACGGTGAATGCATTGGCACCAATGGTTGGCTTTTTCATCATGGGATGGGGCGCTGATTGAAAGCTGGTGACTGTCAATGTCACTGGCTTGGTCACGCCTTTGATGGTGAGCTGTCCTTCGATGCTCTTTGGCTTTTCACCTTCAAACACTACCTTGGTTGATTTGAAAGTGGCTTCTGGAAATTTAGCCGTATCCAAGAAATCTTCGCCTTGGATGTGTTCGTTGAAATCTGCAAAACCCGTGTTGACGGATTTGGTGCTGATCACGATATCCACCGAGCCTTGCTGGGCTTGTGGGTCATAGACCACTTTGCCAGTTGTTTTGCTGAAGCTGCTGAGCTGTGTGGAATAGCCAAAGTGCAAATAGGAAAAACGCGGGAAGGTATGTGAACCGTCGACGCTATATGTCAATGGTGCAGCTACTGCAGAAGAAGCCACTACGCCTGTGAAGGCCAAAGCGGTTAGTAAACGTTGAATAGATGTCATGAGAAAGCTCCTTTTAAAAAATCATTTGCCAGAATTGGCGGTGAGTTGAAAATTAACTTGGATATCGTTGGCAACCACGTCGAACTTGGCCCAAATGCCTTCGCCGATCGTGAAGTCTCCGCGTCGAATCACAAAACCTCCAGTGAAGACGCCAACGTTGCCTTGGACGGCTAACTTCAATGGGAATTTGATGTCTTGGCTTTTACCTTTAATAGTGAGTACGCCATTGACATCAAATTGGTTTGCGCCGGCGGGCTTTATTTGATGGGCAACAAATGTGGCTTTTGGAAATGCTTTGGTGTTAAACCAAGATTTGCCAACCACTTCGTCGTCGGCCTCAGACGAGCCCGCATCGACACTGGTTAAATCGATGTCTACTTGGGCTTTTGCAGTAGCTGGCTTTGCAGGGTCAAACTGAACTTCGGCGGTAAATTTCTTAAAGTGCCCGTCCATGGCAACGCCCATTTGTTTGTATTGAAATGTGACTTTGCTTTTATCCAACTGAACGGCTTTGTATTCTGCTGCGCCAGCACTGGCTGCAAGAAGGGCAGACATGCCGATTGCCGTAAGGCCTAATGTTTTTTTGATGGTGTGTTTCATTCTTGACTTTCGTTGTGTGCTGCATGGCTAGGCAACATACGTTTCAAAATATCGTCTCGGTCTATCCAATGGTGTTTCAACGCGGCAGCAATATGCCCCGCCAACAAAAACAACATCACATAATTAAGCGTTTCATGGGCCTCGTGCAACAAATGCCCAAGTTCTTTGTCTTTATCCACCAAGTCTGGCAAAGGCAAGACGCCAAACCAAACTGTTTGCACACCTTTTGCAGAGCTCAGCAACCAACCTGATATCGGGATGATGAGCATCAATCCATACAACACGGCATGGCCCGCATGCGCCAAACCTTGCACCCCTACTGACATGCTGTCGGGATACGCAGGTGGCGGGTTCACCAGTCGCCATAACAACCGCAGCCACACTAGCATGAACACACTCACTCCGGCCCATTTGTGCCAAGAGTAGTACTGCAGTTTTTCTGGCGACAACTCCATATCGGTCATCACAAAACCCATGGCGACTAATCCAGCGATCAATAGCGCCATGCCCCAGTGGAAAAATTTAGCGATGCTTGTGTAGTGTTGGTTCATATCGGTACTCTCAATGGACAAAGGCATAACCATCCATGGCAATGACATAGTCACTCACGCCACGGTAGAAAGCTTGTGCTTGCGCTGTATGCCCTGCTGCACCCAGCGCCACAAAAAGGGGTAATAAGTGGTCTTCGCTGGGATGCGCCTGCCGTCCTTGTGCGCTGTGTTGGCGGTAATTGATCAAGGCCTGTGCGTCATGCGCTTTGAGTTTTTCTTCGACCCAGTCCGCAAAGCCTTGGACATACGCAGGTGTTTGTCCGTTCGTGGACGCCACCATATGCCAGTCTCTCAGGTTATGTGTGATGTTGCCCGAAGCAATTACCCAGATATTTTTTTCTGTCAACGCAGATAAGGCTTGTCCGATGCGATACGCATGTTCGGGGCCGCCATGCATTTGCATAGACAGAGGCACGATGGGCACATCTGCATCAGGAAACATTTGACGCAAAGGCTGCCACGCGCCATGGTCTAAACCATGTTCGCTGTCTTGGGCTACTTCAAAGTCAGCCGACTGCAAGGCCTGCACGACTTCTTTGGCCACTTCAGGACAACCCGTCGCGGGGTATTGCAGTTGGTACAACTCTTCTGGAAATCCATAAAAGTCATGGATGGTTTCTAGTTGCGTCGCCATGCTGACCGTGGGAATGCGCGTGTCCCAGTGGGGGCTGACCACAACGATGGCGCGCGGAGGCGGCAACTTTTGAGTGACCGCCGACATCGCAGCGCCCGCTGCGCCTGGGTTGAGCGCAAAAGTTGGCGAGCCGTGGGGCACAAATAAGACGTTTTTGAAGTTATTCATACAAACAATTTGGTGGTGAGCACGTAATGTAGAAGCGAATAATTAAAAGAAAAAGCACACAATCTTCAATTATTTGTTGCAAAATTAGCAACAATGGACAAACTCAACGCCATGCAACTATTTGTGCGAATTGCCGAAACAGGCAGTTTTACCGCAGTAGCCGACCAACTTGACGTGGCCCGGTCGGTCGTCACGCGCCAAATCTCCGCACTGGAAAAACAACTCGGCGCAAAGCTGATGACGCGGAGCACCCGCAGTCTGACCTTGACGACGGCGGGGTCCGCTTACTTAGAGAAATGTCGCGTCATTTTGAATATGGTGGATGCTGCCGAATCCAGCCTGCTGGAAGAAAAATCTGTTCCGCGCGGACGTATTCGGCTGGGGTTGCCCTTGAATTTTGGCTTGCAACGCCTGATGCCCGCTTTGTTGGAATTCACACAAGCCCATGCACAAATTGAACTGGTCATGGATTTTTCAGACCGACGTAGCAAGTTGATCGAAGAAGGTATTGATGTATCGATTCGCATCACCAACCGATTCGAGCCCGGCGATATCGTACGCAAACTGGGGACTTCGCGTTTGCTCACCGTGGCGTCACCGCACTATTTGGCGCAGCACAGTCGTCCCACACATCCGCGTGATTTAGCGCAACACGCATGTCTTGTGTATTCGCAAGAGTTTCAATCCACCACGTGGACGTATGGGCCGAAGGACAAGGAAACACACGTCACTGTGCGACCGCGGTTGGCCGCCAACAACGGGGATGCTTTATTGCAAGCGGCCGCTCAAGGGCTGGGTATCACCCGCCCTCCTGACTTTATTGCCCAGCCATTTTTAGACAACGGTAGCGTAGTGCAAGTGTTAAGCGAGTTTGAACCCGAGCCCCTCGGCATTTATGCGGTGCTTCCTAGTAACCGCTACGTGCCACACCGTATTTCTGTGCTGATTGATTTTTTGGCAAAGTCTTTAGGCGGCAATTGAAGCCTTTTTATGCCTTGTCACTCATAGCGCTTTTGAACAACTGCAATGGTCTGCTGCATTAGTGCGCATGGTGACTCTTTTCCATCCGCATCTAAATGCACAACCTCTGCAGTGGTAACGATAAGTTTTTTCCCGGCGCGAATCACCAACCCACGCGCGCGTAACTCGCCGTCTTGAAACGCGGCCAGAAAATTAATTTTGTATTCAACGGTTGTCACCTCATGTCCGTCAGGCGCTTGCGTCAAAGCAGCATAACCGCCTGCAATATCTGCCAGCGCACCCATGGCACCGCCGTGGTACCCACCTTGTTGTTGCGTGACTCGCTCAGAAAAAGGCAAAGACAGTTCCACCATTCCAGTCTTGACCGATATCAAACGCGCCCCTAAGTGCTGCATCATGCCTTGGCGCATAAAACTGTCATGGATGCGTTGATGGAGTTCTGGGTGTTGCATGGGGTGCCTTTGCTGTTCTAGTGTGATCACGTTGGTAGCAGATCATAAATTTGTATTGATTAATTGATCATGTACGAACTAATTTGCAAGGAATGTGAGCAGCGCATCACGAAAATTTGTATTTGAGTATTTTTACATTTCTATTTGATTCATAAACTAAATTTTTATTACTTCTCGACATTTCATTTCGGCAAATTAGTTTGCAACCAAGAAAATTTATTTGCAAAAAACTATACTTTATATAGAATTATGTTTTCGTTTGGAGTGTTCAATCCTCAGCTTACAACGGGTGTCAGATCTTTGGTTATTTCTAATTCTGCGGCTGTACGATTCACACGACATGCTGAAGCAGAAATGGATGCCGATGGATTCGACCACGCAGACGTGCTCAGGTGTTTGCAAAAAGGGAATGTCTTTGGACCCGAGATGCAAAACAACCAATTGCGCGCAAATGTGTTGCATCGCGGCTTACGCATTCGAGTTGTGATTGCAGGTCTTGATGGCTCACAAGAGGATTGGAATAAATTGGAAAAGATCAAAGTAATAACGGTAATGGCGACGAAATGAAACTGCATCACATGACTGGCGCTGGGCTTTCAAACGTGTATCTGCGTAACGGCTTCACTATTGAAGATAGTGATGGCGACGAAACCATTTCTTATGAAAATCTCAGCGGCCTCTATTTCGAAATTAGCCGCGCGATTGCATCAACCCCTTTCACCATGCGCGCAGAAGAGTTTCGCTTTATGCGTAAGCAATTACAGATGTCGCAAGCTCACATTGCAGCGTTATTTGACAAATCTGACCAAGCTATTGCCAAATGGGAAAAAGGACTGCTGCCTGTACCCAAAGCTGAGTCGACCCTATTGAAAATATTTTGGCTGAGCCAAAAAGTGCGAGCAACTGAGTTCAAAAGCGTAGTGCTGAGCTTTAATACATCGGTTAACGAACAGGACCAACCCTATAGCTATACATTCTCATTTAGTGATGGTGTTTGGCAACTTGCATCCAGAGCGGCGAAAGGCTTAGCCAAATCTCGCCTGCGCCTAATTGGTGCTTCGCAATCCTTGTAAGTTTTGTTTTGGCACAATCAACCAGTTGTTTAAATAGTCAACACTGAAACAGCATTCCAAATGCTCCAATACGAAACCATTCCCGTTACTCCTTTCCAACAAAACTGCTCCGTCGTGTGGTGCGATGAAACCATGCGCGGAGCCATCATTGATCCGGGTGGCGACTTAGACATGTTGCTCGACGGTTGCAAACAACTCGGCGTCACCCTTGAGCAAATTTGGATCACGCATGCGCACATCGACCATGCGGGGGGCACAGCAGAATTGGCTGAACGCTTAAAGCTTCCGATCATCGGGCCGCACGAGGGCGATCAGTTTTGGATCGATGGTTTGGCGCAAGCGGCAGCGAGTTATGGTTTTCCTCCGTCTCGCGCATTCACGCCCACGCGCTGGTTGCATGACGGCGATACCGTCACACTTGGCAAGCACACGCTGCAAGTGCGTCACTGCCCTGGACACACACCCGGCCATGTGGTGTTTTATTCACCTGAAATCAAACGTGCATTCGTAGGCGACGTTCTGTTTGCTGGAAGCATAGGACGCACCGATTTCCCGCGCGGTAATCACCAAGACTTGATCGATAGCATCACGCAGCGCTTGTGGCCGATGGGTAACGATACGGTATTTATTCCAGGGCACGGGCCGGAGAGTACATTTGGGCGTGAACGGGTGAGCAACCCTTACGTGGGTGGAACTTAAAAATTTATTTAGCCAATTTGGCGCGCTCGTAAAGCGGCATCACTTTTGCCAGATTAGCTTGAATCTCTTGGATTCGTGAATTACCCGAAGGATGTGTACTCAACCATTGAGGCGGCGCACCTTTATTCGCCTCGCTCATTTTTTGCCATAACGACACGCCAGATTCGGGGTTGTAACCCGCACGTGCTGCGAGCTCCATGCCGACCAAATCAGCTTCTGTTTCGTCGTCGCGACTGAATTTCAGCGTGATCAAGTTGGCGCCTTGCCTGGCTACAAAGTCCGTCAGATTGGGGTTGATGCCAAATGCCGCCGCCGCAATCGTGCTGCCAATTTTGGCGAGGCCATCGGTCGCCACGGACTTGCCCATACGTTCACGCGCATGCTCGCGCAATGCATGGGCAATTTCATGGCCCATCACCATCGCTACTTCGTCATCGGTGAGTTTGAGTTGGTTCAAGATGCCTGTGTAAAAAGCGATCTTGCCCCCCGGCATGCAAAACGCGTTGATTTGGTTGGAGCCAATCAAGTTGACTTCCCACGCCCAGTCTTTGGCGCGCGGGTTCCATTGCAAAGCGAATGGGATGAGTTCTTTTGAAATACGGCGCAAACGCTGCACCTGTGGATGGTCATCTGGGCCTAATGCGTTTTTGCTAGCCGCCTCTTTCAGCATTTGTGCGTACTGCTGACGTGCCGATTGCTCAACCTCCGCTGCAGGCACCAAGTTCGCAAACGCAGATTCTTTGCCGACTTCAACACCTTCACGCGCGAGCACAGGCGCGCCAGCCAAGGCGCTGGCAGACATCAAGACCAAATAAAGCAATGCACGTTTAAACAGCATATAAATTCCTCTAACCATTACCCTCAAAATAGGGGCTATGAACGATACAACAAGTCCGACCTCAACAACCCCCACCAAACCCAGTTGGCTTGATGCATGGCATGTCTATTTAGAGCCCGCCTCTTGGCGCATGCTGTTTTTGGGGTTTTCTGCGGGTTTGCCATTGTTGCTGGTATTGGGCACTTTGAGTTTTCGACTGCGCGAAGCAGGAATTGATCGCAGCACGATTGGTTTTTTGAGCTGGGTGGGATTGGTCTACGGTTTTAAATGGGTGTGGGCGCCTTTGGTCGACAGGCTCTCGTTGCCATTGATGACCAAGCTGCTCGGACGCAGACGCAGTTGGCTAATGTTTGCGCAATGCTTGGTGATTGTCGGTTTGATTGGAATGGGATGGTGTGACCCGCAATTGAACCTAGAACCCGTTGTGTGGTGCGCATTGCTAGTGGCGTTTGGCTCAGCAACCCAAGACATTGCCTTAGATGCATTCCGCATTGAATCTGCTGACACTCAGCACCAAGCCGCATTGGCGGCCACTTACCAAACGGGATATCGATTGGCGATGATTTGGGCGGGTGCCGGCGTGTTGTGGGTGGCGGCACGCGTTTCTGTTGTGCCAGTTGTGCCCTTAGCAGCTGCAGATCTGGTTGCGAGTGCTTACCAGCATCTGGCCTGGCAAACCGCTTACTGGGTCATGGCGGCGTCCATGTGTGTCGGCTTGCTCACGGTTTTGTTTTCTGCAGAACCTTTAACCATTGAGTTACCCCCAGCACGCAATGCCAAGGAATGGTTGCGCTCTGCGTTGGTAGAGCCATTTGCCGATTTCATCCGTCGCTACCAATGGCAAGCCGTGATCATCCTGTTGCTAATCGCCATCTACCGCATCAGCGACGTGGTAATGGGCATCATGGCCAATCCGTTTTATGTAGACATGGGTTACACCAAAGACGAAGTGGCGGCTGTCAGCAAAGTGTTTGGCGTCATCATGACTTTGGTCGGCGCATTCATAGGCGGCGTTTTGTCGATGCGTTTGGGCGTGATGCGCATATTGATGTTGGGCGCCGTGTTGAGCGCAGCGACCAACTTGCTATTTGCATGGCTTGCAGGCGTTGGACACGATTTAACTGCCTTGATTTGGGTGGTTTCTGCCGACAACTTAGCTAGTGGTATTGCCTCCGCAGCGTTTATTGCCTATTTATCAGGCCTGACCAATGTGAATTACTCGGCTACGCAATACGCCTTGTTTAGTTCAATGATGTTGCTAGCGCCCAAATGGTTGGCGGGCTTCTCTGGCGTGTATGTAGACGCACACGGCTATGCGGCATTTTTTAATAGCACCGCATTACTCGGTGTGCCAGTGTTATTGCTTGTCTGGCTCGCCGCGCGTCAGAGCAAAGCGTAAACGCGCTCGGCTTGCACGTCTTCTAAACACCGCGTGTGTCCTAAGGGGCAAGTGCGTTCATAGCAAGGCGCACACGCAAGCGGTGGTTGATATTGCGGATCGACACGCAACCAAACCACGCGCGCTTTGTCATTCAAGGGTGGCGTGTGATCTGGACTGGATGAACCAAACACCGCCACCTGCGGCACACCCATGGCAGCGGCAACGTGCATCAACCCAGAGTCGTTGCTGACCACACGAAACGCCCCGCTGATGAGCGCAAAGGCTTGCATCAAATCGGTTTGACCTGCCAGGTTATGGCAATGTCCACGTTGCTTGGCATTGGCCGTTGTAGCGATCTCTGCACAAAACGCTTGGTCTTGTGCGCCACCCAATAACAAAACTGGGCGATCGATCATGCCGGCCAATTCGGCGAAATGTTTGGCAGGCCAACGCTTGGCTGGACCATATTCAGCACCTGGCGCAAACACTACATAGCTATTGCGCGCTAAGGTAGGTAAGTCTGGACGTTTGGCCAAACGCTCTAGGCCTTCGTCCATCGCTTGTGCCGGCACTTGTAAGACGGGTCGTAAATCGCCCGTGAGTTTCATGGGCTGGTTGTTTTGCCCGACTAAGCTCAATGCGGCGTACCACTCCACCATAGGGGGGCGCGCTTCTGACGAAGGATTGTCGAGTCGGTCTGTCAATACGCCGTAACGTGCTTCACCTGTGTAGCCAATACGCTGCGGGATGCGTGCCATCCACGGTATGAGTGCGCTCTTGAACGAATTGGGGCAGACATAGGCATTCTCAAATCGCCCGTGCAAAGAACGCGCGAGTTTCCAACGCTCGAACAACTGCAAGCCGCCATGCTGGAAAGGTAACTCCAAGACTTCGAACACACTGGGCATGGCGCGATACACCGGAGCGATCGATGACATCGCTGCCACGGATATGCGTTCACCGCGTGCCGCGAGGCGACGCAAAAGAGGTTCGGTCATCACAGCGTCCCCAATCCATTGGGGCGCAATGACTAAAGATGACTTAGTGGTGGTTGCCAACGTGTTCGCCGGCTGCGAGTTTGAAAGTAGTGCCGCAATAAGGGCATTTGGCTTCGCCGGTTTTGGCGACGTCTAAATAGACCTTGGGATGGCTGTTCCACAACGCCATGTCTGCTTTGGCGCTAGGGCAGAAGACGCCACCATGGCCGTTGAGGTCTTTGGCTAAAAGTTCGACGGTGTTACTCATGGCTTAAACCTTGGTCAACCAGTGCGCGTACTTGGGATTGCGACCGTTGACGATGTCAAAGAACGCTTTCTGGATTTTTTCGGTGATCGGACCACGACTGCCCACGTAATCGTCTTTGCCTAATGGGATGCGGTCGAGTTCACGGATCGGGGTGACTTCTGCAGCGGTACCGGTAAAAAAAGCTTCGTCAGAGATGTACACCTCATCACGCGTGATGCGCTTTTGCACGACCTCGATCCCGAGGTCTTGGGCGATGTGCAACACCGTATTGCGGGTGATGCCATTCAAAGCCCCTGCAGAAAGGTCTGGCGTAAAAATCACGCCGTTTTTGACTACGAAAATGTTCTCGCCCGCGCCCTCTGAAACAAAACCAGAACTGTCCAGCAACAAAGCCTCGTCGTAGCCTTCGTCGGTCACTTCCATATTGGCCAAAATTGAATTGGTGTAGTTGCTCACCGCCTTGGCTTGCGTCATCGTGATGTTCACATGGTGGCGGGTATAGCTGGAAGTCTTGACGCGAATGCCCTTCTTCAAACCTTCTTCGCCCAAATAAGCACCCCAGG
>Ga0228703_1000683_pt1 | contig 23193 bp, 19 predicted proteins | sample McNCre217_Aug_MG_3_FD_178020 | JGI IMG/M metagenome (GOLD analysis project Ga0228703, IMG submission 178020) | Freshwater microbial communities from McNutts Creek, Athens, Georgia, United States - 29-17_Aug_MG | ecosystem: Environmental > Aquatic > Freshwater > Creek | place: USA: Georgia... | reverse complement strand
GCGGAGCCACCTGGTTCCTGGCGCCTAAGGGTAACTGCAACGAGGTGGTAGGGCACGTGCCAACCGGGCTCACCGTGGTTTCCGTTTCAACCTTCAACGATGCACTCGAAGCCGTGAAGCAGATTGCCGCAAAGCAGTCAACTGCGGGTTTGCCCACATGTACCAAATAGTGGGCAACCTGCACCAAATAGGGTGCCCACTAGAGACTTTCCAACTAGGGAGAAGTAAGCAATGAAGAAACCTATGTCACCGGCGGCAATCGCAACCCTGATTGTGGTTGTTGTAGGAGCCGCTCTGGTTGCCTCGGCCGGGTTCTACACCGACCTGCTTTGGTATCAGCAGCTTGGTTACCAGAAGGTTTTCACCACCCAGATTTGGGCCGTGATTGGTATCGGTGCATTCGCCGCGTTGCTCACCGCCGCGATCACATGGATATCGCTTTTTGTTGCATATAAAAACCGTCCGCTTTACGTTCAGCAGGTGGCCAGCGACCGCCCAGGGCTAGGTGCGTATCGCGAGCTACTCAGCCAGATTCGCAAGGTGATCCTTTGGGGTGCACCTGTGTTGTTCGGTATCTTTGCCGCGGTAGCGAGCAACGGAACCTGGAAAACCGTTCTGGCTTTCCTCAACCGCACCGCATCGGGTCAGACCGATCCGCAGTTCCACCTGGACGTTTCCTTCTATCTTTTCGACCTGCCGTTCTACATGCTGGTCGACAACTTCCTTTCGGCAGTGGCATTGTTGGCTGTGGTTCTCGGACTGCTGGTGAACCTGGCCCTGGGCTCAATTCGTTTCTCCGGCCGCGAGGTCTCCTTCAGTAAGGCCGCCCGCGTCCAGACCGCGGTATCCGCCGGAGTTTTCATGGTGTTTGAGGCTTTCAGCCTTTGGCTCCAGCAGTACCAAACTCTTACCAGCGCAAGCGGCCTTTACACCGGCGCAACTTACGCCGACGTAAACGCCAAGATTCCGGCCCTGCAGATCTTGGCGGGAATTGGTGTTTTGGTTGCCGTGCTATTTGTGGTTGCCGCCTTCATTGGTCGCTGGCGTTTGCCCGTGATGGCAACTGCATTGATGATTGTGACTTCGCTTCTGTTGGGTGGTCTCTACCCGTGGATTGTGCAGACCTTTCAGGTGGTGCCAAACGAGCGCAGCTTGGAGAGCGAGTTCATCAAACGCAACATTCAGGCAACGCGCGAAGCGTACGGCCTCAACAACGTGGAGTCGGTGGCATACAACGCAAAGACCACGGCGAGCGAGGGTGCGTTGCGTGCCGACGCGCAAACCACGGCCCAGATTCGAATCATCGATCCAACTCTGGTGAGCGCGTCTTTCCGGCAGTTGGAGCAGTACCGTCAGTACTACAACTTTGGCAACCACCTAGATGTTGACCGCTACAACATTGGCGGCAAGAGCCAAGACACCGTGCTTGCGGTTCGCGAGCTAAACCAGAGTGGATTGGGTTCCAGCCAGAGCTGGATTAACAACGTGATTGTTTACACCCACGGCTACGGCGTGGTTGCTGCCTACGGAAACCAGCGCTCAGTAGACGGCCAGCCCGTGTTCCTGCAGAGCGGCATTCCAAGCAGCGGACAGTTGGGCAACTTCAACCCACGCATCTACTTTGGCGAAGCCTCGCCCACCTATTCGATTGTTGGCGGCCCCAAGGGCTCCAAGGCGCTAGAAATGGACTACCCCGGCGGCAAGGGTGCCAGCCAACAGACCTACACAACGTTTGACGGAAACGGCGGGCCAAAGCTCAACAACATTGTGAGCCGCTTGGCTTACGCGGTGAAGTTTGGCAGCGAGCAGATTCTGCTCAGCAACTCGGTAACCGACCAAAGCCAGATTCTCTACAACCGCAACCCGCTCAGCCGCGTGAAGGCCGTTGCTCCGTATCTAACCCTCGACTCCGATACCTACCCAGCGGTGGTTGACGGCCGCGTGGTCTGGATTGTTGACGGCTACACCACCAGCAAGAACTACCCGTATTCCCGGGCGGAAAACCCAAATGCGGCCATCGATGATTCAACCGGCGTGCACGGTCGTTTCTCGGGTGCAATCAACTACATTCGCAACTCGGTTAAGGCCACAGTTGACGCGTATGACGGCTCGGTGAAGCTCTACGCCTGGGACACCAAGGACCCAATTTTGAAGACCTGGCAAAAGGTGTTCCCAAACACACTGCAACCAATTTCCAAGATGTCCGGCCAACTACTTAGCCACGTGCGCTACCCAAGCGACCTGTTCAAGATTCAGCGCAACATGCTTGGTGCCTACCACGTGACCGAGGCGGGCGCGTTCTACAGCCAGCAAGACGCATGGATGGTTCCCAACGATCCCGTTGGTGTCAACGTGACCGGAGGCGGATCGGCGCAGCCGCCTTATTACTTGACAATGCAGACACCGTTGCAGAAGTCACCGGCGTTCAGTTTGTACACAACTTTCATCCCTCGCTCCACCGGCGAGAGCAGCCGTAACGTGCTCACCGGTTACCTGGTGGCGGATTCCAACGCGGGTTCAACCGCGGGAGTAAAGAGCGCCGACTACGGCAAGCTCCAGTTGCTGGTGCTGCCACGTCAAACCGTGGTGCCCGGTCCGGGTCAGGTGCAGAACAACTTCAACGCCGACAGCGACGTGAGCAAGTTGCTAAACATTCTTCGTCAGGGAAGCACTCAAGTTCTCAACGGAAACTTGCTCACTCTGCCGGTTGGTGGTGGCCTGCTTTACGTGCAGCCGGTTTACATCAAGTCCACAGGAGAAACCTCGTTCCCACTGCTCAAGAAGGTGCTGGTTGCCTTTGGCGACAAGATCGCCTTTGAAGACACCCTCGATGCCGCGCTGAACTCCCTGTTTGGTGGCCAGAGTGGTGCAACCGCGGGTGATGGAGCCGGCACTGGTGGCGGAACCACCGGCGGCGGCACAAACTCGGGAACCGGATCGGGAACGGGCACCAACAACGCTCTTCAGATTGCGCTAAACGCAGCCAAGCAGGCAATGTCCGATAAGGCCGCCGCGCTTCAGGCAGGCGACTGGACCGCCTACGGCAAGGCCGACGCCGCTTTGGCCAAGGCGCTAGACGCGGCAATCAAGGCAGCCGGAGGTAAGTAGCGGCCAGTTTTAGCCGGTTGGACGGCTGCTCCGTTTTCTGGTAGAGTTGAGACTTCGCCGCGGGGTGGAGCAGTTCGGTAGCTCGCCGGGCTCATAACCCGGAGGTCGTAGGTTCAAATCCTGCCCCCGCAACCAATAGAAACCCCCTGTGCTCCAGGGGGTTTCGCTTTTCCCGCGCATCCGGCGTAGACACCTGCGCGGTGAGCCTGTGCATAACCGCAAACAGCCATCGATGGGTGCGGTTTAGCGTTTCCGCATGACTCCCAGCAAACTACTCAAAACCATGGCAGCGATGGCCCTTTCAGCTGCACTAAGTTTGGCAACCGTTGTGGTTTCCTCGGCTCCCGCCCTGGCGGCAACGTGCAGGAATGCGGGTGGCGGCAACGGAAGTATCAGCGTTGGCTCGCAGGTTACCGGCAATCAAGTAACCATTTGCGCCAGCAAGGCCTTTCAGAAGCAGTTGGCGAGGAGCATCAAGCCGAAGCCGGTGGTGAGCAAGCCAAAACCCGTTGTTCGCAAGGTGCAGGTGCCCAACACCAAGCACGTGCTTAATCAACCGCCCAAGTTAAGGCAACCAGTTCCAGCTAAGAAGCCTGCAGTGAAGAAACCGGTGGCCAAAAAGCCCATCGTCATAAAGAAAAAGGTCACCGGCAAAAAGGCAAACTCGGCCGTGTTTTCTCCGGCGGCGCCACGCGCCTCGGTTTCGCCGGCTTCCTCACTCACGCCAGGCCAAGCAGCAAACTTTTCCGTTGGGCTCGGAGTGCGGTTTGGCACCGCCACCCTGTTTGGAAACCTGGTCACCGTGAGGTTTACACCCGTGCAATACTTCTGGACCTTTGGCGATGGCAACAACACAGCTCCAACAGGTGCAACCGTTGGTGGAGTTGGAAACGCCCAGCACGCGTATCAGCAGGGGAGCTACACCGCACTTGCGCAGGTTGAATATCGCGTGGACTACAAGGTGAAGGGCGGTACTTGGTTGCGAGACCCGGACACCATTTGGCTCAGCAGCAACCCACTCAACTTGAAGGTCAGCCAGGCCGGTGGCAACGGGGCGGGAGGTACCACAGTTCTGGTCACGCCTTAGGTTGGCCCATTCAGCCTTCGTTTAGGCTGTTCTCAGGAATAACTCAGATTCTGTTGTAACACTGACCAGCAACCTGAGTTTCTTGAAAGGCCATTCGTGAGTAATCCAACCCCAAACAGCCATTACAACGCACAGTTCCTGTTTGATTCGCCAGAACCAACCCCAGCACCAAAGCCATCGATGTCGGCCAAGCTGAAGAACAGTTTGGGTAAGTCAACCCTTGCTGTTGCCGTGGTCTCGGGCTTGGTTGGTGGCGTTGTGGTGGCCGGAGCGTCCGCCGGCTTCTCCGCCCTGGGTGGCAGCGGAATGATCATTGTGAACAACCCGTCAAACGTGAACTGGGTTACTGCGGCGGCTGCCAAGGCGTCACCATCGGTGGTCACCATTGAAGTTTCGGGTTCCGGTTCCGGCGGTTCCGGCTCCGGAGTTATTCTCACCCCAGACGGCTACATTCTTACAAACAACCACGTTGTGACCCTTGAAGGTGCAACAGCAACTCCAAAGATTGAAGTAAAAACTGCCGCAGGGGAAGTATTCGCGGCCACCGTTGTGGGAACCGACGCCACCAACGATTTGGCGGTTGTAAAGATCAACCCAATCAACAAACTCACTCCAATAACTCCGGCCGATTCGAACAAGATAAACGTTGGCCAAAACGTGATTGCTATTGGTGCACCACTGGGGCTTGAAGAGAGCGTGACTGCGGGAATTGTTAGCGCACTCGACCGCACCATTCAGGTTGCCAACTCGGCCGCACCAGAAAACTCCGATTCCGGTTCGGGTGGCCTCCAGTTTTATAACGGCGGGGGCTCGGCTCCAATCAACCTAAACGTGATTCAAACCGATGCGGCCATCAACCCGGGAAACTCGGGCGGCGCACTGCTCAACCAGAACGGCGAGCTGCTCGGCATCAATGTGGCAATCGCCTCGGCGGGAAGCAGCAGCGGCCAGTCCGGCTCGATTGGTGTGGGTTTTGCAATTCCAACCAACAACGCCATCCGAGTTGCAGTTGAAATTATGAAGACGGGCAAGGCCAGTCATGCCATGCTGGGTGCCTACGTGGTTGACACCAACAGCAGCCAGAACTCGGCCAGCTTCAGCGTGGGCGCCAAGATTGAAAAGCTCATTCCAAACAGCCCGGCTCTGAAGTATGGCCTCAAAGTGGGCGACGTAATTACCAAGGTGAACGGCACGGTGATTTCTGGGGCATCGGATCTCACGGCGAGCATCCGTTTGCTTGCGGCAGGCTCCAAGGCAAGCATTGAGTTGCAGCGTGCCGGCAAGGCTTTGACCATCGATGTCACATTGGGTGACGCAGTTAACCTCAAGTAGGGAACATGTCCGAACTAGAAAACGACCTTGGTGGCGGCTCCGTTGGCGGGCAGACCGCCAACTCCACTCTTCTTGAGCGCGAGGTGGTTCAAAACATTGAACCGGGCGATCACGAGCGCTACTCGCACTATGTGAAGAAAGACAAGATTGTTGAAAGTGCGGTGTTGGGAAACCCCGTGACCGCGCTTTGCGGCAAGATTTGGGTGCCCGGTCGTGACCCGCAGAAGTTTCCGGTTTGCCCTACCTGCAAAGAGATTTACCAGGGCTTGCGCCCAGAGCCACCTGCCAACGATGGTGGTTCCGGAGGCGGCTCAGGCTCTGCTCAGTAATCCATGCCAGCCGGCCTCCTCGCCCGCTTTCGGGCGAAAAATGGCCATGCCGAATAAACTTGCCTCGTGAACGATGCGCCGATTGGAGTCTTTGACTCCGGAGTGGGCGGGCTTACTGTGGCCCGTGCCATAATCGACCAGTTGCCAAACGAGAGCATCATCTATGTTGGCGACACGGCGAACACCCCTTATGGCCCGCGCAGCATCCCGGAAGTGCGCGAACTCGCGCTCGCGGTTATGGATCGCCTGGTCAACGAGGGCGTGAAGTTGCTCGTTATCGCCTGCAATTCCGCAAGCGCCGCCGTGTTGCGCGATGCACGCGAACGTTACACGGAGGGCCGCGGGATTCCCGTGGTTGAGGTGATTCAGCCAGCCGTTCGCCGAGCCGTGTCGGCTACGCGTAACCGCAAAGTTGGCGTGATTGGCACCAACGCAACAGTTACTTCGCGAGCCTACGACGACGCCTTTGCCGCTGCGGTTGACCTGCAGATCACCAGCGCGGCTTGCCCAAGTTTTGTGGAATTTGTGGAGCGCGGCGAGACCAGCGGACCGGCGCTGATGGCGGAGGCCGAACGCTACCTGGCACCAATCAAGACCGCCGGCGTTGACACCCTGGTTCTGGGCTGCACTCACTACCCGCTGCTAACCGGTGCGATTAGTTACGTGATGGGCGAAGACGTTACCCTGGTTAGCTCCGCGGAAGAAACCGCAAAAGACGTTTACAAGACCTTGGTTGCGCACAACTTGCTGCGCACCACAACCACTCCACCAACTCTGCGTTTTCAAGCCACGGGAAATTCCGAGGCTTTTGGCAAACTGGCACGCCGCTTCTTGGGTCCCGAGGTTGCCAGCGTGGAACAGCTCCCTCAGTGATTTTCAGTAAGGAAAACCAATGACCACTCGTGCCGACGGCAGAACTTCAAACCAACTTCGCCCCGTGACCATTGAACGCGGTTGGAACGCGCACGCCGAGGGCAGCGCGCTGATTAGCTTTGGCGGCACAAAGGTTCTGTGCACCGCAAGCTTCACCTCGGGAGTGCCGCGCTGGAAGGTTGGCAAGGGTGAGGGTTGGGTCACCGCCGAATACGCCATGCTGCCGCGAGCCACCCATGACCGCAGCGACCGCGAGGCCGTGAAGGGCAAAATCGGCGGCCGTACCCACGAGATCAGCCGACTGATTGGCCGTTCCCTTCGTGCGGTTGTTGACGTAAAGGCACTCGGCGAAAACACCATCGTGATTGACTGCGACGTGCTGCAGGCCGACGGCGGAACCCGCACCGCAGCAATCACCGGGGCATACGTTGCACTGGCCGACGCCATTGCCTGGGGCAAGGCGCACAAGCTTATTCCCGCCAAATCGGAGGTGCTCACCGACTCGGTGGCGGCCGTTTCGGTTGGAATCATCGATGGAGTTCCGCTACTGGACCTTGCCTACGTTGAAGACGTGCGTGCCGAAACCGACATGAACGTTGTGGTCACCGGCGGGGGCAAGTTCATTGAGGTGCAGGGAACCGCCGAGGGTGCGCCGTTTGACCGAGATGAACTCAACCTGCTCTTGGACCTCGCGCTCGAAGGTAACGCCGAACTCACCCGCATTCAGGCCCAGGCGTTGGCCACGGCACTGGGCTCCGAACTGGGCGCCTAGCAGCCACCGAGCAAAGGGAACAGTCACCGTGGAACTGGTTTTAGCCACTCACAACGCTCACAAGGTGCAAGAAGTTGCGGCCATCCTGGGCAATCGAGTGCCCGGGCTAACCGTGTTGGGGTACAACGGCCCAGAGCCCGTTGAAGACGGAACTAGTTACTTGGCCAACGCCCTCATCAAGGCCCGTGCGGCCTTCGAGCACACCGGCAGGCCCGCCATTGCCGACGACTCGGGCATTGCAGTTGAAATCCTGGGTGGTTCGCCCGGCATCTTTAGTGCGCGTTGGGCCGGGGGTCGTGACTCGGTTGCCAATCGCCGCTTGCTGTTGGCACAGTTGGCCGACGTGAACTCAGAACACCGTGCCGCGGCGTTCGTGTGCACCATTGCGTTGGTAACGGCGGAAACCGAATTGAGCTTCACGGGAATCTGGCCCGGTCGAGTGGCCACCGAAGAGCACGGTGAGCACGGCTTTGGCTACGACCCAATTTTCATCCCGGAAGGGTTTGAGATCACGGCTGCCGAACTCGAACCCGAGGTTAAGAACGCGTTGAGCCACCGTTCGCTGGCACTGGACCAGTTGGCCGATTATTTGGCCAGTAACCCGCTTTAGTCGTTCGCCTTTTCCTCGGCCGCTTCGAGGTCAGCCTCGCGCTTGGCCTTCAAGGCCTCCAGAGCAATTGGAATGGTGCTAATCACCACAAAACCTAGGGTGAACCACTCAACGTGGTCGTGCACCAGAGGCACGTTACCCAAGAAGTAACCCATTAGGGTTACGCCGGTGCCCCAACCCACCACACCAAACACGTTGTAGCGAACAAACTTTTTGTATTCCATTTCGCCAATGCCCGCGGCAACCGGAACAAAGGTGCGCATCACGGGAACAAAGTGGGCCAGAATCACAGCACGTGCGCCGTAGCGCTCAAAGAATGCGTGAGTGCGTTCCACGTTCTTGTGGCTGAATAGCTTGGAGTTTGGTTTGTTGAACAATGCGTGACCGGCGCGTTTACCAATGAAGTAGCCGGTTTGATCACCGGCAAACGCCACCACTGAGATCATGAGGCACATCAACCAAACGGGAACCACGTAACCGCCCATTTGAATTGCTCCGGTGCTCACCATGAGGCCGGTGATAAACAGCAGTGAATCGCCCGGCAGGAAGAAGCCAACCAACAGGCCGGTTTCGGTGAAAACCATGCCCAAAATTACGAGCACGGCAACACCATTCATCGAGGCGATGATGGTTTCTGGGTCTAACCAACTGATTCCAAACACGTGCCCCCAGCAGGAATCGAACCTGCGCACCCGCCTTCGGAGGGCGGCGCTCTATCCCCTGAGCTATGGGGGCTAGGGTTGATAAAAGCCTAACAGCCGGCCTCTAATGCCAGCGCGGTGGCTGCTTATTCACAGAGCTTGGCAAGGATTCATCGATGGCGCTTTCACTACCGGACAAATGGGTTTGGGACAGCTGGTACGTGTTTGACGGCGAGCGGTACCACGCGTTTTACCTGCACGCCAGCCGAGCGCTCGGCGACCCGGTTCGCCGCCACCGTAACCCGATTGTGGGCCACGCCGTTAGCGATGACCTGACCAATTGGACCGTGGTTCGTGACGCCATTGCCGTGAGCGACGACCCCGAAGCATTTGATTCCTGGACCACCTGGACGGGCTCAACCGTTCGCGCGGAGGATGGCACCTGGTGGATGTTCTACACCGGCACCTCGCGCTCAGCCAATTCGGAGGCCGGCGGGGGAGACGTGCAGACCATTGGTGCCGCAACCAGCAAGGACCTTATGGTTTGGGAAAAGGTGAGCAGCCAGCCACTGGTGCAGGTTGACCCAACTTGGTACGAAAAGTTCCAACCAGAGATTTGGCACGACGAAGCCTGGCGCGACCCCTGGGTGTTCAAGAGCAGTAGCGTGGTGGGGTTTGAGGGCCAGGACCTGTGGCACATGCTGATTACCGCGCGCAGCCACACCGGAGGGGCCCGCACTCGTGGCGTGATGGGGCACGCTACCAGCACAGACTTGCGCAACTGGACGGTTCAACGGCCGCTGAGCCAACCGGATCAGGGTTTTGGCCAGCTTGAAGTTTTCCAGTTTGAAATCATCGATGGCGTGCCCATCGTGCTGTTCTGCTGCGGTTGGCGCGAACTCTCGCCCGAACGCCTAGCGGCATTCGGCCAGCGAGACGCGAGTTATTCGGTTGCGGTGAACGCGGATTTGAGCGGAATTGATTTCAACAATGCCCGGGCTTTTGAAGAGAATTTGGTATACGCGGCCCGTCTGGTGCAGGCAAAAGACGGCGGTTGGAACCTGATTGGTTTCGTTAATGAAGTCAAAGGTGAGTTTGTGGGCGAACTTTGCGACCCAATCCCGGTCACAGCCACCCGAGAAGCGGGGCTAATCGCCAAATTCCCTAAGCGGTTGCAGTAAAAGTTTGTGCTTACAAAGCCCTAAAAACCGCATCAGATAGCGATTTTGTTGTAAAACGGCTTGCAAGCATCGATGCAAAAAATGTAAATCCTGCAAGCGTTTACAAAGATTTGATAACGCTTCGATAAAAAGCGGATCAGAACGCAACCTTTCATCTAATGTTTTTGACTAGACGCCCTGTCGTTGGGTGTTCTTAGGAAAGGAAAACTATATGAAGAAGGGCATTCGCCTCGGCGCAGCTGTAGCAGTAGCTACTCTTGCAGCCGCTTCGCTCACTGTTGGTGCAGCTCACGCTGCTACCCGCACTGTGACAATCTACGGTGGTTACGCAGCTGGCGACGCTGCTGCGTTCCAGGACGAGCTAGACCTCGCCTTCCCAGCAAAGTCCGGCATCAAGGTTAAGTACACCTCGCTGGCTAGCTTTGACACCGACATCACCACCAAGATCAAGGCTGGTCAGGCTCCTGACATTGCCATGTGGCCTCAGCCAGGTGGTCTGCTCGCTCAGAAGAGCCACCTAGTACCTGCAGAGAAGGTGCTGGGAGCAGCTAACTTCAAGAAGATCGTAAAGACCTTCGTTCCAGGCTTCGAGCTTCTGGGCAAGGTTGGAAACAAGACCTACGGTCTGCCAGTTTCGGCAAACCTGAAGTCGATCGTGTTCTACAACCCAGCCGTATTCAAGGCAAACGGTTGGACCACCCCTAAGACCCAGGCTGACCTTGACGCACTTAGCGCCAAGATCAAGGCTTCGGGTAAGGCATACCCATGGTGTGCAGGTACCGAGTCTGGTGGAGCCACCGGTTGGTCGCTGACCGACTGGATGGAGGAGCTTGTACTGAAGAACGCTGGTGTAAAGGTTTACAACCAGTGGTGGCAGGGCAAGGTTCACTGGAACGACCCACGCATCGTTAAGGCCGGTAAGGCACTTGACGACACCCTTCTGGCAGACGGCCAGACTCAGGGTGGCGGCCAGGGTGTAGCAAGCCGTTTCTTCGGTCTTGCAGCAACCCAGGGTCTATTCCAGACCGACAAGACCAAGGGTGCTTGTGCCATGCTGAAGCAGGGCTCGTTCATCACCGGATTCTTCCCAGATGACATCCAGGCTGAAATCAAGAAGGGTGACTACACTCACGTTGGCGTATTCGCTTACCCAGTACCTGCCAAGGGCTTCTCGGCAGTACTCGGTGGTGGAGACACCGCTGCTGTATTCCACAACAACCCTGCAGTAGCTAAGGTTGCCGCTTACATCTGGAGCGACAAGCTGGGTACCAAGGTCTACGCTGCAAAGGCTTCGGGCTTCCTGTCGCCACACAAGACCTTCCCACTGAGCTACTTCTCGGGTCTGAACCGTCAGTTCGCTGCAATCTTGAGCAAGGCATCGGGCTTCGGCTTCGATGGCTCGGACCAGGCTCCACCAGCCGTAAACAAGGCTGAATGGAACGAGTTGACCAACTGGTTCGCTGGCAAGGAGACCATGGACAAGGCATTCAGCATCATCGATGCTGCCTACAACCAGTAGTCTCGCCGGTTAGGTAACAAACATGGATTGGCGGGAAGGTCTAGATCTTCCCGCCAATCTTTTGTTCTTTTAGCACCACCCCTAGTAGTTTTTAGTCACCACGATGTGGTGATAACGGCAACAACCTTCTGATTTTTCAGGGAAGGAAAACCAGCAATGTTTGAGTGGTTAACCATTTTTAGCGGCCCGGTAGGCGACATAGCCACCGCCGTAATAGCTGTGATCGTGGGTCCAATCGCGACCTTTGCGTTCTACATGCTTCTCAACTGGCTTGTGAATCTGCTTCCGGCCAAAGCTGGGAACATCCTCCGCCCGTACGTATTCATTGGCCCGGTTCTCGCGCTAATCGGTAGCATGCTGGTCTACCCAACGGTGGGTACCGTTATTGCCGCATTCAAGAACGAAGACGGCAGCGAATGGGTTGGCATTCGCAACTTCCTAAAGCTTTTCAAAGACCCAAACTTTGGCTCCACCGTATTCAACAACTTTGAATGGGTTGCCATTGTGCCAATCGTTACGGTGGCACTGGGCATCATGATTGCAACCCTCACCGACCGCCTGGGTGCGGTGCGTGAGCGCGTGTTCAAGTCAATCATCTTCATGCCAATGGCAATCTCGTTTGTTGCCGCCTCTGCCATTTGGCGCCTCACCTACTCTTGGACCGGTGGCGGTCAGCAAGAAGTGGGTATGTTGAACGCAATTGTTACGGCGTTTGGCGGCCAGCCCGTCAGCTGGATGCAGGAAGACGCCGGCACCCTGAACAACATCCTCATCATGGTTGTGGTTATTTGGGCCAACGCGGGTTTTGCCATGACCCTGCTTTCTGCAGCCATCAAGGCCGTGCCAGAGGAGACCGTGGAAGCAGCATCCATCGATGGTGCCAACGCGTGGCAGGTGTTCTGGCGCGTGATTCTCCCTCAGATTCGCGTGACCGCGGTATCGGTATTCATCACCGTGCTGATTTCCACCATGAAAATCTTTGACGTGATCTGGGGTATGACCGGTGGTAACTTCCACACCAACGTTCTGGGTGTGGACTTCTTCCTGGAGTACTTCGTTTACAACAACGAGGGCAAGGCTAGTGCCGTTGTGGTTATCCTCATGCTGGCCATTATTCCGATCATGATTTACCAGGTGCGTACCTACCGCAAGCAGGAGGAACTCCGATGAGTCGCCAAGTTACTTTTATGACTCGCTTGAAGGCGTTCAAGCCTGGCACCACCCTGGTGATGCTTTTTGTGGTTGCCGTTTGGGCACTACCAACCGTTGGTCTTTTGGTCACCGCTTTCCGTCCACAGGCAGCTTCGGTTGAATCCGGCTGGTGGACCGCAATCTTTGACCCAATGCACCAGGACTGGACCCTAAAGGCATTCAGTCAGGTGTTCAACTCCGACTGGAACCTGGGCTCGGGCTTTATGTCCACCCTGGCAATCTCCATTCCGGCCACCATTCTGCCAATCACCTTTGCAGCCTTCGCCGCATACGGATTTACCTTCTTGGAGTTCCGCGGACGCGAGTTTTGGTTCAGCATGATCATTGCGCTCATGGTGGTTCCAATGCAGGCGGCCATCGTTGCGGTTCTAAAGATGTTCATGGCCATTGACGAGCTGTTGCTTATGATTCCTGGCAACGAGTACGGAGACCTGCACCTAAGCGGCGAGTACCCCGCAGCCTGGATTGTGCACAGCGCCTTTGCAATGCCGCTGGCCGTTTACATTCTGCGAAACTACATGATGACCTTGCCTCACGCACTCATTGAGGCTGCGCGCATCGATGGCGCAACCCACTTCCAGATCTTCTGGCGATTGATCATTCCAATGTCGGTTCCGGCCTTGGCGTCGTTTGCAATCTTCCAGTTCCTTTGGGTGTGGAACGACTACTTTGTTGCCTACATGTTTGCCGGTAACCACCCTGTAATGACTTACAGCATCCTTTCGATGCTCGGCCAGCACGGTGAAGGCTGGCAGCTGGTTATGGCCGGCTGTTTGGTCTCGGTGCTGGTTCCTCTTACCGTGTTCTTCGGTCTGCAGCGTTACTTTGTGCGCGGCCTGACTGCCGGATCGGTCAAGTAATCCTGGGTTAAACCTTTCCTAGGAATGGGGGCGGTGGTCGCTTTGCGACCACCGCTTCTGCTTTAACAGGCGCCTTTGAAGTTTCGGTTTGCGGAGTGGCCTAACGCGCCAACTAGAGGCCAACAGGGCCGCTCGGGTATGATTGAAGCGTGTTTCGGGCGTGGTTTTGTGCCCCCGATTTCGCCCCAAGTTTTCCCGTTTTATTTGCCCTTAGGACAACCTTGACTCCCGCAGACCTTTCAGCCGCAATCGTTGCCATTTTGGCTTCCCTGCAGTCGGCAGGCACCCTCGGCTCGGGCGATCTTCCAACCTCGGTTGTGGTTGAGCGCCCAAAGAACCGTGAACACGGCGATTGGGCAACCAACTCGGCGCTTCAGTTAGCCAAGGCGTTCGGCACCAACCCTCGCGCATTGGCCGAGGCGATGGCTGCCGAGTTGCGCTCGGTGCCAGGTGTGGCATCGGTGGAGATTGCCGGCCCTGGATTCTTGAACATCACTCTTGATGCTGCTGCGGCAGGAGAACTTGCCAAGGCCATTGTTGAGGCGGGCGAGGCCTACGGTCACGGAACCGACCTAGCCGGCAGCAAGATCAACCTCGAGTTTGTTTCGGCCAACCCAACCGGACCTATCCACATGGGTGGTACCCGTTGGGCCGCCTTGGGTGACTCCTTGGCTCGGGTGCTTGAGGCTCAAGGGGCCGAGGTCACGCGCGAGTACTACTTCAACGACCACGGTGCGCAGATCGACCGCTTTGCTCGTTCGCTATTGGCCCGCGCCAAGGGCGATCCAGCGCCGGAAGATGGCTACGGCGGTGCCTACATTGAGGAGATTGCCAACCGCGTTCTGGCCGGCACCGCCGAAGACCTGCTGAATTTGCCGGTTGCGGAGGCGCAGGAGAAGTTCCGCGAATACGGCGTTGAGCTTATGTTTGGCGAGATCCGAGAAAGTCTGCACAAGTTTGGAGTGGACTTTGACGTGTTCTTCCACGAGAACTCGCTATACGAATCTGGCGCGGTTGAGAAGGCCATCGGGCGTCTGCGTGAGCTGGGCCACATGTTTGAGCAAGACGGCGCGCTTTGGCTTCGGTCAACCACCTTCGGTGATGACCGCGACCGCGTGGTTCTCAAGAGCGATGGCGAGCACGCCTACATTGCCGGCGACCTGGCCTACTACCTAGACAAGCGTGAGCGCGGCTTTGATCAATGCATCTACCTGCTGGGTGCCGACCACCACGGCTACGTTCCTCGCATGATGGCAATGTGTGCCGCGTTTGGCGACAAGCCTGGTTTCAACCTCGAGATTCTCATTGGCCAGCTGGTGAACCTGGTGCGCGATGGCGAGCCTGTTCGAATGAGCAAGCGCGCCGGCACCGTGGTGACCATGGAAGACCTCGTAGACGTGGTTGGTGTTGACGCCGCGCGATACGCACTGGCTCGCTCCAGCGCCAACTCGCAGCTTGACATTGACCTCGAGCAGCTCTCCAAGCAAACCAACGACAACCCGGTGTTCTATGTGCAATACGCGCACGCCCGCACCAAGCAGGTTGCCAAGAACGCCGACTCTTTGGGTGTAACCACGGCCGAGTTTGAACCATCGATGCTTGACCACGCAACCGAGGGTGAACTGCTTGCCAAGTTGAGCGAGCTCCCGCGTGTGGTGGCTCAGGCCGCAGAGTTCCGCGAGCCGCACCGCGTTGCGCGCTATCTGGAAGAAGTTGCCGGCGCTTACCACCGCTGGTACGACAACTGCCGTGTAACTCCACTAAGTGGGGCTCCAGTGGAGACAGTTCACCGCACCCGACTCTGGTTGAACAACGCAACCGGCCAGGTGTTGCGCAATGGACTTGACCTGCTCGGCGTTTCCGCGCCGGAGAGAATGTAGGCGATTATGGCAACCGCAAACCAGCAGGTGGCTCCGGAGTGGCTGGAGGTTCCTAAGGACCTGAACGCGCTTGAGGCAAAGATTTGGCCCAAGAGCCTCCACCGCGATTCCGCGGGTGAACTGGCTTTTGGTGATCTAACCGTTGACGAGTTGGCCAACCAGTTTGGCACCCCGCTCTACGTGATTGACGAGGACGACTTCCGCACTCGTGCGGCCGGCATCAAGCAGGCGCTCGAGGCGGCTGCGGCTCGCATTGGCACCACCGCCAAGGTTTACTACGCCAGCAAGGCTTTCCTGTGCACCGAGATCGTGACCTGGGTGGACCAGCTTGGTTTGAGCATCGATGTTGCTTCCGGCGGCGAACTGGCTGCGGCACTTGCCGGCGGCATTGATCCGGCGCGCATTGGCCTGCACGGAAACAACAAGAGCATTGCCGAGATTGGCCGTGCGGTTGCCGTTGGCGTTGGCGCCATCGTGGTTGACTCCGAGATTGAGATCGAGCGCATTGCCAGCGCTGCCGGCGCACAAGACAAGGTGCAGGCGGTTCGTTTGCGCGTGAACACCGGTGTGCACGCCAATACTCACGACTTCTTGGCTACCGCTCGCGAAGACCAAAAGTTTGGCATTCCGTTGGCCGATGCGCCTGCGTTGGTTGCCAAGATTCGTGCCGACCGTCACCTCAAATTCTTGGGCATACACCAGCACGTGGGTAGCCAGATTTTTGCACCCGAAGGTTTTGTGGAGAGCACCAAGCGACTTGTTGCGCTGCACGCTGAGCTGCTTGCCGGTGGCGAGATTCCGGAGCTCAACCTGGGCGGTGGCTTTGGCATTAACTACAAGCCTGCCGACAACGCACCAGAGGTTTCCAAGGTTGCCCACGCCATCACCGATGCGGTTGCTGCCGAGTGCCAGCGTTTGGGAATCAAAGTGCCGGCCTTGGCGTTTGAACCCGGTCGCGCGTTGGTTGGCAACTCGGGCATCACACTCTACAACGTGGGCACCATCAAAGATGTAAAGCTCAGCGATGCCAGCAACTCGGCGGGTGGGCCTGTGGTGCGCAAGTACGTTTCGGTTGATGGCGGCATGAGCGACAACGCACGCCCATCGCTGTATGAAGCCGAATACCACGTTGTGTTGGCCTCGCGCGTTTCGAGCGCGGCACCCGCTCTTGCCCGCGTAGTTGGAAAGCACTGCGAGAGCGGCGACATTGTGGTTCGTCACGATTACCTACCTGCAGATGTGGCGCCAAACGACCTGCTTGCGGTTGCCGCCACCGGCGCTTACTGCCACTCGCTGAGCAGCAACTACAACTGGATGACCCGTCCGCCGGTTGTTGCCGTTAGCGGTGGTTCTGCCAGACTTATTATTCGGGGAGAAACCGAAGCCGACCTGTTCGCGCGCGACGTGCGCTACCAGGAATCCGGCTTGGCCCCAAAAGTTGAGAAGAGTTAGATCTTGATCGAATATCGCCCGTTGCGCGTTGCACTGCTGGGAGCCGGTTCCGTTGGCTCGCAAGTGGCTCGCCTGCTGCTGGAGAACAAGGCCGAGTTGGCCGCGCGTGTTGGTGCCGAGCTAGAACTCATCGGTGTTGTGGTTCGAGACCTAGCCACCAAGCGCCCAGGAATTCCGGAGCACCTACTCACCACCAATGCCGAGGAAATTATTCTTGGCGCAGACATTGTGATTGAGGTCATGGGTGGCATCGAGCCGGCCCGCACTTACGTACTGCAAGCACTCAACTCGGGTGCCGATGTGATCACCGCCAACAAGGCGATGCTGGCTACCCACGGCCCAGAGATTTTTGACGTTGCCGAGCAGGTTGGCGCACAGCTTTACTACGAGGCCGCCGTTGGTGGTGCGATTCCTATCATCCGTCCGCTGCGCGAAAGCCTTGCCGGCGACAAGGTGAAGCGCATCATGGGTATTGTGAACGGCACCACCAACTACATTCTCGACAGCATGAACTCAACCGGTGCCACCTTTGATGATGCACTTCAGCAGGCTCAGGACCTTGGCTACGCCGAGGCCGACCCAACTGCCGATGTTGAGGCTTATGACGCCGCTCAGAAGGCCGCGATTCTGGCATCGCTGGCGTTCCACACCGAGGTGCCGCTGGAGAGCGTGCACCGAGAGGGAATCACCAAGATCACTCAGGCACAGATGGAAGCCGCTCGCCGCGACGGCCTCGTTATCAAACTGCTTGCCATTGCCGAAAAGATCGCCGCCGAAGGTAACGAGCCCGAAGGCATTTCGGTTCGCGTTTACCCAACTCTCATTCCGGTTACCCACCCACTGGGTGCCGTGCGTGGCGCGTTCAATGCCGTGTTTGTGGAGGCCGAAGCAGCCGGCGAGCTCATGTTCTATGGCGCGGGTGCCGGTGGCGTTCAGACTGCTTCGGCGGTTTTGGGCGATCTGGTGTCGGCCGCCAAGCGTCACGTTGCCGGCGGACCAGGTTTGGCCGACTCGGTTCACGCCGACCTGTTGACCCTCGGCATTGACCGCGTGGTCACTCAGTACCAAATCACCATTGAGGTAACCGACCAGCCGGGTGTGCTGGCTCAGATTGCCAACATCTTCTCCAACCACGGCGTGAGCATTGAGACCGTTGAGCAGATGGTGAAGGTTCAGGGCGGCAAGCCGAGCAAGACCGCAACCATTGAGATTGGTACGCACCGCGCGAAAGACGCGCAACTTTCAGCAGTAGTAGAGGCGCTACGGGCAACGGATGCCGTAGAAGAAATCACCTCCGTCATCCGAGTAGAAGGAGTCTAAGTTGGCTCACCAATGGCGCGGAGTTATCCGCGAGTACTTTGACCGTCTAGACGTAACGGCAGACACCCCAATCATCACTCTGGGTGAGGGTGGCACCCCGCTGGTGCACGCACCTCGCCTTGCCGAACTTGTTGGCGCAGATGAAGCTTGGCTCAAGTTTGAGGGCATGAACCCAACCGGTTCGTTCAAGGACCGCGGCATGACCATGGCGGTTTCCAAGGCGGTTGGCCACGGCGCCAAGGCAGTTATCTGTGCCAGCACCGGCAACACCTCGGCCTCTGCTGCGGCCTACGCAGCTGCCGCCGGCATTCAGAGCGTGGTTCTGATTCCTGAGGGCAAGATCTCGCTGGGCAAGCTCAGCCAGGCAGTTGCGCACAAGGCTCAGATTCTGCAGGTTCAGGGAAACTTTGATGACTGCCTAGTGCTGGCTCGCGAACTGAGCGAGAACTACGCGGTTCACCTGGTGAACTCGGTAAACCCAGACCGTATTGATGGTCAAAAGACCGGTGCGTTTGAGGTTGTTGACTCGCTCGGTTTTGCACCTGACCTGCACGTGCTTCCGGTGGGCAACGCGGGTAACTACTCGGCTTACTTCAAGGGTTACTCAGAGGACTTGGCGGAAGGTCGCATCAAGCACCTGCCACAAATGTGGGGATTCCAGGCCGAGGGCTCGGCTCCGTTCACCGTGGGTCACCCGGTTGAGCACCCAGAAACCATTGCCACCGCAATTCGCATTGGTAACCCGGCTTCGTGGGATCTGGCACAGAACGCCCGCGAGGTTTCCGGCGGCCGCTTTGGCGCGGTTTCCGACCAGCAGATTCTTTGGATGCACCGATTCCTGTCGCAGGAAGTTGGCGTATTTGTTGAGCCTTCTTCGGCAACAGGTGCGGCAGGTCTGTACAAGGCTTCGCAGCAGGGCGAGAAGCTGGCCGGCAAGAAGATTGTGGTCACCGTTACCGGTCACGGACTCAAGGACCCAATGTGGGCGCTAAAGGACGAAAACGGAAACGACATTCAGCCTCAGAGCGTTAGCAAGAACGCCGCCGAGGTTGCAGAGCGTTTGGGACTGGCCTAAAAATCATGTCTCTCGTTGGTCGCAAGGTTAAGGTCCACGTTCCCGCCACAAGTGCAAACTTGGGGCCGGGGTTCGACACCCTTGGCATGGCGCTCTCGTTCTACGACGAACTGGTGGTTGAAGCGGTTGCCGGCAGCGGCGCCGTGGTTGAGGCCATTGGTGAAGGCGCGGGCGAGGTTCCAACCAACGAAGAAAACCTGGTAGTTCAGTCGCTGATCTACACGTTCAAGCACTTCAAGCAGCCGGTTCCAGGCCTCAAGCTCACCGCCTACAACAACATTCCGCACGGTCGCGGCATGGGGTCGAGCGGTGCGGCCGTGGTGAGCGGAATCATGGCTGCCAAGGGCTTGCTCGACGGCGTGGTTGAAATGACCCCCGACGACCTGCTGCAGATTGCCACCGAAATTGAGGGTCACCCAGACAACGTGGCACCTGCCCTGTTTGGTGGTCTGACCATTGCCTGGGAAGACGCCAAGGGCCCGCACCACAAGAAGCTATTTGTTCACCGCGGAGTTTCGCCGCTGGTGCTAGTTCCAAGTTTCAAGATGTCCACGGCCAAGGCTCGTGCCCTGCAACCGGATTCGGTTCCCCACGAAGACGCCGTGTTCAACGTTTCGCGTTCGGCACTGCTGATTGCGGCCCTCACACAGAGTCCAGAGCTTTTGCTCGATGCCACCGAGGATCGCCTGCACCAGAGCTACCGCGCATCGGCAATGCCAAAGACCGATGAACTGATTCAAGCGCTCCGCGAGAACGGCCACGCTGCCGTGGTTTCCGGGGCGGGACCATCGGTGCTGGTTTTGGCTAGCGATCCTGCAGAGCGCTTAGAAGCGGCCAAATTTGTTGCCAACAGTTTCCCCGAATGGAAGGCGCTGCTGTTGGCGGTTGACTTCAAAGGTGCTACAGTTGGAATACACCACAAAGACAACGCAACTTCTTAGCGTTCCACCGGTTTGGTGTAATCACCGCAGAACCATTGCGATTCCACGCGACTAAGTCGTATCAAGTGGCGGCACTTCAAAAGCAACAGGCCGTCAAACTCGTAGAGAGAGTAAAAGCAAAACCATGGATGAAATCCAGAACGAAAAGCCGGCGCGCCGCAGCCGCCGTGTAACCAGCGACTCCGCAGCTCCTGCCGAGGCCGGTACCCAGTCTTCAAACACCGCACCAAGCACCGATGCAGGTACCGCTCCAAAGCGCACCCGCAAGCCAAAGGCCGATGGTGCCGAGGGCGGCAACGCAGGCAACTCGGGCGAGGGCAACGCTGCAGCTAGCGACAGCAAGTCTTCTAGCGAGAGCAAGTCTTCTAACGAGGGCAAGTCGGGAAACGAAGGCGGCCAGAGCGGCGAGCGCTCCGAGGGCGACCGCGCCGAGCGTGGCGAGCGCCAGGGCGGCGACCGCAACAACCGTAACCGTAACCGCAACGGCCGCAACCGCAACGGCGGCGGCAACGGCGAGGGCGCTTCCGAGGGTGGCGAGAACAACAGCGAGGCCGGCGAAGGCAACCGCGAGGAGCGTCGTAACAACGGTGGCAACCGCGACCGCGACTTCGACGACGAGCGTCGTGGCGGCAACGGCCGCAACCGCAACCGCAACCGCGATCGTTACCGCGACCGCGACCGTCGTCGTGGAGGCAACGGCAGCGACCGCGAAGAGGCAGAGCCAGAGATTGGTCCGGACGATGTTCTTGTTCCGGTTGCCGGAATCCTTGACGTTCTAGACAACTACGCATTCGTGCGCACCAGCGGTTACCTGCCTGGTCCAAACGATGTTTACGTTTCGCTCAGCCAGGTTAAGAAGTACGCCCTTCGCAAGGGTGACGCAGTGGTTGGTGCCATTCGTCAGCCACGTGACGGCGAAGGACAGGGCCGCCAGAAGTTCAACGCAATCGTTCGCATCGACAGCGTGAACGGTCTAACTCAGGAGCAGGCAGCAACCCGCGTTGAGTTTGGCAAGCTAACCCCGCTTTACCCACAGAGCCGCCTGCGCCTAGAGACCGAGCCAAACAAGCTCAGCACTCGAATCATCGACCTGGTTGCACCAATCGGTAAGGGTCAGCGCGGTCTGATTGTTTCGCCTCCAAAGGCTGGTAAGACTTTGGTTCTCCAGGCCATTGCCAACTCCATTGCTAAGAACAACCCAGAGGTTCACCTCATGGTGGTTTTGGTTGACGAGCGTCCTGAAGAAGTTACCGACATGCAGCGCACCGTGAAGGGTGAGGTTATTGCCTCCACCTTCGACCGCCCTGCAGAGGACCACACCACCGTTGCCGAGTTGGCCATTGAGCGCGCAAAGCGGTTGGTTGAGCTGGGTCACGACGTGGTTGTTCTGCTCGACTCGATCACTCGTTTGGGTCGTGCCTACAACCTGAGCGCACCTGCATCGGGCCGTATCCTTTCGGGTGGTGTGGACTCGTCCGCGCTCTACCCACCAAAGCGCTTCTTTGGTGCAGCACGAAACATTGAGGATGGCGGCTCGCTCACCATTCTGGCCACCGCTCTGGTTGAGACCGGTTCCAAGATGGACGAGGTTATCTTTGAGGAGTTCAAGGGAACCGGAAACATGGAGTTGCGTCTGAGCCGTCAGCTGGCCGACAAGCGCATCTTCCCTGCGGTTGACGTGAACGCTTCGGGAACCCGCCGCGAAGAAATGCTCATGAGCCCAGACGAGACCAAGATCATTTGGAAGCTCCGCCGGGCACTTGCCGGTTTGGAGCAGCAGCAGGCACTCGAGCTGGTTCTCAGCCGCCTTAAGGAAACCAGCAGCAACGTTGAGTTCCTAATGCAGGTACAGAAGAGCATGCCGGTTCCTGCCGGCAACGAGAGCGAGTAAGCGCCTCAAATGCTGGACTCCGTTCAACCGCTCATCGCTGAGCACACCGCTCTACAGGAGCAGCTCAGCGACGCATCGGTGCATGCCAACCCTCAGCTGGCCAAGAAGCTCAACCGCCGTTACGCGGAACTGAGCGCCATTGTGGCAGCCTACGAATCGGTGCTTTCTTACACCGATGACTTGCAAGCGGCAAAGGAGCTGGCCAAGGAAGACGACGCGTTTGCCGAGGAAGTTCCCGCCATTGAGGAGAAACTGCACCAGGCCAACGAAAAACTGCGCCGTTTGCTGATTCCTCGCGACCCCGATGACGGCCGTGACGTGATCATGGAAATCAAGGCCGGTGAAGGTGGTGCGGAGTCCGCTCTGTTTGCCGCCGACCTGCTGCGCATGTACCTGCAGTACGCCAACAGCAAGGGTTGGAAGACCGAGATTCTCGACAAGAACGAGAGCGATCTGGGCGGCTACAAAGACGTTCAGGTTGCCATCAAGGGCTCCAGCTCCGACCCTTCGCAGGGGGTTTGGGCACACCTCAAGTACGAGGGTGGCGTTCACCGCGTTCAGCGTGTTCCGGTTACCGAAACCCAGGGTCGAATCCACACTTCCGCGGCCGGCGTTCTGGTGTTCCCAGAAGTTGACGAGCCAGAAGAAGTGGACATCCACCCAAACGACATTCGCATTGACGTATTCCGTTCGAGTGGCCCCGGTGGTCAGAGCGTTAACACCACCGACTCCGCGGTTCGAATCACTCACCTTGCCACCGGCATTGTGGTGAGCATGCAGAACGAGAAGAGCCAGCTGCAGAACCGTGAAGCAGCTATGCGCGTGCTTCGTGCGCGCCTGTTGGCTGCTCAGCAGGAGGCCATCGAGGCCGAGCAGAGCGCTGCCCGCAAGAGCCAGGTTCGTACCGTTGACCGCTCGGAGCGAATCCGCACCTACAACTTCCCGGAGAACCGCATTGCGGATCACCGCACCGGATACAAGTCGTACAACTTGGATCAGGTCATGGATGGCGCACTCGAGCCAGTGGTTCAGAGCGCAATTCAGATGGACGAAGAGAGTCGCTTGGCGGCTCTTGGAGACAAGAAGTAACCAGCTAAGAAACCGCGGCAT
>Ga0228703_1000680_pt1 | contig 23290 bp, 12 predicted proteins | sample McNCre217_Aug_MG_3_FD_178020 | JGI IMG/M metagenome (GOLD analysis project Ga0228703, IMG submission 178020) | Freshwater microbial communities from McNutts Creek, Athens, Georgia, United States - 29-17_Aug_MG | ecosystem: Environmental > Aquatic > Freshwater > Creek | place: USA: Georgia... | reverse complement strand
TGTGATCACCGAGGAGGTCTGCCACCAACCCGTTGAAGCCCTTGTGCTTGGTTGGGTGGGCCAGGTATCCGGTCTCGCCGTGCTCCACCAGGAACATCGGGCCGCCACTGTTTGGTGCCACCAGTGGCAGACCGGTTGCTTGGGCTTCTTGGATGGTCTGGCCGAAGGTTTCCTCGGTGCCAAAGTGAACGAAGACATCGAGGGCGGCGTAGGCGGCGGCTAGGTCTAGGCCGGTGAGCTTTCCGGTGAAAATCACCGAGTTGTTGCCGCGGTTGGCCGGGTGCATCGCAAACTCGCGCTCCAGTCGCGCGCGCTCCGGACCCTCGCCCACAATCACGTACTTGGTGCCGGTATCGCTGCCACCCTTGCTTGCTGCGGCCAACTCAAACAGCTCGGCGAAGCGTTCAACCTGCTTCTCGGCGGCCAGGCGGCCCACGTAACCCACAATCGGCTCACCGTTGGGTGCCCACTTTTGGCGCAGTGCCTGGGTGGCGTCCTCGGTGCGACGGTTGGGGTGGAAAAGGTCTAGGTCGACGCCACGTCCCCAGACGTCGACGCTATTGATGCCCAGCCCACGCAAGTAGTTTGCGGTCTGCTTGGTGGGGGCCAGGTTTAGGGTTGCCGGCGCGTGGATGGTGGCCACCGCTTTGTCCAGCAGCGGCTTGGCGGCGGCCAGGTTGTAACGCTCCATGTACCCAGACAACTCGGTCTGGTAGATGGCCACCGATGGAATGCCCAGGCGCTCGGCAGCGGCAATCGCCTGCCCACCCAGCATGAACGGCGAGGCCACGTGGACTACGTCCGGTTTGAAATCTGCGATGGCGTTTTGCAGCCACAGGCCGGGCACGGCGACGTTGAACTGCTTCACCGGGAAGCTGGCGGTGCGGATGACCTCGAAACCCAGGTAGCGCGGGCTCGGTGCAGTTGGCGCGATGATCAACGCCTCAATGCCGCGCTGGCGGTAGGTGTCCAAAACACGCAGCACCGAGTTGGTCACGCCGTTCAGCGAAGGCAGGAAAGACTCCGTTACCAGGACCACCCGAATGCTCATGTTGAAAGAGTATGAACTCGGGGTTAAAACCGGTGCTTGGCCGCCTAAATGGCGGGTTAGCGCGATTTGAAGTTTGGGTAAACCGGGCTGCTAAACCGGCCGCTAAACCAGCATGGGGATTAACTGGAGAAGGGGCCGGCTATACCGACCCCTTCACGCTAGCTAAGCAGCTCGCGAACGCGCGGAATCACCTGGGTGCCGTACAGTTCGATGCTGTTCATCAGCAGGCTGTGTGGCATTGGACCGGTAGCGTATTTGAGGTCGAAGCGGGTGGCGCCAACCGAGCGGATTGCGTAGGCAATCTTCTGGGCGACGGTCTCCGGCGAACCCACGTACATGCTGCCGTGGTTCACCTCTTGCAGGTAGTGGCCCTTGTCCATGGCACCCCAGCCGCGCTCGCGACCAAGGCGGCCATACATCTCCGAGTAGTAAGGCCACATCTGTTCGATGGCCTCTTCATCGGTGGCTGCAATGTGCCCGGGCGAGTGAATGCTGACCGGCAACTTGGCCTTGCCCTGCTTCTCCAGGTAGTCAAAGTAGAGCTTGGCGAATGGGGCGAAGCGGGCTGGATCGCCGCCGATGATGGCAAGCGCCATCGGGATGCCGTGGGTTGCTGCGCGCACCACCGATTCCGGGCTGCCGCCAACACCGACGCGAATGCCCATGGTCTTGCCGGAGTCCAGGCTGAGCGCCGCGGCTTCTTCCGGGGATAGCTCGGCTGCGCCGTGCTCGGTCTTTGGGTAGACGTGCTGATCTGTAAGTCCGCCACGGGTGGTGCCGGTCCAGGTGGTTGCCTGTTCGCGCCAGAGCTTAACCAGAAGGTCCAGCTTCTCTTCGAATAGGACCTCGTAGTCCTGCAGCGAATAGCCAAACAGCGGGAAGGATTCGATGAACGAGCCACGGCCGGCGGTGATCTCGGCACGGCCATTGCTGAGGGCGTCCAGAGTTGCGAAGCGCTCAAAGACGCGGACTGGGTCGTCACTGGAAAGCACGGTCACGCCCGTGCCCAGGAGGATGTTTTTGGTTACGGTCGCGATGCCGGCAAGCACGGTGTCTGGTGCGGTGATGGCGAAGTCTGGGCGGTGGTGCTCACCTAGGTTGATTGCGTAAATGCCAAGCTGATCCGCCAAAACGGCCTGCTCAACCACATTTCGGATGGTCCGTGCGTTGGATACGAACGGGGCCTCGGTGGCCTGGGTTGGGGCTGCTGGCAGGTGGCTGCGGGTGTTGTCGCCGAAGCTGTCCAGACCGAATTGCAGCTGCTCTACTGGGATGGCGGCCAGGCCGGTGTTGAAGATTGGGTTCGCATTCATGATGAAGTAAAGCCTACCTTTACTAAGGTTATTCCCGCTATCCGCGGGCGAAGCAGCCTAGGGTTGCAGCCGCCGAACGGTCCAGTCCATGTCAGGTGCAGGGCGGCTGAACTCGATGCGGTCGTGCAGGCGGTTGCTGCGGCCCTTCCAGAATTCGATGCGGGTTGGCACAATGCGGTAGCCACCCCAGAATTCTGGACGCGGAATATCCCCGGCGGCGAAGCGTTCGCGGGCCTCGTCGTATTGGGCTTCGAGAGCCGCTCGGTTATGCACCGGCTGGCTCTGGTTGCTTGCCCAGGCCGAAATCTGGGAGTCGCGCGGACGGGTGTTGAAGTAGGCGTCGGACTCGGTGGGGTTGACGCGGGTTGCGATGCCCTCAACCAGCACCTGGCGGAACTGGGGGTACCAGCCGAAGACCATGGTCACCGGCGAACCCTCGCCGATGGCGTGGCCCTTGCGGCTGGCGTAGTTGGTGTAAAAGTAGAAGCCGTCGGCGTCCACTCCGCGCAGCAAAACCGTGCGAGCAGTGGGCTTGCCAGCGTGATCAACCGTGCCGAGGACGAAGGCGTTCGGCTCGAAGATACCGGCTTGCTCGGCATCCGCAAGCCAGAGCGAAAACTGCTTGATTGGGTCTGCGGCTACGTCGAATTCTTCTAGTGCCTGCTGGCCGTAATCCTCGTGACGGTGAAGCGATTCCATGCTTCCAGCGTATGCACGCGCGCGCGTTCGCGCGAGCACATTACGCAGTGTGAACTGAGACGCGGTTTATGCGCGCGGGCGAAGCAGCGCAATATGCAAGCAGCGCTAAAAATCAGTCCGCGGCAGCAAGCTGCCCGCAAGCCCCGTCGATGTCCTTGCCGCGAGTGTCGCGCAGGGTCGTAGGGATTCCGGCCTTTTCCAGGCGGCGGATGAATTCGTCGGTGGCAAACTCGGTGGATGCAGTCCAGATGGAACCCGGAGTTGGGTTCAGCGGGATCGGGTTGACGTGCACCCAGCCCTTGCCGCGGGCATTCAGTTTTTCGCCCAGTAGGTCCGCGCGCCAGGCGTGGTCGTTCATATCTTTGATCAGCGCGTATTCGATGGAGACGCGGCGGCCGGTGGCGTCGAAGTATGCCTTGGCAGCATCCAGCGCTTCGTCCACCTTCCAGCGGCTGTTCACCGGAATCAGTTCGTCACGCAGCTCGTCGTCGGGGGCGTGCAAAGAAAGCGCAAATGTCAGCGGCAGGTCCTCGGCCGCCAGCTTGGCGATGCCCGGCACCAGACCCACGGTGGACACCGTGATGTTGCGGGCGCTCATGCCCAGACCGTTTGGCTGAGGCTCAACCATGCAGCGCACGGCGGTCATCAGACGGTTGTAGTTGGCCAGCGGCTCGCCCATGCCCATGAACACGATGTTGGAGACGCGCTCGCCCTCGTGACCTTTTTGCTTTCCACCGAGTTTGCCCTCGGCAACTACCTTGTTGGCGGCAACCACCTGGGCCACGATTTCCGCAGCAGACATGTTGCGGGTGAGGCCAGCCTGGCCGGTGGCACAGAATGGACAGTTCATGCCGCAACCGGCCTGACTGGAAACGCACAGGGTGATGCGGCCGGTATAGCGCATCAGAACGCTCTCCACCAGGGCGCCGTCAAACAGGCGCCAGAGGAACTTGATGGTGTCGCCCTTGTCGGTTTGCAGGCGCTTTACCTCGGTGAGCAGCGGTGGGAAAAGTTGCGCAACCAGCTCTTCGCGACCGGCAGCCGGGAGGTCGGTCATGTCAGCGGCTTGGTCGGTGTAGTGAGCAAAATAGTGGGTGCTCAGCTGCTTGGCGCGGAATGCTGGAAGGCCCAATTCCTTCACGCGTGCAACGCGCTGCTCCACCGAGAGGTCCGCCCAGTGGGCCGGAGGTTGCTTACGCTTAGGCTCGGCAAACTGCAGCAGTGGGTTTCCGGCCTCGTCTTTGGCCTGGGTCCAACCCTCGGTGGCAGGGCGAACCTGCGGACGGGTGCCAACCGAGCCGAGGTTGACGGCGCGCGAAGTACTGGATTCAGGGGTTGGGTTTGACACCGGTCAATTGTACGCGGCAGTGCCAACAATGAACAGGGCTAGCCTCTGAAAGGCAGGTCGGCCAGTAGGACCGTGCGGTTCTCGGTGGGGGCAATCGAGTAGTCGATGGCGCAGTCTTTGAGGTGCATGGAGCCAATGCCCTGGCGGCCTGTGGCAACCAGGCTGGCGTCAAAAAGTGAGCCGTCATTTGCCACGCGCACACGCACGATGTTGGCCTCGATCAGTTCCACCGAGACCTCCACGTTTTTGGCCTTGCCGTGGCGCACGGCGTTGCTGATGCCTTCGCGCACAACTTCCAGCGCGGTCTCAACCGCCACTTGGTCTCCCAGAATATCCTTGGCATCGCCGTCGGTAAGCGCCACCGAGATCTGGCACACGCCCTCCCAAGTCTCCGCGATTTCAGCCAAGACATCACCCAGATCGGTGATTGGTTCTGGGGCATCGAAGACCACTCGCACGCGTTCTTCCAGCTTGGAGCGCAGATCGGCCAGCAGGGTTTCATCGGCCTTACCCTTTGAGATTTCGCGGTCCAGGCGGATGGCCAGAGCGGCAACCTCGGACTGCAAGGCGCCGTGCACGCGGCGGGCGAAATGCAGCTGCTGGTGCCAGCTGCGCGAGTTGACCTCGGCGATCTTCCACTTGATGAGGTGCAGGTAGCGGGCACGCTCCACATAAATGGCGCCAAGCTCATTCATGTACGCGGCCCAAAGCGCCATTCCATAGCCAGCGGTAAGGGCGTAGGCGAACGAAAGCCCAGTCAAGGATGTGCCGGCAGTGCCAACTGGAAATTGGTTGGCAATAATCGCACTCGGCGTGACAGCGACGCTAAAAATAACGCCAATTATCAACAGCTGGAGGCGATAGTCGAGGTTGTCTGCGCGGGTGCCGATAAGCGCTTTTGACAGCATTAGCAGGATGGGCCAGGTTGCCAACATAGCCAAAGTGATTAGCAGGCCGGTGAAGAAGCCGAAGCCCAAAATGTTGGTTGCAAAGGTTGGCAATACTGCAAAAGAGCCCTGAACCAGCGGCCAGAACGATTCGGAAACACGCACGCGGCGGAAAATTCTGGAGATATTGACGGTCGCTAGCGCCTGGGTTGGTTCGCTCATTTCCACCGATGTGCGGTGGGCCAGCATTTGCTCCACCACCGGACGGATGACATCGGCGATCACATGGTGCAGGTGCTTGCGCACGAGGTCGGCATCGGTGGCGGCATTCAGCTTTAGGTTGGTAAGCAGGAATTCGCGGAAGGCGTTGATCTCAATCTCGGTGTTGGTGGAGATCTGACCGTCCACCGTCATCTGGAGGTGATCCAGGTAGTCGCGGTCGCTCTTCAACTGCTGAGTTTGACGACTGAACTCAAGCATGGCTCCAAGCAGAACCGCCAGGGTCCAGGCCGATACGCCGAAGTTGAATGCACCCACAAAGATTCGGTACAGGTAACCGGTGGAATCAACGAGACCCTGCGAGCCCAGAAGCGATTCCATGACTGCACCGCGAACCGCACCGGCAAACATGAAGTACGCGATGACCAGTTCTGGTCGGTGTGGCAATTTGAAGCGGCGGGTAATCAGCTGCGCAAGATTGAGCAGTAGCAACAGCACTGCGGTGGATACTGCTACGTCAAAAATGCGCTGATACAGGTGGCCCGGGTGGACGTCGCTGGCCAGCGAGAAGTGAACTAGTAAACCAAACGCGAAAGTTCCCGCAATAAAATACGGGCTGGCAAGGTGTTTACCTAGCGCGAAACGGAATGACTCTCGGGTGAAATTCATTCTTCACGCGGCGGGATGCCGGCCGATTGGATGAAGATGCGCACAGCTTCGATGCGCGGGTTGATGTCTTTGTTGCCGTCGATGCCCAGGCTCTTGAAGGTGCTGTTCAGCAGCTGCTCCACGCTACTGACGGTCTTGCCTCGGCGCTTGGCAATCTCGGAGTTGGTGTACCCCATGGAGAGCATGCGCAGAATGCCCACCTGGTTGGCGGTGAGGTTGGCTAGCGGGCGGTCGGGGCGGCGGTCGTGGCGCACATCCTTGCGGTCAGCCAGCACGGCCTCGATGGCGTTGATTAGGTAGTCACTGTCGCCAACCAGTTCCTTGCGCAGGAATCCCTGGGCCAGCTTTTGGGCGGTTTCGTCGAGGCCCGCCGCGCGAACGTCTGGGTACTTGGTGAGGAAAAGTGTGGCTGTCCCGCTGTTTTGCGCGCGAATAATGTGGACCAGGTCCATTCCGTTGGCGCCAGGGCCGAGGTCGATGTCTAGCAGAGCGATGTCTGGGTCTTGAGTCTTCAGCACGCGCACTGCCTCAACGGCGTTGGCAGCACCGATTGCCTCGAATCCGGCAGCCTCCAGGGTCTGCACCAGCAGGCCGCGAACCAGGGCTTCGTCTTCGACAACTAGGACGGTACGGTTAAATCCACTCATAGCCTCAGATTAAGTTAACCCCTGTTTCAACCTTAAGAGAAACAGGGGTTAACTTTAGGCAGTTGCGGGCTGTGGATTCAACCAAGTGACATAGATATCCACTCGGCGTGCGGTGTCGTTCTTTTGCACAGCAACACCCTTTGGTACGGCTAGATAATCAGCGGATACGCCAAGGGACTGCAGGAATTTGACTACGGCCTTACTTCTAGCAGCCGACAGTTTTTTGTCGTAAGAAGTAGTAGCAGTCTTCTTTACCCAACCTAGAGCCAAGAGTTTTCCGCTGAGAGGTGAGCCAAGAATCTGGTTTGCCACCTTCTGTAGGGCCTTTTTAGCGTCTGCGCGCAAAGTTGACTTGTCACCATCGAAGAAGACCTTGCCAACTAAAGAAGGCACCGTCCAGAGTGCATACAGAACTGTGTTTTGGCCAACGTTAGCGAGTTCAGAAATCGGGTTTCCCGTTGCTGCAGATGATGACCATCCCAAGAACGAGCCATAACCGGCTGTCAGAGTAGGAAGCTGGACCGGATCCGTTCCGTACTGGTAGTTGATTACCTGAATTGGCTGAGTCGGCGTATTTGGATTCAGAGTAATCGTGTAGGTCACACCCACCCACACCGCATAGAGGGTCTGCGAGGAAACTGGCACGAATGGCACTGGTACAAGCGTTGTGCCACCCTGAGTCTCGGACCAACCACTGAAGGTGTAGTGATCACGTGTTCCAGTTGGAAGAGACGTTACATTTCCGCCCAGTTTTAGGGTGAGACTTCCAATTGGGCCGGTTCCGCCGTTGTAGTTGAAACTGATAACCAGCGTAGGAATTACAGGCTCAGGTGCAGGTTCGGAGTTGACCGCCCACTGTGCGTAGAGAACAAGGTTTGTCTGGAAGTCAAAGTTCGCTCCGTTGGCGTAGCTTGTTCCGGTTCCACCAGCGACAGTGTTCCAGCCTGTAAAGCTATAGCCGCTTCGTGTGAACGGGTTGGCGGTCAATGCTGCAGCAACGTTGCTCACCTGGGTAGTAGTTGGGTCACTGCCAAAGTTACCGTGGAAAAGAACGGAACTCGTGGCCAGGGTGGTCCAAACCCCGCATAGAGTCAGCGACTGGTTCGGGCTGTAACTTGCTCCAGCAGATACAACTAGTGAACCGCCAGTGCATGAGCTGTACCAGCCAAGGAACGTGAACCCGGGACGAGCGGCCGGAGTCGGTGCAGTCAACGCAGATCCACCGACGGTGTAACTGCTGGAAGTAGGGGCTACCGAACCTCCGTTTGTAGTTCCATCCCAGGTCACTACATAAGTGTTAGCCGCCCACACTGCGTACAGATCTGTTGGGTTTGCGAACGCGAACTGGACTCCGTCGTTGTAGTTGGTGGTGCTTGTTCCGTCTGCCATGCCGTTCCACTTCACGAAGTGGTATCCGGTTGCCGCGAATCCAGTGGTTGACACAAGCGTGAGGTTGCTTGGAGCATTAGCCGATTGGCTCGCGGTGCTATTTGCACCTGTTGGGTAGTTGGTGTGGAAAGTCACCGTGACGCTACCCGGTGCAGTCCAAACCGCATACAAAGTAATTGTTTGGCTGCCAGCCAGATCAGGTCGGTAAGAAGACGGAAGCACTGTACCGCCGGCACCATTGGTTCCCGGAGTGAGACTCCAGCCACCAAAGACATAAGCTGCGCCACCGGAAACGAGTGACATGGTGTTTTGGCTAGGCAAAGTTAACGCATTTGCCTGACCCGCCACATAACTGTCACTGGTTCTGCTCGCAACACCGGTTGCAGTGTTTGGATCGTACGTGATGGCGTATGTCTTTGCGTTCCATATCGCGGTCAAAACCACATTCGAAGTGCCGACCGTATAAGTACGGCTGGAATCGGTGTAAGTACCGCTGGCGTCCTGCCAACCGCCGAATGTGTAGCCGTCTCGGGTCACCGCACTGGCAACAGGTACCTGGAAGGTATCTGCGGTGACGTGGTTTGGTTCACTTGGTGCAGTGATGGTCCAGGTACCAGCACCGATGCTGTAACTGACCGTGTATTGAATGGCAGAGTACGAGGCAACAAGGTCAACGGCCGCAGCAGGCATGGTGAATGATGTTGGGTTCGTACCCGTGGTGTAGGTGTTGCCGTTATAAGTCCAGCCGGCAAAGGCATATCCCGGTTTAGTGACCTTGGTGGTGCCATCGATTACGGTGACGGCACTGCCATAGCCGTGTGCAGCGTTGGCAATGGTTTGGCCAGTGACCCAGCTACCGGTTCCTGTGCTATAGCGAACATCGAAACTCAAGACAGTCCACTGCGCGTAAAGGCTAACGCTCGCTGCACTAAGAGTGATGGTGTTTGTTGGCTGATATGCAACACCACTAATTCCAGCTGCGGAATCGGTGTTCCAACCGGCGAAGCTATAGCCGGTTCGGGTCAACGAACCTGCGGTTGCAACGGTCGCAGTTCCACCGATGTGATAGGCAGTTGAGTCGACAGGTGCCGAGCCGCCGTCTGATCCATTTCCAAAATAGGTGACCGTGTAGTCAACTGCTGTCCAAACAGCGGTGAGGGTCGTGTTGCTGTTAGGCATGGAATAGGCGGCACCTGGGTTGTAGGCACTGGTGCCGTCGTTCCAACCGGTGAGCGTGTACCCGGATCGGCTGATTGAGCCTACAGCCGGCAAATTGAAGGACTGCTGGTAAGTTGCCGAAGTTGTAGCGCCAGCGGGAGATGCAGCCGAGCCATTCGATACATAGCTGACTGTGTATGACGTCAGAGTCCACTGAGCGTAGATGACCGCAGGCACAGCCAAAGCTGGATCAGTGTTGCCAATGTTAGGGAAGTTGTAAAGCGCGGTGTCGGCGTAGGCAGTACCTCCCGTGCCACTGGCTGCGGTGTTCCAAGCGGTGAAGGTGTAGCCGGCCAAGGTAAATGGGTTGGCAACTAGGTTCGTCTGGATGTTCTCGGACTGGGTTCGGATGTCCTGAGTGACCGCCGTACCTGGGTAGTTGGAATTCAGCGTTAGCGTCTTGGATCCAGGCGCATCCCAGATGGCGTAAAGAGTAATGCTGGTGGAACCGGCAAGATCTGGGAAGAATGGGTCAGCTACTGGAGAGCCTCCGGCGCCGTTATTAGCTGTGAGGCTCCAGCCACCAAGGGTGTAACCACCGGTCTTCACCATTGTGTTGAGGGTTGCAAGCGCAATGCCTGCAGTCTGACCTGTAACAAAAGTGTCGGTTGTCTTGCTCGGTGCACCAGATGCCGTGTTTGGGTCAAACGTGACGGTATATGTGTTGGCGCTCCACTGTGCCGTGAGCGTGACATCGTTGGCCGGCATCGTGTAAGTCGCACCACCGGCAAAGGTTGCACTTCCATCCGACCAACCGGTGAATGTGTAACCTGCGCGACGTACATCCGCACTGGCCGCCAGCGCAAAAGTATTGTTAACATTCTGGTCCGCCACCGAGCGAACAGTGACCCAACTACCACTGTTTAGGGCGTAGGTGACGTGATATGGAATAGCCGACCAAACTGCGTAAAGATTGGTGTCCGCGGCGAACGAGTAAGTTGCACCAGCAGCATAGCTAACCGTGTTACTTGCACTTCCAGTTGACCAACCTTGGAAAGTGTAACCAGAAACCGACCAACCAGAGTCGGTGCGAAGAGGGGTTGAACCGGCTGCAGTCTGCGTTAGGCCGTCGTTTGTTGGCGCCGTTCCGTAAGGATAGCGGGCGTGGAATGTGACAGTTGCAGGCGTGGTGAACAGTAGTGCTCCACCGTTTGCGGTGGCTGTCGAACCACCAGCAAAGGTCACCTGAATCTGCGAGTAGTAGGGAGTGCCTACAGTCAGGCTGGTGAAAGAAGCGGTGTAGTCAACAGATCCGCTTGCGCTTACGCTGTTCGAACCAGCGACCCAGAGGTTGGCGCTGCAGGTTGGCGAAACAGACAGGCGCCCATTGGCATCCAGAGTGTTCTGGGTGCTGTAACACAGGAGCACCGAAGTTACATCACCAGCTGCAATCGCGGTAGTTCCTGCGTGGAAAGTACCATTTAGGGTGGCGCTGGTACGCGTAACCGAAGTCGCTGCAGTTGTGTCAGCCCATGCAGTGGTGAAAGTTTGGATTCCACCGAGAGCCGTAGCGCCAGTAGTAGGTGCACTCCTCTTTACAACGCGCATGGTAGTCACTGTTGCTGTATCCGCAACTGTGTAAACGCGGTAGTAGTACTGAGTGTGTGGGGTCAAGTTTGTAAGGTCGGCAGATACTGTTTGATCGGCGTTAGTGACGGCGTCAGTCCACCAAGTCTGGCTTCCTAGTGCGTCATCTGCACAGGAAGATAGTGATGGGTCTGTTCCCCAGCAGAACGACACCTTCTGTAGATGGTTCTTCTTTGGGTTGACGGCTCCTGTGATAGTTGCGCCGCGGGAAGTGACACCGCTGTGACCGTTAGTGGTTGCAACTGGCACGTCCAAAACGGTGAATTGGACAGCCGAGCCGCGGATTACTGAACCAGTTGAAGGGGTGAGAACCGCCTGTACCCAATAACTGGCACCGGAAGTGAGGTTACCCGCGCTGGCGCTGAAATTGGCAGTTTGGCCGGCGGTGAGAGTTGTGGTTCCCCACAGGTTACCCGAACAGGTGGGGGTTCCGCTAAGGATACCGTTGGCATCTTTGGTGACGGAATAGCAAAGTTGGAATGAGCTTACGTTCGAACTGGTGAGTCCTGCACTGCCAGATGTTGCAGCACCATTCAGAGTTGCAGTTTGGTAGGTGACTGAGGTGACAGGGTTTGTTGCAGCTGAGTGAGAAGCGGTCACAACAATTGTGAAGCTCTTAGTAGTCGTCTGGTTGTTCGCGTCAGTCATCGTGACTGTGAAAGTGAAGCTGCCAGCAGATGAAGGATTGCCGCTGAAAGCGCCACCGGAAGAAAGGCTCACGCCGGCAGGAAGACCAGAAGCAACCGCCCAGGTGTAAGGACCGGTTCCACCAACACCGGCAAGGCTGGATGAGTAGGCCGTTCCAACAACACCATTAGGCAAACTTGCTGTGGTGATGTTCAAAGTGGTGAAACTTAGGACAGAGCCGTAAGTAGTCACACCATTGTTAACACCTACTGCCTGGAAATAATAGGTTTGCCCAGCAGTCAGGCCCGTTAGCGCCGAGCTAATCGAAGTGGCCGAGCTGCCAGATGCGGAGCCTGGTGTTGCAGTAACAGCACTGCAAGTAACCAATGCATTCGCAGCGGTTACTGAACTCGTACCGTAGCAAAACGAAGTTGTCGAGCTTCCAGTATTTCCGTTGTTATTTACCGAGCCATTCAAGGTCGCGCTTGAGGCGCTAACTGCCGATGCCGCGCTCGTAGTCACAGCGATTGCCGTTGTGATACTTAGTGTGAACGTCTTAGTAACAGTGAGCCCACTAGACGGATCTGTCATTACTACATCTATTGAGTAATTACCTGCAGAGGTTGGCGTGCCCGACAGTAGTCCGGTGTTAGAAAGCGTTAGACCAGCCGGCAGTGTGCTGGACGTGCCCCAAGTATATGACCCAGAACCTCCCATTCCTGTAAACGATGCACTGTAGGAAGAGTTAACTGCTCCGGAGGATAAAGGCGATGTAGAAGTTTGTTTCAGAGTCGTAAAACTAAACACTGAACCGTAAGCCGTGAAGCCTGTGACGCTAGCTTTCGCCTGGAAATAGTAAGTTGTGCCGCTGACTAGCCCAGTAACTGCTAAGGAAATCGCGGTGTCGCTTGAGCCGCTGGCCGTGCTGGGGGTCGAGGTATTGCAGGTCGGTGAACTATCGAGCGCGCTATTAGTTACCGAACTGCTTGTGCTCCAACAAAGGCTGGTTGCTGTGTTGTTATTACCTGCGGCATTGACGCTTCCATTTAGCGTGGCTGTTGTCTCACCTACGGCCGAGGCATCGCTGGTCAATGCCAATGGGGCGCCGGTCTTAAAGCTGCGCACCAAGCCCGAAATCGATCCACCGGCAGGACAATATGGGGCATTCGTTGTGCTGTAAGTACAGGTCAGTGAGACCTGATAGTAGTACGTGGTGTTTGCCGAAAGGTTAGTGACTCGTTGACTTGCGTCGATGCCATCTGTGTTAACAGAGTAGGTACCCGAAGAAGTCGAGGCCAACGTGAATGCAGTCTCGACTCCGCTTCCGTTATCCATTACTACAGTGACTGGGGTAAGACAACTTGTGGTTAAAGCTGCATCCTGACAAATCTTGAAAGAAACACCGTCGATCTGGTTCAAGTTAGGGTTCAGAGATCCGCTTAAGGTAATTTGACCCTTGTTCGCGACAACTTGATAGCCGGTAGCACCGCCGGTAGTGATTGTCGGAGTTGCCGCCTGGGCCAGTGTCTGGAACGAGAGAATGCTTCCGTAGTAGTAGGTACCGTTGTACAGCACCATCGCGCGGAAATAATAGGTGGTCGCAGTATTTGGAAGAGTCAGGCCAGCCGAAATGGGGACGGCTGAGGTGCCTGATACAGCGGTCAGCGATGTAGTTGTCGCTCCGACAAGATTGGGATCAGTTCCATAGGCGAATCGGTACTGAACGCCCGTCTGCCCAACTGGGTAAGCATATCCGTTGATATTAGCAGTTGACGAAGTGATGCTGTCTGCAGGGCTTGTGGTGGCACTCGGAGTCATGGAAACGCTGGTGTTGTTAACCGTTGGCGTGGCACAACCCACTGATGAACTAGTAGTCACGCTGCTAGTGCTGATGCTGGTTGAGTCCGAACCAATCATGACATCGCCGGTATAGGCAACCACCTTTGTTCCATAAGTTGTGGTTACTGCCGAACACGGAATGGTGAAGTCGTATTGGATGTAATAAGGGGACGTGGATGAAATCGAATAAGGCCCCACGAAGTGGTAAGGCGGTGGGGTTTTGCTTGCATCCGATGCAAGCACAGACGGGTCTGAGCCAGCCGACAACGATGCTAGTGATGTGCCGACTTTTACAGAACCAGTGACGAGGCTCGTACCAGAGTCGTGGGTGTCAACAAGCTCATCAACTTTCAAACCTGTTGTCGACGTGGTTGTCATTGAGGCCGTATAGCGAATAGTCACGCTACTGCTGGTGCTGTTCACCACGCTGCCCGATGCTGATACGCGCACCGAGACTGCACTGCTAGTTACGCTGGATAGGTTCACGGTGGTGTTGGTCGTGATCGCAGCAACATCGGAATGCTTGTACTGAGTACCCGACGATATGTCTGCCACAGGGCTAGGCACCAGTGATGAAGGTCCTGGACCAATTATCTGGAAGGTGTATGTCCCGATCCAACTGTCGCCGTTACCGTTCAAACAGTTCGGAATTGACGCTGGTTTGTAGAGCAATTGGTTGGTCAGAACAACGTGACCATTTTGAGCATTTGCAGCTGGGCAAACCTCCAGGGATGTACTTATCAGACGGAGTGAACGTGTCGGCCAACTGGAATATGCGGTTGGAGAAACCCAAATAATGGAACCATCTGGCGAGCTGCCTGCGCCGAATTTTCCAGTATCCCCGTTGACTGTGACTGTATAAGTGCCACCCAGGGTTGCTGTCGCTGGTGACAGTACGCCGGAAACACTTGTGATTTTATTGGCGCTGGCCTTGATAGATTCCTGAACCTTCGTAAAAGCGAAGTCACAGGCCAGAAGTGAAGATGCGCCATTCAGATCTGGTCGCTTTGTGAATATCTGAACGACGTGCGCCTGTTTGGAAGTCGTTGCCCCAGTCGCCTTGAGCAGGAAGAAGGCTGTGGCCGTGCCGCCGGCGGGCACGGTGATTTCTTGTGATGCGTCAGCAAGGTTGGCTAAGTTCACCTTGCCACCGGTGAAATTGTTGAGTTGAACCCAAACATTGGTGCGAGCTGAGGAAGACGAATTGTCTATTTTGTAGGCAACGTAGGCAGAGTCAACCTTTGGGCTTACACCCGAGTCGATGTACATTACTGAACCATGTGAAGGAGTTACCTTCAGGTTATTTTGTTCAGTCATAGTGGATGAACAGTTGACACCGGCCGCCGCATTCGCTGCTGGAGCCGAAGTGAGCCCAGTGGCGTTCATTGCTGTCAGGCTTGCGGCAAGAACAAGCGCTGTCGCAGTGAAAGCGACTACGCGCTGTCTAAACGACCAAACCAAAGCCTTCAAAATGCCCCTTACAAGTACCTCAACTTGTAATTTTAGGAGCGTTTTATATAAAAACGAACGGTCAATTACACGAAAAATTCTTGGATTCTGGGGCAATCCCCTGTATTTGCAAGCGAATTTCCTACTTCAGGGGCAGGGAAACTGGCAATCCATCAACGAAAGCGATTTTGAAGCCACCACCGAAGGTTTCAACAAATGCTGGATCGCATATCACTTGAGTGGTTTCACCTGCCAAAGCAGTCGTGCCAGCGTTCAAAAGCAGCGCGCTGTCGGCAAACTTTGCCGCCAACGTGATGTCGTGCATAGCTGAAATTACGGCAACGCCTTGTGCGCGCAATCGGTCTACTTCTTGCAGCAGCGAGACTCGGTGTTGAGGGTCAAGCGCGCTGGTCGGTTCGTCCAAAAGCAGGACCTGTGGCTCCTGAACGATTGCCCGAGCGACTGCGGCACGTTGCATTTCCCCACCAGACAAATCGGTCACAAAACGGCCGGCCATTGCGCCCAATTCCAGACGATCCAGTACCTGCGAAATCAGACTGCGCCCGCGCTCGGATTCCCGCCCCCAGCCCTCTAGCCGGGCTCGACCCAGGGAAACATATTCGACAACGGTCATGCCGGCTGGGATCTCGGGGCGCTGCGGTACATACGCGATATTTGCCGGTGCCCCCACCGATCCCGAATGCCGCAAATATCCAAGCAGTGCACGCAACAGCGTGGTCTTGCCAGAACCATTCGGACCCAACACCGCCAACCACTCGCCGGCACCCACCGACAAACTGATGTCACTCAGAACCAGGCGGCCACCAAGCCGAACCGACACCTCACTGGCGCGAATCATGGGCGGCCCCCGCGCCGCAAAATCCAAAGGAAAAATGGTGCACCGACAAATGCCGTGATTACACCGATCGGCAACTCTGCTGGGCTAAGCAGGGTACGTGCACCGAGGTCCGCAAATATCAAAAATGCTCCGCCTGCCAGCGCGATGGCCGGAAGCGAGCGATTGGTGGCTCGGTGAAGCAGCCCACGAATCAGGTGTGGAATTACCAAACCCACGAACCCGATGAGACCGCCGGCGGCAACTGCGGTGGCCGTGGCTAGGGTTGCCGCGGCTATTGCTACCGCACGTAACCGGGCCGGCTTCAGGCCCAATGAATGAGCTTCCTCGTCCGATAGCAATAACCCATCCAGCCGGCGGGCAATCACAAACAAGACTCCCAGGGCCAAAACCAAATACCCGGCTGTCCAGGCGACGGTTGACCAATCGGCGGCCACCAGCTGCCCCAAAATCCAGGAGTAAACCGTGCGCAAAATCTGGGTGTGGCTCTGGAACAGATAGGTCTGTGCCGCGGTGGCAAACGACCCAACCGCAACACCGGCAAGCAGCAAAGTACGAGGGTCTGATCGGCGAGCGCCTGCCACCAAAAACGTGACCGCAACCGCGGCCAAAGCCCCCACAAACGCGAACACCGGCACCAGCGCAACACCGGTTGCACCAAGCAAAACCGAACCGCCAAGAACAAACGCGAGCGTTGCGCCAAGGCCAGCTCCCGCGGCTACGCCTAGTAGGTAGGGATCCGCCAACGGGTTGCGGAAAACTGTCTGATACACAGCACCGCTGGTGGCAAGTGCGGCACCAACTAGACCGGCCAGAATCACTCGCGGCAAACGAATCTGCAGTAGCACGGCTTGGTCCACCGAGCTCAGCGCGTGACCCCCGCCGAACAGAGTCTGAACCACACCGGCGAATGGAAGCGGGATCGGCCCGACGCTAACCCCGACGACCAACGCCACCGCAAACAGCACACCGAAGCCGGCGGTTACCCGCCAGCTCCAGATGCGCTTTTTCATGCGTTTATCTAACTAGTTGACGTGCGACAGAATCTGACCGACTGCACGGTAGAGGTCTACCAGACGGGGACCCCAGCGGGACGAAATGTCCGAGCCAATGGTGTAGATCTTGCCGTTCTTGACAGCATCGATGGCAGCCCAACCCGCGCGGGCAGATACGGTTGCCTTTGACTCGCCCCAGTCACCATCGGCCAGGACAACCACCTGCGGATTGGCCTTAATCAGATACTCGGCAGTCAGCTGCGGGTAGCCGCTCTGGTCGGCTCCGGCGGCGGCATCGGCGATGTTGGTCACACCAAAGTCCTTGTAAACGGCACCGATAAACGTCTTGCTGGTGGCGCTGTAAAGAGTGCTGTCTAGCTCGTGGAAGACGCGAATCTTTGGCGCGGCAAACATGCTCACGATGGCCTTGATCTGCTTCTTCATGGAGCTAACCAACTTGGCCGCCTGGCTGGTATGGCCGGTCAGCTGACCTAACTGCTTGATCTCGGTGTAGGCACCTGCAGTTGCTGTTGGGGTCTGTTCCAAGAACACCGGAATACCCAACTTTTTGAGTGCCGCCTGGACTGCGGTGGCCTTGGTGGCGTTGGCCTGCAAGATCACCAAGTCTGGCTTATAGCCGGCGATGGCCTCCACGTTTGGAGTAAAGCTGCTGAGTGTGGTGGTTGGCACACCGACCGGGAAATTGGAGTTGTCATCAACCGCGGTGACCTGCTTGGCAGCACCGATACCCCACAGGATCTCGGTGGCCGATGGCGAAAGCGAGACGATCCGAGTTGGAACGTGTGCGGCTGGCTTCGCAATAGCCGGCGCCGCGGTCAAGCTTGCAATTGATAATGCAGCAATGAGTGCGGCAACGGAAATGTGTTTAAAGGGCTTCATACCCAAACCTTCCTTCGAGGTTCGTTGAAACACTGGGCAAGGCGACCTGGCTTGCGGTTTGCCTTCTGATTGCTCCACTGGGGATAAATCAAAGGCTCATCGCTTCACAGTTGCGGGACAGCGCCGGATTCACACCGGACTTCGCTTGCATCAGCGTGCGGGCCTAAATGGCCTGCCCTCTAAATATAGGGCGTTCAACCCGCGCGGATATGCGGCTCGTAACACTGGGCAATAGGCTGAGGGCGTGCTGGTTACGCTGCAAGACATCGCCAAACTGGAGCCCGGGGAGGCCCTAGCCAAGCTGGATTCTGCCCAAACTGGACTGACCCAGGCCACTGCCACCGAGCGCCTGAAGACCTTTGGCCCCAACGCGATTCACACCCATCACTTCACCGTTTTCAGCCTGCTGCTGAGGCAGTTCCGCAACCCGATTCTGGCGTTGCTGGCGGCCGCCGCGGGGCTGGCCGCAGCCCTCGGTGACGTGGGTAATGCATCGGTGATTGCTGTGATTTTGACACTGAGCGTGGCCCTCAGTTTGAGCACCGAGTACCGGGCCGAACGCGCCAGCGCCGACCTACAAAGCCGCAACACCCACCAGGCCACAGTGCTGCGCGATGGCACCCTGCAGCAGGTTGACGTCACCCAGTTGGTGCCAGGTGACCTAGTACGCCTGAGCCTGGGCGCGTTAGTTCCGGCGGACCTGCGCCTGATTGAAACCAATGACCTGGAGTGCGACGAGAGCATCATCACCGGCGAATCTATGCCGGTCACCAAAACGGCTGCTGCGGGCGAAGAGGGCGGCAACTGCGCCCTGATGGGAACCGTGGTTCGCGGTGGTTCCGGGCTTGGCGTTGTGGTGCGAACCGGTGGCAGCACCGAGTTTGGCGTGATTGCCCAGCGCCTGAGCGACCGTGTGCCGGAGACCGATTTCCAGCGTGGCCTGCGCCGCTTCAGCCTGTTTTTGCTGCGGTTGGCCGTGGGCATGATGTTCGTGGTGATCATCGGCAACGCCTTGCTGGGCAAGAACCTAATTGAGTCCGTGCTGTTTGCCCTGGCTTGTGCTGTTGGCCTCACCCCGCAGCTGCTACCGGCCGTGGTCAGCACCGCGCTTGCCCTCGGTTCCAGGCAGCTAGCCAAGGACGGCGTGTTGGTAAAGCGCCTGGTGAGCATCGAGGACCTGGGCGACCTAGACCTACTAATCACCGACAAGACCGGCACACTAACCGCCGGCGCGGTCTCGTTTGATGGCGCAATTGCGTTTGGGGATCTTGCTGGCCGAGACGCTGCCGGCCGAGACGCTTCGGGCGGTGGCACTGCTGGCAGTCAGGCCGCGGAGTACGTAACCCGCCTAGGCATGCTTGCCACCGACGTGGACTACGCGGCCGCCCTGAAATCTACCGCCGGACTGAATCCACTTGATGCGGCACTTTGGAGCGCGGCGAGCGCCTCGGCGACCCTAGGCCAGACCCCGCAGCGGCTAGATGCAATTGCCTTCGATCACGACCGTCGCATCGCAAGCTCGCTAGTGATGCTGCACGATACCCCGACGCTGATTTCGAAAGGGTCGGCCGAGGACCTCATTGGCCGTTGCATAGGAGTGACCGATCAGCAGCGCGCGACGCTGACCGCCGAATATGCCAAGGGCGCGCGCGTGATCGCTGTGGCTAGCAAAGCCATGCCGGCGGCCACAACCCTGACCAAAGCCGATGAAACCGGGCTGACTCTGCAGGGTCTGCTGACCTTTGCCGACCCCGTGAAACTAGATGTTCAGGAGTCACTTGCAGCCCTAGCCAATCTGGGTATCGAGGTGAAGATTGCCACCGGTGACAGCCCCGAGGTGGCCGCCACCGTTTGTGCCGGGGTTGGCCTCAAGGTGGGCACCATCCTCACCGGCAAGGATATTGAGGCCATGGACGATCTCGCCCTGGCCAAAGCGGTTGTCCCCGCCACCGTGTTCGCCAGGGTTTCACCAGAGCAAAAGGCCCGCATCATTCGCGCCTTGCGCGCGGACGGTAAAGCGGTGGGTTTCCTCGGTGACGGAGTGAATGACGCCATTGCGCTGCACGATGCCGACGTCGGAATCTCGGTGGATTCGGCCACCGACGTAGCCAAAGATGCGGCCGATGTCGTGCTGCTACAAAAAGACTTGGGCGTGCTTGCAACCGGTGTGCGGCAGGGCCGGCGCGTGTTCAGCAACACCATGAAGTACGTGCTGATGGGCACTTCCAGCAACTTCGGCAACATCGTGAGCGCCGCCGGCGGCTCGCTGATTCTCAAGTTCTTGCCAATGGCTCCAAGTCAGTTGCTGCTGCAGGACCTGCTCTATGACAGCAGCCAGCTGGCCCTCCCCACCGATAACGTGGACGCCGAACAGACCGCGCGGCCGTCGCATTGGAAGATCGATTTCATTCGCAAATTCATGATTGTGATGGGCCTAGCCAGTTCGCTTTTCGACTTTGCCACCTTCGGCCTGATGTCGTTTGTGTTCCACGCCAAGGCGAGCGAATTTCAGACCGGCTGGTTTGTGGAATCCCTTGCCACAGCCACCCTAATTGTGTTTGCCATCCGCACCAGACGCGTGCCGTTCCTGCGCAGCAAGCCTTCGCTGCCGATGGCGGCCTCGGTGATTGGAACGGTGGCCCTGGGTGCCGGAATCACCTATTCACCGGTTGGTGCCCTGCTTGGTTTCAGTCCGCTTCCGCCGGCTTTCTTTGGGGCGTTGCTGGGCATGATTGCCGCGTATCTGGTGATTGTGGAGTTTGCCAAGTGGGCGTTTTTCGGTTGGGGTCGCGCAGAGCCGGCAACCGCCAAACGGGCGCCAAAGTTGGGTCCGCATGTACCAAACCAGTACCATCGTGGCCAACTTCACCGAGTTCACCGCCGCTCATCCAGATTTATCACGCATCAGAAACCTGCCGCTAAACCTTAGGTGCCTGACGGAACCCTTGCACAGGTGATTTTCGAGCTATGTTTTTAGGCCGCGGCGTCTGCAAGTAGGCCAACCACGCGTGGGGCGACCTCGGTGGCATAGGCCGCGATGTTGGCTAGTGCGGTCTGCGGGGTCATTGGACCCGCGCTGTATTTGAAGTCGAAGCGGTTGACGCCCAGGGCACCGACCGTGCGAGCAATCTTGGCGGCAACGGTATCCGGGGAGCCAACATAGAGTGCCCCGTGGCGAACCTCGTGCACAAAGTGATCCTTGGCACAAGCAAACTGGGCCGGCACTTCACGGCCGCGCTCGCGCGAAATCTTGCCGTAGCTGGCGTCATACAGTGGCCAGAACTCTTCAATCGCGGCGTCGTCGGTGGCGCCAATGAAACCAGGGCCGTGAACCGAGGTCAGCTGCGGGGCGTGACCAAACTTCTTGAGCGCATCGCGGTAACTCTGCACATAGTCAGCGAAGCGAATCGGGTCTCCGCTAATCACACTAAGTGACAGCTGCGCACCGAGTTTGGCGGCGTTGATTGCCGACTCCGGCGAGCCACCTACGGCGTAGCGGAAGCCAAGCGAGGTCTCCAGCTTTGGGAATACCTCTTGCATGCTGAGGCTGGCGCGCGTGGTGCCGCGCCACGTAACCGGCTGCTGTTTGAGCAGCTTGGCGAAGAGGTCCACGCGCTCTTCAAAGAGGGTGAAGGAATCGGCTGGGTCAAAACCAAATAACTGAAAAGACTCAAGGTAGCTTCCGCGGCCCACGGTGATTTCGGCCCGGCCATCAGACAGCGCCTGAAGGGTGGCAAAGCGTTCATAGACACGCACCGGGTCGTCAGTGCTGAGGATGGTGACGGCGGTGCCGAGGCTCAGGTTCTCTGTGACTGTAGCGATGCCGGCCAGGATGGTGTCCGGTGCGCTAACCGCAAAGTCTTCGCGGTGGTGTTCGCCCAGGCTGAATCCGTAGAGGCCAAGTTCGTCGGCCAGGCGAGCCTGCGCCACGATGTCTCGGATGGTTTGGGCGTCTGAAATGCGGGCACCAGCGGCGTCGTGGGCGGAGTCACCGAAGCTGTCTAAACCAAAGCGAAGAGTGTGAGGCACTTGCCAAGTCTAGGGCGGATTGCCTTATTTAGTCAAGGCGGGCTTTACTTGTTGCCGCTGGGTGCTACGGGTGCCACTTGGCGCCACACCGGCACCAGTAGCGGTCTTTCCAGAAAGAGCGCTAAACCAGCGGCTTGACGATGCCTAGATCCTGCGCCTGGAACCCCGGCAAAATCTGGGAGATTTTGTCTGCAGGCATTCCCCCGCGCACCTTCATGACCTCCGCCAGAACAGTGCGGTAATCGGTGGTCACCTTTAGGTCGCCGTCGCGGGTATCGGTGAGGCCCGGCCACTTGGTAACAACCTGACCGCCGCGCACTCCACCACCCATCACGAACATGGCGCTGGCCCAACCGTGATCAAAACCGTTGCTGCCGTTTTGCTCAAGGCGGCGGCCAAACTCGGTGACGGTCACAATGGTCACGTTGTTCCAAAGGTCGCCGATGTCCTGTTTGAAGGCACGCACGCAATCGGACAGGCTCTGGAAATTGGTGGCCATGTTGCCGTCCACCACACCGGCATCCGAGTGAATGTCGAACTCGCCATCAAACTCCAGGTTTGCGGTCTTGATGCCAAGCCCGTTTTTCATCATCGCCGCCAACGCACTGAAGCGGCGACCATTCGTTGTGCCCGGATAGATTGCCGGGGTGGTTCCCGCCACCGAGCGCAGCCGCTCCGAGGCAACCAGCGAATGCTGTGCCGCCACCTGCCAGTTGCTGGCGCCATCCGAATGCAGATTCTTCAAAGCAGCAATCAGGTTGTCTCGGTTGGTGAAGTTGCCCGCCTTGGCCAGGGTGACGCTGTTGAAGCTCTCAAACACCGTGGTCTCCACCGATCCGCGTAATGCGGTTGGGGTCTGGAAGCCGGTGGAATAGCCGGAGAAAACATCGGTGGCACCCATTGCCTGAAGGTAGCGGTTCTGCCAACCATCGGTGGTGCCCGGGTTGTCGTAGGCGGCATACTCCAAGGCGCGCTGGTCGTCGAAGTGGCTGCGGGTGCCAACCGGCGTGCCCACCGCCTGAATCACGGCCATCTGCCCCTGGTCGTAAAGCTCCTTCAACATGGTCAACTTCGGGTGCAGACCAAAGTAACCGTCTAGGCTCAGGTTGTCGGCGTCCCGAGTGCGCTGGGTTGGGCGTAGCTTGGCCAGCGTTGGGTCACCGAGCACCGGCACAGCCAGCAGTCCATCCATGCCGCCGCGCATGTATACAGTGATGATTACGTCGGAGCGCGCGTCACCAATCGCCGCCGATGTCACGGACAAGCCATCCACCGAAGACAGCATCACGCCACCACCGAGTGCCATTACGGTCTTCACAAAGTTGCGACGCGTGATGCCGTTGGCTAGTTCGTGGAATTCTGGGCAGGCGGTCATCGGCGATTCCAGTCCTCGGTGCACAGCAGCAACAGGGTTACCGCGCGACATTTTTCAACAAAGAGCTGATCCGCGGTTAGGCCCGGTCTCACCAGGTTGTCGCTCTTAACCGCACCCGCAATCACGGTGGTGCGGCGAACCGGGCTGAGCACCCGACCAAACAGCAGCAGACTGCCGGCGTCCACGATGCTGT
>Ga0228703_1000672_pt1 | contig 23498 bp, 22 predicted proteins | sample McNCre217_Aug_MG_3_FD_178020 | JGI IMG/M metagenome (GOLD analysis project Ga0228703, IMG submission 178020) | Freshwater microbial communities from McNutts Creek, Athens, Georgia, United States - 29-17_Aug_MG | ecosystem: Environmental > Aquatic > Freshwater > Creek | place: USA: Georgia... | reverse complement strand
ATAATGAATCAACTTATATTTCTTCGTTACGATGGCATAATGCCGATTCACCATGTGCTCTGCAGGGTATTCATAATAATGGTAATATACCGCGTCGCGGTTCCAGCTCTTACCGAGCATCAGCGGAATTAAGCTTTGGCCTTGCATATCCTTCGGTGCAGGCACACCCGCCGCATCCAAAAAGGTTTGCGCGAAGTCGAGGTTTTGGACCAAGGCGTCCGACTTTTGGCCTGGCTTGATTTTCCCCGGCCAAGAAACCATCAAGGGAGTCTTAAAGGACTCGTCATAGATAAAACGCTTGTCGAACCAGCCGTGCTCCCCGAGGTAAAAGCCCTGATCCGAAGTATAAACGATAATCGTATTTTCCATCAAATGATTCGCTTCCAGGTAATCAAGGAGTCGGCCTACATTCTCATCCACCGCCCGAATCGTTCCAAGGTAATCCTGCATATAGCGCTGAAATTTCCAGCGCATCTTATCCTGATCCGTCATACTTGGATAGGCCTTCTTGAACTCCGCATTGATGCGGTCGTAAACCTTTTCAAAATTCGCCTTTTGAATGGGATCCAGCCGGCCCATCTCCGCCTTAAACCGTTGCTTATCAAAACCGATTTCCGGAATCTTCAAGGAATCCATGACGGCTGGGTAAATCTTGTTATCGCCGGACCAACTCATGCTGGTCAAAATATTCATCTCCGCCTCCTTAGCCGGTGCTGTTCGTCCCGCATAATCATCAAACAAGGTCTTGGGTTCGGGATAGCTTTTCAGGGTCATCTCCTCCAAATGCCGCTCGGCCATCAACCAGGAACGATGAGGAGCCTTATGTAAATACATTAACATAAAGGGTTTATCCGGCGAACGCTCCAGCTTTAACCAATCCAAGGTCATGTCCGTAATGATATCCGTCACATAGCCTTTGACTTGGATGTTCCCATTGTTTTTCGTGATAAAATCCGGGTTATAATAATTCCCTTGGTCGGGCAAGATTTTAAACTGATCAAATCCCTTCGGACTATTGCCAAAATGCAACTTTCCAAACATAGCCGTTTGGTAGCCATTCGCCTGTAAAATTTGTGGAAAGGTGATGTTAGTCGTATCGAATTTAAAGTGATTATCCACCTTCCCATTCATGTGCGAATGTTTCCCGGTTAAGATGGTTGCCCGACTCGGCGCGCAGATGGAATTGGTGACAGAAGCATTCGTAAACAGTATTCCTGCTTTAGCAATGCGATCGATGTTGGGGGTAGAAATTAAGCGCTGATCATAGGCCGAGATGGCTTGATAGGCATGATCGTCCGACATGATAAAGATGATATTGGGCCGCTTCGGGCTTTGCGCGAATAGATTAGCGGTTAAGCCAATGAGGCCTAGAACAAGAAACTTTTTCATAGTCGGTTTAACAGATGGGATAAATTACTCAAATTATTCCCACAAACACAATCTCAATTACCTAGATGAGGCAGGACAAGCTGCTTGATTTCGGCCGACAAATGCTTGATCACGTTCCATTTGGCATAGGGGCGGTAAAAGCAAAGACTAACTTCCCGCTCCAATTTTCCATCGGTGAGCGTAATTATATGCCCTTTCCGGGATTCCGACAATTGGGATACATACAATTTAGGGAGCACGGTCATGCCCTGAAAATCATCGACTAGGTTCAGGAGCGTATCAAAGGTATTCGACTCAAAATTCAAATTAGTAGGCAAGGCGGGATTCTTCTTCAACTCACACAATTGAATTACCTGATCGCGTAAACAGTGACCTTCCTGCAACAAGAAAATGCGTTGATTTTTTAGTTCGGATTTGGGTAATTGATTAGCGCCCGATTTTAGTTGGCCGTACAATACCAATTCCTCCGAATACAACAGTTGCGTTTCCAAATCCGTACTCGCAATCGGCGTACTCAAAATTCCTATGTCCAATTTACCCTCGCGCAAACTCCGCTTCAAGTGCATTGTCGTTTGTTCTTGAATCTCAAAAAACACCTGCGGGTATTTGGCCATTAATGGCTTAATGATAATCGACAAAACCGAACTCGCGATGGTCGGGATAACCCCGATCTTCACACGACCTTCCAACTTGTGCTGGATAGACTTGGAGGCATCGAGTAACGCATTCGCATGGCCAACGACCTGTTGGGCATGAATTAAAATTTCCCTTCCATTTTCCGTCGTCGCAATCGGATTTGCCTTACGATCAAAAATGACGATATCGAGCTGTTCTTCGAGTTTTTTGACCATCGCACTCAAGGTTGCCTGCGTCACATGGCAATAATCAGCTGCTTTGGAGAAGCTTTTAAATTGGTCAACTGCCAATATGTATTCCAATTGCTGTATATTCATCGATATAGATTTTGTCTATGACAAATATAGAAAATTTCAGTTTTCTCTATAAAAATTTTGCTCCTAAATTCACCCCACTAAAATCAAGAATCATGAAAAAACTACTTATCATCAGTGCGATTTTTGCAGCGACAGCAGTTCAAGCGCAAGAATACGCAAATCCGCATGCAGCTGGCGCCAACCCGCATGCAGCAGGCGCTAACCCACATGCCGCAGCGGGTGCAAACCCGCACGCTGGCATCAATCCTCATACCGGAATGCGTAATGCCACGACAAATAAAGATTGGTGGCCAAGCCAATTGAACGTAGGCATCCTTCGTCAAAACTCAGAAAAGTCGAACCCAATGGGGCCCGACTTCAACTACATTAAGGCATTTAAGAGCCTTGATTATTTCGCGTTGAAAAAAGACATTGCGGCTGTATTGACAAAATCACAGGACTGGTGGCCTGCCGACTTTGGTAATTACGGTCCCTTGTTTATCCGTATGGCTTGGCATAGTGCCGGAACCTATCGTTCAGGTGATGGACGTGGCGGTGCGCGCGCAGGCCAACAGCGTTTCTCTCCATTAAACTCATGGCCAGATAATACAAACCTGGATAAGGCACGTCGTTTGTTATGGCCAATCAAACAAAAATACGGCGATAAGATTTCTTGGGCTGATTTAATGGTCTTAACCGGAAACGTATCGCTTGAGCAAATGGGCTTTAAAACCTTTGGTTTTGCAGGTGGACGTACAGACGTTTGGGAGCCAGAAGAAAACGTGTATTGGGGTTCTGAGAAGAAATGGTTGGACGACAAAAACCGTTACACGGGAGATCGTAAACTAGAGACTCCTTTGGCAGCCGTTCAAATGGGCTTGATCTATGTAAACCCAGAAGGACCTAATGGTGTGCCAGATCCGGTAGCATCAGCGAAAGACATCCGTGAGACATTCGGTCGCATGGGGATGAACGATGAGGAAACTGTAGCCTTGATCGCAGGTGGTCACACCTTCGGTAAAACACACGGTGCGGGTCCCGCAACTAACGTGGGTCCAGACCCAGAGGCAGCGGGAATTGAAGAGCAAGGATTAGGCTGGAAGAGCACATACAAATCCGGAAAAGGAAAAGACGCAATTACGTCAGGGTTAGAGGTTACTTGGACTTCGACACCAATCCGTTGGGGAATTGGTTACCTGCATTTATTGTTCAACAATGAGTGGGAATTGACCAAGAGCCCCGCAGGCGCTAATCAATGGGTGGCAAAAAACAGCGCAAAAATTATCCCAGATGCCTTCGACAAAAATACCTTCCACTTACCTACTATGTTGACCACGGATATCGCCCTTCGTGCGGACCCGATTTATGAGAAAATCTCGCGTAATTTCTTAGAGAACCCGGAAGTTTTTGCGAAAGCTTTTGCCAAATCTTGGTTCAAATTAACACACCGCGACATGGGGCCAAGCTCTACTTATTTAGGGCCCGAAGTTCCTAAGGAGCAATTGATTTGGCAAGACCCCATTCCTGCCTTAAATCACGAAGTGGTGAACGCGCAAGAGATCGCGGCATTGAAAGTGAAATTGTTGAACTCGGGATTGTCTATTAGCGAATTAGTTTCGACAGCTTGGGCATCTGCCTCAACTTACCGTCACTCAGATCGCCGAGGTGGAGCGAATGGTGCGCGTATCCGTTTATTGCCACAACGCAATTGGGAAGTTAATAATCCAAAGCAATTGGAGAAAGTATTGGCGGTTTTGGAGAAAATCCAACAGGAGTTCAATGCGAAATCTGGCAAGAAGAAAATCTCAATCGCGGATCTAATCGTATTAGGTGGATCAGCGGCGGTTGAAAAAGCAGCAGCGAATGCAGGTGTGAAAACAACTGTACCCTTTACGCCGGGCCGTATGGATGCTTCCCAAGAGCAAACAGATGTGGCTTCATTTAACCTATTGGAACCCATGGGCGATGGTTTCCGCAACTATTTGAAGACGCGCTACACGCTTTCGACAGAAGAAATTTTCATCGATAAGGCACAATTATTAACCTTAACGGCTCCAGAAATGACCGTATTGACAGGCGGAATGCGTGTATTGAATACGAATTACAATGGTTCGAAACATGGTGTGTTTACCACGAAGAAAGATGCCTTGACAAATGATTTCTTTGTCAACTTGTTGGAGATGGGAACGACTTGGAAACCAAAAGATGAAACGAAAGAAGAGTTTATCGGAACAAATTACAAAACAGGAGCGCAGGTTGCGACAGCGACACGTGCCGATTTGATTTTTGGATCGAATTCGGAACTTCGCGCTTTGGCTGAGGTGTATGCAACAAAAGATGCACAAACCAAGTTTGTGAAGGATTTCGTCGCAGCATGGACCAAAGTGATGAACCTCGACCGCTTCGATGTCACATTTAAATAGGGTTGTTAAGGTTTGAAGAAAGCCAGCTGCGTTTGTGGCTGGCTTTTTATTTTTGCCCCTTTAGCTTGTCGTATTCCCGTTGTTCCAACGAGCCAACAACAATTACATAGGCATTTACATATTGAATCCCCAAACCTAAACCCCAGCCTAACATGGGCCAAATTGGCCATGGTAAATGATTCATCCGCACCTCGCCCGGCATGGTCATGTACCATACTATCCATAAAAAAGGAATGACAACAGAGTAAGCTCCGAAGCTTCTTTTGAATTTAGCGCGCTTTTTAGCGATTGCCCATAATTGTAAATCGGTACTTTCCATGATATTTCGTTTTTCGGTTTCGTCATCCGGAGCATACAACAAAGGTAAATTCACTCCAAGCACCTCGCCAATCGCATTCATCGAATACAGACTCGGCTTCACCTCGTTACGTTCCATGCGCTGAACGGTCCGAAGTGCGACCCCACTTTTTTCAGAAAGTTCTTGCTGCGTGAGTCCCTTCGAGGTACGGATTTCCTTTAATTGTTCTCCAAAATTCATGGGGCAAAGTTGGGCTTAAATTACCTATCAACAAACGTCAAACACCTGACTTGTTTACGTCATCTCTTAAAATTCTCAATCGCCCGATGCGATCCATCGCAGCCTGGCTTCTTTTTCGTTAAGCCACAAACACAGTCGGTAAGTCCAAAACCGCGCAAGATGTATTTCTCATTTTTCTCAATCCGCGCCAAGCGTGTAGCCGGTTGTTTGCCTTCTGAAAAATTCATCACATAGGCCCTTTGCCGACCGGGAGTTAGTTTTTCGAAAGCTATTTTTAGTGCGGGATTTTCGTCCAATTTTTGAACCAACTCCGCTGGCCAAGGTATCGCCTCCGCTTTTTCCACCTTTAATCCCAGCTTTTCAACCTCAATAGCCTCAAAGAGGTAGGCGCGGATACTCGCCTCTTTTTGTTTTATTTCTTCGAGTGAAGTAAACTTCATCCACCTTCCCGACTGCGTATTTTCACCCGGCTTGAGCAATAGCTTATCAGTATCAGCAAGCAAACCCCCTTTGAAAAAATTCAAGGCACAGGTTTCCTTCATGGGAGCAATCCCCACAATATTTTTCGTCCCCAACATATAAACAGGTGATTGCCATTTATAGGTTTCGGTCAAAAGACAATCCAACAAAATGCCTCGCAAGTAGACCATCTCTTGTTGCCACTTGTCGGCACTTTGCATAAATTCATCTACATTCGGGGCTTTCATTTGATTAGAATTGCGTACGGAATTGCTTTCCTATACAAAGAAAGTAAAATCCTATGAAATCACGTATCCTGTTGGCCATGCTTTTGGCATCCGGAAGTTTACTGGCACAGACCCAACCGGTCTTGCAATCCCGTTCCGTGGAAACCTTGAAGGTCAAAAACCTAACATTCAAGGATCTGAACAAAAACAAGAAATTAGACAAATACGAAGATTGGCGTTTGCCGATTTCGGAGCGCGTCAAAGACTTGGTATCCCAAATGACCCTCGAGGAAAAATTGGGATTTATGTTGATCAGCACAACCCGCATGGGTGGCGACAACGTCTTCGCCAATGGCGTACAAGGAGGTGGTCCGAAAACCACTATCACCGATGGATTTAATGAAGAGGATTTGGTGCAAAACACAAACATGTTTACCCGCAAACCGCTGGGAGCACCGAACATGTCGGCCGCCGGAACTATCAAAGGAGTGACACAATTTCACTTACGTCATTTTATCCTACGTGCCAATGCGGAACCTGCGATTTTAGCGAGCTGGTCAAATAATTTACAAGCACTTTGCGAAAGCACACGCTTAGGTATTCCCGCAATCGTAGCGTCCAACCCGCGTAATCACGTGACGACGGATGCCTCGGTGGGTTTAAGCGTGGGATTAACATCCTTCTCGAAATGGCCGGGTGAATTAGGTTTAGCAGCGATGCGCGATTTCGATTTAACACGCAAATTTGCGGAAACGGCGGCAAGCGAATGGCGTGCAGTCGGTTTACGCAAGGGCTATATGTACATGGCGGATTTGGCCACAGAACCTCGTTGGGGCCGCGTGGAAGGAACATTCGGAGAAGATGCCGATTTGACATCCAAAATGATTACCCAAATCGTATTAGGTTTCCAAGGAAATAAATTATCGAATAAGTCGGTCGCCATGACCACCAAACACTTCCCAGGCGGTGGCCCACAAGAGGGAGGCCAAGATTCGCACTTCGATTGGGGTAAATTTGCGCACTATCCAGGGGGTATGTTCGACTACCATGTGAAGCCTTTCCAGGCAGCTATTGCCGCGGGAACCTCGGCGATCATGCCGTATTATTCGGCTCCGAAAGGCAAGGAATTTGAACAGGTTGGTTTCTCCTTTAATAAAGCGATGATTGGTGATTTGTTACAAACGAAGTTGGGCTTCAAGGGTATCATCAACTCAGATACGGGCCCCATTGAAATGATGCCTTGGGGAGTTGAAAACCTAAGCATTGAGGAGCGTTACCAAAAGGCATTGAATGCGGGTGTGGATATTTTCTCGGGTGCGGCTGATCCAACGACCTTGATTCAAGTTGTGAAGAAAGGGTTGGTTAGCGAAGAGCGCATCAACCAATCGGTTGCGAAATTATTGACTGAGAAATTCGAGTTAGGCTTATTCGAAAATCCCTATGTGGATGTGGAAGAGGCAAAGAAAATCGTAGGAAATAAAGACGCGGTTGCGGCGGCGGAATTAGCCTTGCGCAAATCGATTGTGTTATTGCGCAACGATGATAAGCGTTTGCCTTTGGCGAAGAAAACGAAGGTGTATTTTGAGACTTATTCACAACCCGGACGCAACGGCGGAGAAGCCGTGAAAGTAATCAAGCCCAATTACCCAGGCTTGGAGTTTGTGTCGACGAAGGAGGAAGCCGATGTCGTTTTATTGTGGTTGGTTCCTTCCGCAGGCGGATTGTTTAGCTCACAAGGTGCAAAAATCGATTTAAATTTATCGGCGAATCGCATCGATGTGAATCATGTAAATGAAATCTTGAATGCCAAACCTACTATCGTGGCAATCAATTACACGAATCCTTGGGTGATTGAGGAAATCGATAAGGGAAAGGCAAAAACGGTCATTGCGACTTTTGGCACAACGCCGGAGGCATTATTAGATATTGTGAGCGGAGCATATAACCCAACGGGCAAAATGCCATTCACGACTCCGGTAAGTCAAGCGGCTGTAGAGAATAATAAATCGGATGTTCCTGGTCACATGGAAGGACCGGGCTATGGCCTGTTTGCCTTCGGACAGGGATTGAGTTATTAATAAACGATGCATCAAGCGCCAAAATGTTTCCACGATTCTTCTTCGATGGAAACAAATTGGCCTTGGCCATCATATCGAATAATGTAAAGCGTGAATTCATCTTCGATTTTCACACGAAGTAAATTGGGCGATTGACCTATGATTTGAATATCCATGTGTCTTAAATGCATGCATAATTCATCAAAGCTCATTTGGGAAATATCATTCAATTGCGCTAATTCCGAATAGCGATATTTTTTATAGGCAATCCATAATAAGAAGCGATCTACTAGGTTCCGCATGGGTTTCGTTTTTAGAACTACGCTTCAAAACACGTTTATTTCATTTGCTTATGAAAAAAATTTAGGAGCGAACTTGTCCGTAAATTATATTTTCGGACTACATTTATGCGGTGTTCTAAAATATCCGATGCTTTTAATTCTTTCCTTATTGCTTTTGTTTGTTTCCATTATACTCATTGGGTATAATTGGCGATCGCACCCTCAGACCATATTGATTGCCGGTGTTTTCATTATTTATTCCCTCTATTCGCTCTTATATTATTTTACATTAGAAGAAAAAAATGACTTTTGGTATGCAGTCATGTTTGGCAATTTGACACCACTTTGGTATTTGCCAGGGCCTTTTCTATACTTTTATTATCGAAGCACCCTATGTAACAGTCCCATATTTACTTCTTGGAAGGACAGTTTACATTTCTTACCAAGTACGGTGCAGTTTTTAACCATGATTCCCTATTACATAATTCCTTTCTCTGAGAAATTGCGCTTATCGCATGCGATTCATGAAAACCCTGATTTAATTCAACAAACGGCGAAACAATTCACCTTGTATTCGGTGAATCTTGACTTTGCAAGCAGGCCTCTTTCCATGGCCATTTATTTACTAGCTTGTTATTATTTAATCCGCAAATTCAGCGATTCAAGCCACAACCACCGTTATACCCTTCGGTGGCTGAATGCATTTCTACTCTTACTTTCCTTAGAAACCATAATCTATTCGGCCTCTATTATATTACTCATCAAAAAATCTTTTGATTTCACGTACGAGGTGGTGCACCAAATGCACAACCTAACAGGAGGCGCATTATTTGTTCTTCCCATCATATTATTGTGCTTTTTCCCGCAAATCCTTTACGGTAATTTGAAAACCAAACCCGTTAGCACAAAGACCTCCACTACCCAAACATCTGATTCCTCGTTTGTTCAATTATCCGAACGAATCAACACCTATATCCAGGATGAAAAAATGTACTTAAATCCCGATTTAGAGATATCAGATATTTCATTTGCCCTCAAGATACCTCGTCATCACATCGCATACTGCTTTACGAATGTGATGCAAAGTAAGTTTACAAACTATAAAAATAAACTTCGCGTGGAACATGCGAAAAAATTACTTGAAAACGGAGAATACCGCTTAAATAGTATCGATGGAATCGGTACCAAATCAGGATTCAAATCCCGCTCTGCATTTTACGAGGCATTTAAAGCCGAAACCGGCATGACGCCCAATCAATACATCAAAGAAGTGTTGGGGAATAGAAATCTATAACTTATAATTCAACCCCACTGTCGCGATGGCTTTCCCATCTGTCAGCGTATAGTTACCAAAAACCTTGGCTTGAAAATGTTTATTCAGGTCATAGGTCACTGTCTCGGCAACACCCGTCAAATCTCCTACTGTTAGATAATAGCCTTGCGTTAATAGACTCCACTTTTTGTAATGATAATTCGTATTCCCAGAAATAAGTGTCACCTTAAAATCCGTATTACGCGCATTACCATTCAGAATAAATGAGCCTATATTCCACTTGTCGTTTAGCGGATAAATCATCGTTAATTCCCGACCAAAGAAACTTGTTACCTCATAATCCTCCGTCATTTGGAAAGCCGGAATATGGATACCCACAATCGCTTTAAACTTACGATCGATAAATCGATAGCGCGTAAAGAGCGCCACCGTCGTGGGCGTCATACTCTTCATCCGCATCATGTACATCAATGAACCTGTTAATCGCTTCTTCGGATTCGTACTCGCATTGATGATGATATTTGGTTCCTTCGAGGTAAACGCAGGAATAAAAGAGAATCCCCCCGAACTCATTTCGATACTACCCGTTTGTGCGTTTGAAAGAAAGGTGACAAAACATAGTAAGGCAGCGAACAGATATTGTTTCATTTTGATACATTAGGAATTTTAACGCTGCAAAACTACACTTTTATTTTTTAAAACATCCCCAGGATTTTAAAGTTTAGTTGATATGCCCAAATCACCCATCCATATCGTCTGGTTCAAACGCGACCTCCGCTTCACGGATCACGAACCTTTGTTTCGGGCTTTGTCGGCAGATATCCCCGTGTTATTGGTCTACTTTTTTGAGCCTTCGATGATGGAATCGGCCGACAGCGATTTGCGGCATTGGCGGTTTGTCCATGAATCGCTCATGGAAATGCAAGGCCGTTTGGAAGATCGTAATGGACAGATATACCTTTTCCATGCAGAGGTTCTGCCGGTGATGGAAGCGCTAAACAAAACCTACAATATCCAACAAATCTTTTCCCACCAAGAGATTGGGAATGCCATCAGTTATCAGCGGGATTTACACATGCAAGATTTCTGCCAAAAAAATGGAATCGTTTGGAATGAAACGCCAACAAATGGTGTTATCCGCCGACTCAAATCCCGCAAAACTTGGCAGCAACGCTGGGAAAAAACGATGCGTCAGGAACCCTATTTTCAGCGCGAAGACAATTGGAATTTAGCTCATCTACCTCCGGATTTTTACAGCCGCTTGAAGGGTCCTGAATTACCAGTAGCCATTAAAACCCGTAATCCCCTTTTTCAAGAGGGCGGTGAATACTGGGGCTGGAAATACATGAAAAGTTTCATCGAAAAACGGCATCCGGGGTATAGCTCCTCCATCAGTAAACCCGAGGCGAGTCGGAAAGCCTGCAGTCGGATCTCCCCCTACCTTGCCTACGGAAACATCAGCATGCGCATGGCCTATACCTATACCCTGCAGCATTATCCCAAAGCAAAAAATAAACGCTCCTTGCAAAACTTCATTTCTCGCTTGCATTGGCAAAGCCATTTCATGCAGAAGTTCGAAGATGAATGTCGGATGGAATTTGAACCGGTCAACAAAGCCTACCAAAGTCTTCAAAAATCCCCCGATCCTGCATTGATTCAAGCCTGGCAATCAGGTAAAACCGGAGTGCCTTTGGTCGATGCCTGCATGCGCTGTGTAGCGGCAACAGGTTACTTGAATTTCCGAATGCGGGCCATGGTCGTTTCGTTTTTTGTCTTTAATCTTTGGCAGGATTGGCGGGATGCGGCGATTCATATGGCCAAACAATTCCTGGATTATGAACCCGGCATTCATTACCCACAAATTCAGATGCAAGCCGGACTAACGGGTATAAATACCATCCGAATCTATAATCCCATTAAGAATTCGTATGCGCATGACCCCGACGGAGTGTTCATCAAAAAATGGGTACCCGAACTCGCACAAGTACCTGCGACCTTAATCCATGAACCCTGGAAATTAAGTCACATGGAACAGACGCTATACGGCGTGAAAATTGGGGTAGATTACCCAGCGCCCGTTATCGATTTAGAGGCAACGCGCAAAACCGCTTCCGATCAGGTTTGGGGATTGCGGAAGACGAAGAAGGCCCGACAAGAGGGGGCGCGAATCCTCGAAAAACACGTGAATAATCCGAACACATGAGTGCTTTTTTAATCTTTCCCCATCAGTTATTTGAAGAGACGCTCGAGCAAGTGGCGGATATCTTCTATGTAGTTGAATCGGATTTATTCTTCAAACAATACGCCTTCCACAAGCAAAAACTGCTCTTTCACCGGGCGAGTATGCGGGCCTTTGCCGACCGACTCCGTGCCGCAGGAAAGACCGTCGAATACATTGAATCCCAAGATCCACGTTCCTCAGAAATTGTATTAGCGGCTTCGCTTTCAGGTGAAGTGGCTCTATTTGACCCGAATGATTACCTGTTGGAACGAAGGCTTCGTCGGAGAGTAGACGTGCATTTATTACCGAGCCCAAATTTCCTCAATACCGACACGGCGTTGCTCGGTACCCGAAAGCCCTATTTTCAAACGGCCTTTTACACGCAACAGCGAAAAGACCGCGGCATCTTATTGGAGGAAGACAGCAAGCCGCTGGGTGGGCAGTGGACCTACGACACCGAAAACCGGAAGAAGATTCCGAAAAACACCTTCATCCCGGCACCTTTCCCGATACAAGAACCCAACGAATACATTCGAGAAGCCATTGAATATGTAGAGCGTCACTTTCCGAATAATCCGGGCACATGCGACTTGCCCTTTTCGGGCGCTTATTACCCGGTTACACATATCGAGGCACAGTCGGCCTTAGACTTATTCCTACGGGAACGCATGCATCTGTTCGGTGATTACGAAGATGCCATCAAAGCACATGAAAAAACCCTTTTCCACAGTATATTAAGTCCGCTGATGAATGCGGGTTTGCTCAATCCAGCCAAGGTTATCGAACGGGTAGCCGCATCCGGCGGGCCATTGAATAGTGTGGAGGGCTTTATTCGTCAGGTGCTCGGCTGGCGTGAATTCGTTCAGTTGTTATACCGTAAGATTGGTGTTCAGCAGCGCACGACAAATTACTGGAATTTTACCCTTGAAATGCCTAAGGCATTTTATGACGGAACCACGGGCCTGGCACCCATCGATCAAACCATTCAAAAACTCCTAAAAACGGGTTACAACCACCACATCGAACGCCTAATGGTGCTCGGAAATTTTATGTTATTGTGCGAAATCAAACCGGATGCCGTCTATCGTTGGTTCATGGAAATGTACATCGATGCCTACGATTGGGTGATGGTGCCTAATATTTATGGCATGTCGCAATTCAGTGACGGTGGCTTGATGACCACGAAACCCTATATCTGCGGCTCGAATTATATCCTGAAAATGAGTGATTACCCGAAAGGTGAATGGCAGGAAATTTGGGATGGCCTTTTCTGGCGATTCTTGGATAAGCAACGGGAGACATTCCGCAAGAACCCCCGCTGGGCGATGTTGATCAGTACCTGGGATAAGATGCCTTTGGAAAAAAAGTCGGCCCACCTAAGCAACGCGGAAACATTTTTAACGAAGCTTTTTACTTAATTTATTCCAATAGGAGAAGAAACTAGCAAACTCTCCCACTAGGCCCGGAACCAAAGTCGGATGTTCCTCCCGAATCCCTTCGAAATGCGCATTGAGCGGATGATCCCGGAAAATTCCACGAACATTCAGATCCGCATATTCCCCATAATAAACCTGTATGCCCGAAATATTTTTCGCCAAATCCAGGATGAATTGCAGGACTTTCGGAGATATCGGATGTTTCGCAAAATGGCTCGGTTCTAAGACCAAAATACGATTCCCGGGTTCTTCCGCATGGAAGCTTGGGTCAAGCGTATAGTGGGTATAAATATACGTGGGAACGTCAGGATCTATTTCCTGTGGCTTTGTCACGGGTGGCGTGAACTCCAATAGAGGTTTCACGGATTCTTTCAGCACCTCGGGAGCCGACTGCAAGGGCAGATCTTCGTACGAATAGTCGAGGAAAGTTCCTACCTGATTTGTTCCCGCATACTTATTGATATTTTCTTGGTTGGCATAATAAAGTTTATTGCTGAAGGTTCCGGCGCACCATTGCCAACTCAGCGCGTTACTCGCCAAATCCCCATCCAATAAATGGTAGTATAGCCAGGACGCAGGTGCCGACCAATGGTATTTCCCCACATTACAGGTAACAGCCGCCAGGTACATCCTTAGGTGATTGTGCAGGTAGCCGGTTTCGGGGAACACTGCCAAATGCTTATCGAGTGCCTGAATTCCCGTCGAGGAATGAAGAACAGCAGCGGGCAAACCGGAATGCAAAACCCCTTCCTGTGGGTGACGAATGTCTTCAAAAATTTGATCGCCTTTCTGAAACCAGGTTAGGGTATAAAACTCCCGCCAAGCTAATTCTTGAATGAATTTTTCGGCCTGTTCGATCCCCAAACCGCGTTCTTTTAAACGCTCAACAACTTGAGGAACCGTAATGAATCCGCGCGATAAATAAGGCGAAAGGTAAGAAACACCCCCATGGATAAAGTTCCGAGAATGGGCATAACGCTCGGGGTCGAATTGATCGATTCGCTCAAATACGGCTTCAAGGCTAGTTGGGAAATCCATCAACGCTTGCTGATTTTATTCATGCTAATACTGCGCTGCAGCGTGCATTTGAAGCGGGGGTCTACGGCAACGCGTTTTTGTAAATGTTTGGTGCCACGGCCCGACATCCGTTTGCGCCACATCCGAAAACTAGATTCCTTGCTATTGAGACGCATAAATTCGATGACCTCTTTTTCTTTGAGGCCGAATTGAAATTCAATTGCCTCAAAGGGCGTGCGATCTTCCCAGGCCATTTGGATGATGCGGTCGATGTCCTCGTCGGTAAATCTATTTGCTACGTCTGCACTTTTCACCACAGTAGATAATTTGATCCCAATTCTTTTCCCATTTCTTGCGCCAGGTAAAGGGGCGATTGCATACGGGGCAGATTTTGGAGGGTAAATGTTGTTTTTTAACGCCTTGCATAAAAAAAGGGCTTGCCTAATGACAAACCCTTTTGGTAATGAAAATGTTTAAGATTAGAACAACTTCTCTCCCGGAGGCGTAGCACCTGCTAAACGAATGTAAACCGTAGTTTGACCACGGTGGTGTGTTTGATGTTCAAAACACTTATCAATCGCTTGACCGCGGGTTAAATCAAAACGTCCAAATAACTTAATAGACTCTCCCAATTTAGCATCCGGGATATTCTTGATCGCATTGATACCAAAATCATAAGCAGCTAATACCTTTTCGGTAACCGATGCTTTTGCCTCGTCATTTGATTTTTCTAAATTAGAAGCCGTTGGCTTAACATCTGTCGCAGTTCCAATGATGCCGTAAATCGCATCACTTAAATGCAACATTTGTCCCGCGAATGAACGCATTTCCTTGGTCGGTTTTAGCGCATAACCGCTTTCCGGCATGGCATCTAAGTATTCTTTGGTGTAAGCACGCGCGCGTTCCCATTCTTTAATAAGGTTCGCCTTAGGAGTTTGAGCAGTCAGGTTGCTGGCCATGGCAATCAATGCCAAAAATGTGAATAGTTTTTTCATGAGTTAATTTTTTTCTAAAGCTAATGAAAATCTTAGGATTGGAGAACCTTGAATAATAAATCAAGTAGGTAGCGTTCCACGAAGGATTCCTTGTCTTCTTCGCCAACATCGGTCAACTTCGGTAAATATACACTAAAAAATTGTTGGGCGTGCGAAGTCTCAATGATCGTGGAGCTCAAAGAATGCGGAAAGGGGTATTGAGGATTAAAGGCTTGAATAAGTTCTGAAATACGTGAACACAAATCCTTGTACGGTTTAAATACTTCGTCCTGATTGATCTTCTTAACCTCCTTCACTAAATAGGCTTTGCTACTCTCAGCGATAACAATTTGGTGTAAATATTGTTTGTTGTAAAAACTTTGGCCTGCCGTTTCTGGCAAAGCGTGGGTCAAAAGCTTCACCATCTGAGCTAGTTTCTCACGTGGGCTGCCCAAGGGCTGTAATTGAAACACAACCAAATATTCTAAATAGGACCAATACCAATTCAAGATATATAACAATAGCCGATGCTTATTCTCAAAATAGCGGTAAATAGTGGCCTCTGTCGTCCCCATTTCCGCAGCCAACTTCTTAAAGGTAAATTGTTCAAACCCCAAGGAATAGATTTGGTCAATCGCATGCTTGACGATTTGCTTGCCCATTTCAGTGCCCTCCGGATCACGAACGTAAATCTTTTCGTTGACCTTAAAACTCAATGAATAATCCATAGCCTTTTTCCTAATTGAAACCAAAATTAACAAATATTAATACTATCACAAAAAATATTAATGATATTATTACAGATAGTATTACTATTATACCAAAAAGTATTTATAGCTTTGCAAACACATTGAATCGAACATGACAAAAAAGCATCCCTTTCAGCGATTAAGTCACTTATTAGGTGCTTACAAGAAAGAAGTCGTATCCATATACCTTTTTTCAGCCTTGAGTGGATTGGTCAACTTGAGTTTACCCCTGGGCGTCCAAACTATTATTGGTTTGGTCATGGGTGCCACCATGGTGACATCCATCTACGTGTTAATATTCCTCGTGGTGCTCGGCGTATTTCTGGTAGGCATTCTGCAAATGAATCAAATGAAAATCATTGAATCGATCCAGCAGAAAATATTTGCTTCGTATGCCTTCGATTTTGCGGAAAGAATTCCACAGGTGGATCTAAAATACATCGACGGCTATTTCATGCCGGAGAAAATTACCCGCTTTTTCGAAACCTTAAATATCCAAAAAGGATTCTCGAAGCTCCTACTCGATATTCCCATTGCCTCGGTACAAATCATACTGGGTATCATCTTATTATCACTCTATCACCCGCTCTACATCGGTTTGGGTATCGCTCTGCTCGTCATTCTCGGTCTTATCTTGAGCTATACAAGCCCGTCCGGAATTCAGACGAGTATCGAGGAGTCCAACTACAAATATGAAGTCACGGGATTCTTTGGCGAACTGGCACGTACGCTTAAGTCCTTTAAGTTTAGTCGGGGATCGGAGTTAACATTAAGTCGGACCGACCAAAACGTCCTCGGCTACGTTCAGTCCCGTACCAAACACTTCCAGGTCCTCTTATTGCAATACCGTGCGCTCATTTTCTTTAAGGTGAGTTTGACGATATTGATGTTGACCTTGGGAACCTACCTACTCATCAACCAGCAACTGAACATCGGGGAATTCATCGCGGCAGAAATCGTCATCTTAATGATCATCGCGGCGGTGGAGAAACTTATCACGAGTATGGATAGCGCCTACGATGTCCTCACGGGATTAGAAAAGATCGCTTCGGTGACGGAGATTCCGTTGGAATCCTCGGGCAATTTGGCGCTAACATCAGATAAGGGTTTAGAGATCCAAATGCAGCATTTCAAATTTGAATTTGCAGAAGGTGTCCGTCTATTGGATGACTTAAATGTTCATATCGAGGCCGGTGACAAAATACAAGTTCAGGGGGAAGAAGGCTCTGGAAAGTCCTTGTTTTTACGCATGTTGACCGGAAATTATTCGGATTTCATGGGCAATTTGTTGGTCAATAAAGTTCCCATCCAAAACTACGACATTCAAACCTTGAGACAACACACAGGCGTGTTGCTCCATGGACAAGAAATTTTTGGTGGAACGATTCTAGAGAATATTCAATTGGGACAATCTGACATCACCCCTAAATTGATATTGGAGACGGCGACCAATTTGGGTATCGATGATTTCATCTCCTATTTCCCGAAGGGCTTCCAAACACCGATCGAACCCCTTGGCAAAAAGACTCCACAAACCTGGGTGAAAAAAATCCTTTTGTTGCGGGCCATCTGTGGCGAAAAACGGTTGCTCCTGCTCGAAGATCCTTGGTCGGGAATCGATTCCCAAACCGGCGAAAAAATCAGCCAATACTTGAATAAATTAGGAGAAACATGTACGGTTGTCGTGGTCTCGAATCAAATTCATCCATCGTTCAAACCCAATAAAACATTGACTTTTCAACATGGAAAAATATAAATCAAAACAGGCTATTTATCGCTTGGATCAATCCACCCAATTGAAACCTTGGTTGATCGGATTTTTAGTCCTACTCCTTGCAATCATCTTCCTCCCTTGGACCCAAAACATCCGAGCGAAAGGAAATGTAACCGGGCTTTTCCAGGAGCAGAAACCCCAGAAGATCTATAGCCCCATTGCGGGTAAAATTGCGATCTGGTGGGTGAAGGAAGGCGACCTCGTTTCCAAAGGGGATACTTTGGTCAAGATTAGTGAGATTAAGGCCGATTACTTAGATCCGCAGTTGATCGCCCGTACCCAAACCCAATTAGACGCCAAGAAAAATTCCTTGGATTTCTACACGCAAAAGGTGACTGCAACCGAGGCGCAAATCAATAACCTTCGCCAGGCCAAAACCTTGAAGAAGTCTCAATTGTCGAACAAACTCGTTCAATTACAACAGAAGATCACGAGCGAAAAGGCGGAATTAGCCGCGGTGACAAATGAATATCAATTGGCCCAAGATCAATATGATCGTAACCAAAAGATGTACAAAGAGGGCTTAATTTCCCAAACTCAATTCCAACAACGGAGTGTGTCCGTACAAAATGCACAGGCGAAAAAGATTTCCGCGGAAAACAAAGTTGCGCAAACCCAGCAAGATTTGGCGAATACGAAAATCGAATTGAATAGCGTCGAACAGGAATACGATGAGAAGATCAACAAAACCGAAAGTGAGCGTTTTCAGAGCTTGGGACAAATCGAAAATAACAAGGGAGAAGTAGCGAAATTGGAGAATCAAGTTTCCAATTATACGTTGCGGAATGGAATGTATTACATTTTAGCTCCGCAGGATGGTCAGATTATTCAGGCCAACAAAGCGGGTATCGGTGAGATCATCAAAGAGGGTGAAGACCTCTTAACAATCGTCCCGAAATCGAAGCAGTACGCGGTAGAAATGTATGTACGTCCCGTGGATCTTCCGCTTGTGGCGCCCGGTCAAACGGTTCGATTTATCTTCGATGGCTTCCCGGCAATTATCTTCGCAGGCGGTTGGCCGAATCAAAGTTTCGGAACCTTTGGTGGTAAGATTCTGGCGGTGGAAAATACGATCAACGACAAGGGTTTATTTCGAGTAATTGTAGTTGAAGACCCCAAAGAAAAACGCTGGCCACCCCAATTGAAATTAGGTGCGGGGGCACAAGGCATCGCATTGCTAAACGACGTGCCGCTTTGGTATGAATTATGGCGAAACATTAATGGTTTCCCAGCGGATTTTTACACGGTTAAAAAAGAAGAAAAGAAAGATGAGAAGTAAACTGATTCTTTTTTTATTGGTAAGTTTCTTGGCTAATTCGCAGTCGAAGACCCTGCACCCAGAGGCCTTCCTGAAAATCGTACAGACCTATCATCCGCAGGCTCGTCAAGCGCAAATCGGGGTGCTCAAGTCGAACGCGGAATTGTTGAGTGCGCGCGGTGGTTTTGACCCGATTCTCACGCATTACAGCAGCAAGAAAACCTTGGATGGCAAGAATTATTACGAATACCATGCGCCAGAATTGAACGTCCCCACTTGGTACGGAATCGAATTAAGTGCCGGTAGCGAAAACCTAAATGGCGGTCGGCTAGACCCCAGCCAAACTTCCGGCCAAACAGCCTATATGGGAATTAGCGTGCCCTTGGCCAAAAACCTGGTCATCGATAAGCGCCGTGCGGCGCTCCAACAAGCGAAAATAGGGATTCAAATGGCGGGGCAAGAACAGCGTTTGGCCTTGAATGAATTGATGAATCAGGCCATGACGGCCTATTGGAATTGGGCGAAAAGCCATCGGGTGCTACAAATTGTGGAGGCCAATTTAGGCGTTGCGAAGAAGCGGGTAGAACTCGTGAAGCGTAGCGTTGTTTTAGGTGAAAGACCTGCCGTAGACACCTTGGAGGCATTTACCCAGCAGCAGTTTTTCGAAAATTTATACCAGGCGAAATGGCTTACTTATGAGAATTCCCGATTGGAATTATCGGTCTATTTATGGAAAGAGGGTAATGTACCGATGGATTTACCGACCGACGTGACCCCGGACGGATCGCTAACGGATAAAACTTTGTTCGCGAATTTTGACCTCAATCTGCCGTCCCTTTTGACCAAGGCACAGGAAAACCATCCGGCTTTGAATGCCTATACCAACAAATTGGAAATCTTGACGATTGAAAAGAAGTTGAAATTCCAGAGTCTACTACCGAAGTTGGACCTCCAATACAATCAACTTTCCAAAAGTGGATTCGAATTACACTCGACGGGTTTATTGGACAACAACTTTCAATATGGAATCAAATTTGAAATGCCATTGCGTCTATCGCAAGGCCGAGGGGATTTCCAAAAAGCGAAACTAAAGCTCGAGGAGGAAACCTTGAACCGTTCGCAAAAAAGCCAACAGATTCTAGTCAAGGTGAGCTCCTATTTCAATCAATTCATCAGCTTGCAAAAGCAGGTGCAGACGCAGGAGCAGGCGGTGGCCAATTACCAAGCATTAGTCAAGGCGGAAGAAACGAGGTTCCAACAGGGTGAGTCTTCCTTGTTCTTGATCAACAGTCGGGAAACCAAAGCCATGGAAGCCGCCGAAAAACTGGTGGACCTACAGGCTTATTTGTTTCAATCGATCTATACCTTGCAGGCAAGTGCGGGGGTGTTGATGTAAAGCTAATTTGCTTTTAATCATTTATGCCACTTCCTCGTAAACAAGGTCCAAATAATCGTAAATTAAATTGAAATAGCGCACAGCTAAATCGCCGGATTCATTGTCTTCAGAAAGATCGAAAACCTCTGAATTAAAAATGCAGGTTTCGAAAATTTGATCGATGTAGCAATCAACATCAAAAATCGATTTTACTTGAGAGGAATAGGATTCAAAAACAGCTCTAACAAGCTCCATTTGAGGTTCTGTAAGGTTTAAAGGAGTTTTCATAACGAAGGATTTTCTATTGATTTTCTTATCAAAAATAGTAGAAATGATAGTCCGGAATTTAATGAAACGGTTAAGGAATTAGTCGCTTTTGATTAAAAAGTAGGCATAATTTTCAATCTCATTTCTGCTTGAATTTGACCCTTTTTTTGGAAAAAAATAGCCCTGTTTGCGAGTAAGCTAGTTGGCGGTTTTTAACAATTTCATAACCTACATTCGTTCAAATTAATGCTAATTACCGGTTCATTAATTATAAGCAAAATGAAACAACTTTATTTAATCTGCGCTGTGATTTTATTTGCAGCCATTCAAACTCAAGTGAAGGCACAATATGCCTCGATTCAATTAACAAGTTCTGCTGACACCATCAAATTAGGAGATAATGCTGCTAGCACCATCACGCGATTATTGACATTCACGTACGATGGAAATTCTGATGCTGCCTTTGCCCAAGTAAGTATGGATGCGCACCATATCAATCCATTTGATAAGCCCGAAATTATTGTAAATGGCAAGGCGATTCAGGCAAATATATATTTCCCCAATGTTAGTCAAAGTGCTAAATTTTATTTTTTCAAGGTAAAAAGTCAAAAAGACTGGATTGTTAATTCTCCGATCGGCTCACAAACTGCTAAATTGAGTTTTTTACTAAGTGCATCTGATTTAGTTGCGGGTAAAAATTACATTCGTATTACGGTGGGAAATCGTACCATTGAAAACCTCGACGATTTCGCTTTAACAAATCCCAAAATTGAAATTCGCTTCAAATCAGCAACGGATTCGTTTACGGATTACGCGAAATAAATGAACCCGAACCCGTTCATTACAATAACACTATTGATTTACTCCATATTGGGGGCTGAGACCATCTCCATCGTTTCAGCTCAAACCAATATGCCTATCATGATTTCTGCACACCGCGGAAATACAGGAAAAGCCCCTGAAAACACACTTTCAACTTTTAAAAAGGCTCTGCAATTACAAGTCGATTTCATTGAAATAGATGTTCGCACAACGCAAGATGGCGAGTTGGTCATTTTACATGACGGGAGCCTAGAACGTACAACGAATGGAACGGGGTCTGTTAAAAATTGGCTTTTCGCCGACTTAAAGAATTTATCTGCAGGGAAGGGCGTACCAGGTTATGAAAATGAACGAATTCCAAGCTTATTAGAAGTTTGTCAATTAGTTAGGCGTTGGAATACTTGGCATCGTAAAAAGATCTACTTATATGTCGACTGTAAAGATGTAAATCCTGAGTCGCTTATTCATAAATTAAAGTTTTTTGGGTTGGCGAATAATTCCATCTATTACGGAAATGATTCTTTTTTGTCGGCATTAAAACAAGCTTTCCCAGCTGCTAAATTATTGCCCAGCCTGCGTCAAAAAGAACAAATCAATCAAAAAATAGATGCCATGCATCCATATGCCTTTGATGCAAATTTCAATTCCTTAACCGATGAAATGGTGAAGGAAATACATGCTCAAGGGACGCGTGTTTTTGTGGATCTATTAGGCCCCTTGGACATAGAATTTAACTATCGTAAAGCAAAAGATTTAGGGGTCGATTTAATTCAAACAGATAAACCTCTGTTAGTTTTTAAAACCCTTAATCGTTAAGTAGAGTCCCAAGGAAAATTCCCAAAGCGCAATTGGAACGGCGGTTAAGGCAATCATGGGATCTCTTTGGCCGGCGAATCCAAACAATACGGCAACATCTCCACCAGTCAATGTGAACGCACCGATGATTCCGATAATCGGAAGAATGCGGGGAACGAGACGCATTTTGTAGAGACAGGTTCCCAGGAGTAGCGCGTTGATGGCGGGAATAAAACTTTGGCTGATTAGAAATATGCGGTCATAGAACATCACGAGGCCCCGACTGAGCGCCGTCGCCTCCGTACCCAAAGACCGCAAGTTCAAGACGGTCAGTAAAGCGCCAACGCCCACAAAAATCAGAGAGGCTTCCAAAATCCGAGCTGCGACAAAACCCAAGGCCAAGGTTTCCTGCTCTTTCTTCAAAACCGGATACAGAACCACCGCGGTCCCGATGCAACACAAAGCCATGAGTAATTCCAACATTCCACCTAGCACGACGTCAGATGCAGGAGCCTGACTCGTGCTAAAATCCGCTTGGTGAATCGCGTGATAGAGCGATAAGGTAGGAATGGAAATGAAGGTCAAGAGGTAAAGAATACCAGCAATCAAGGAAGTTTTACGCGATGATGTCATGCTTCAAATTACATTAAATTCATGAAAGCATAACGCGAAAAATATTTAATACCTTTGATGGTCATGCAAACGATTCAAATCATACGAGCGAAAAGCCAAGACCTTTCGGCCTTGCAGATGATCAGTCGGACAACCTTCACCCAAACCTTTGCGGAAGGAAATACGGAGGAGAATCTAAAGCGCTATTTGGAATTTGGCTTTGCAACCGAAAAACTTTCCAAAGAACTGAAAAACCCAGAATCGGAATTCTATCTAGCTTTGATCGAGGGGCATGTAATCGGCTACCTAAAAGTCAATTTTGGGACGGCGCAAAGTGAGGCACAAGACCCTCAAGCCCTTGAAATCGAGCGAATCTATGTGCTGCAGGAATACCAGGGGAAACGTGTGGGATTGATGCTTTTTGAAAAAGCATGGGACATAGCGATTAAGCGCGAATGCCCTTATCTCTGGCTGGGAGTTTGGGAGAAAAATCAGCGCGCCATACAGTTTTATCAGAAACTAGGTTTTGTAGAATTCGGCCAGCATATCTTCCAATTTGGGGATGAAGCACAAACGGATATTTTGATGCAAAAAATCATTTAATTGAGTAACTGATAAA
>Ga0228703_1000671_pt1 | contig 23520 bp, 26 predicted proteins | sample McNCre217_Aug_MG_3_FD_178020 | JGI IMG/M metagenome (GOLD analysis project Ga0228703, IMG submission 178020) | Freshwater microbial communities from McNutts Creek, Athens, Georgia, United States - 29-17_Aug_MG | ecosystem: Environmental > Aquatic > Freshwater > Creek | place: USA: Georgia... | reverse complement strand
CTTAGCTTTTGTTGGGTTAATCGTGGCCATTGTTCAAGGTGGATTAACACGCGTGATTACGCCCAAAATAGGGGAGCGGAAAGCTATTTCATTTGGTTTACTCCTTTGGGCATCCGGTTTTCTTCTTTTCGCTTTTGCTTCTAAGTCTTGGATGATGTATGCCTTTATGGTGCCATTCGGATTAGGAGGATTGGCAGGGCCGGCATTACAAAGTTTAATAACCCAACAAGTGGGCGCGAATGAGCAAGGGGAATTACAGGGTGGTTTAACGAGTCTACAATCCATTACGACGATCTTAGGTCCGCTCTTTGCTTCGAATTTGTTCGCTTACTTCACGACATCAGAACATAATTTCCCAGGAGCTGCTTTCTTTGCTGCGGGAATCGTTGGGTTCCTTGCTTGGGGAATCATCATGCGTTCGATCCCGAAAAATAATCAGTAAACTGATAATTGGTTTGATTTCAGGTTAAAAGGAATCTGAGTTGAAGGATTATTGAATACCTTTCGGAAAAATAAACCCTTATGAAAAATACACGCAATGCAATCATGTTGGGCTTGCTATTATGCAGCACCATCCTTTTAAAAGCTCAATCTACCGAAGAGGTTTTGAGTAAACATCAATCAGCCATGGGAAGCCCTGAAAAATGGGCAGCGGTTAAAAGTTTGGTGATGAAAAATAAGTTCAGTGTTCAAGGAATGGACATTGAGAGTAAAACCTCTGTTTTAGTGGGACAAGGTTTTCGCACCGATGTGGAAGTGATGGGTAATAAAATTGTAACGGCCGTAAATGGTGAAAATGGATGGATGATGCGTCCTGCCATGATGGGCGGGACAGGTGAACCTGAAGTTATGCCAGCAGATCAAGTTAAAATGGCTGCTTCACAAAAAAATATTGGATCTACGTTGATAATAGCACAAAAGGAAGGTGCTAAAATCGATTTAGTCAGTAAAGAAAAATTGGATGGCGCAGATGTATATTTGCTGAAAGTCACCAAAACGAGTGGTGAAGAATCCCAAATTTATGTATCAGCATCTACATACTACATCGTCAAGGTAGCTGGAAAAATTAAAGCTAATGGTCAAGAAGTAGATACAGAGGTTAATTTTTCAAATTACAAAGCTGTAGATGGCTTGTATTTTCCCCATACGATGGAAACAGCCAGTCCAATGGGCGGTATGATGACCGTGGATACGATTTCGATTGAAATTAATCCGAGCATTGATGCGAATATTTTCGCTAAGCCAACAAAATAAAATTTCATTCATGAATTGAGAGGGGAGCGATTGAGCTCCCTTTTTTATGACTAAATTTTCGTAATTTTGATGTTCATTAATCCACGTATGAGATACATTTTTATCCTGTTTAGTTTGAGCATCCTATTTTCATGTCTGCCAGATGCTAGCCTAGATCCCCAAACTAAAACAGAAATATTGTTAAGTACAACTTGGCAGATTCAAGAGGTTACGGCCAGTGGATATTTAAATGGAACCGTTTACCAGCGAGGGAGAACAGCAGAGGGATCTCAATATGATATGTCTAAGGTTCGTTTGACATTTTATGCCAATGGAACATGTTTGGCAATCGATAATACGGGAAACAACACGGCTTCAGGTAAATGGAAGCTGATTAATAACGATACGCAATTACAAATTTCCGAGACCAATTATTTCGTGCTGGATGGAATAGGAGACATTAATAGTCTATTAAAAACTGAGTTTGTTTTTTCAGGTACAAGAAGCTACAAGTCGACCTACGTGAATGCTTCCGTAAAAATGGTGCCAGCTTCTTAAGGCAAAAAGGTATTAATATGGTTGCGTGCCATGTAGATGGCCTTTTGTACATTATCATCTGAACCTTCAAAGGCTTTATCCTCTACTTCAATTACAATAGGTCCACGATACCGAACATCATGCAAGGCACTGATGAATTTTCCCCATTGAATATCGCCTAAGCCCGGCAATTTGGGTGAATGGTATTCCAATGGGTTCGCCATGATTCCTACGCGATCTAATTTGTCTTGATAGACCTTAACGTCTTTTAAATGAATATGGTGCAGCTTTTCCGCATAATGATAGATAGGATATAAATAATCCATTTGCTGCCAAACCATATGCGAGGGATCATAGTTAAGGCCAAAATTCGTCGAAGGAATAATGCTGAAGAGTTGATCCCAAATCTTGGGTGTAGTTGCCAAGTTTTTGCCTCCCGGCCATTCATCATCCGTGAAAAACATCGGGCAATTTTCAATACCTATTTTGATGTTTAACGAGTCTGCTAACGCAATAATTTCGGGCCAAACTTCCGCGAATTTGTCTAAGTTAGAGGCGACATTTTTGGTGTAGTCTCGCCCGATAAATGTATTCACTACAGGGATTTCTAAAGCCGCCGCTGCCCGAATAATCTTTTTGATATGTTCGCGGTAAAACAGCGCCTGCTCTTCGTTAGGGTCCATCGGATTGGGATAGTAACCCAAAGCTGAGATCTTAACAGGATGTTGTTTTAGGTAGGTTTTTAGGTTCAATAAACCCAATGAATCTAATTGATCTACGGCGATGTGACTTACGCCCGCATAGCGACGTGTATCACTGTTTTGGGAAGGCCAACACATAACTTCAACACACGAGAAGCGCGCACGATGGGCAAAATCCAATACCTGTTCCAAAGATAAATTGGGCAAAATTGCTGAAGCAAAACCTAATTCAAGCATTTTATTTTTTCTCTAAAAGGTAATACAACGCAAATGAAAATGAAGCGATCCAAAGACCAACAGCTTCACGCGCTAATTCTTGATTCATCGTTTTCATTGCTAGACCATCTGTCATAAATCCTTCCCATGCGGTCATTTCAACCCATAATTGAATGCCCGCAAATGTACTTAGTGCAAATAAAACAAGCGTTAATTCTTTATTGACCATTCCTCTAAATGCCTGGAATGAAACATACGTGGCAACTCCATAAATTGGAACCCATAAAATAGGATCCGGATCATTGAACTGCCAATAGGTAAACAACAGAAAGATTAGGGAAAAGAGAATTCCCAAAAATGAGATAGCTTTTTTCGTTTTCATATGGCTTAGTTACACAGGTTAGTTACGGCCTCTTTGGCTCCAGGATATTTTAATTTTTGGGCTTGTTGTAATGCAAAACAGGCTTTTTCTTTCTCGTTTACTTTGTAATAACTCAATCCCATGGCATAAAATCCTTTTCCGAAATTGGGATCAATTTGTACACTTGCTTCAAAATCGAGATTTGCCTCAACAAATTTACCTTGTTGGAAATAGATATTCCCCCGATTGTATAATGCATTAATTTCCTTGGCATTTTTCGAAATACATTGGGTGAAGTCGGCCAATGCCTCATTCGATTTACCTAATGCCGCTTGTACAATTCCTCGCTGCAAATATGCTGCACTTGAATCGGGCTGAAGTTTTACTGCCGCTTCTGTAGGTGCTAAGGCCGCTTTCCAGTTCCCTTGTTCCATTTCTAAGGCTCCTAGATTTAATTGCGCTGTATAAAGAGATGGCTTTAGTTCGATTGCTTTTTGGTAGTTTGTTCGGGCTTCATCCCAACTCTTCTCTTGAAATGCGATAACTCCTTGCAAATTATAAGCTTCTGCTAATCCAGGATTTTTCTCTAAAGCTTTTTTAATGGCTTCTTTGGCAGATACGGTTTCTCCTTTTTGTAAACGACTCTTCGCTTCTTGAAGCCAGGAATCAGCATCTGAAGAGCAGGCAATTAGTATAAATGAAAGACAGAAATAGGAAAGGATTCGCATAATTTTAATTTGAAATTAAAGTTAAGGGGTATTCGGAAATTATTGGCATATATTTTGAAAAAAGCGCAGATTTTGCCATATTTGCATCGGCAAATTACCAGCTCCCGCTGAATCCTCCAGGTCGTGAAAGAAGCAAAGGTAGGTTGGTTGTAGCGGTGAATTTGCCATTTTTTTTGCCTTATATAAACCTCCCCATATGAAATTTTTTATCGACACGGCGAATTTAGCCCACATCAAAGAAGCCCAAGATTTAGGTGTTTTAGACGGTGTAACAACGAATCCTTCCTTAATGGCCAAAGAAGGTATTAGCGGAAAAGATAACGTTTTACGTCATTACAAAGCAATTTGTGACTTAGTTGATGGAGATGTTTCAGCGGAGGTGATTGCCACAGATTATGAAGGCATGATTCGCGAAGGGGAGGAGTTAGCAGAATTGGATGACAAGATTGTTGTGAAGATTCCGATGATTAAAGATGGTATCAAAGCATTGAAATACTTTTCAAATCGGGGAATAAAGACCAACTGTACCTTAGTTTTCTCAGCGGGTCAAGCGCTTTTAGCTGCCAAAGCGGGAGCTACTTATGTTTCTCCTTTCATTGGCCGTTTAGATGATATTTCTTTCGATGGCATGGATTTGATTGATCAAATTCGTGTGATTTACGATAATTACGAGTTCGAAACTCAAATTTTAGCTGCATCTGTTCGGCATCCAATTCACATCATTAAATGTGCTGAGATTGGTGCTGATGTAATGACAGGTCCATTGTCTGCGATGTTAGCCTTATTAAAACACCCATTAACGGATAGTGGTTTAGCTACTTTCCTAGCTGATCACGCCAAGTCTAACCAATAATTTAATTTTTATGTCTGTATTGACTTTTGAAAATGTTCATATCTCGCAGGAAGGAGTTCCTACTCTAACAGATATTTCGTTAACAGTTGAGGCAGGTGAATTTTATTATTTGATTGGTAAGTCGGGTTCAGGAAAAAGTACCTTTTTCAAAGCTATTTTTGGCGAATTAGCCATTGATGCGGGCTCCGCTCAAGTTGCTGGCTATGATTTAGTATCGATTAAAAATCAAGATATTCCGTATCTGCGACGCAAATTAGGATTTGTATTCCAGGATTTTCAGCTATTAACCGACCGCAATGTAGAGCGGAATTTAGCCTTTGTTTTGGAGGCTACGGGTCATAAAGATAAGGCTGAGATCAAAACACGGATCGAAGCTGTTTTAGAACAAGTAGGTATGTCAAATGCGATCCACAAACGCGTACATAAATTGTCAGGTGGAGAGCAGCAACGCATCGCCATTGCGCGAGCTTTATTGAATAATCCTGTTTTAATCCTAGCTGATGAGCCTACAGGTCATTTAGATCCTGAAGTTTCGATGGAAATCATGCAGTTATTTAAGCAATTGACCCAACAAGGTACTTCGATCATCATGGCTAGCCATGATTACCACACGATTCAACGTGTTCCAGGAAAAATCTTGAAATGCGAAGGTGGGCATATCGTGCCTGTAAGCTCTCTTTAATCGATTATTTTCCCGTCAAATAAGTTACCGGAATAATACATTCCTCTAACGAAATACCGCCATGTTGGAAGGTATTACGGTAGTGGTTGACATATTGATTGTAATTGTTCGGGTAAGCAAACATGTAATCTTCTTTCGTAAATACATACGAGGTAGAAACATTGGGTTTCGGCAAAAATAATTGCTCAGGCTTGCGGCAAACCATCATCTTACTCGAAGCATCCCAGTTTAAATTTTTCCCCTGTTTGTAGCGTAAATTCGTGTTTGTATTGCGATCTCCGATAATTTTAATCGGGTTTTGTACACGAATCATGCCATGGTCGGTGGTAATAATCACCCGCCCTTTTTTCTCTGCGATACGCTTCAAGAAATCGAAAAGGGGAGAGTGCTGGAACCAACTCGCCGTTAGGCTACGGTATGCGGATTCATCGGGTGCTAATTCCTTAATCATGGCCATATCAGTTCGCGCATGGGAAAGCATGTCCACAAAATTATAGACGACGACGTTCAACTGGTTGGTCAATAATTTATTGAAATTATCAACTAACTGTTTACCTTGGTATTGATGAATAATTTTATGATAAGATGCCTTTGCATCGATTCTAAGGCGCTTTAATTGTTCATTTAAGTAGAACTCTTCATGTTGATTATAGCCCTCTTCATCTTCCGAATCCCCTAAATCAAACACCCATTTGTCGGGGTAATTTTTTTGAATTTCCATCGGCATCATGCCCGCAAATATGGAGTTTCGGGCATAAGCCGTGGTCGTAGGTAAAATAGAATAATATGTCTTTTCATCTTCCACTTGGAAATAATCTTGGATAAATAATTCCAAGGTCTTCCATTGGTCATAACGTAAGTTGTCTACCAAAATAAAGAAGAGCGGAGACTTATCTTGAAGGCGCGGAAATACATGTTTACGCATCATCAAGTGGCTTAAAATTGGCGTGTCGCTATTGGGTTTCTGTAACCAGGATTCATAGGAATTCTCAATGAATTTGCTGAAATGGACGTTTGCTTCTGATTTCTGGTTGATGAGCACCTCCGACATCGATTTATTCTCTGTTTGGTCGATTTCTAGTTCCCAATAGGTTAGCTTTTTATAAATTTCAGCCCATTCTGCCGCATTTAAATCATCTTGATAACGCATGGAAAGTTCCCGAAATTCTTGTTGGTAACTTAAATTTGTCTTCTCCTCTTCCAAGCGTTTTTTGTCAAATATACGCTTAACGGACAGTAGTAATTGGTTAGGATTCAAAGGCTTAATAAGGTAATCGGCAATTTTAGATCCAATGGCATCCTCCATCAATTCTTCCTCTTCCGATTTGGTAATCATGATGACCGGAAGATTTGGGCGGATTTGCTTAATGGCAATTAATACCTCCAAACCTGTCATTCCAGGCATGTTTTCATCTAAAAACAAGACATCGAATTTTTGTTTATGGACTAGGTCCATGGCATCCGCACCTGAATTAACAGCCGTGACTTGATAGCCTTTGCTTTCTAAAAATAAAATATAGGGAGTTAATAAATCAATTTCGTCGTCCGCCCAGAGAATAGAATAATTCATAAGTTAGTTTTTATCACCTAAACGAATCATTAGGTTTTTATTGCCTTTAAATCCTTAAAAAATGTTAATGTCAAAAAGCTATAAGGCAGGTTAAATTTAACTAAATTTGCGCAGGCTATCATTGCATGTATGTCAAATAATTCTCCGATTTCTTTCTCTCAAACTGCACACGAAAATCTTGTGGCCTTGGTTCAAAAAGGTAAAATGCCTGAACCATTTCTACGAGTAGGTATGCGTGGTGGAACATGTGGCGGGACCTATGTATTAGGTTTTGATCAAAAAACGGAATTTGACGAGGAATATCTGGTGCAAGAGATTCCCGTTGTCATTGATAAAAGGCAATTGTTATTTGTATTAGGTACAGAAATCAGCTTTGAGCCGAGTGCCAATGGATTTTATTTACATAAACCCAATCCTTCTTTATGAAATTCGCTGCGATAGATATCGGTTCCAATGCCGCACGTTTACAAATTTCCAGCGTTCTGGAAAATGACGGGATGATGAGTTTTAAACGCGTTGAATATGTGCGTTTTGCTCTGCGTTTAGGACATGATGTTTTTAGTCATGGCTCAATTTCTCCAGAATCTGAAGTTCGGGTGTTTAAATTATTGCATGCTTATAAATTATTGATGGATTTGCATGAAGTGCAGGATTATGCCATTTGCGCAACTTCTGCGATGCGGGAGGCTTCCAATTCGGCAGAACTTGTAACGCGTATTCACAAGATTTTGGATATGAAAATTCAAATCATTGATGGTGCTCGTGAAGCCGAGTTAATCAATGATGTTGTTGTGAAGTCCTTAAACCCCAAAAAGAATTATTTGCATATCGATGTGGGTGGAGGTTCAACCGAATTAAATTTTTACCGCAATCAAGAAAAATTTGCTTCTAAATCCTTCAAGATTGGTTCTGTTCGATTGTTAGAAGGAAAAGAGAAAGAAGGCGATTGGGATAAAATGAAGAAATGGATCTCGCTTCAAATGGAATCGCTGAGAGGTCCCGTTCACGCAGTTGGAACAGGTGGTAATATTAGTAAGTTATACAATCTCTCTACGCAAGTAAGCGAGGAAAAAACCATGGATATAGAGGAGTTGCAACGAATTTCCGACTTTATTAGTTCCTATTCCTATGAAGAGCGCGTGAATAAATTGCGCTTAAATACAGACCGTGCGGATGTTATTGTGCCTGCGGCTTCTATCTATTTGACTGCCATGGAATTAGCGGGATGTCAAACAATTTTTGTTCCAGATTTGGGATTGAAAGACGGTATCATTCAAATGTTGCACGAACGGATGCAACAACGGAAACGATCAATTAGCTAATCGATATAACACACCCATCGAAAGTATTTGGGAGAATTGCCAGTTAGGGTCTTGGTCATAATCTTTGAACAACACAGCTTGTAAATTCGTGCTGACATATTTGTTGACCTTCATCGTAAAATTCGCATCCAAACGATGCACAACCCCATTCGAATAACCCATGCGGAAATAGTCGATTAATGCCGAATAACGCGCTTTCATGTTGATGTTTTGAAAGATGTCTTTCTCGATGTTCATCAAGTATTGAAATACGAACTGATTACGAATATTGTCGCCGGGTTTCTCCAAACCAAATAATCCCGCATTGGAAATCCGATCATCAAAGACGAAAGTTTGGCGCAAACTACCCACACCTATTCGTGTATAGAATGACTTGTCTGGGTGGAATTCGAAACCCATTGATGAAGTTAAATAGGCGGGTGCGAAGATATTGGATACCAAAGAATCAACAGGTACGCCGGCCGCATTCTTTTTGCCATATTCAAAACCTTGAAAGAACTGAGAAGAAAAGTTGGTCGACCCATAAAAATCCCATTTGGGACTAATGCGATAACCGGCTTTAAACTCATAAAATATCCGGTCAACATTCTTTCGAAGGCTTTGGGTTCTGTTTTGAAGAAAACCGACTTGTAAGTTTAAATCACTATTCAAGCGCCAATTGTTATTAACGACTTTGGCTGAATGATTTAAAAACCAACCAATGGCAAAGGTATTCGTTCCCCCACCTTTCCAGTTGTCTGAAAAACTCGATTGGTTGATGTTGATGCCCGTATTAAAATCTTTTTTCCATTTGCTCGCTAAACTGTCTGCCATAACCTCCGCTTTCAGCGAATGTATGCCAGTGCAAATCAGAGCTAATAATAGAAATCGTTGGATCATAAACACAAATGTACAAAAAGGTTTCGCCTTTTTTAGGCTGATTTGTCCGCTTTTACGTGCCAAATTTTGACCGTCGAATCAAAGGACTCTCCGGGTGCTAAAATGCGTAAACCATCTCCAGTATTGAATGCGTCGGTATTTGCCGACATCGGTTCAATCGCAACACAGTTCCCATTTTCAGGCGCAAATACAACTAAAAAAGGAAAGTCTAAGCTAGATTGTTCGATGTACAACGATTCCTTTTTCGACTTATTATATAAATGCGTGATATGTTTTTCCATGGATTTTAAACGAAATACATTGTCCAACACTTCTTCGCATAAATTCACACCGGCGCTCGCATCATAGTTTTCCTCACGTAAAGGAATCATTTGGCTATCTGAATGGAATTTGCTGATGGAATCAAAACGTATGCTCCAGTCGGCGAGATTCCCTTCCGTCAGCCTAAAATAGGGATGCCAACCGCAAGCAAAGGGCATATTGCCTTCTCCTGTATTTTTTGCTGTAAAGCGCAATTGGAATATATTTTCTTCTGTGAATGAATATGTTAATCGCATCTCAAAAGGAAATGGATAGGCTTTTTCTTCGGCAGTATATCGATAGCTTAAAGTTGCCTTTGAATTTTCCTGGCTTATTTCAAAGCGTTTGCGTGCCAAAAGCCCATGAATCGCATTGCCTAAATTAGGCTCATTGATTGGTAATTGATAATTTCTCCCTTCAAAGGAATAATTCCCATTTCGAACGCGGTTTACCCAAGGGCTCAACAATGCACTAGGATGGTACGGGTTTTCGTTATTGGCGAACTGTTCCGAAAAGGGTATATCGACCACGTTGCCATCCCAATTTAATTGCGTCAACATACCGCCATATGCAGGAATGAGTTCAAAAAAAGCGGATTTGTCAGGACTTTGAATGCGTACTATTTCCATATTGTTTTTTCTTCTATGCCCATGCCATAAAGGGCAAAATCATATTTTACTGGATCTTGCGGATCTAATGCTCGCAAGGTATCTGTTAATTCCAATGCTTTTTTCCAGTTTGTGGGCCCCGGTTGAATTATTTGCAAACTTTCCGCCGTTCGTAAGGCATGGACATCCAACGGACACACTAATTGATGCGGCTGAATTTTATTCCAAATGCCAAAATCAACACCCGCATCGTCTTTTCGGACCATCCAACGTAAAAACATGTTAATGCGTTTGCATGCTGAATTCTTAGCCGGGGATGCGATATGCTTTTGTGTTCGAACAGGCGCAAATTCATCATCGAAAAAACGCTCATAAAAGCGATTAATCGCTTGTTCGACGCTTGGATCATCCGATTGATTAGGACCTGCAAATGCATCCTCTAAACTGTTATGTGCCTGGTAATGCCTTCGGAAAAAAGAGATGAAATATAGGGCATCGGTAGCATTGAAGGTTCGATGTTTGAACATCTCAAAGCGTTTTAAATCGCTTTCTTGATGATGTAAAATGAATTCATGGGGTGCACCATCCATGAAGTCAATTAATTCATGCGCTTTGGAAATAATGGTTTTCCGTTGGCCCCAAGCCAGCATCGACACCCAAAATCCCATGATTTCAATGTCTTGTTTCTTCGTAAATAAATGCGGGATTTGAATGGGATCGTGCTCAATGAAGCGCACATGATTGAAAAAATGGAATTTCTCATCCAGTAATTTAATCACATGCGCTTCCATGGCTTATTTTCGATTACCAAAGAATGCCAATATTCGAGAAGGCAGCGATAATACCCAAACGGCTACCGTTATAACTAAGGAAAATGCAGCAATAAATGGATAGGAGAGGATGAATAATACCTCAAATGCAACTGTTCCTGCCGTGATTGGTCTTTTGCGTTTCGCCATCTTATTGTACTAAATAGCTGATTTCAGCACGAATGCGTTTGTCCACAGCATTTAATCGCTCAAATGCTTTAGGGGATAATTTGATGATCAATTTGCTATCGGTATTCGGTAAACGCCCAATTACTTTCACCCAGATACTCTGTCCATTGGCTAGGTTCTTAACCAATACCAACGTTCCAATGGGTGCAGATTTGTGCAAGGCTAAGTATTTTCCTGAATTGTCTGGCACATCGATTAACTCGGCCATACCTGTTTCAATCGTTTTACGCATGCCATTAGCATCTGTTTGTTCAGCAACTGCTGTGGGCGCTTTTGTCTCTTCGCTTCCTTTGGCAGGAAGGAGTGCTGATTTGTCGATGGGCGTAGTGGCAGCTGGAGCGGCAACGATGAGTCGTTGGCCTTCCTTCAATACGTCGCTCGTTAAATTATTCCATTTACGAATTTCAGCCATGGTGACCTTGTAAAGATTCGCTACAGTCAAAAGGCTTTGTTTCGCCGTTACAATGTGAATACCATTGTTTTTAGCGGGTTCCACGGGAGCTGTAGGCTTTTCAATAGGCTTAGCCACATTACCTAAGGTGTTCGTGCTCTCGTCCAAGTAGTGTAATGGGATAAATACCAATTCCCCCGAATTAACGGGTATTTCGATCTCTGGATTCACCTGTTTGAACTCGGTTAACGATAAATTAAATCGCTTCAATACGCTGAAAAGACTTTGTTTAGCACCTATTTTATAGACCAAATAGGTTTTATTGTTTTCCTTTTTGAGTCCCAAGGAATCGAGGCTACTGCTCAGACCATTGAATGCGCCTAATAGCATGAAAAATAGGATCGTGTAACGTATTTTATAAATCTGCATAGATGAAAAGTTCACGTTTATCTTTGATGAAATATAGCGTATTTTGAACGCATTGGAAAGTATGATAGCCCATTAAATCGCCTTCGGCTAGGGTTTCTAAAAACAGCGTATTGAATTCAAAATCACAAATTCTTAACCTGTTTTTCCAAGCGTTTTCGTAAATATAATAAGAAAATATCAGCTTATTGGAGCCTTCCCAATAATCCATTCCTTTTCCTATTTTTTCCTGAAATTTTTGTTCGAAAAGCTTTTCGAATGCCTTGAATTCATCTTGACTTTCTTCAAAATGCAAAGGTGATTCAGGCCTTGTGATGTCAGTTGCATGTTTCGAGATTTCTCCAGTGATTTTTCCCGTTTCGAGATCTATATACCCTTGCGAGGTGTTTAGGTAGGTATTTTCTAGGCCGACCCATTGACTCAGCGGGATGGCATATCGTTGCTTGCCACTCGGGAAATTGTAAACTTCCAAACCTTCTATTCCAGGATTGATGCCTTTGCGAAGTCTAAGGAAAACACCGCCTTGGGGTAGGCCGGTTAACCATTGTAATCCATTCGCTATAGAGGGGATTTCTTGGAGTTCTTGCGTATTTAAATTCAAACAATAACTTGCCGATAAATCTGAACTGCGTGTCTCAATCCACAACTGGGGTTCGGCGCTTGTTCCCCAATAGCCTAAGCTCCATAGGGTGTCCGGAAATTGGTGATTGAATATTTTTCGCATAATTCAGAAAGCATCTTCGTCAATTATGTGCAAATTTGGGAAAATTTCGTCACTTATATCATAAAATGATGCACGACAAGAAAGTAATTGCCATTATTCCCGCTCGTTTCGCCTCCACACGTTTTCCAGGTAAACCTTTAGTTGATTTAGGTGGAAAGCCAATGATTCAGCGTACTTACGAACGCGTCATGGCGGTTCGTGGGTGGCATCGCGTGGTGATTGCAACAGACGATTTGCAAATTAAAAATACGGCAGAAGCATTTGGAGCCGAGGTGATCATGACGCGCGCGGACCATGTTTCGGGTACGGATCGTTGTGCCGAAGTCCTCAGCAAACTTGGCGATGCCATCGATTATATCGTGAATATTCAGGGGGACGAACCCTTTATTGAGCCAGCTCAGTTAATGGAATTGACTGATGGGTTTAAGACGAATGCACCTATTTTGACCCTCATTAAAAAAATTACGGATACTGAAACGCTTTTTTCGGTGAATACGCCGAAGGTTGTAATTAATCAAAAAGGAGAGGCTTTGTATTTTTCCCGACAAACCATTCCGCATCTTCGTGGAGTTCCTGAAAAAGATTGGCTTTCGAATCACCGATTCTTCAAACATATCGGGCTATATGCCTATCGTGCGGATATCTTGCAGGAAATCAGTCGCTTACAGCCTGGTGTTCTCGAATTAGCTGAATCCTTGGAACAATTGCGTTGGTTAGAAAATGGTTATACCATTCAAACTTTAGAAACGGAATATGAAACAGTGGGAATTGACACGCCGGAGGATTTGGTAAAAATCAAAAAAATGGGATTAGTTTAAGCATTTTTGAGTCCATCATTTGAGGCTTTTGTGGTATATTTGCAGGATTATGCAGAAGCCATCTATATACGAACAATTACGCCAACGGATTTTAGTCCTGGATGGCGCTATGGGTTCATTAATTCAAGAATATAAGTTATCAGATGCCGATTATCGCGGTGATCGATTCAAGGATTTTCCTCATGAAGTTAAGGGGAACAATGACTTGTTGTCGATAACCCGACCTGATGTCATCAAAGAAATTCATGCCAAATATTTTGAAGCGGGTGCTGATATAGCTGAAACGAATACCTTTTCGGGTACTTCCATTGCGATGGCCGATTACCACATGGAGGATTTGGTGTATGAATTAAATTACGAATCTGCGAAAATTGCACGTGAGGTTGCCGATGAATTTACGGCGAAAACCCCTCATAAGCCACGTTACGTGGCGGGATCTATTGGACCAACCAACCGTACACTTTCTTTGTCCCCGGATGTGAATGACCCGGGCTACCGTGCCGTTACATTCGATGAATTAGTAGAAGCGTATACGGAACAAGTACGCGGATTAGTGGATGGCGGAGCTGATGTGTTATTGGTCGAAACCGTTTTTGATACGCTTAACGCTAAAGCAGCGCTTTTTGCTATTGACGAGTTTTTCAAAACAAACCCGAGCAAACCCTATTTGCCTGTCATGGTTTCAGGAACCATTACGGATGCTTCTGGTCGGACGCTTTCAGGCCAAACGACTGAGGCCTTTTTGACTTCTATTTCGCACATGCCATTGATGTCAGTGGGTTTAAACTGTGCGCTTGGAGCGGATTTGATGCGTCCATATGTCAAGACTTTAAACGATAAATCACCATTTTACGTTTCTGCTCACCCGAATGCGGGTCTGCCGAATGAAATGGGTGAATACGATCAGAGCCCAGATCAAATGGCTGTGGTTATCGAGGACTTTTTACAAAATGGTTTTGTCAATATTATTGGAGGATGTTGCGGAACGACGCCTGCACACATTCAGGCAATTGCGGAAGTGGCAGCGAAATATGCGCCACATCAACTACCCGTAACTGGTCATAATCAAAAGCTTTCTGGTTTAGAGCCTTTGGAAATTACCGCATTGACCAATTTTGTCAATGTTGGCGAGCGTTGTAACGTAACGGGTTCCAAGAAATTTGCCCGTTTGATACGCGAAGAGAATTTCGAAGAAGCCATTGCGGTTGCTCGGGAGCAAGTAGATGGGGGAGCCCAGATTTTGGATATCAACATGGATGAAGGGATGATTGATGGCGTGAAAATGATGCCTCAATTCTTGAATTTGTTGATGGCAGAGCCTGATATCGCACGTTTGCCTATCATGATTGACTCCTCTAAATGGGAGGTAATCGAAGCGGGATTGAAATGTGTGCAAGGTAAATCAGTAGTTAATTCCATTTCCTTGAAGGAAGGGGAGGCAAGATTTATTGAACTCGCGCACAAAGTGAAACAATATGGTGCCTCTGTTGTGGTCATGGCTTTTGACGAGGCTGGACAAGCAGATTCTTATGAGCGCCGCATCGAAATTTGTGAAAGAGCTTATCGGATTTTGGTGGACGAAGTGGGTTTCCCTGCCGAAGATATCATTTTTGATCCTAATATTTTAACTGTTGCCACGGGAATCGAGGAGCATAATAATTATGCCAATGATTTCATCAAGGCAACGAAATGGATTAAAGAAAACCTGCCTCTAGCCAAAGTATCGGGTGGAGTTTCGAATATTTCCTTCTCTTTCCGTGGAAACGAACCCGTTCGTGAAGCGATGCATACCGTCTTTTTATATCACGCAATCAAAGCGGGTATGGATATGGGTATCGTGAATGCGAGCCAATTAGGTGTGTATGATCAAATCGAACAACCACTTCGTGATTTGTGCGAGGATGTCTTATTGAATCGCAATGCCGAGGCAACAGAAAAATTAGTGAATTTCGCCGAAACAGTTAAATCAGTAGGTAAAGAAGCCGTCGTTGATGATGCTTGGCGTTCATTGCCTGTGAATAAGCGTTTGGAACATGCGCTAATCAAAGGCTTAACCGAATTTATTGATGATGACGTAGAGGAAGCGCGCCAACAAGTTGAACGTCCGATTCAGGTGATTGAAGGCCCTTTAATGGACGGAATGAACGTTGTGGGCGACTTGTTTGGAGAAGGAAAAATGTTCTTGCCTCAAGTGGTGAAATCGGCACGTGTCATGAAAAAGGCCGTTGCTTATTTATTGCCTTTTATTGAAGCGGAAAAGCAAGGAGGCGAGAGTTCATCTGCAGGTAAAATCCTTTTAGCGACGGTTAAAGGGGATGTGCATGATATTGGTAAAAACATCGTAGGTGTTGTTTTGGCTTGTAATAATTATGAGGTTATCGACATCGGTGTGATGGTGTCTTGTGAGAAAATTTTGGTAGCTGCCAAGGAACACAATGTTGATATCATCGGTTTATCGGGCTTGATTACGCCATCGCTAGATGAGATGGTTTATGTGGCCAAAGAAATGGAACGCCAAGGGTTCAAAGTGCCTTTGTTGATCGGTGGCGCTACGACTTCTCGCATCCATACAGCAGTAAAAATTGATCCACATTACAGTGGACCTGTTATTCACGTGTTGGATGCTTCTCGTTCGGTACCTGTAGCTGGCCGATTATTGCAAAGTGATTTGACTTCGCAAGAAATCTTTAACGAGATTAAGCAGGAATACGCGGAATTGAGAGTTTCGCATGCAGCACGCCAACAAGAGAAAAACTATTTGTCGATTGAACAGGCGCGTCAAAAGCCTTCTGGCATCGATTGGACTGGGTTCAAAGCCCCCAAGCCCAGCTTCTTAGGTGTGAAATATTTCCAAGATTATGATTTAGCCGAAATCGCGAGGTATATCGATTGGACTCCGTTCTTCTCCACTTGGCAATTGTCGGGCAAATACCCGCGCATATTCGAAAATGAGACCATCGGGCAAGAAGCAAGAAAATTATTCAATGATGCGCAAGCCTTGTTGAAGGAAATTGTTGACAATAAATTATTGACAGCCAAAGCGGCTTTGGGCTTTTTTCCAGCGAATAGTTTTGGGGATGATATCGTTTTGCATGATATCATTGAAAAAGTCAAAGAAGTTCCTTGTGACAAACATGGTGTTCATACGCATATCGAATATGATGTCATTCGTAAGGATGAAACATCGGATTCAAGTGCTTGGTTGCATCATTTACGCCAACAAGGTCAGAAGTCGGCAAGTCTGCCAAACCGTTGTTTAAGTGATTTTGTTGCTCCTTTACAAAGTGGAGAGACGGATTATGTAGGAGCTTTTGCTGTTACAACGGGTGTGGGTATTGAATTGTTGTTGGAACGCTTTGAGAAGGAACACGATGATTATAATTCGATTATGGTGAAGGCTTTGGCGGATCGTTTAGCGGAAGCATTTGCTGAATTGATGCATGCGCGCGTTCGTAAGGAGTTTTGGGCATATGCTTCAGAAGAAAACCTCTCGAATGAGGAAATGATTTCGGAGAAATACCAAGGAATTCGTCCTGCTCCAGGTTATCCGGCTTGTCCTGATCATACGGAAAAGAAACGCTTATTTGAATTGTTGGACGCTGAAAAGCAATTAGGGATTGAATTGACGGAAAGTTATGCGATGCATCCAGCTTCGTCCGTTTCCGGTTTCTATTTCTCGCATCCGGAAAGTACCTATTTCGGTTTGGGGAAAATTGCCAAAGACCAAGTAGTTGATTATGCTGCTCGTAAAGGAATGCCTTTAGAAGAGATTGAGCGGTGGTTGAATCCCGTTTTAACCTATGATGTTTAAGATTTCATGACAAAAATTACCGAATATTTAGCTGCGGCACAGGGTAAAACACTTTTTTCGATCGAGATTATTCCACCGATGAAAGGCCAACATTTGGGTGAATTAGTTTCGCACATTGAGCCTTTGATGGAGTTTAATCCTCCATTTATAGAGGTGACCTATCATCGGGAAGAATACATCGAAAAGATTGTTGATGGTATCTTAAAACGTATCCCGATTCGTAAGCGTCCGGGTACACTTGGTATTTGTGCAGCTATTATGCAGAAATTCAAGGTTGAGGCGGTTCCACATGTCATTTGTGGTGGTTTTACCAAAGAAGAAACCGAAGACTTTCTTATTGATTTACATTACTTGGGCATTGAAAATGCATTAGTATTACGTGGAGATCAGGAAAAAGGGGAGGAGCGTTTTATTCCCAAGCCGGGTGGGCATGCTTATGCGAATGAATTAGTGGCCCAGGTCCATGCCATGAATCAAGGGATTTTATTGCATGAAGAGACAGAGTCTTTGCCAACTAATTTCTGTATTGGAGTAGCGGCCTATCCTGAAAAACATTTCGAGGCTGTTTCTTTGGAAGAAGACATGCGCTATTTGAAACAAAAAGTGGATGCAGGAGCTGATTATATTGTGACACAAATGTTCTTCAACAATCAACATTACTTTGATTTTGTGGATAAATGTCGGGCCATGGATATCCATGTGCCTATCATCCCAGGTTTAAAGCCTTTAGCAACAGCACGTCAATTGGATATTTTACCTGAAATTTTCCATTTAGAAATGCCAGAAGCACTTGCTTCGGAAGTCAAAAAATGCGCAAATAATGCCGCAATTAAGCAATTAGGTATTGAATGGGCAGTCCAACAAGGTAAAGAATTGATGCAAGCGGGAGTTCCAGCCTTGCATTTCTATACGATGAGTAAGTCGGACAGTGTGCACGCCATTGCCTCGCAATTGTTCTAGCTCACGTGCTTCCAGTTTTCCCCTTTTTTGATTCGGGTTACCTGGGTTGAGGTGATACCGAATTGTTTGGCAATCATTTTGGGCCGACTTTTTCCGGAAAGCAACATCTGCTTGATAATTTTGACTTTTCCTGGATTGAGTTTATAGTGTCGTCCGGTAAGCGGTTTTCGTTTATTGATATTAGCTGGATTTCGCCGGTTATGCTCCGTTAGTTCCGCGCGCGTCACCCATTGCAAGTTCTCGAATTTATTATTCAATTTATCGTAGTCCTTGTGGATGACGAATTGATTCTTAGTGGATTTTTGGCTCACGAAATGTAATGCCACTAGCTTATGTATGTAATAATTGAAATGTTCGGCACCAATTCGGATATTCAGCGTTCGATATCCTTGTATACTTGACCCTTGTAGGATTTTTTGATGCCGATTTCGGATTCGTCCAAAATTTGAAACTTCATAAACTTGATCAGTCGGAATAGGCAATTCGATAAATGCCCATTTTTCCGCCCAGAGTGTGCGTGATAACATATTGATATAGATTAGTGGTTGTAATTGCGTGTTAAACTACACTAAATACGCGAGATATTTTACTAATATTGTACCAATAAACTGATAATATGCGCGTTTTAGTCTACGGTGCTTCCACAAATCCAGCTCGATATGCCTATATCGCAACAAACTTATTGTTGGAGAAAGGGCATGAAGTGTTTTTGGTCGGGATAAAAAAAGGAGAGGTAGCTGGGGTTAGCATTCAGCAAAATCAGCCTATTATTCCTGAGATAGATACTGTTACTTTGTATGTAGGGTCTGCACACCAACAAGATTTGTTGGCCTATATCAAGCAATTGAACCCCAAGCGCGTAATCTTTAATCCGGGTACAGAAAACCCGACTTTGATGGCTCAGCTGAGTAAATTGGGGATTGAAGTAGAAGAGGCCTGCACGCTTGTGATGTTACATACAGGCCAATTCTAAATTAGATCGCTGTTAGCGTAAATTCGAATTCCTCCATAATAAGGTTTGCCAATAATTTCTTGCAAGCCTCTGTTACAATTTCATTTGCCGCCGCTTCAGTAGCTGCCTCCAATTGCAAAGTAATGTGCTTCCCAATACGAACATCTGCTACTTGTGTGATGTTTAAGTTTTGTAAGCCGATACGAACTGCTTTTCCTTGTGGGTCAAGAATTTCTTTTTGAGGCATTACATTGATTTCGGCGATGAATTTCATTTTTGAAAGGATTTATTTAACGAAAGAATACCTGATAAAGCAATATAGGATATTACCAAAACAGGGAAAGCTGCAAATTTAAGCATTACTAGCATAGCAACGCAATAAATTAAAAATAAGTATCGACTTTGATTGGCGACCCAAGACCAAGTCTTGAATTTAAAAGCCATGAGTGGTAACTCAGAAACCAACAAATAACTCATCACAATGCTGTAGATCAAATTGCCTTTGTAATTTAATACGTAAGCTGTGTATTCGGGTTGGAAATGCATAATGAGTGGCAATGACGCAATAAACAGTCCATTTGCTGGTGTGGGTACTCCAATAAACGAGTCGGATTGTCTTGTGTCAATGTTGAATTTGGCTAATCGATATGCCGACATTAATGCCAAAGAAAATACCATAAACGGCTTATAGAATCCCAAAGGCCCAACAGTACATTGTGCACCACAGCTTTGCTCCACTAAATTGAAAAGCATAAAGCTGGGTAGGACGCCAAAAGAAACCATGTCGGCCAAGGAATCAAGCTCTTTGCCTAATTCAGAATAGGCATGCAATAATCGAGCAAGAAAGCCGTCAAGAAAATCACAAATCAAGGAAATGAAAATACAATACGATGCAAATAACACATTGCCTTGCATAACAAAATACAAACCCATGCAACCTGCTAAGAGATTTCCTAAGGTCAATAAATTAGGGATTTCTTTTTTCATGCTTTGACAAATGGATTAGCTATTTTTTCTTCTTCGATACATGTAGAAGGACCATGCCCCGGAAATACCACAGTTTCTCCTGGCAAGGTATATAGTTGTGTTTTGATGCTATTTACGAGGTCTGCGTGATTGCACAAAGGGAAATCCGTCCGACCAATACTTCGTTTGAACAATACATCTCCACCAAATACCCATCCCATGGATGAATCATAAAAGGCAACATGTCCGGGTGCGTGCCCTGGGACAAATAGAACCTTGAAATTTATTTCGCCAATTTGGATTTGTTCATCATTGACAAGCCAACGGTCTACTTCGGCCGTTTGGAAATGGGGAAATCCATAGACTTGTGCACGATTCGATGCATCTTCCAACAGGGGTTTGTCTAAAGGATGTAGGCAAAATGGAATTTGGTAGGTTTGTTGGAAGTAAGCAATACCAAGTACATGATCAATGTGTGCGTGTGTATTTAAGATATATTGAAGCTTAATCCCTTTTGATTCAATAAAATCATGCAATTCTTTTCGTTCATCGTAGGTATAGCAACCTGGGTCAATGATAACACCCATTCCGGCATCATCCCACACCAAATAGGAGTTCTCTTGGAAAGGATTGCAGGTAAAGGATTTTTGATGAATCACGAAAAAATATTTTGGTGCAAATTACGAATTTTATGAGCGTCCCAATAGAAAGATGCAGGGTTTTTTGTGTAGATCGGGCTTTTCCTCCGACCACTGTTTCAGGGTTTTCGTTTGCGTAAATCCTGTTGAATCTTGAATATTACACCCTATTGCTAATAATTGATTTCCGGGCAATTGTTGAATTAAATCCTCCAGCATCGCATTATTGCGGTATGGCGTTTCGATGAAGAGTTGGGTTTCCCCGAATTTCTCTACATCTTTTTGTAGCATTTCGATTCTTCGGATTCTAGCGGCGCGATCGATGGGAAGATAGCCATGAAAGCGAAACATTTGTCCCGAAAAACCAGATGCCATTAATGCGAGTAGAATAGAGGAGGGGCCAACCAAAGGTAGGACTTCGATGCCTTTCTCTTGTGCGATGGCTACGGCTAATGCTCCCGGATCTGCTACACCTGGGCAACCTGCTTCCGAAATGACACCGATGGATTCAACAGAATTATATTTGTTGAAAAAGTCGGAAACCGTTTTTCTGTCAGTATCCTTATCTAATATTTCAAACGTTAGCTCATCAATCCGAACGCCTAGTTTCAATTCGCTGATAAACCTGCGGGCCGTCCGTACATTTTCCACGAGAAAATGCTTGCACAGTGAAACAGCTTGTCGTACTTCCTCCGGGAGCACTTGTTCAGATGTTTGTTCCGCAATAGGGCAAGGGATGAGCACTAATTTCATAGAATCTCTTTTAACGCTTGAACGAACGCTTCCGGTTGGTCGGCCTGTACCCAATGGCCGGCATTTGGGATTTCGATTAATTCAAAGTTGGGGAAAATCTCCGCAATGTATCGTTCATCCTCTGGTTGAATATAATGCGAATTCCCGCCTTTGATAAAATAGGTAGTCGTTTCGCATGCATTTTTAACGAATAATTCATGTCCTACCACATCGATGTTTTTGGAAATGACTGCTAAGTTGATGCGCCAAGCAAATTGCCCTTCGGCATTCCGATATAAGTTCTTAAGTAAAAATTGGCGAACCCCTTCGTTTTCCTCGAAGCGCTTCATGTGCTCATTGGCATCGTTTCGGGATTGAATTGCCCGCAGGTCTACTGAATTTAATCCTGCCAAAATTTGCGTATGGTGCACCGGGTAAAATTTTGGAGCAATATCCACAACGATAATTTTCTGCGCGATTCCAGGATAATTTAGGCCAAATTGCATCACCGTTTTTCCACCCATAGAATGCCCGATGATGATGGGGTTTTCTAAATCATGATCTTGAATGAATTCCAATAAGTCGGCAGCCATGACCTGGTAGTCAAATTCGTCCGACCAGGGGGATTGACCATGGTTTCGTTGGTCCAACAAGAAAACGCGATTGGTTTCAGCAAAAGCTTTGGCGATACCAAGCCAGTTGTCGGAGGTGCCGAAAATTCCATGTAAAATAATGATTGGGGTTCCCGTTGTTCCAACGGTGCGGGCAAATAATTTCATTAGGCTAAATAAATTGCTTTTTCTTGTGCTTCAATCAATTCTCCAATCGGGCTTAATTCAAAGCCATGTGATTTTGCAAAAGTTTCAAATTCAGATGTATGTGCGGAATCAACAGCTATTAACAGGCCGCCCGAAGTTTGCGGATCCGCGCCAATAAATCGTTGGCGCTCGTTGATCTCATCGCTTAGTCGGTGGCCATAGCTCGCCAGATTTCTCGAAGTTCCACCAGGAAAGCATTTTTGGTCTAAATAGCTAAATATATTAGGAAGCAAGGGAAGTGCATCAAAATGAATCTTTGCACTTAAGCCAGAACCATCCGCCATTTCTACTAAATGACCAAATAATCCAAAACCAGTGACATCCGTTAGTGATTTTACATAGGCTAATGGGCCGAGTTTCTCACCGAAGGAATTAAGTGTGCTCATTTGTTTAACCGCACGGTCTAGATCTTCAGGGCTAACGATTCCACGTTTTTGGCCCGTGGAAAGGATGCCCACGCCTAAAGGTTTCGTTAGATAAAGTTTACAGCCTTTCGTTGCTGTATCGTTTTGTTTTAATTCGGCTATTTTAACTTTTCCCGTGACTGCTAAACCGAAAATAGGCTCCGGAGAGTCAATGGAATGTCCGCCAGCTAAAGGAATGCCCGCTTCAGCGCAGGCCGCTCGGCCGCCTTCTAATACTTGTGCCGCAATTTCGGGGGCTAATTTATCGACAGGCCAACCAAGAATCGCAATAGCTAATAGGGGAGTACCGCCCATCGCATATATATCTGAAATGGCGTTTGTTGCAGCAATTTTCCCAAAATCAAACGGGTCATCCACGATCGGCATGAAAAAATCGGTCGTTGAGATCACCGCTTCACCATTCTGCCAATCGAAAACGGCAGCATCGTCTCTACTTTCATTGCCTACTAATAGGAGAGGATGGTGTTTCTTGGGTGTATCTGATTTTAGGATGGTGTCTAAAATCTGGGGTGAAATTTTACATCCGCAACCTGCTCCATGTGAAAAGGCCGTTAATTTAATGGGTTCCTCGCTTTTGTGCATATTTGAATAAATCTTAGGCAAAATTATTCTTTAAATAGTTAAAAATTATCTTTCTGTTAAATTTAAAATATTTTTAGGACTAATCTAGGGCTGCGTCATGCGAATAGGTAAATTTAATATGGCTTTAATACTAAATATCAAAGGGTTAAAGGTGATAAGGTGCTAAATCCTTTTCGTGTATTTTTGGAGTATTTGATTTTTTAGGTTTATTTTGTGGCTTAATTCTTCAATTTCAATTATAACTAAATTCCAAATTTATGCAGAGAAGATTTATTACTCAATCTGTGTT
>Ga0228703_1000664_pt1 | contig 23716 bp, 15 predicted proteins | sample McNCre217_Aug_MG_3_FD_178020 | JGI IMG/M metagenome (GOLD analysis project Ga0228703, IMG submission 178020) | Freshwater microbial communities from McNutts Creek, Athens, Georgia, United States - 29-17_Aug_MG | ecosystem: Environmental > Aquatic > Freshwater > Creek | place: USA: Georgia... | reverse complement strand
GCCGTGGATCCTGGGTATAGCACTGTTTGGAGGCCTTTTCTGGGCCGGTGTACTTGGCGGTGAGCGCAGGCAGGTTTGGCTGAAATTTGGAATTGGAGCGTTGAGCTCAGGCTTCACAATTTGGCTACTAGGTGCTTTGAACTGGTTTGTAAAGCCTTCGCTTGGACCCGTAATGGTTCTGGTACTTGGCATTGGTATCGCATTCGCAATCACCCAGATTTCCCTTGGTTTGAGCAACCGTCGCGGTCTTTACGCAGCACTTGGGGTTGCGGCGTTAGGCTTTGTGGTTTACTTCCCAATTCAGACCGTGCTCACACCAAACTTCAACCTTGGCCTACTTTTGGGGCTCGCGGCGTTAACGGTATTGATTTCTGGAGCCATTGGCTACTTCTTCACCAAAGTTGATCGCTCGGCAACTATTCGAACTACTGTCATCACGGGAGTCTTAATTGCCGGCGTGATCTACGTTGACAAGCTCATGCGCACCTGGCACTCGTATGCCAGCACCGATGCGGTGAACATGCGTCCAGTACCTACCGTTGGTCAGTCCAACTCGCTGTTGGAAACCCATGACTATTGGTTCCTAACTCTTGATGGCTTGATGCACCTGTTCTTGCCAACCATGGCACTTATGATCATCTCTTTCGCTGGTTATATTCGCTATGCCCGAGGCAGCCTGCTCGAAGTGATGAACCAGGACTACATTCGAACCGCACGCGCCAAGGGTTTGAGTGAACGTACCTTGGTGATGCGTCACGCATTCCGCAACGCACTCATTCCACTAACCACCATCATGGCCTTCGACTTTGCTGGAGTTGTTGGTGGAGCAATCATCACCGAACGAGTTTTTGGTTGGGTAGGAATGGGAACCCTGTTCAACACCGCAATTGGTGGTCAGGATCTGAACCTGTTGATGGGTGTGTTCTTTGTAACCGGATCTATGGCCTTGCTGGCAAACCTAGCAGCGGACCTAATCTATTCGGCTCTTGACCCTCGTATTCGAGTAGGACAGTAACAAATGGCTAAGAAGAAACTAGAAGCTGAAGTGCTCGAACACGGCGAAAACGCCATTGAGCAGCAAGAAACAGCGGGCCTCAGCCAGTCGCAGATTGTCTTGCGCCGTTTTGTACGCCACCGCGCGGCTATGATCTCGTTGTTCATGCTGGTTGCCGTGATTCTTTTTGTATTCACTGCGTCTGGGCTCCGCTTTGGCGCCGGGCGCGACGCCTTTGTGGTTCCTGGTTGGTGGCACTACTCAATTACCGATATGCCTGATCTGGAATACGAGAAGTGTCCCGAGGGAATCATCGGTTGTCCTTCTTTGAACCTGATTCCGGGCAAAGGCTTTGGTCTTGGTGACCACCCGTTCGGTCAAGACGACATCGGTCGTGACTACTTTGCTTTGACCATGCGCGGCGCAGAACAGTCAATCATGATCATGTTCGTAATTGGAATCATCGCTGCGGTTATAGGAACCGTGGTTGGTGCAGTCTCTGGCTACTTCCGCGGTTGGGTTGATTCGCTGCTTATGCGCTTTACCGACCTCATCATCACAATTCCAACCGTGATCATCGGCGCCGTTATTGGTTACCGCGTGGGCAACCTGGGTGTGTTCTTCCTGGGCGTTTACCTTGGCCTTTTTGCGTGGACAGGTCTAGCGCGCCTTGTCCGTGGCGAGTTCCTGTCGCTCCGCGAGCGTGAGTTTGTAGACGCCGCTCGAGTGGCGGGTGCTAGCAACAGACGAATCATTTTCAAGCACATTCTGCCCAACGCCGTTGGTGTAATCATCGTTTCGGTCACGCTGCTGATGTCGGGTGCAATCATTCTCGAAAGCGCCTTGAGCTATCTGGGATTCGGTGTGGTTTCGCCGGACGTTTCACTGGGTAGTCTAATCAGCCAGTATCAGGACTCTTTCACCACACGTCCTTGGCTGTTCTGGTGGCCGGGTGTGATCATCATCACTATTGCCCTGTGCATTAACTTCATTGGCGATGGCCTTCGCGATGCATTCGATCCACGTCAACGTCGCAGAATTTCCCGCAAGGAACGCGAACAGGCCAAGACCGTTGAGAAGGCGACTGCCTAAATGCTAGAACTGCAACAGTGCGATTGCTGCCAATCCGGCGGCAATCAAGCAAGCGCCCAGCCAATTAGTTTGGGCGCTAAACCCGGCGGAAAGTTCGGTGCCATCGATGGTGGCCTGCTTGATGGCGAGTTTGATCAGAACAGCAGCCTGGCCACTATGCCCAACGGGGGAGTCTGCTGCTCGGAGACCGGCTCTGGTTTCAATGGGCAAACCCTGCAGATCGGCTTTGCGAAGTCCTCTAGCGGCGTATCGGCTGGGTGCGGGTGCAACCCAAACAGTTACCAATTCGGAGTCAGTACCAATCACAAGGCTGAACTTGGTCTCCAGAGTCTCCACGCTAGCGAGTCCGATCCGAACCTTACGCAGAGGATTGACCACAACCAGATGGTCGGGGTAAATCAGAACGCAGGGTCTAAAGAACAAGAGCCAGGCCAAAGTTGCTGCGGTGGCGGAAACAGCCAACGAGAGCGCAAAACCCTTGAAATCGTTAACGTACAGCGCATTGAAGGGCAACAGTGCTGCCAGGAACCAAACAACTCCGGCAAGCAAGACGTTGCTAACGGGTCTGAACTTTTGAGGCCTATTCACCTTTCCATCATCCCAGACAGCCACGGCAGCATTCAGGCGGTAACCAGCAATGAGTAAAAAACAAGCCATTCTTCAGGTAGAGAACTACAACGTTGAATTCTGGGTAGACGGCGTTTGGTATCCGGCCGCCATTGACATGAACTACGAGGTAGCCGCAGGCGAGGTGCTGGCCATTGTTGGTGAGTCGGGTTCCGGCAAGTCATCGTCATCAATGGGTCTCATGGGTTTGTTGGCCTCTAATGCCCGCGTGAGTGGCTCGGTAAAAGTGAAGGGTCAGGAGATGCTGGGCATCTCCAATAATGAACTTCGCAAACATCGTGGCAAGGAAGTTGCGTATATCTTCCAAGAGCCAATGACGGCAATGAATCCCGTTTACACCATTGGTTTTCAAATTGTTGAAGTGCTCCGCACCCACTTCGACATGACGCCAAAGGATGCCAAGAAGCGGGCTATTGAACTGATTTCAATGGTTGAGCTACCTGAGCCAGAGAAGGCTTTCAACAAGTACCCGCACCAACTTTCTGGTGGACAGCGTCAGCGGGCCATGATTGCCCAGAGCCTCGCGTGTGATCCTTCGTTGCTGATTGCGGACGAACCAACCACGGCGTTAGATGTGACCGTGCAGGCCGAGATCCTTGACCTAATGCGCAATCTCAAGGACAAACTCGACTCCGCGGTATTGCTTATCACCCATGACATGGGTGTGGTTGCAGACCTAGCAGACAACATTCTGGTGATGAAAGACGGTTTCACCGTTGAACAGAACACCGCAGATGCGATCTTTAACCGACCCACCCACCCTTACACACAACAGCTCTTGGCTTCGGTTCCAAAGCTTGGTTCGGTTGCGGTTCGCAAACTGAGCAAGGAGTCGGGTAAAGCTGAACCCGTGCTCAAGATCAGCAACTTGACCATTGAGTACCCTAAGCGCGGACGTGTACCGGCTTTCAAAGCTGTTCAAGACTTCAACTTGGAGATATTCCCAGGCGAAATTGTTGGCCTGGTGGGGGAGTCGGGTTCCGGTAAAACCACCGTTGGTCGAGCAGCTATTGGTTTGCTGCCAATTAAGGACGGCAGCATCTCGGTTGCCGGTTTTGACATCAGCAATGCGTCACAAAAAGACCTTCGTGCGGTTCGCCGACACACGGGAATTGTGTTCCAGGATCCAGCGAGTTCGTTGAACCCCAGGTTGCCAATTGGCGAATCGATTGGCGAGCCAATTTTGTTGAATGGCATTGCCAAGGGAGCCGAACTCAACCGCATGGTTGAGGATTTGCTTGCTCAGGTGGAGTTGCCTCGAAGTTATCGCAACCGTTACCCACACGAATTGAGTGGTGGACAGCGTCAACGAGTTGGTATTGCCCGTGCACTGGCTCTTACGCCGGATTTGCTGATTGCTGACGAACCTACCAGCGCTCTGGACGTTTCGGTTCAGGCGCGCTTCCTTGACCTTCTTCTCGACCTCCAAGACAAGCTCAAGTTCGCGTGTCTATTCATTAGTCACGACCTGGCGGTGGTTGATATTCTGAGCCACAGAATTGCAGTGATGCAGAACGGTCGCCTAGTTGAGCAGGGGCCACGCGACGAAATCCTCAAGCGCCCTAAAGACCCATACACCCAGCGTTTGATTGCTGCAGTTCCGGTTCCGGATCCCGAACTGCAGCGCAAACGCAGGTTAGATCGCACCAAGCTGCTCGCTAAGTAAGCCAGCGGCCCTCCAGGGAAGCTAACGGGCTGTTGCTGTAATCTGTTCGGGTTGTACCACTGATCGGGAGCGCTTTGAGAAAATTACTTGTCGGCATCGCCTTGCTCGCGTTTCTGGGCGGCTCTCTGGTGGGCTGTGCAAACCAGAGCACCGATGTTTCTTTCACACCGGGCAGCTCCCTAACTATTGGCCAGCAGTGGTTGTTGGAGAATGCCAACGCCGGTGTTGCTAGTTCGTTGGGTGGTTCAACCGCTGCTTCCGAGCTGGCAATTCTCACCATGCCCACCTTTTACGGGCATGCGGCTGATGGCACTTTGATTGCCAACACCGATTTTGGAACCGTTACTCGAAAAAGCGATACAACGGTTACCTACAAACTCACGGGTAAAGCAAAGTGGAGCGACGGAAAACCCGTTTCCGGTTCAGATCTCAATTTGAGTGTTGTGGCAGCCACATCCGGATTTGATGCCACCACACAGACCGGTTTTGAGTCTCGACTTCACAGCACTTCACTCGCGCTGGCCCGAGTTGTGAAGGTCTCGCAAACCGAGCTCACACTCAAGTACCCAGTGGTTCCTGCTGATTGGCAAACTAACCTACCCATTACCGCAGCCGCACACGTTGTTGCACCAAACGGCCTTTCAACGCCTCAATCCATTGCCGAGGCTGGCAAAAACTACACGCAGCTCACGGCTTTTGCGCTTAATGGAGTTGCGCAGGCAGTGGACCTAAAGAACTTCCCAACGGCTGGTGCATATTTAGTCACAGAGCTCAAGGCAGACACAATTTTCCTGGCGCACAACCCCGAATACAGTTGGGGTCAAGCCCCAACAGTAGACAAACTCACTATCAAGTTGTTCAATGGCGCTGGGGCACTTCTCAAGGCCATCAAGTTAGGGTCGGTGGACCTAGCCGCACCAACTGACACCGCAAGCACAAGCTGGCAGCAGATTTCTCAGTTAATTGGTTCCGCCAAGGGAAAATTGGTGAAGGGGATTGGCCCTGACAACGAACTCGTGGTTCTCAACCACAACGCTGGCGCAACTTTTGCCGCCGCAACCTACAACGGAGACACCGCTAAGGCCGCCCTTCTGGCAAGTGGGTTCATGCACTATGTGCCGCGTGCCGGAATCTACAGCACTCTGTTAGCCGGCTCGGCTCTCACCAAAACCGATTCCTTCGCCTTTGCGAACGGAACCAGCAACTACAACTCATCGGTGGAGCAAAACGGAACCAAGGCTTATCAGTTCCAAAACCAAGAATTGGCGCAAGAAAAGTGGCAAAAGGCCGGCTTTGCACGCAAACTGGTGGTTCGTGTGTTGTTTGACTCCAACAATCCACGTGGTCAGTTGGAATACTCACAACTTGCTCAGTGGGGCAAGGTTTCTGGGTTCAACATACAAAACGTTTCCACAGCCAACGTAAACCAGGCACTGTTGCTGGGTGGGTGGGATGTTTACATTGGCTCGTTCGCGCGGCTAGATCAATCGCCCGAGACCGTAGCCCAACTCTCTGGCTCGCTAACCGGTCTAAACAATGGCAAGTTAAGCGCCGAAATTGCTGGTCTTGCCAAAATCACCGACACAACCAAACGGGCGGCGGCGCTCAGTCAAATAGAACGGCAACTGATTGCCAACTACGCGGGACTGCCGCTATTTGAACTGCCATCGATGATTTTTACGAGCAAAAAACTGTCTAAATATCAGGCAAACATTGCGTTGCAAAACCTAACTTGGGGCTACCCCTTCTGGTCTGTTTCCGCCTCTAGCAAGTAGACTGGTAATAACGGGTGGTTCACCGCCGAACCGGCAGTTTTCTTGAACCCCACAATCACATAAAGCGCCAACCTTTTGTTGCGCGCGGAACAAAGGAACTTTTATGGCTCTGGCATCCAGAGATGAACTTCGTAACGTTGCAATCGTTGCTCACGTAGACCACGGCAAGACCACCCTGGTGGACGCCATGTTGCGTCAGACCAACTCGTTTGACTCGCACGCTGCGGTTGGCGAGCGCGTAATGGACTCGGGCGACCTCGAGCGCGAAAAGGGTATTACCATCCTTGCCAAGAACACGGCCGTGGCCTATTCGGGTCCTGCGGCTGGCGGCAAGACCATCACCATTAACGTGATTGACACTCCTGGTCACGCCGACTTTGGTGGCGAGGTTGAGCGTGGACTTTCCATGGTTGACGGCGTGGTTCTGCTGGTTGACGCCTCCGAGGGGCCACTGCCACAGACTCGCTTTGTACTCCGCAAGGCGCTTGAAGCCAAGCTGCCAGTTATCCTGCTGGTAAACAAGACCGACCGTCCGGATGCTCGTATCGACGAGGTTGTTGAAGAGACTCACGACCTGCTGCTTGGACTTGCCTCCGACCTACACGATGACGTTCCAGATCTAGACATCGATGGCATCCTCGAGCTGCCTGTGATCTACGCCTCGGGCCGCGCCGGCCGCGCCAGTCTGAACAAGCCGGTTGACGGCACCTTGCCCGACCACGAGAACCTTGAGCCGCTGTTTGAAGCAATCCTCAAGCACATTCCGGCTCCAACCTACGACGACGAGGCTCCGTTACAGGCCCACGTAACCAACCTGGACGCATCGCCGTTCCTTGGCCGTTTGGCGCTGCTGCGTATCTTCAACGGCACCCTCAAGAAGGGGCAGATGGTTGCCTGGGTTCGCCAAGACGGCACCACCAAGACCGTGAAAATCACCGAATTATTGGCCACCAAGGCGCTTGACCGTTACCCAACCGAGGCTGCCAACCCTGGCGACATTGTGGCTGTTGCAGGTATCGAAGAGATCACAATTGGTGAGACGTTGGCCGACCCGGACGATGTTCGTCCGCTGCCAATGATCACCGTTGACGACCCAGCCATCTCCATGACCATTGGTATCAACACCTCGCCAATGGCTGGCCGCGTAAAAGGCGCCAAGGTTACCGCTCGTTTGGTTAAGGACCGCCTAGACCGAGAGCTCATCGGTAACGTATCCATCAAGGTTCTGCCTACCGAGCGTCCAGACGCCTGGGAAGTTCAGGGTCGTGGCGAGCTAGCGCTGGCCATTTTGGTTGAGCAGATGCGCCGCGAGGGTTACGAGCTCACCGTTGGTAAGCCACAGGTGGTTACCAAGAAGATCGACGGTAAGGTAAACGAACCGGTTGAAGACCTAACCATCGATGTTCCTGAAGAGTTCTTGGGCGCAATCACTCAGCTAATGGCTGCTCGTAAGGGTCGCATGAACAACATGAGCAACCACGGCACCGGCTGGGTTCGCATGGAATTCCGCATTCCTTCGCGTGGTCTGATTGGTTTCCGTACCGAGTTCCTAACCACCACCAAGGGAACCGGTATTGCTAACGCCATCTCGGCAGGATACGAGCCTTGGGCAGGCGAGATTGTTACCCGTAACTCGGGTTCGATGGTTGCCGACCGCGCCGGTGTTGCAACTCCGTTTGCCATGGTTGCGCTTCAGGAGCGCGGTTCATTCTTTGTTCAGCCAACCCAAGAGGTTTACGCCGGAATGGTGGTTGGCGAGAACTCGCGCGCGGATGACATGGAAGTGAACATTACCAAGGAAAAGAAGCTCACCAACATGCGAGCTTCGTCTTCCGACGAGTTCCAGTCGCTTACCCCGCCACGTGTGCTTTCGCTTGAAGAGTGCCTCGAGTTTGCTCGCGAAGACGAGTGTGTTGAGGTAACTCCTGAAGCTGTTCGCATCCGCAAGGTTGAGCTAGACGCCAACATTCGCGCGCGTCTGGCTAGCCAGCGCAAGAAGCAGTAGATCAAGCCAAAATCGCTTGTAAAAAACGCCTAGCACCCCGTGGTGCTGGGCGTTTTTGTAGGTTGCTGAGGTTAGGCTTGTTGCCTACCAACTGAATGAATAAGGCGGCATTTGCCGCCTGGAGGGAGTGAAATGGCCGATCAGGACTCGTTCGTTCACCTCCACGTTCACAGCGAGTATTCAATGCTCGATGGAGCGGCCAAGATCAAACCCTTGGTGGCTGAGGTTGCCAAGTTGGGTATGCCGGCAATTGCAATTACTGACCACGGAAACAACTTTGGATCCTATGAGTTTTATAAGGCGGCCAATAACGCCGGTGTAAAGCCGATCATTGGCATTGAGGCATATGTGACGCCGGGCACTCATCGAAGCGAGCGTTCCCGGGTACGTTGGGGCACCGGGGGAGAAGACGACGTTTCGGGCGGTGGCTCCTACACCCACATGACTCTGCTCAGTGAGACCACTGAGGGCATGCACAATCTATTCAAGCTCTCTTCTCTCGCATCTATAGAAGGCTTTTACGGTAAGCCACGCATGGACCGTGAGCTGTTGGCCAAATACGCCAAGGGCATCATTGCCACCACGGGTTGTGCCGGTGGCGAAGTGCAGACCCGCTTGCGGTTGGGTCAGGTTAAAGAAGCGCGCGAGGCTGCAGCCGAGTTCCGAGACATTTTTGGTGCCGAAAACTTCTTCTGCGAAATCATGGACCACAACATCGGTGTTGAACGCCGCGTGATGGGTGACTTGATTGCCTTGGCCAAGGACTTGAGCATTCCGCTGTTGGCCACCAACGACCTCCACTACACGCACGCGCACGACTCAACCGCACACGAAGCTTTGCTCTGTGTTCAAAGCGGTAGCACCCTGCTAGATGCAAACCGCTTCAAGTTTGACGGCACCGAGTATTACCTAAAAACCGCACAAGAGATGCGCGCAATCTTCAAAGACCACCCCGAGGCCTGCGACAACACGTTGTTGATAGCCGACCGCTGTGAGGTTACCTTCACGCCTCGAAACCTCATGCCGCGTTTTCCGGTTCCCGAAGGCCACACCGAAGACTCCTGGTTTGAGACCGAGGTTATGGCCGGCATGCAGCGCCGCTTCAACGGAAACGTTCCGCAGGTGCAGGCAGAACAGGCCAAATACGAGGTTGAAGTTATCCAAAAGATGGGGTTCCCAGGCTATTTCCTAGTGGTGGCGGACTTCATTGCTTGGGCTCGCGCCCAGGGTATCCGTGTTGGTCCAGGACGTGGTTCCGCCGCGGGAAGCATCGTTGCCTATGCCATGGGCATTACCGAACTCGATCCGGTTCACCACGGTCTAATCTTTGAGCGTTTCCTAAACCCCGAGCGTGTTTCCATGCCCGATATTGACGTTGACTTCGACGACCGCCGTCGCCCAGAAGTTATCAAGTACGTGACTCAAAAGTACGGCGACGACCGTGTGGCACAGATTGTCACCTACGGCACAATCAAGGCCAAGCAGAGCCTCAAAGACGCTGCGCGCGTGCTGGGCATGCCCTACTCTGTGGGTGAAAAACTGACTAAGGCAATGCCACCGATGGTACTTGGCCGCGACGTGAGCCTTGGTGAAATGGTTACCAAGCCGGCCAATAAGGAAGAAGAGGGCAAGAGCCGGTATAAGGAAGCAGAAGCCTTCCGCGAGATTTTGAGCACCGATGAAGAGGCCGCCAGAACCTTTGAGTTGGCGCGTGGCCTTGAGGGTCTGAAACGTCAGTGGGGCGTGCACGCCGCGGGTGTAATCATGAGCGCCGAGCCGCTACTAGACGTGATTCCTATCATGAAGCGCGAAGACGACGGCGCAATCATTACCCAGTTTGATCAGCCACCTTGCGACGAACTTGGTCTACTCAAAATGGACTTCCTGGGGCTTCGAAACCTCACGGTGCTCGACGATGCCCTGGACGCCATCAAAAAGAACCGCAACAAGGTTGTGGTTCTGGAAGAACTTGATCTTGACCAAGACAAGCCAACCTACGACTTGCTCTCGCGTGGCGATACGCTGGGCGTTTTCCAGCTAGACGGCGTTGCCATGCGATCACTGCTGCGCATGCTGAAACCAAGCGAGTTTGAACATATTTCGGCCGTTATTGCCCTATATCGCCCCGGTCCAATGGGCATGAACTCTCACACCAACTACGCACAGCGAAAGAACGGTGCCCAGCAGCAGGAAGCTATTCATCCTGAGCTGGCGGAACCGCTGGCGGACATCCTTGGCCCAACCTACGGTCTGATTGTGTATCAGGAACAGGTTATGGCTGTGGCTCAAAAGGTGGCTGGGTTCACGCTTGGCCAAGCCGATTTGCTTCGTCGTGCCATGGGTAAGAAGAAAAAGGAAGAACTCGACAAACAATACGAGGGCTTCTCCGCGGGAATGAAGGCGAATGGCTACAGCGAAGCCGCAATTAGCGTGCTTTGGGACACCTTGCTTCCGTTTGCCGACTACGCGTTTAACAAGGCTCACAGTGCGGGCTACGGCGTGCTCAGTTACTGGACCGCCTACCTCAAAGCCAACTTCCCGGCCGAGTACATGGGTGCCCTGCTCACCTCGGTTCGCGATTCCAAAGACAAGATGGCTGAGTACCTAAACGAGTGTCGCCGCATGGGTATTCAGGTTTTGTCGCCGGACGTTAATCAGAGTTTTGCTGCGTTCACGGCCACCGGCGAAGACGTTCGGTTTGGCCTCGGCGCGGTGAGAAACGTTGGACAGAACGTGGTTGACGGCATTGTTGCCGCTCGCACCGAAAAGGGCGCGTTCACTTCGTTTGGAGATTTCCTCAAGAAGGTTCCGGCCGTGGTCTGCAATAAGCGAACCATTGAAAGCCTGATTAAGGCCGGCGCTTTTGACACCTTGGGCCACACTCGCCGCTCGCTATTTGAAATGTACGAAGAGGCCGTTGACAAGGCGATTGTGGACAAAAAGAACGAAGCGGTGGGGCAGATCGACCTGTTCGAATCGTTCTTTGCCGACCTAGACGCCGGAGTTGTGGTTCCGGACCTTCCCGAATGGACCAAACACGAGAAACTGGCTCTAGAGCGGGAAATGCTTGGACTCTACGTGTCGGATCACCCGCTTGCCGGCCGCGAGCAGCAGCTGGCGCGTTTTGCCGATACCACCATCGCCGCCATCAAGGCGGACGGCGCTGCCGCCAGTGAACCCGAGCTGGATTCGGACGGAGACGGACCATCAATGGCTTCCAGCACCACTTACAAGGATGGCCAAACCGTGGTGATTGCTGGTCTAATCACCTCGGTTCAGCACAAGGTGGCCAGGGCCTCGGGCAACCCCTACGGCATGCTCCAGGTTGAGGACTTCACCGACTCGATGCAGGTGATGCTGATGGGCAAGACCTATACGGCGTTGGCTCCGAGTTTGGCAACCGACCAGGTGGTGGCAATTCGCGGCCGTTTGAGCCAGCGTGACGACGGATTCAGCATGAGCGCTTTCAGCGTTGATGTCTTGGAAGCGGTGTCGGAAGCGGCTTCCGCTCCAATTCAGATTCGGATTCCGGCCACCGATGCAACTCGCGAGGTTCTCGTTGAACTGGACCGGATTTTGCGCGAATACCCTGGCGAAACCGAGGTTTATATCACGCTGTTGGGGGAGCAGGAGCAGTTGTTTGCATTGCCGAGCCGCGTTCACGTGAACGGTGAACTCTACGGCGAACTCAAGGCCCACCTTGGGCGTGCGGCCCTCGGGCCGGTTGCCTAATACCTTAGTTGCGCGGTACCGTTAGTCGCGCACCGGGTGTTGCATATGCGCGCTGGTGGTAGAGCAAGCCGTCGTCATCCGCGCCAACTGCACCATCGATGATTTCTGCAATCACTATGGCGTTGTTCTCAATGTTTATGTGCTGCCGAATCTTGCCAATCATCACAGCTGTTGCGTCAAAGAAAACTGGCAGGTTTTGAGGACCGCGTTCCCAGTCGTTTGGAGTGAAACGCTGCGTGTGGTCTGCAGCCATGCGTTGAGCGAGGCCGAGATTTCTGGCTCCTAGTGTGTGGATGGCAATGTATTCGGCGGTTTCAACCGGTTCCCAACTGCTGGCACCGCGGGCAACGCTGAACATAACCAGAGGTGGCTGAGCACCCAGCGAAGTCATTGATGTGGCGGTGAAACCCACCGGTTCGCCCTGCGCGTTGTTGGTGGTGATCACGGCTACGCCGGACGCGTGACGGCGGAAGGCATTGATAAGCGCCTCGGTTGGATTCTGCGAGCAGTTGTAGTTGAGCATGTTTTCTCCCAGAGGCAAGGCTACCGCAAGTTGTTACTAGGGGCCGAGGGCATACTCTGCCCTAGAATTAGCCCAGTTAGGGCGTTTGATGCGCTCGCGAAAGGGTAAACGTGACCGGTGCAATCAGACTCGTGGATTTGCGCCAGCGCGGCTTTTTGAATGCCGAGGTGAACACCTTGGTTCCGCGTGCCGCCGTGAACGTAGCCGTGGCGCTTGAGTCGGTATTGCCACTCATCGATGACGTTGCAACCCGTGGTGCTAACGCGGTGGTGGATGTAACCATTCAGCGTGATGGCGTTGACCCAAGCCCCATTCGTGTAGCCCAGAGTGAGATTGATGCGGCGGTTTCCGGCTTGGAACCCGAGCTGCGCAAAGCGATTGAAGAAGCCATTCTGCGAGTAAGGGCGGTTTCCCAAGCCAATTTGCCTCAAGACACCGAGGTTGAGTTGGCCACTGGCGCGGTTGTGCGCCAGCGTTGGCAACCCGTTGATTCGGTGGGCCTCTACGTACCGGGCGGAAAGGCGGTTTATCCGTCATCTGTGGTGATGAACGTAGTTCCAGCTCAGGTTGCCAAGGTGGCCCGACTGGCTATTGCCAGCCCGGCCCAAAAAGACTTTGATGGTCGCCCACACCCAACCGTGCTCGCCACCGCCGGGCTATTGGGCGTTACCGAGGTTTACAGCATGGGTGGGCCAGCCGCGATTGCCGCCTTTGCCCACGGCCTGCCGCAGATTGGCATGGAGCCGGTGCAGCTGGTTACCGGTCCAGGAAACATTTACGTGACCGCTGCTAAACGTGCACTTCGCGGCAAAATCGGCATCGACTCCGAAGCCGGCACCACCGAGATTCTGGTTTTGGCCGACCAAACCGCCGATGCTCGGTTGATTGCTTACGATCTGGTGAGTCAGGCGGAACACGACGAAGCCGCTGCAAGCGTATTGGTGACCACAAGCGAGACCCTGGCCAATGCGGTTATTGCGGCATTGCCTCACGTTATTCACTCAACACACCACAGCGCCAGAGTTTCCACCGCGTTGGCGGGGGAGCAGAGCGCCGTGGTTTTGGTGGACACCTGGGAAAACGCGGTTCGCTTCAGCAACGAATACGCCACCGAGCACCTCGAGATTCACTCGGCTAACAACGAAGTAACCTTGAGCCAAATCACCAATGCGGGCGCAATATTCTTGGGCCAATACTCCCCGGTAAGCCTTGGTGACTACATGGCCGGCTCCAGTCACGTATTGCCAACCGGTCAGCAGGCCAAGTTTGGTTCTGGATTGGGCGTGCACAGTTTTGTTCGTGCTCAACAGGTGATTGATTATTCGCGAGTCGGCCTCGAGCCAATCGCCAGTTTGGTGCAGGGCTTTGCCAATGCGGAGGGGCTTCCCGCTCACGGTGAGGCCATTGCCGCGCGCTTTCAGCAATAATCGGCCGAATTCCGCGGTTTCACCCGTCACAACGATTTAATTACAACATCTAGTGCAGTTTGGTTATAGTGGCTACTATATGTAGTTGAGATTCCTCAACAAACATCGGTGAAAGGGTAGCCCATGCATTGTCCTTTTTGTCGCTATGCCGACTCCCGCGTAATGGATTCGCGCACCACCGAAGACGGCTCGGCAATCCGCCGTCGCCGCCAGTGTCCCGAATGTGGAGCTCGTTTCACCACCACGGAAACCGCAACGTTGGTTGTGGTAAAGCGCAACGGGGTTACCGAACCATTCAGCCGCGACAAGATTGTCAACGGTGTACGTAAGGCCTGCCAAGGGCGCCCGGTCACCGATGGAGATCTAACGCGACTGGCCCAAACCGTTGAGGAAACCGTTCGAGCCACCGGTGTTTCGCAGATTGACGCCAACGAAATTGGTCTGGCCATTTTGCCTCCGCTAAGGCAGTTAGATGAAGTTGCTTACATGCGTTTTGCCAGCGTGTATCAGGGCTGGGAAACCCTAGAAGACTTTGAAACCGCAATTAGCCTGTTGCGCCTGGATCACGAAAAAGCGGCCGCCAGCGCCGCCGCCCAAGAATAAATCTTTCGGAACTAAAGAATTGAGAAACCAGTGACTGACACCGCATTCAGCGCCAACCGTGGAAACGGAACCGGCCGGGGGCTGGTAATTGATCGCATTTACACCACACCGGGCGTGCACCCGTTTGACCAGGTGGAGTGGGAATACCGCGATGTGGTGCAAACCAACTGGAAGTCCGGCGAGGTCATTTTTGAACAGCGTGGAGTTGAGTTTCCAACTTTCTGGAGCGTAAACGCCAGCACCATTGTTTCCACCAAATATTTCCGCGGCGCTTTGGGTTCGCATGAGCGCGAATTCAGCTTGCGTCAACTGATTAGCCGCGTTGTAACCACCTACACCAAGGCCGGTGTTGAAAACGGTTACTTTGCCACCGCAACAGACGCCGAGGTTTTTGAGCACGAGCTCACCTATATGTTGCTCAACCAGATTTTCAGTTTCAACTCTCCGGTCTGGTTCAACGTTGGCACTTCCAGCCCGCAGCAGGTATCGGCTTGCTTCATCCTTTCGGTGGACGACACCATGGAGAGCATTCTCAACTGGTACGCCGAAGAGGGCATGATTTTCAAGGGTGGTTCGGGTTCGGGGCTGAACCTGTCGCGGATTCGTTCCAGCAAAGAGCTAATTGGCAAATCCGGTGGAACGGCTTCGGGTCCGGTTTCGTTCATGCGCGGAGCCGATGCCTCGGCAGGAACCATTAAGAGCGGGGGAGCCACACGCAGGGCGGCCAAGATGGTTGTTCTCGACGTAGACCACCCCGACATTGAAGAGTTCATTGAGTCTAAAGCCGATGAAGAGAAGAAGATTCGCGTTCTGCGCGACGCCGGTTTTGACATGGAGCTTGGCGGGCGCGACATTGCATCGGTGCAGTTCCAGAACGCCAACAACTCCGTTCGTGTTTCTGGCGAATTCATGGAAGCCGTTGAGCGTGGCACCAAGTTTGGTCTGCGCGCTCGCACCACCGGCGAAGTGATTGAAGAGATTGACGCCCGCGAACTATTTGACAAGATTGCACAGGCCGCGTGGGAATGTGCCGACCCGGGCATTCAGTATGACGACACAATCAATGAATGGCACACTACTCCGGAGTCCGGACGCATAACTGCAAGCAACCCCTGTAGCGAGTACATGCACCTGGACAACTCCAGTTGCAACCTGGCCAGCTTGAACCTGCTCAAATTCCTGCGAGCAGATGGCACTTTCGACACGCAATCCTTCACTCGCGCGGCCGAGTTGATCATCACCGCCATGGACATTTCCATTTGCTTTGCAGACTTCCCAACCGAAGCCATTGGCCAAACCACTCGCGCCTATCGACAGTTGGGCATTGGTTACGCCAACCTGGGCGCCTTGCTAATGGCGCTGGGCGTGCCATACGACAGCCAGGAGGGAACCAACCTGGCCGCCGCAATTACCTCTCTGATGAGCGCAGCCACCTACCGCCGTTCGGCGGAACTCGCCGGATTGATTGGGGTTTACGAGGGGTATCCCAAGAACATGGCCGGCCACGCGCGAGTCATGGCAAAGCATGAGGCGGCAAACGGAAACCTCATTCCAATCAGCGGCACCGATGCGGCAATCATCGCTGAGGCCACCACGCAGTGGGCTCTAAACACCGAGATTGGTGCACGCAACGGCTGGCGCAACTCGCAGATCTCGCTGCTAGCCCCAACCGGAACTATCGGTTTCATGATGGACTGTGACACCACCGGAATTGAACCGGACTTCTCGCTGGTCAAATACAAGAAGCTGAGCACCGGCGGTTCCATGCAGATTGTGAACCAGACTATTCCGTTTGCTTTGCACCGACTTGGATACACCCCCGAAACCGTTGAGGCCATTGTTGAGCACATCTCGCAGCACGGACACGTGGTGAACGCACCTGGTTTGAAGCAAGAGCACTACCCAATATTTGACACAGCCATTGGCGTTCGAGCCATCGAACCAATGGGTCACGTTCGCATGATGGCCGCGGTTCAACCGTTCCTTTCGGGAGCCATCTCCAAGACCGTGAACATGCCGGAAACGGCAACCAAGCAAGAAGTAGCGCAGCTTTACTTCCAAGGCTGGAAGTTGGGGCTAAAGGCCGTTGCCATTTATCGCGATAACTGCAAGGTTGGCCAGCCACTGAGTGACGCCAAGGCTCAGCCCGCTGCCGCGATTGAATCGGAGAGCGCAAGTGCCGAATCTCCGGCCGAAGCGAACCAAGTGGCTGCCCCGGCACCGGCCGTGCCCGCAACCACCGGTGGAATCCCGGTTGCTCTCATGGCGGCGGCAAACCACCCGGTGCGTAAGCGCCTGCCTAAGTCGCGTCCAAGCAGCACTGTGTCGTTCACCGTTGGTGGGGCCGAGGGCTACCTAACCGCGGGCTCCTACCCAGACGGCGGACTCGGCGAAGTGTTCATCAAGTTGGGCAAGCAGGGTTCCACACTGGCCGGTGTGATGGATGCGTTCTCAATTGCGGTGTCTATTGGTCTTCAATACGGTGTGCCGCTGGAGACCTTTGTGCAGAAGTTCACCAACGTTTCGTTCGAACCTGCCGGCCTAACTGATGACAAAGAAATCCGCATGGCTAAGAGCCTGATGGACTACATCTTCCGTCGTTTGGCTCTGGATAACTTGGACTTCGAGACTCGTTCTGCGTTGGGAATTCTCACCGCCGCGGAACGCACGGCAGCTCTCGACGCCGGTGCCACTCCGTTGAACACCGGTCCGGTTCAGGTGCCGGGACCTGCTGCTGTGAATGAAACTCCCGCTTCGGAGAACAACTCATCGATGACGGTTAGCGAAGTGACTTCACCAAGCAATTCCGCCGCCGCGCCCGTTGCGGAAGCCTTTGTTGCCCCTATGGCTCCGGTTGAACCGATCCTCAACCAGGACCTTACGTCCAACGTTCCCGTGGTTGCCGCACCATACAACTACGAGGCAGCAATTGCCGCCGAGTTGGGCTTGACCATGTCTGATGCAGCGGCCGCTCCTGTTTCTGAGCCGGTTCGCGTTGAGTCGGCAGCTCCGATCTACCTCGATGTTGACAACGAGCCATACCCGCAGGCGCCACCGGCACCGGCTACCGGTCGTCGTGCGGCGGAACCATCCACCGACACCTTGGAGATGGAGTTGCGTGCTGCTGCAGCCTCTGCCGCCAGCGACTACGTGAGCGACAGTGAGTACCAGGCCGTTAGCACCCCCGAGCCGGTAAAGGTTGCCCGTTCCAGCGCGGAACTATTTGAACTGTTGCAGGGCAAGGCCAGCGATTCACCGCTGTGCTTCAACTGCGGCATCAAGATGCGTCCTTCAGGGTCGTGCCACGTGTGCGAGGGTTGCGGTTCAACTTCGGGTTGCAGCTAAGTCCCGGCTACTTACTCGATAGCCATTTCTCGCGCTCAGGTAACCTTGTTTCGTGTTCTATAACCTCGTTTTCAGGCTGATTTTCAGCAAACTTGATCCCGAATTCATCCATCACGTTGTGGTTCGGCTCATTCGCGTTGGCAAGTGGTTTGGAGTCACAGCGTTGGGTGCAGTGAAGCCGGGTGAGGCATCCAAGGTGGAAGCCTTTGGCCTGGAGTTCAACGGCGCGTTCGGTTTAGCCGCCGGTTTTGACAAAAATGCAGTGGCGATTCGTGCGCTGGGGGACCTTGGGTTCAGCCACGTTGAAATTGGCACGGTAACGGCTCTCGCTCAGCCTGGTAACGATAAACCACGTTTGTTCCGCCTCACTGCCGACCGGGCTTTGATCAACCGCATGGGTTTCAATAATCAAGGAGCCGAAGCGGTAGCGTCACGGCTGGGCCAGCTGCGAGCCAAACACGGCAGCAGCCTGCCGATCATCGGTGTGAATATTGGAAAGAGCAAGGTTACGCCGGTTGAGCAAGCCGCCGATGATTACAGAACCAGCGCGCGTCTGTTGGCACCTTTTGCCGACTATCTGGCTGTGAATGTTTCGAGTCCAAACACGCCGGGGTTGCGTTCGCTTCAGGAGGTTTCGGCACTGCGGCCAATTTTGCAGGCGGTTCAGGAGGAGAGCCTGGGGCTTCCCGTTTTGGTAAAGATTGCCCCAGACTTGGCCAACGAGGATATTTTGGCCGTTGCCGATTTGGCTTTGGAACTTGGCTTGGCGGGCGTAATTGCCACCAACACCACCATTTCTAGAGACGGCTTGAATACCGAAGCCAACAAGGTTGCAGCGATGGGCGCCGGGGGACTTTCCGGTGCGCCACTAAAGGCTCGTTCCTTGGAGGTTTTGGGGCTACTGGCCGCACACTTGCAGGGCAAGTTAGACATTATTTCGGTTGGCGGTGTGGAGACCGCTCAGGAAGCGGCCGAGCGATTGAAACACGGCGCAACGCTGGTGCAGGGCTACACGGGCTTTATTTACGAAGGCCCTTTTTGGGCACGCAAGGTAAACCGCGGCATTAGCTAAAAACCCGCGCTACTCGCGGCTTGGCCGGAGCGCGGGGGATTGAAGCTAGTGATTGGCTACTTGGACTTCTTCTTTAGGTAGCTAACCTGAGGGCGCGGAGTGCGCATCCAGCGCATCTGAGTGCTGCGAACCGCAACGTACCACTTGGTACCGCGCTCAACCTTGTCGGCGCCAAACTTCTCGCCAATCTGCTTCTCGGCCTTGCGTCCGAGCAGAATCGCATCTAGCGCAATGGCAGCAACCATGGTCCACATGAAGATCACGAGTACCGACTGCACCGCCTGGCTGTTTGATGCCGAGAAAAATAGCACAATCATCATGGTTGGAATCATCATCTCGCCCACGGTGAAGCGCGAGTCCACAATGTCGCGGGCCAAACGGCGCTGAGGACCGCGGTCGCGAGGCATAAGGTATTTCTCTTCGCCGGCAGCCATACCCAAACGTGCGCGGTTGCGCTCTTCGCGGAAGCGTTCGCGAGCAGCCTTCTTGGCCTCTGGGGTGCGGTCACCAACCAGGGTCCGCTTGGTTGCGCTCTCGGCTTGTTTGCGGCTTGGCGTTGCCTTGCCCTTGCCGGCCGACTTTGGAGTGTTGTCGCTCATTCGTGTCCTACTGCTCTGAAACCCGCGTGGCTGCCCACCGGCGTTTGCGCTTGAAGTTCTCAATAAGATTACCCCTATGAGCAACTCCACCCCGCTAAGCGCAGACCTAGTTTCCAAAGCCAAATCGCTGGTTTCCGAAGGTTTCGATCGCGCCATTCAAGACCTGGGCGAACTGGTTCGCATTCCCGGAATCGCTTGGGACGCCTTTGACCCAGCCAATTTGGAAAAGAGCGCTAACCGCGTTTCCGAGCTTCTGACGGAAACCGGAGTGTTTGATTGGGTTGAGGTGCGAAAGGCGCCCATCCCAGAAACCGGCAAATTGGGGGCTCCGGCGGTTGTGGCCCACAGGCCGGCCAAAAACGGCGCACCTCAAGTGCTGCTGTACGCGCACCACGACGTGCAACCACCCGGGGACACGAGCATTTGGAAGACTCCGGAGTTTGAGCCAACAATCATCGATGGCCGCATGTACGGCAGGGGAGCGGCCGACGACAAAGCCGGAATCGTGGCTCACCTAGCCGCCATTCGCACTCTAAAAGAGGTTGCCGGGGCTGATTTTGACCTTGGAATCACCTGTTTCATTGAAGGCGAGGAAGAGGCGGGAAGCCCAAGTTTCCGCAACTTCCTTGAGGCCAACCGCGCCGATTTGGCTAGCGATGTGATTGTGGTGGCAGACAGCGGAAACTGGAGTACCGAGGTTCCGGCTATTACCACCACACTTCGTGGCCTGGTTTCTCAGGTGATTGAGGTTCGCACTCTGGATCATGCCGTTCACTCCGGCATGTTTGGGGGAGTGGTGCCCGATGCCATGCTGCCATTGATTCGCGTTTTGGCTTCGCTTCACGATGAGCGCGGCAATGTTGCGGTATCCGGATTGGTTGAGGGCAAGGCAGCCAACTTGCCTTACTCGGAGGCAGATCTAAGAAGGGATTCAGGTCTGCTTCCCGAGGTGTCACTGATTGGCGATGGCGGCATTCTGGACCGTAACTGGACCAAACCAGCCATCACGGTCATTGGCATTGATGTTCCATCAGTGGCGCTGAGTTCAAACACTCTGCAACCAACCGCCAAGGCCAAAATTTCCATGCGTTTGGCGCCGGGGCAGGTGCCGGAAGAGGCACTTGAGCTGCTCCGCAATCACTTGAGTGCCAACACGCCGTTTGGCGCACAGTTGCTGTTTCACGAGATTGAACTCGGAAAGCCTTATCAGGTGGACGCCAGCGGCTGGGCAAAGCCACTCATGCAGAGTGCACTCTCGGCGGCATTTGAGCGGGATTCGGTGGACATTGGCATTGGCGGCAGCATTCCGTTCATCGCCGACCTGGTTGAACTATTCCCATCCGCTCAAATCCTGGTCACGGGCGTTGAAGACCCAGATTCTCGTGCCCACAGCCCCAACGAGTCAGTGGACCTGAAGGGACTTGAAAACGCAATGGCGGCCGAAGCTTTACTGCTTTTGGGAAGCAATTCTCGCGCAAACTGATTTACAATTCTGTTGGTGCGGTTGCACCGTTTTTTGGGCGGAACCCCAAGTAAGGAATCACAATGAGCGATGTATTGACTCACGGAGTAGAACTCACAGATGTGGCGCAGGCCAAGGTAAAGAGCCTGATCGAAGCCGAAGGCCGCGACGACCTTCGTTTGCGCGTTGCCGTTCAGCCCGGTGGCTGCTCTGGCCTGATCTATCAGCTTTACTTTGACGAAGCCATTGCCGAAGGCGATGCCACTCGCGAATACAACGGTGTTGAGGTAGTTGTGGACCCAATGAGCGTGCCTTACCTCGATGGCGCAACCATCGACTTTGAAGACACCATCCAGAAGCAGGGTTTCACCATTGACAATCCAAACGCGCAGGGTTCGTGCGCTTGTGGAGACAGCTTCAGCTAAAGATTTGAGCAACCTTGGAACCCCCATTGAGTCATCGATGGGGATTTTGCTTTGCCCGTCAAATTCGGCACAAATTTGGGTGATTCGTGCCCAAACCGCCCTGCGCTTGGGAATAGACTAAGCATGTAACAATTCGCAATTTTGAAGGGTCGATTGTGCTACCAAAGCGTCGATTGAAGTGGGCCGCAATTCCTGCCGCAGCTTCCTTGCTCTTGCTCACCGGTTGTTCCGAAGCCCAGTTGAAGATGGGCTACCTGCCTGGCGACGGCAAGACCACAAATCACTCGCAGTCAATTGTTGACCTGTGGGTTTCCTCCTGGGTGATTCTGCTCCTGGTGGGAATCCTGTCGTGGGGACTAATGGCTTGGGCGCTAATTGTGTACCGCCGCCGCAAGGGCGACACAGCCCTTCCGGTGCAGTTGCGTTACAACATGCCTATCGAGACCCTGTTCACCGTGGTCCCATTCATCCTTGTGGTTGGCTTCTTTGCCTTCACCGCACAGACCATGACTGACATTGAGAAGCCAAACAACCCCGAGGTAACCGTTGGTGTTATTGGCAAGCAGTGGAGTTGGGACTTCAACTACACCAACAGCAATGTTTACGACTCGGGCATTCAGTACCAGGATGGTGCTAACGCGCAGACCGAGGCCGAGCTTCCAACTCTTTACCTGCCAGTGAACAAGCGTGTTGAGATTGACCTTAACTCGCGCGATGTAATCCACTCGTTCTGGGTTGTTGAGTGGCTCTACAAGAAGGACATGTTCCCTGGCAAGACCAACCGCATGTACTTCACTCCAACCGAGTTGGGCACCTTCAAGGGTAAGTGTGCCGAGCTTTGTGGTGAGTTCCACAGCGAGATGCTTTTCAACGTAAAGGTTGTGACTCAGGCCGAATACGACGCTCACATTGCTGCGTTGCAGGCTGCGGGTAACGTGGGCCAGCTTGGCTACGAGAACAACCGCGAGCAGAATCTGCCCGGAAACTAAGGCTCTGAACAAGGAATAAGGACAGCAAAATGGCTACCGCAACCGCAACTTCCAACTCTGGACTGGTTCAGCGCAAATCTAAGGGTCGTCTACTCGTTGACTGGGTGACCACCACGGACCACAAGAAGATAGGGTACCTGTACCTCATCACATCTTTCCTGTACTTCATCATCGGTGGCATCATGGCGCTGTTGATTCGTGCTCAGCTGGCCGCTCCTGGCCTATCGGTGGTAGCAACCAAGGAGCAGTACAACCAGCTCTTCACCATGCACGGCACCATCATGTTGCTTATGTTCGCTACTCCGCTGTTTGCCGGTTTTGCCAACGTGCTCATGCCGGTACAGATCGGTGCACCGGATGTGGCCTTCCCACGTTTGAACGCCATTGCTTACTGGTTCTACTTCTTTGGTTCGTTTGTTGCGGTTTCGGGCTACTTCACCCCTCAGGGTGCCGCCGGCTTTGGTTGGTTCGCCTATCAGCCTCTAGCAAACACCACCTTCACCCCAGGCATTGGCGGTGACTTGTGGGTCTTTGGTTTGGCACTTAGTGGTTTTGGAACCATCATGGGTGGTGTTAACTTCATTACCACCATCCTGACCATGCGCGCACCTGGAATGACCATGTTCCGTATGCCGGTATTCAGCTGGAACGTTCTGGTTACCTCCATTCTGGTAATCATGTGTTTCCCTCCATTGGCCGCTGCACTGTTTGCCATGGGTGCGGATCGCCGCTTTGGTGCACACCTGTTTGACCCAGCTAACGGTGGCCCAATGCTGTGGCAGCACCTGTTCTGGTTCTTTGGCCACCCTGAGGTCTACATTCTTGCTTTGCCGTTCTTTGGCATCGTTTCGGAAATCTTCCCGGTATTTAGCCGTAAGCCAATCTTTGGTTACAAGACACTGATCTACGCAACCATTTCGATTGCAGCCCTGTCTATGACCGTTTGGGCACACCACATGTATGTCACCGGTGACGTGCTCCTACCATTCTTTGCCCTCACCACCATGCTTATTGCAGTTCCAACCGGTGTAAAGGTGTTCAACTGGATTGGCACCATGTGGCGCGGCTCTATCACCTTTGAAACTCCTATGGTTTGGGCTATCGGCTTCTTGACCACGTTCATTTTTGGTGGACTTACCGGTGTGATTCTGGCGTCGCCAACTCTGGACTACCACCTGAGCGACAGCTACTTTGTGGTTGCTCACTTCCACTACGTGGTCTTTGGAACCGTGGTATTCGCAATGTTCGCGGGATTCTACTTCTGGTGGCCAAAGATGACCGGAAAGATGCTCAACGAGCGTTTGGGCAAGATTCACTTCTGGTTACTGTTCATTGGTTTCCACGTGACCTTCCTGGTTCAACACTGGCTGGGCGTAATGG
>Ga0228703_1000663_pt1 | contig 23739 bp, 27 predicted proteins | sample McNCre217_Aug_MG_3_FD_178020 | JGI IMG/M metagenome (GOLD analysis project Ga0228703, IMG submission 178020) | Freshwater microbial communities from McNutts Creek, Athens, Georgia, United States - 29-17_Aug_MG | ecosystem: Environmental > Aquatic > Freshwater > Creek | place: USA: Georgia... | reverse complement strand
AAGGACAAGCTAATCACCATCGGCTTTGATCCTGCCTTGGGTGCCCGACCACTGCGTCGTGCCGTTCAGCGCGAGATTGAAGACAAGCTGAGCGAAAAGATTCTGCACGGCGAACTGGCTAGCTCCAGCCACGTGTCGGTTGACGTGGTGAACGATGAGTTTGTGTTCACCGCCAAGCCGCGAGTTCACGAGTCCGTGGGCGCATAGATCAGAAGTTGCCAATGCGGAGGCTGTGGGTTGGGTCCCACAGCCTCCGCTAGCATTTGAGCATGACCTCGCAGCAATTCACCATTCGGTCGGCACGCACCAACGACGTGCGCGCCATTCAGGCGATGCGTGCTCCGCTCGAAGGTGGCGCCGGTCACAAACTTCTGCACCACGACCTGGTTGCACTGTTTGAGAAGGTGCCGGAGTTTTTGGTGGCCGAGGATGATGCCGGAACTGTCATCGGTGCCGGTGCACTTCACGTGATGTGGGAAGACCTTGCCGAGGTTCGCTCGGTTGTGGTGAGTGAAGCCGCCCGCGGCCGCGGAGTTGGTCACGCCATTGTTTCGGCGCTTCTAGAACGCGCCAAGCTGCTCGGTATCAACCGCGTTTTCTGCCTCACGTTTGAGGTGGACTTCTTTGCCAAGCACGGCTTTGCACCCATTAGCGACATCCCGGTTGACTCCGCCACCTATGAAGAGTTGGTTCGTTCCACCGATGATGGCGTTGCGGAGTTCCTTGACCTGGCACGCGTGAAGCAAAACACGCTGGGCAACACTCGAATGCTTGCTCTGCTCTAGCCGGCGCGCTGACAGAATTGACTCATGGCAAGACCCCCAGTTTCACCGAATGATGCGGCCGTTTTTCGTCGTCGTCGCATCATAGTTCTGGCCCTTGCCGTGCTTCTGATTTACGGCATTTTTGTTGCCATTTCCGCCGTAGTAAGCGCGGTCAGCTCGGCCTTGGGCATCAAAGCTCCAAGTTCTACCGCCGCGGCAACTCCCGGCAAGCCAACCACCTGCGCCAAAGGCGTGGTGAGTGTGCAGGCTTTCATTGGTGATGGCAAGTCACCAAAAAGCACGTTTGTTGCAAGCGAGAAGCCTTACATCTGGTTCAATCTCACCAACAACGGCAGTGTGCCTTGTTACCTAAACGTGGGAACAAACCAGCAGAGTTACAAGATCACCAGCGGCAGTGAATTGATTTGGACCAGCCGCGATTGCATTCCCTATAACGGTTCAGATTCAAACGTGCTGATGCCGGTGGGCGAAACCAAAACGAGCCCTGCAAGCTATTGGGACAAAGTTCACTCAAGCGTTAACGGCTGCGGAGCAACTACCGAGAGTCCCGTTGTTACCGGTGGCGCTAGTTACCACTTGCAAATCACCGTGGACGGCAACGTAAGCAACGACGTTCAGTTCATTCTGAACTAGCTACCAGTTGAGCCCCAAGGCAAGGGCTGCCTTGAGGTCTCCAACCTCGGAATCCACGCTTCGTACAAATCCCAAACGGCTCGCTTCGGTGGCTCGCTGTTTTGCGGCGTTCACCTTTCGAATCTCGCCCGCCAAACTGATTTCGCCGTAGGCAACCAGGTTGTGTGCAATGGGTTTGTCTTGCATGGCCGATGCGAGTGCCAAAGCAATTGCTAGGTCGGCCGCCGGTTCAATGAGTTTCACGCCGCCAACCGTTGAAACATAAACGTCGTGTTCGCTCAGGCGCATGCCGGCTCGGCGCTCAAGCACGGCCAGAATCATGGCAACACGGCTTGAGTCCACTCCGTTGGTAACTCGGCGAGGCTGAGGCGCACCGCTCTTCACCACCAGGGCCTGAACCTCGGCAATCAAGGCTCGCTTACCTTCCATGGTCACGGTCACGCAGGTTCCGCTAACCGGCGTGTTGCCGCGGCTCAAAAAAAGACCACTCGGGTCTGGTACTTCGGCAATGCCGTCGCCAGTCATTTCAAAACAGCCAACTTCATCGGTTGGCCCAAAACGGTTCTTCACGCTTCGCACAAAACGCAGCGCTGTCTGTCGGTCACCTTCAAACTGGCAAACCACGTCAACCAGGTGCTCCAGCACTCGTGGTCCAGCAATGCTGCCATCCTTGGTCACGTGACCTACCAAGATCACAGGAATGCCGCGTTCCTTGGCAACCGAAATTAGGCTGGCGGCAACTTCACGAATCTGGCTTGGCATTCCGGCAGCACCATCGATGTCCGCACTGGCAATGGTCTGTACCGAGTCAACCAAAATCAGTTTTGGCTCAACGGCGTTGATCTGACCCAGCACCGATGAAAGGTCGCTCTCGGCGGCAAGGTATAGCTCTGGGGTCACCGAGTCGGTGCGCTCGGCCCTTAGGCGAATCTGGCCCACCGATTCCTCGCCGCTCACGTAAAGCACGCGCGACCCGCCCCGAGCAGCCTTAGCCGCCACGTTCAGCAGGAGCGTGCTCTTGCCAACACCGGGCTCACCGCTGAGTAGCACCACTGCTCCGGCAACCAGACCCCCACCGAGCACGCGGTCAAACTCCGCAACACCGGTTGGCGTGGCCGCAACCGCGCCAGCGTCAATGTCTTGAATGCTCTTTGCCGCCGCGGTTGGAGCAATGGTGGCGGCCTTGGCTTTGCGCACAATGCCGGTTTGGGCGGCTGCCTCTTGAACCGTTCCCCAGGCCTGACACTCGCCGCAGCGGCCAACCCACTTCACGGTGGTCCAGCCACATTCGGTGCAGGCAAAGTCATTCTTGGTTTTGGGGGAGGCCATGCATCAAACCTACCTTTGCCCACAGACATGCCCGCGCCTTTAAACTTGGCGTGTGAACATAAACAAAATCGCCATCCTCGGTTCGGGCTCAATGGGCACCGCAATTCTCAGCGGGCTGCTAAAAGCGGGCTTTGCCGCCGACAACGTTGCCGTCAGCACCAAGAGCCAAGCCAGTGCAACCCGCCTGGCTTCGGAACTCGGTGTAACCGCATTTGCCGCCGAGACCAACATCGATGCCAACCTGCGAGCAGTTGCCGATGCGGATTTGATTTTGGTTGCCGTGAAGCCCGCCTACGTGTTGGGTGTTCTGGCAGAGGTGGCCGCCGGCCTAATGTCGGATGCCCTGGTGATTAGCGTTGCCGCGGGAATCCCAATCGCATCGATGCAAGCATCCCTTCCGGAATCGGTTGCGGTGGTTCGTTCCATGCCAAACACCCCGGCGATTGTTGGGCGTGCGGTAACCGGGCTTGCACTTGGTTCGCGAGTGACCGAGGCGCAGCGCCTTCAGGCAGTGAGCCTGTTTGAAACCGTTGGCAAAGTGGTTGAGTTGCCCGAAGCCCAGATAGATGAACTTGGAACCGTAAGCGGCTCAGGACCGGCTTACGTGTTCTACCTGATTGAGGAGTTCACCAAGGCTGCCCAGGGTATGGGCTTTAGTTCTGAAACCGCACATCTGTTGGTAACCGAAACTTTCCTAGGGGCAAGCGAACTGCTGGCCGCCAGCGGAAAGAGTCCCCAAGAGTTGCGCCGCCAGGTGACTAGCCCCAATGGAACCACCATGCGAGCCGTTGCCAAGTTGGAGGAAGCAAACCTGGCAAACCTGTTTGCAACTGCAACCGCCGCGGCACTCGCGCGCTCCAAAGAGATTGCCGCCGAACTGGGTTAACCTAGAAACATGAGCGACATCTTCTCGGTACTTTCAGACCCCACTCGCCGCGCCATTCTGTTGGCGCTGGCTAATAAATCCCTAACCGTGGGAGATTTGGTCACTGCAACCGGTGAGGGGCAACCAACCGTTTCCAAGCACCTCAAAACGTTGCGAGATGCGGGTTTGGTTACCGTTGAAGCCGTGGGTCAGGCTCGCGTTTACAGCATTGCCACCAAACCACTAACCGAGGTGAACGCATTCTTGGCAAAGCTGGGCACACACAGCACCGATGGCAGCAGCCGCGCTCAGGCAACGCGTGGCAGCGCAAGCAGCCCCGCCAACGAGGAATTGCCTCGATTGTTGGGCGAGGCCGGAGAAAAGCTGGGCGGGCTACTGGCGGCTGGTGCAACCTGGCTGAACTCTCAGATTGACGCCAAGCTAGCCGAATCCAACGTTGATCCTAACAAGTTGGGCAAAGGCTTGGGTCGCAAACTAGCCGATGCCAAGGGTGCTGCAACCGACCTAGCCGGCGATGCCGAAGGCCAGTTGCGCGATGAAGTTTCGGAACTGAGTGCCAAACTTGGCGCAAAGATTGCCGAGGTAAAAGACCAGGTGCTGCCGGCCAAGAGCAAGAAGCCTGCCGCTAAGACAGCAGCGGCCCAGCCCGCAGCTGCAAAGACTTCACCCGCCGCAAAGGGTGCAGTAAGTAAACCCATTGCTAAGAAAACCGCCGCCAGCCAACCAGCGGCGAAGAAGAGCGCAGCCAAGAAGAACGCGGCCAAAAAGCCTGCGGCTCAAAGCGAGTAGCTCTATTCGTTTGGTTTAAACATCCCGGCAAATGCGCTCAGCATTGCTCGGGCCCAGGCTTCGTCGGCAATGGGAGTTGCGTCTAGCTCGGTCACAGCACGACCCAGGAGCAGCCCAAGCACCACAACCGCAACCGCTCTTGCGCTCAGGTGCTCTTTGAACAGCCCGCGTTCGTAAAGTGGCTGCACGGCCTCGGTGCAGGAGTCAATCAAATCGGTTTGCGCGGTTACTAGCTCGCTCATCATTAGCGGACGGCCAACCGTGTTACCAATCACAGCAGTTCGTTCAACTGCGGTCTGATGCTTGAAGTGCGACTTCACAAACGAAACCATTTCGTCATAGCGATCCGTAAGGTCCGAAACCTTGTGCATTTGCTCCATAAAGCTTTTTACGCGTGGAATATCGTTGCGCACGGTATCGGAAAATTTGTGTACTTGCGTGGCTCGAATCAACCCATCGCGGTCGCCAAAGTGGTGATAAATAGAGCCGATGGAAATGCCGGTTTGAGCACTGATGTCCTGAATGCGAACGCCCGCCTCGCCCTGACCGGTAATCACTTTGTCGGTGGCATCAATCAGCAACTGAATGGTCTCGTGCGCGCGAGCCTGCTTTGGTGAGGGAGTCGTATTCTTGGCCATAACTTCTAGAAATTATGGCAGTAATTTTCTAAGAAAAATGCCCAAATTGTTCTAGAAAACTAATCGTTACAAACGAAGTCTCTGCCCCCATCGGCCTCCAACGGGTCAAGGACTTAAATAACTAGGGGCAACCATCGCTGTGATGATTGCCCCGTTAGTTAAAGACTTGCCGCTACTTCTTGCTCTTCTTCTTAGCCTTTGGGGCGGTGATGAACATGAATCCAAGTAGTGCAACCAGCACACCTGCAAACTGGGCAATGATGAAAACCGCACCCTGCTGAACGCCAATCTCAACCAGTTTGTCGCTGGTGAACATGCGGCCAATGGTGATTGCTGGGTTGGCAACCGCGCCCGATGAAGTGAAGGTGCCTGCGGCAAAGATCCAGGCGGTAACCACCGGTGCAATCCACGCACCCTGCTTGTTGGCGGCTAGGGTGCCAATGAGAAGCACTAGTCCGGCGGTTGCCAGAATCTCGCTGCTGACCTGTCCGTTGGCAATGTTGGCGTTGCTAACCGCCCAGGTGTTGTAACCCCAAAGCTGCCCACCGATGAATGCACCGGTTACCGCACCAGCAATCTGCGCCGCAATGTAGCCGAGGCCGGTTCCCGCTGAGAGCTCTTTGCGAACCATAAAGAAGGTGGTTACGGCTGGGTTGAAGTGTGCGCCTGAAACTCCGCCGAACAGCACAATCATGAGGCCCAGGGTAACGGCAACAACCAGGCCAAAGTTCTCGGAGAGGTGACCGGTTACAGATGCGCCAACAATTGACGCCGCGAATACTCCGGTTCCAATGAACTCGGCTGCGAGCTTACGGAAAAGCTTGGACATGTTTTGCTCCTATTGGTGCTTGATTGAAAAAACGGCCATCGGAAAACACCGTTGAACCCTAGTAGGGGAGTTTACTGGTTTTGGGTAAACGCAATAACGGCTTCATTGCGGCGCAGGAACCAAGGCGTGAATGGTCCGTTGTATCGAGCAAAATATGGTTCGCCCACCAGCTCGCCAGCAAGCTGCTTTGAGTTGATTGCCGCTTGAACCGCATCTTCAAGTTTTTGGGCCTCGTTGAGGAATCGGTCGTAGTTCCAAAGGCCGCCAAAGCGGTGAGCAACCGCCAAATGACGCGGAACTTCAACCACGTGAACATTTCCATCGATGGGTGTTGGGGCCGCGCCGCTTTTCACGCCCACTGGTAAAACAAAACTCACCAGGTGATGATCCGGCTCGATGCTCGTCTGTAGCACCGGCGCGGTCATGGCCATTTGAGAACGGTTGGTATTGTTGCCCGTTATGTATCTGAGCAGGGGATTGAACGCTTTGTTGCCGCTTGTGATGAAGTCGCCTCGAACTTGGACCTGCGCCAATAGGTACTCGGGATACTCGCGCAACTCAAATGTGCCAAAGTTCTGAATCACTCGGTATGGCTGTTGTTCGGTCACGCTTAGAGCCTATGCACAATCTGGGCTAGAATGGAACAACTATCTGACTTTTGCACAATCTTTAGTCAACCAATCTCTGTGAGGTCTTCGTGGGTTCTATCATCAAGAAGCGTCGCAAGCGTATGTCAAAGAAGAAGCACCGCAAGTTGCTTCGCAAGACTCGCCACCAGCGTCGCAATAAGAAGTAAACCGCTAGGTTTACTTGCGCAAAAACCCGCCTAAGGGCGGGTTTCTTGTTTAAGGGCCGAAGAGTTAGCGGCGGCGGACTGCCTTTACTTCCAAAGCTTTGTTTTCGGAGCGATTGGCCTTTAGCTCGCGTTTCTTGAAGTCCAGGATTGGCCACCCGGCGGCTAGTGCGTGGCGTCGGAGCACCAAGTCGGGGTTCACGGCCACGGCGTTTCCAACCAGCGTTAGCATTGGCAGATCGTTCTGGGAGTCGCTATAGGCATACGAGCGTTTCAGGCTAATGCCGCGTTCCTTAGCCAGCGCCTTGATTGCCTTTTTCTTGTGTTTGCCGTGCAAAGTGTGGCCAACCAACTTGCCGGTGAGCACGCCGTCTTTGCGCTCCACCTTGGTGCCCAGCCCACCGGTCAACCCGAGTCGGTGGGCCAGTACGTCGGCAATCTCTTGCGGGGTGGCGGTTACCAGCCAAACCTCGCGCCCGGCCGCAATGTGCTCCTGAGCCAAGCGCACGGTCTCGGGCCAGAGCTTTGGTTTGAGCTGAGTTTCAAAAACCTCATCGGTGAGCGCTTCCAGATCCGCTGCCCGGTGACCCTCAATCAGCGCTAAAGCCTGGTCCTTAATGTTGGTGACCATGGCCAGGGTCTCACCTTTGGAAATGAACCGAGCCTGGTGCCAGGTGAAACGCCAAACATCTTTGCGCGTGAAGAAGCCTCGCTTGAAAGCGGCTTTGCCAAAGAGAAAGGAACTGGACCCACGGATGATTGTGTTGTCCACATCAAAGAAGGCCGCCTCAATCTTTGGGGTTTTAGTGAGGTCTTCTGGCACCCCAAAAGTTTATGCCCTCTCGGTTGCCATAGGCTGAAGCCGTGGCTAACGCAATTCAAATCACGCTCATTGGCAAGCCGGGGTGTCACCTGTGTGTCAACGCAAGGGAGAGCCTAAATGCGGTCATCGATGGGTTCTTAGGCAGCTTTCCCGCAGAGCGGGTTGAAGTTACCGAACTCAACATTTTGGATGACGCGGAGTTGGCGTTGCGGCATTCCGAGGAGATTCCCGTGATTCTGATCAACGGCAGAATGCACGGGTACTGGCACGTTGAACCCGCCCGATTGCGAGCCGCACTAGAGGAGGCAGCAAATGTTTAAGTTGCTTGGGCGATTGCTGAAAGTGTTTTGGTTCCCAATCACACTGTTGGTCCTAAAGCGTTTGGGAAAGACCAAGCCTTGGGCTGCAAAGGCGCACGAGGTGGGATCAAAGCTCAAAAAGTAGGGCAAAATCGCCGGCGCATTATCGCTTGACATTCTTCAGGGCTCGTGTCAAATTGGCTATACAAAAAGCATAGACAAGGAAACGTGATGCGAACCACACTATTTAAGAACGGCGGAAGCCAAGCCGTGCGAATTCCGGCCAAGTATCGCTTTGAAGGCGACACGGTGGAAGTGGAATGGGACGAACGACTCGGTGCTTTGGTGGTACGCGAAGACCGCCGCCACATGATGACGGAGTTCTTTGCCTGGCTGGAAGATCGGCCACCTTTTGAACTCCCCGACGTCTTACCTCTACTACCAAACGGGAGACTAGATGTTGGCGCGTTCATGGACTTGGGCGAAGAACTAGACGAGTCAGGGCCGGTTGGCAAAAAATGAAGTACATGCTTGATACAGACATCGCTAGCTACCTTGTGAAGAAGTTGCCGCGAGTGGTAGAACGTGCGAATGCCTCATTAGGTGAATGGTGTGTTTCCAGCATTGTTTATCAGGAGCTGATGATGGGATTGCTGAGCACCAAGAGCCAAGTAATGGAGTTGGGCTATGAAAGGTTCCTTAGAGGCGTAGAAGTAGTGGAGTTTGGGCAAGGCGCCGCGATGGCTGCTGCGGAACTGCACAATCACAATCGGTCAGTCGGTCACAACATGGGTGAACGAGACAATCAGATCGCAGGCCATGCAGCCTTTCTTGGTCTCACGCTCGTGACGAATAACCTAAAGCACTTCCGGGCGATCTCGGGTCTACACGTGGAGACCTGGGTTTAGGTTTCACTCGTTGTCAACAAAGCAAAGTAAAAGCCCCGACCGTTGGCCGGGGCTTTTAGCTTTCCTTAAGGAATCAAACGAGTTGGTCCGCGGAACAGGTAGGTGACTTCACGGATGTTTGGCTGGTGAAGCAGGAGCATGAGAACTCGTGCCAGACCCATTCCAAAACCACCGTGGGTTGGGGCGCCGTACTCAAAGAAGTCCAGGTAGGTTTCCTTCAAAGCTTCCGGGTGCAGACCCTTCTGCTTGGCCTGTTCCACCAGAATGTCAATGCGGTGTTCGCGCTGGGCTCCGGTGGTAATTTCGGTGCCGCGCCAGATCAGGTCATAACTGTTGGTCAGTGCAGGGTTGTTGGCGTGACGCATGTGATAGAACGGGCGAACGGTTGCTGGATAGTCGGTTACGAAAACAAATTCGTGGCCAAACTTCTCTGCAACATGAGCGGCAATCTGACGTTCGCCTTCAGGGTCGAGGTCGCCGCCGCGCTCAATCACGTGGCCGCGGTCTGCAATGATCTGGTAGGCCTCGGTGATTGGAATGCGTGGGAACGGAATGCTTGGAACCACAATGTCAACATCGAACAGGGCCTTAATCTCTTCGCCGTGGGCGTCCTTTACCGCCTGAAGGCCGCGGTTCAGCAACTGCTCCTGAATGGCCATGATGTCGAGGTGGCTCTCAATGTGAGAAACCTCAATGTCAACGGAGGTGAACTCGGTTGCGTGACGCGAGGTGAACGAAGGGTCGGCGCGGAAGGCCGGGCCAATTTCAAAGATGCGACCGAGGCCACTCACCATGGCCATCTGCTTATAGAACTGAGGGCTCTGGGCCAGATAGGCCTTGCCCAGTTCAAAGTAGTCCATCTCAAATAGTTCGGCGTTGGACTCCGAAGGCGAGCCCATGAGCTTTGGGGTGTGCAGCTCAATGAAGCCGTTCTCGTACCAGTACTCGCGCCAGGCTCGCTCCAGAGTGGTCTGAACGCGGAACACCAGGTTCATCTCTGGGCGGCGGTGGTCTAGGAAGCGCCAGTCCAAACGCTTGTCAATGGAGGTGTCATCGGCAATTGGAGTGTCTGGGTTTGCCAGAGTTACAACCTCCAGCTTGGCCAACTGAATCTCAATTCCGCCAAGCTTCACGCGCTCGTCGTGAACCAGAGTGCCCTCAACGGTCACAAACGAACCGTGAGTCAGGCTGGAAATCACCTCGGCCTGGGCGTCTTCTTCTTCGCGCTTGTAGGTGACCTGCACCGAACCGGTTTCGTCGCGCAGAATCACAAACTGGATGCGCTTCTGATCGCGCAGGGTCTCCACCCATCCGCTGAGTTTTACCGGGCCGTCTTGGGCTGCGGCAAGGGTATTGATGAGGGAACGACTAGACATGAAAACCTTGTTCTATCAGGGTATTTGCAGGCTTTACTCAGCCTTGCTGGGACTCTGAGTCAAGTTTAGCGGAGGGTAAACTAGAAGCCATGGTCGCCGATCGAATCCACCTTGTTAGACATGGTGAGGTGCACAACCCAAAGGGTGTGCTTTACGGCAGACTACCCAACTTTGGCTTGAGTCAACTGGGGCACGAAATGGCAGCGAAGGCCGCCGGAGAACTACAGGAGCTGGGTCGCCCAATTTCCGCTCTGTACAGCTCGCCCCTCCAACGCACGCGTGAGTCGGCCAAGCCGATTAGTCAGGCTTTTGGGCTCACGGCAATCATCGATGAGCGTTTGATTGAACCCCACAACATTTTTGAAGGCAGGGTAATTCGCGGAGGCAAGATTCTGCTCAAGCCTCACCTGTGGTTCCACCTGCGCAACCCCAGCCAGCCGAGTTGGGGAGAGCCTTACCGGCAAATTGTGGAGCGCATGCGGGCTGCAATCATCGATGCCGCCAATAGCGTTGCCGGCGGAGACGTGGTGCTGGTTTCTCACCAGCTGCCAATTTGGATGATTCACAGCCTGGCCGTTGGCGCCAAGTTGCCGCATAATCCAACTCAGCGCCGATGTGCGTTGAGCAGCATTACCAGTTTTGAACTTGACGGCGACCGCCTGGTTGAGGTGGATTACCGAGATCCGTCGGCCGAGTTGCGCGAGCGCGCTAAGGATGTGGGTGCGGTTTGAACCGTTTTACTAGGCAACTCTTGGCCAGTGCGGCACTGCTGGCCGCCCTTGCGCTTTCGGGGTGTTCCTCGGCCAACAACACGCTCAGTCAGCAGTTTAAGAACGGCGACAACAAAAACTACATTCAGGGCGATGGCACCGTTAGTGAGTGGGCCAAGGCGAGTCGCAAGTTGGCCGTGGAGTGGAAGGGTGTTACCGAGAGCGGCGATGTTCTCTCCAGCAGGAGCCTTGCCGGCGTGGTTACGGTTCTGAATTTTTGGTACGCGGGCTGTGCTCCTTGTAGGGCAGAAGCCCCGGATCTCATTGCCTTGAGCAAAGCATTCCCAACGGTTCAGTTTGTTGGGGTTAACGTTCGCGATACGGCCAGCACCGCTCTCGCGTTCGACCGCAACTTTGGCATGACTTACCCAAGCGTGATTGATAACAACACCGGATCTGTTGTGCTTGCATTTACCGGCGTGGTCAGCCCTCAAGCGGTTCCTACCACGTTGGTCATTGACAAACATGGGCGGGTTGCATCGCGCATTCTTGGTCGCATTGAAAAGGGCACGCTCAAGGCCTTGATTGAAACAGTGGTTGCAGAGAAGTAAATGACCCCCGACCAGATCATTTTTAACGGAAGCCTGCTTGCGTCAGTTCCGTTGGCGGCGCTCGCCGGTCTGGTCTCGTTTCTTTCACCCTGTGTTTTGCCGCTGGTGCCGGGCTATCTGGGTTACCTGGGCGGAATGGTGGGCAAGCCCATCGATGGTGCTTCAGAGGAGAAATCCCCTAAGCCCAAGCTCATGCTCGGCACTCTCCTGTTTGTTCTGGGCTTCAGCGTGGTTTTTGTTAGTTACGGTTCGTTGTTCGGGTCTCTGGGTGCGCTCTTTTACGGCCGAACCGGGCATCTCATTCAGCAGGTTCTGGGCCTGTTGATTTTTGCGCTCGGCCTGGTGATGATTGGCAAATTCGAGTGGTTGCAGCGAACGGTAAAGCCTGGCTTCACTCCACGCGCAGGGCTCATTGGTGCCCCCATTTTGGGCATCGCCTTTGCGTTGGGTTGGACCCCCTGCATTGGACCTACCCTAGCTGCCGTTCTCAGCTTGGCCACCAACACCGGTTCCGCGGCACGCGGCTCCGTTTTGGCCCTGGCTTACTCGCTGGGGCTAGGGCTACCGTTTCTGGCCATCGCCGCAGGTCTGGGTTGGGCCGCTAAGAGTGTTGCCTTTGTTCGCAAAAACATTCGAGTCTTCAACTTCATCGGTGGCGGTCTTTTGATGGTTCTAGGTGTACTCATGGCAACCGGTGTTTGGAACATTTTGGTTGCCCAAATTCAGGAGGCGATTGTTGGCTACCTCCCAGCGCTCTAAGAAAACGGTTGCAACCGGTCGCCCGGAAGACCATGTTTTGTCGGCCGAACTGGCCGGTGAAAATAACGCCGCACCGCGTCAACCCGAACTTGGCGTTGTGGGTTGGCTGCGCTGGATTTGGCGTCAGGTCACCAGCATGCGAACCGCTTTGCTGCTCCTTCTGCTTCTTGCCGCGGCCGCAATCCCTGGTTCCATTTTTCCGCAGCGCAGTGCCGACCCAAACGGTGTGACCACCTATTTTCAGCAGAACCCGCAGTCGGCTCCGGTCATGGACAAGTTCCAACTGTTCGATGTTTATTCGTCCTCTTGGTTCTCTGCAATCTACATTTTGCTTTTCGTTTCGCTAATCGGTTGTGTTCTTCCGCGCATTGCCGTTCATGCCAAGGCGCTTCGCCTTCCGCCCGTGGCAACTCCAAAAAACCTAAAACGCATGCCCGCCTACCTTGCGGTAAAAGCCGGAGCCAAGAAACGCGCCGTGGCCTTGGATGATGCGTATCGGTTGCTCAAGTCGGGCGGGTATCGAACAGTTGTCAGTGGTAACTCGGTGGCGGCGGAACGCGGCTATTGGCGTGAAACCGGAAACTTGGTGTTCCACATTGCGCTGGTTGGCGTTCTGATCAGCGTTGGCGTTGGAGGCGCATACAGTTACTCCGGTCAGCGTGTTCTGGTGGAAGGCGACACCTTTGTGAACAACCTTGCCGGCTATGACTCGTTCAACCCAGGCATTGCTTTCAACGAGAGTCAGCTCACCCCTTTTAGCGCAAGACTCGACAAGTTCAGCGTTAGTTACGACCTCACCAACCCAACCAACATCGGTACCCCGCTCGACTTTCGCGCCAAGGTGACACTGCAGCAACGCGGGTCGGCACGCACCAGCACCCAGACCATTCGGGTCAACCAACCCGTTGAGGTTCCTGGGTCCAAGATTTACCTCACCGGCAACGGCTATGCACCTGTGATCACAATTCGTGATGGCGATGGCAACGTGGCGTTTAGCGGCCCCGTGGTCTATTTGCCCCAAGACTCCAACATGACTTCGTTGGGTGTTATCAAGGTTCCAGACGCCAAGCCGGAGCAGTTTGGAATTCTCAGCTTCTTTTATCCAACGGCCGGCACTCTCAAAACCGGTGCCTTGGCCAGCGTTTACCCCGACCCAGCAAACCCTGTGGTCACCATGAACATTTACAAGGGCAACCTTGGTCTCGACAGTGGAATTCCGAGCAACGTATTCAGCCTTGCCGTGCACGGACTAAAGCAACTCACCGGTGGCAAAACCGGAGTGAAATCCATTGAGTTAAAGCCGGGACAGACCGCAACTCTGCCGGACGGTTTGGGAACCGTTTCGTTCAACGAGCTCCGTCGCTACGCTTCGCTCGACATTGATTACAACCCCGGTCAGGTTTACGTGCTCATTTTTGCACTGCTTGCTTTGGCGGGCCTCATCATGAGCTTGGTCATTCCAAGACGGCGAGTGTGGGTAAGAATCATCGATGATGGTTATGAGCTGGGCGCGCTTGCCCGCGGTGATGACCCACAACTGGACCGAGTATTGGGCGATCTGGTAAACAAACTTGAAGCGGAATACCAATCCGCCAAAGCGGCCTCCAAGGGCCAAGAAGCAACTGAGGAATAAACATGCAGGTACATCTGAACGAGGGGCTCTCGCAACTTTCGCTGTTGGGGATTTATGCAGCAATGGCGCTTTATGCAGCAGCCTTTGTGGTGCTGTCCATCCAGCTTTCGCGCGCGGCTAGCGAACAGGCAAAGCTTCGCAAGAGTGCAGGAGTTCTCCAGAGCGTGGGCACTTGGCTCACCGTTGCCGCTGCTTTAACTCACGGCCTGGGAGTGGTTGGTCGCGCCATCGCCGCCCAGCGTGTGCCCTGGGCAAACATGTATGAGTTTGCCATCACCGGCACCTTTGTGGTTGTGGTCATCTTTTTGATTTCGCAGGCGGTTCGCAAAGACATTCGTTTCATTGGAACCTTTGTCACCGGCTTTGTGGTTTTGGTTTTGGGCATTGCCACCAACGTTTATTACGTAGAGGTGAAAACGCTCATGCCGGCCCTGCAGGACTACTGGTTGGTGATTCACGTGACCGTGGCCATTCTGGCCACTGCCTTTTTCAACATTGCAGCTGCGCTCAGCATCACTTATTTGTTCAAGACCGCCAAGTGGCAGGTTGAACCCAAGGGAGCCATTGCCAAGCAGGTTTGGTTCAAGGCTTTGCAACGAATTCTCAAGGCGTTCCCTGCCGAAGAAAAACTGGAGCGCACCTCGTACCGCTTCAACATCATTGGCTTTATCCTGTGGTCGTTCACTCTCATCGCGGGAGCCATCTGGGCAGAGCGAGCCTGGCACCGTTACTGGGGTTGGGACACCAAAGAGGTTTGGACCTTCATCATTTGGACCATCTACGCGGGCTACCTCCATGCCAACGCAACTCGCGGTTGGACCGGCAAGCGTTCGGCTTGGCTCGTGGTGATTGGGTTTGCCGCAATCGTGTTCAACTTCACCATTGTGAACTTGTATTTCAAGGGCCTACACGTCTACTCGGGTCTTTAGGCCTTAGCCCTGGAGCAGCTCCCAGCACGAGCGCAACCGAGCGTGCCACCATTCGGTGCGCTCCGCGGAGGCGGCGTGGGCGGCGAGCAACCGCTCACTTGGCGCTGGTCGGCGCAACTGCAAAGAGCCATCGATGGCAGTGACCGGCTCCTCAACCACATCCGCGGCGAGTAAGGCCACCGTTCCTAAGCCGTTGTCGTAAACGCTCTCGGGAAGGCAGGCCGCCAGGTGAAGGCCCATTGCCAAGCCGATAGAGGTTTCGAGTGCGCTGCTGACCACAGCGGGAAGTCCAGCCTCGCTCGCAATACCGAGAGCCGCGGAAACGCCGCCCAGCGGAGCAGCCTTGAGCACAAGTAAATCTGCTCCACCGGCGTTTGCAACCTCAAGCGGATCGGCAGCTTTGCGCAAGGATTCGTCGGCTGCAACCAGATTGGGCAATCGCAATTGCTTGAGAGTTTTTCTGAGCTGAACCAACTCGTCCACCGAGGCACAAGGCTGCTCCAAGTATTCGGTTTCAATGCGGTTGTCTCGCAGAGCACCAATGATTCCCAGAGCTTGTTCGGGCGAGTAGCCACCATTGGCGTCAAGGCGTAATTTGGCATTGGGGTACAGGCGATGAACCGCTGCAATGCGAGCCAAGTCTTGGCTCAAACTCTCGCCGCGTTCGGCAACTTTGATTTTTACTGTGTTGAATTTTCCAAACGAACGCAACGTTTCTTCAACTCGGTTTGGCTCAACAGCGGGGAGAGTTGCATTGACCCCGATGAGGGTTCGCACGGGCTTAGGCTGAGGCAAGTAGGCCCAGTCCAGCGCCGCTTCCAGCCAAACGGCAGCCTCAGCGGATTCATACTCCAAGAACGGAGACCACTCGGCCCAACCCTCCGAGCCTTCAAAGAGGAGCGCCTCACGGTGATCCACTCCACGAAACCTCGTGCGCAGCGGCAGGCTCACCACACGTGCGCTAGCCAGCACGGATTTCAGGTCAATGGTCACAGCGTTAGTCTAGAAGCATGTCACAACAGGTATCGGAGTTGTTTAACGCGGCAATCTGGCTTTCGGTTGCCGGTTTTGAAGACCTCACAGACATTACCTATCACCGCCACATTGAGTTGGGCATTGTTCGTATTGCCTTCAACCGCCCCGAGGTGCGCAACGCGTTCCGCCCAAAGACCGTTGACGAGCTCGCTCGCACGCTAACTCACGCAGCCGAAGACTCCAAGGTGGGCGTGGTTCTGCTCACCGGTAACGGACCCTCGGCCAAGGATGGCGGTTGGGCATTTTCATCGGGCGGCGATCAACGAGTTCGTGGCCGCAGCGGTTACCAATACGCCAACGGTGAGACCGCGGAATCTGTGGATCCGGCACGCGCCGGTAGGCTCCACATTCTTGAGGTCCAGCGTCTCATTCGATTTATGCCCAAGGTGGTTATTGCACTGGTCTCCGGCTGGGCCGCTGGCGGCGGCCACTCACTCAACGTGATTGCCGATTTATCCATTGCCAGTCGCGAGCACGCTCGCTTCAAGCAGACCGACGCCGACGTTGGCTCATTCGACGCGGGATACGGAAGCGCCTACCTGGCAAAGCAGGTTGGGCAAAAGTTTGCTCGTGAAATCTTCTTCCTGGGTCAGGAGTACAGTGCCGATCGTGCCTACGAAATGGGCGTGGTCAATAAGGTAGTTCCTCACGCCGAGTTGGAAAGCGCGGGAGTTGAGTGGGGAGTAGAAATTTTGCGAAAGTCTCCAACCAGCATCCGTATGCTCAAGTACGCCATGAACGCCGTTGACGACGGCCTAGTTGGCCAGCAACTCTTTGCCGGTGAGGCAACCCGTTTGGCATACGGAACCGACGAAGCGGTTGAGGGGCGTGACTCCTTCCTGGAGAAGCGCGAGCCAAACTGGTCGGCTTTCCCCTGGCACTTTTAGTTCGCTCACTTGACCAACTGAACTGCTCATGTCTATTCCCCTAAAACTGGTGGCCGCCAACGACACAGTTGGTGCAACCATTGCCCTGGCCGATGCACTGGCCGGCTCTCAGGCGGTTTTCATAACTCCGCCTGAAGTGAACGGGCTCATGCCAGAGGTTCATGGTTTACCTAATGAAGTTCCGGACCACATTGCGCTCATTGTTGAGAGTTCCGGCAGCACCGGAACTCCAAAACAAATCTGGTTAAGTAGAAACGCACTTCTTGCCAGCAGTGCGGCCAGCGATGCGGCACTAGGTGGACCGGGTCAGTGGCTTTTGGCCCTGCCTGCAAACTACATTGCCGGAGCCAACGTGTTGTTGCGCTCCCTGGCGGCCAACACCCAGCCGGTGCTCATGAACACGGCATTGCCGTTTACGCCAGAGGCATTCGCGCTTTCTGCAAGTTTCATGACGGGCGAACGGCGCTATGTGTCGCTGGTACCCACGCAGCTCAACAGGTTGGTAAGTGCGGCTGCCATCGATGATTTCTTGCTCGCCAAACTGCGCCGATTCAATGCCATTCTGGTTGGCGGCCAGGCGCTTGATCAAGGTCTGCGCACCCGGGCCGAAGAACTCGGGCTCAACCTTGTGCGCAGCTACGGTTCGGCGGAAACCGCTGGGGGAGTGGTTTACAACGGGTTGCCTTTGGCGGGGGTTCAGGTGCGAACCAACGGTCACGGCGCACTCGAAATTTCAAGCCCAACTTTGGCCGAAGGGCTCGACCCCTGGTACACCACCAGTGACCTGGGAGAGATTGCTCCCGATGGTTCCGTTAGGGTTTTGGGAAGAACCAACCGCGTGCTGAACTCCGGCGGTCTAAAGGCTTCGCTGGATGCCGTGGAGGCTGTGGTGCTCAAAATTGGCGGTGTGGTTGAAGCCGCCGCCATTGCCGTGAACCACCCAACCTGGGGCGAGCGCGCCGCGGTGGTCTACGTTGGGAGTCCAGAAGTTGCAGACTACGTGGCGGCCGATGTGTTTGACGCTCTAGGGGCCGCCGCCAAACCAATACGCGTGGTGCGGGTTGACGCCATTCCAAGACTGGCCAATGGCAAAACCGACTACCTGAGCCTGCAAGAAACCTTTGCCGAATAGGGTGTGAGACATGTCCAAGAAATCCAAGAACAACCGCCGCAACAAAAACCTAAAACTGTGGATTGAAGGCGCTCGCGTGCGCACGCTTCCGCTGGCATTTGCGCCGGTTCTGGCAGGAGCCGCTGCCGCCTGGGCCGCCAACAGTTTTTCTTGGACGCTCACGCTGCTGTGCACGGCGGTTGCCCTGTTCTTGCAGGTGGGCGTGAACTATGCCAACGACTACAGCGACGGCATTCGCGGCACAGACGCAAAACGTGTGGGTCCCTTGCGCCTAACGGGTTCGGGTTCGGCCAAGCCAAAGTTTGTAAAAAACACGGCGTTCGCCTTCTTTGCCCTGGCAGCCCTGGCCGGGCTGGGAGTTGTGGTGGTAACTCAACTGTGGTGGCTGATTGCCGTTGGTGTGATTTGCATTATTGCCGCTTGGTTTTACACCGGCGGAAAGAGCCCATACGGCTACGCGGGCCTAGGTGAGTTAGCGGTATTCATTTTCTTTGGTTTAGTTGCCGTGATTGGAACCGCGTTTGTTCAAATTGGCAACCTGGATTTTCTGTCACCGATGCTTGCCGTGGCTTCCGGAAGTTTTGCCAGCGCCGTGCTTTTGGTGAACAACATTCGCGATCGCGAGCTTGACCAACACGTTGGCAAACGAACTCTCGCCGTGAAGCTTGGAGCCAAATGGAGCAAGGTCTGGTTTGTGATTTTGCTTTGGGTTCCGGCGGTGGTTGGGGTTGCGGCCAGTGTGCTCTATCCAACCCTTGTAGTTACGCTTGCGGTTCTGCTGCTACTGATTCCAATAACACTGATCTTTGTAATGGCAAAAACACCAAGGGAACTGATTCTGGTACTAAAGCTCACCAGCTTTGCATCGCTGGCGTACTCGCTACTTGTGCTCTGGGGTGTTGCCGGTATCGGCTTGATCTAGCTTCTCGTTTTCTACGTCGCCCTCGGGTTCGGCGTTTCCGGTTGCCTTGGCGCGATTCACGCGGTTGTAGATCATGGTGCTCACCTGATCACGTTGCTTCTGCAAAAAGATCAACGAGATTGCGAGTGAAATCATCGCTGCAAATAGTGCACTAAGAATGCTTTCCAACCCGGTGAGAAGGAGCAGGCAGAACACCAAGATAAAGAGACCAAGGCGAGCCAAGAAGTAGTTAATCAGCGGGTTTTTCATGCTTCAATCCTAAGTAGGGTTAACACATGCGTGGAATCCTGTTTGCCATTGTGGCCCTGGTGATCTTCACCATTTTTGTTACGGTTTTTGCCACCGCGGCACCCGCGCACAAGGTTCGCGTGATGCCCAAATGGGTGTGGGTGTTGTTGTGCCTAGTAACCACGCCCATTGGTGGAATCCTTTACCTCACCCTTGGTCGCCCAATTTATGGCAACGATGCCGGTACCAGTGGCTCAGCTACCGGCAATGCCGGCGGTAATGGCGCTCGCGGATCAAGAACGCTTGCACCAGACGACGATCCCGACTTCCTGCGCAATCTTGCTAAACGGCTGAAGAATATCAACCTGGACGATGACTCCGATGGTGAGCAAGGCAAAAAGTCGAATGACTAATTCACCAGCGCAAATTTTTGCCGCCAACCTGCTTGCCCAACTGGTGGCAAACGGAGTTGATCACATCTTCTTGGCTCCCGGTTCTCGTTCTCAGGCCTTGGCAATTGCCGCAGGGCAACTTGCCGCCGAAGGCCACGTGCAACTACACGTTCGACTCGACGAGAGGTCGCTTGCGTTCAACGCACTCGGCGTTGGTTTGGTCAGCGGTTTTCCCGCTGCCGTAATAACCACTTCGGGTAGTGCCGTTGCCAACCTGCACCCGGCAGTACTTGAGGCAAACCACGCGGGTGTGCCAATGATTCTGCTCACCGCGGATCGCCCGGCGGAACTTCGGGGTGTGGGTTCCAACCAGACCACAAACCAGGTGGGCATCTTTGCCGATGCCGTGCGCGAGTGTGTTGATGTGCCTGCTCCCGAAGAATCTGACTCGTCGGAAACCCTGGCCGATGCCGCCCGCGTTTTTGCTCTGAACGCAATTGCCGATTCCATAAATCAGGCAGGACCCGTGCAACTCAACCTGGCATTCCGCGAACCACTCAGTTCGGCTGAACCCAAATCGAGTTCGATTTTTGCGGAACTCATTGCCAAACAGCTTGAAAGCCCAGCCCCACCAACGGGAGAAATCTTGGCCGTGGTTGATTCGGAACATCAGCATCCGGACCCGCTCTTCAGCGAACCCAGCACCGTAATTGACCTTCGCTTAAAAACGGTTGTGGTTGCCGGTGACGCCGGCGACCTAGCGCGCTGGTATTGCACCGGATTGCCTTTGCTCGCGGAGCCGAGCAGCGGCGTTCGGGGCTTGCCAGAGAGCGTTCCGGGTTACCTGATGGTGCTTCGTAATCATCCCGGGCTGGTTGATCAGGTGGAGCAGGTTTTGGTGTTTGGCAAGCCAACGCTTAGCCGCGAGGTGCAGGCGCTGTTGCGCCGCCAAAACATTAAGGTTTACGCAGACCCCGGCCGCCACGGAGTTTTCAACCCGGGCCACAATGCGCAGGTGCTTGGTGATGACGTTGAGTTTGTTGGCGAACCAGATTCCGCCTGGCTAAAGCTTTGGCAGCAAACCGGCGACCAAGAGTTGGCGGCATTGCCCAACCCCATGCCCAAGCGCGGAGTAACTCGTCGTCAGTTGGTGGAAGCCGTTTACGCCACGGCATCTGAACAGAAGCCCGTGGTGTTGGGGGCTTCGAGACTCATCCGAGTTGCCGACGTATTTGCGCCAAAGAAGAACGTGGCGGTTTACGCCAACCGCGGCCTGGCGGGCATCGATGGCACCATTGGCACCGCCACCGGAATTGCACTCACCAACCCCGGAGCACGCGTGCGGGTTTTGTTGGGCGACCTCACACTTTTGCACGACGCTGGTTCTTTGGCCATTGACCCAAAGGACGTGCAGCTCAACGTGCAGCTTGTGGTTGGTAACGACGGAGGCGGCACCATATTCGAAGGCCTAGAGGTGGCCAAGAGCATTGAGCCGAGCGAGCTGGAACGCTTGTTCAAAACACCGCAAAAAGTGAACCTAGCGCAGTTGGCGGCTGCCTACGGTTGGGGTTACGTAAAGGTGGAAACCTTTGATGAGTTGGCGCCTGCACTCAAATCGCGCGGACGCGTGATTGTTGACGTGCAGTTAGCCTAGCTGGCTACTCGCCTAGCAGCGCCTGCGTTATCGGCTTGAACTTTAGGTCGGTCTCCGCGAGTTCGGCGGTGGGGTTTGAACCATCAACAATGCCGCAACCCGCAAACGCCGTGAGCGTGCCATCAATTACAGTTGCTCCGCGCAGCGCAATTGCCCACTCGCCGTCGCCGTCGGCGCCAATCCAGCCAACCGGTCCGGCGTAGCAGCCGCGGTCGAATGGTTCCAATTTTTGAATCAACTTTTGAGCCTGCGCGGTTGGTGTTCCAGCAACCGCGGCAGTGGGGTGCAATGCGTTTGCCAGTTGCAGCACATTGGCGTTCTCCTTGAGCACCCCCTGAACATCGCTGGCAAGGTGCCAAAGGTTAGGCAGCGCCAGGCTAAACGGCTCTTGATCCGAATCTAGTTTTGAACAAAACGGTTCCAGGGCCGTGAGCAGGCTCTGCACCGCCAGCGAGTGTTCGTGACGATTCTTGGCCGAGTTGGTTAGAGCCGTTGCAATGGCGCGGTCAATCCCTGGGTCGGTTCCGCGAGCAGCCGTTCCGGCCAAAACTCGTGCCGAAACCTGTTTGTGGTCAACGCGCACCAGTAACTCGGGTGACGCCCCAAAGGCACCATTCGCCCAATAGGTCCAGCAACTTGGGTACCTGGCCGAGAGGCTTGCGAGTGCGTAGCGAGGATCAAAGGTTTGGCCAACTTGTGCAGTTAGGTCGCGAGCCAAAACAATCTTTTCAACGGCGCCCGCGGCAATGCTCACAAGTGCCGAATCCACACTCTGCATAAAGCCCGCGCCACTCTGACTGCCCGATTCCAACAGCACCCTTGAGGTTGGATAAACCAGGCCTAGCCAAGCCTGGTCAAGTTTGGTTGGCGCCGAGAAGTCCTCGGTTTCAATAGTGGTGAGCCAGGCGCGACCATCCTTGAAGCCAAGAATTTGATGTGGCACGGTGAGTGTGCTGGCGGCCTTGCTGCTGGCGTCAAACGCAATGGAACCAAAAGCCAACAACCCTCGCCCTGGGCCAGGAGTGGCGTCCGTCACAGTTGCGCTGGCTACCAGCCGCTGCCACTGCTCGGCCAAGCTGGTAATTCGGTTGGGTCCGGTCGCGGTGAGCGTTGCGCGCATTCCGCGACCAACCAGCCCCTCGCCATCTCTAACAAATGCGGTTCCGTTTTCTGGCAGGTGCGCAATCAGTTCAAAGTTGGGGGGCAAATGAAGTTCAACGGTCTTCACAAACAGCTGCGGCAACACGGTTGCGGAAGGCTCACTGCGCGTCATGGGCGCTCCTTCCACAAGTCTGAGTGTTCTCTGTGCTTGCTTGCTCAAGTCTGGAGACTTGCTGGCAGCGGGTTTATCCTGAAAGAACCATCAAATTGTAAGCCCGTAAACCAACGCGCTTGCTCGGAAGGAATCACCCAATGGCACAGCCTAGGTTTCGCGCCTTAGCGGCGGGGCTTTTGCTGGGCGTTGTTGCGCTACTGCCATCGATGGTTCTTGCACCGAGTTCGGCCTGGGCCGATGAATCACCTTCCCCAACCGCAACCCGTGCGCCGTATCCTCTCGAAGCAAACTCTGTGCCACAGGTGGACGGTGAAGACTCGGCTCGCGAACGCGAGTTAGAGAGAAAATACGGCCACGATCGCGATATTGCCGCGCCACCAATGTTGGTGAAGCGATCGACTAGCGCAACCACCGGGTTTGTGAGCCAACCGCTTCGCATTAGCCACCCCGGTAACGAGCCAGAGGTTCATCCCGGGCCTAACCCGCCGGCCTTGGTGCCTCACAGTTTTTATGCCACTCGTAACCAACCTGTGATTCAAACTTTGGGGGCCGACGGCTTCTCGTCGCCTGCACAAGAGTTTGCGCGGGCCGCTTACCTTGGCATGGGAGTGCTTGCGGTTGCTGCGGCGGCGCTTGGGGTTTTTGTGCTTCGCAGGTATCGGGCACGCGGCAGTGCCATCGATGATTTTGACTACCAACCAACCGAGCGCTAAAAACCTGGCTCCCCAAAACCCTGGCTGACGCCAAGTTACACTTGACTGGTGACCAAAGCAGACCTCCAAAAGAAACCGTCAGAGGTTGCCGCCATGTTTGACCAGGTGGCCGAGACCTACGACGTAACCAATGATCTGCTCTCGTTTGGTCAAGATCGCGCCTGGCGCAAAGTGGTTTCCAAGTTGGTGAACGCACATTCGGGCCAAAGCGTTTTGGACCTGGCGGCTGGCACCGGAAGTTCATCGGTGGCGTTTTTGAAGCCGGGTGTTCGTGTTGTTGCCGCAGACTTCTCACAGGGAATGTTGGCGGTTGGCCGCAAGCGTCACCCAGAAATTGAGTTTGTGTTTGCCGATGCAACCGCTCTGCCATTCAGCAAAAACGAGTTCAACACGGTGACCATTTCCTTTGGACTGCGCAACGTGGTTGATACCCGCAAGGCCCTGAGCGAACTGTTGAGAGTTACCAAGCCGGGTGGGCAATTGGTGATTTGCGAGTTCAGTCAGGTTAGTAACCCGTTGCTGCGCGTGGGCTACAACTTTTATCTAAAGGCTTTACTCCCAATGTTTTCGCGCTTAGCCAGCAAAACTCCCGAGGCATACAGTTACCTCAGCGAGTCCATTCAGGCCTGGCCTAAGCAAACCGAACTGGCACAAATGATCACCGATGCCGGCTGGGCAAACGTGGCGTTTCAAAATCTCACCTTTGGTGTGGTTGCCGTTCACACCGCAACTAAGCCGATGGAAACCCTGCCTGGCGCCAATGTTTTGGG
>Ga0228703_1000658_pt1 | contig 23798 bp, 19 predicted proteins | sample McNCre217_Aug_MG_3_FD_178020 | JGI IMG/M metagenome (GOLD analysis project Ga0228703, IMG submission 178020) | Freshwater microbial communities from McNutts Creek, Athens, Georgia, United States - 29-17_Aug_MG | ecosystem: Environmental > Aquatic > Freshwater > Creek | place: USA: Georgia... | reverse complement strand
AAGCAGTTAGCTAAGTCGTACGCGCCTGGCGACAGTGACTTCGCTTGGACGCGACTGACCTTGTGGCGCGCACAGTTGGCAGCGATTTTGGATCAACCACCTTTCGACACCGTTACCGCGGTAGAAGTAACTGGCGCGGTAGATTCACCGAGCACCGATTTACTGGCCGCTTGGTTGGAAATGAAGCTCAAGGTAAAGGTGAGCTTGGTTCGCACCTCACGCGGCAAGGCAGTTTCTGGAATTAAGGGTGTAAAGCTGGTTCGCAAATCCGGTGCTATTGAAATTGTTCGCAATGTTCCAGATGTTGCAACTTTGATCCAGCCGACACAGCCAACCCGTGAGGTTTCGCTGCCCCGACGCTCACTTCGCGATTGTTTGAGCGAAGACCTTCGTCGCCTAGATCCGGACGATTTATTCGGCAAGGTAATCACTAAGAACTTTCCGCCTTCGAAGCCGGCTCCAAAGTTGACCAAGGCAGCTAAGTGAGTCAGACCGTAGTAAATCGCTTCAAGGATGCTGCTTCACTAGCAAGTGGTGCAGCTGAAGAGTTCGTGACTCGCCTGTCCGAATTGCTGACCGAACTTGATCAGGTACACATTCAACTGACCGGTGGAACCATTGGCATTGCCACCCTTGCGGCAATCGCCGAGCGCGAAGATTCTCACCTTTTGGATTGGTCCCGAGTTCATGTTTGGTGGGGCGATGAGCGCTTTGTCGAGTCGAACAGCTCAGATCGAAACGCTGTTCAGGCAAGCAAGGCCATGTTGAGCAAGCTTCCGAGCACCAATTTGCATGAGTTTCCAGCTAGCGACGAAGGTATGACTTTAGACGAGGCTGCCAATTTCTTCGCCGCGGAGGTTGCTGCAATCAGGCCGCACTTCAGCCTGGCGTTTGTCGGCATGGGTCCAGACGGACACATTTGCAGTCTCTTTCCTGGCAAGCCCGAAATCGCCAAGGATGTTTTGGTGATTGCGGAACCTGACTCCCCTAAGCCGCCACCGCAGCGCCTCAGCTTCAGTTACGAAGCCATGAACACAGTCGATGAAATCTGGTTTGTGGTTGCCGGCGCTGACAAACAAGATGCGGTAAGTGTTGCGTTTGGCGATGACCCAACTTCACTTCCAGTTGGTCGAGTGCACGGAAAAAAGAAAACTATTTGGTTTGTTGATCAAGCCGCAGGTAATAAAACCTGGGGTTGTTAGCTTCTACTTCTTGGCTGCTGGCTTTTTAGCGTTAGCTTTTTCAGCTTTTTCCGCAGCCTGAGCTGCAGCAACGGCAGCTAGTCGCTTCTCTTTAACTGTGGCAACTGCCTCTTCAAGTAATTGTTTTGCCTCGGCATCGGTACGACGCTCTTTCACGTAAGCCAAGTGAGTTTTGTATGGTTCGTGCTTTGCAGTTTGTGGAGGGTTCTTTGAATCAAGCCCAGCCGGAAGGCCGCAGTTTGGACAGTCGATTTCCTGTGGGATTTCTTCCGGAAGTACGCTCGCAGCAAAAGCAGGAGTTTGCTGGTGCCCCATAACGCAGTAGTAAGTCTTTTCGATTCGCTCGGCCTTGAAGCCGCGATCTTCTTCGCCCATCGGTCCCGCACCTACGCGAGAGCCTCTAATGGCTGATCCCCCAGTGGTTGACATTTTTGCCTTATCTAAACGAGGTTAAAGCGTGTAAACAAACCCAAGGTAATGATTACAACAACCCAAACCACGCCGAGAATGATGGTGATTCGGTTAAGGTTGCGCTCTGCAACACCAGATGAGTTCATCGAGCTGGTAACTCCACCACCGAACATGTCGCTCAAACCGCCACCGCGACCCTTGTGTAGCAAAATCAACAGGGTGAGCAAGAGGCTGGTTATTGCCAAGAGCACCTGTAGTGCAATCTGTAGAGCTAGCATGATGTCCTTTGGTTTTTCTAAATCTTGAAAATTATACGCCGATGTGCTTCTGGAAGCGCGCGATACCGCTGAATTCATCGGCATCCAGGCTGGCGCCACCGACCAAAACACCATCAACTTCAGGGCTTCGAAGGAATCCGGCAACATTTGCCGCCTTGACTGAACCGCCATACAAAATGCGGGTTGCCGCGGCAAGCTCAGCCCCGTGAGCTTCGGCAATGGCTTCACGGATCTTGCCGCAAACCATAGCAGCCTCTTCCGGAGTGGCCACCTTACCGGTGCCGATTGCCCAAACCGGTTCATAGGCGATTACGATTTCATCGATCTTGTCGTGTCCAGACAGAGCCGCGAGGGTCTGAGCCACTGGAACAGCAGATGCTCCCTGGGTTTCAAGTTCTTCCAGGGTTTCGCCAACACAGATAACAGGAACGATGCCATGACGGAACGCTGCCGCAGTCTTAGCCTGCACTACTTCGTCGTTTTCGCTGTGGTACTGACGACGCTCGCTGTGTCCGATAAGCACGTACTTAACATCAAGCTTCTTCAGGAATGCGCCAGAAATTTCTCCGGTGTAAGCACCACTGTCGAACTTTGATAGGTCCTGTGCGCCGAGTTCGATTTCAAACTTGTCTGCGTCAAGCAGAGTTTGCACGGTACGCAAATCGGTGAATGGAGGGAAAACTGCAACTTCGGCATTTTTGTAGTCGTGACCGGCGTCTTTGAGAGACCAGGCCAACTTTTGCACCAGCGCAATTGCCTGCTGGTGATCGAGATTCATTTTCCAGTTACCGGCAATGAATGGAACGCGTTCGCTCATGATTATCTTTCTCGATTACTTCAAAACTTCGATACCAGGAAGTGCTTTGCCCTCGAGGAACTCGAGGCTCGCGCCACCACCGGTTGAAATGTGACCAAACTGATTATCTTCGAATCCTAGAATTCGGACCGCCGCAGCTGAGTCTCCTCCACCAACCACTGAAAGCCCGTTGACTTCGGTGAGTGATTTGGCAACTTGACGGGTACCGTTTGCGAACTTATCGATTTCGAAAACTCCCATTGGGCCGTTCCAGAACACAGTCTTTGCTTCGCGAATTACTGAAGCGAAGTGTTCTGCCGAAACCGGACCGATGTCCAAGCCGAGTCCAGTTGCTCCGAATGGGCTAGCCTCGATTGCATCTGCCGCGGTTACGGCAACTTCTGCGTCTGCGCCAAACTTGCTGGCCACCACGATATCGGTAGGAAGCACAACTTCAACGCCTAGCTCGGCGGCACGTGAAAGGTAGTTCTTGCAGGTTTCGATCTGGTCGACTTCAAGCAAACTAGCGCCAACCTTGTGACCCTGAGCGGCCAGGAAGGTAAATACCATTCCACCGCCAACCAGTAACTTGTTGACGTTTGGCAAAAGGTGATCAATCACGCCGAGCTTGTCGCTAACCTTTGAACCACCGAGCACCACAGCATAAGGGCGTTCAGGGTTGCTTGTTAGTCGAGTCAGAACGTCGAGTTCCTTTTCGATTAGCAAACCGCCACAGCTAGGAAGCAACTTCGCCAATTCGTAAACGCTGGCCTGCTTGCGGTGAACCACACCAAAACCGTCGCTCACAAAGAAATCGGCGAATTCAGCGAGCTTAGCTGCGAATGCCTCACGCTCGGAGTCGTCCTTGCTGGTTTCACCGGCGTTGAAACGCAGGTTCTCGAGCACTACTACTGCCCCGCGGTCCATGGCCTTTACTGCTCCGCTAGCTTCGCTACCGATGGTGTCGCTGGCGAAGAAAACATCCTGGTTTAGCAACTCACCCAAGCGCTTCGCTGCTGGAGCCAGCGAGTACTTAGGGTCTGGAGCGCCGTCAGGTCGTCCAAGGTGCGATATGACAATTACTGCTGCACCCTGATCGAGCAGGTACTTGATGGTTGGTACCGAAGCGACGATACGGCCGTCGTCGGTGATGCGGTCGCCATCCAGCGGGACGTTTAGGTCGCAGCGGATGATGACGCGCTTGCCATCAAGTGAAGGCAGGTCTGCGAGGCGGCGCATGCTTAGAGCTTGCTCGCTACTAGCTCAGTGAGCTCCACTAGACGGTTTGAGTAACCCCACTCGTTGTCGTACCAAGAGCTGATCTTTACTGTGCGACCAATGACCTTGATAAGTCCAGCATCAACGATTGATGAGTGAGCATCGGTAACGATGTCAGCTGAAACGATCTCGTCTTCGGTGTAAGCCAAGATGCCCTTTAGTGGGCCAGATGCAGCAGCTTCCTTGTATGCAGCCTTGATCTGGTCAACGGTGACGTCAGTCTTTGAAACCAAAGTTAGGTCGGTGATTGATCCGGTTGGCACTGGAACGCGAAGTGCGTATCCGTCAAGCTTGCCCTTTAGTTCTGGAAGAACAAGGCCGATTGCCTTAGCGGCACCGGTTGAAGAAGGAACGATGTTCAAAGCTGCCGCACGTGCACGACGAAGGTCACCGTGTGGGCCGTCCTGTAGGTTCTGGTCGGCGGTGTAAGCGTGAACAGTGGTCATCAAACCGTTTTCGATACCGAACTTGTCGTTGAATACCTTGGCAAATGGAGCCAAGCAGTTTGTGGTGCAAGAAGCGTTTGAGATGATGTGGTGCTTCGCAGCGTCGTATTCGTGGTCGTTTACACCCATTACGAACGTCGCTGCATCACCGGTAGCAGGTGCAGAGATGATTACCTTCTTTGCACCAGCCTTGATGTGTGCTGCTGCCTTCTCGGCGTCGGTGAAGCGGCCGGTTGACTCGATAACGATGTCAACGTTTAGCTCGCCCCAAGGTAGGTCTTCTGGGTTGCGCTCGGCTAGAACCTTGATGACGTTTCCGCCAACGATGATGTTCTGACCGTCAACCTTTACTTCCTGGTTTAGGCGACCAGTGATTGAGTCATACTTCAAAAGGTGGGCCAGTGATGCAGGGTCACTTAGGTCGTTTACTGCAACGATCTCTAGATCGGTGCCCTTTGCTAGTTCCGCACGTAGGTAGTTACGTCCAATTCGGCCGAAACCGTTAATGCCAACACGAGTAGCCATTAGTTCTCCAGGGTAAGGCGCCAGACAATAGTGTGGCGCATTTCATGATTTAAGGGGAAATTCGCCACCCGCCGTTGGGTGGAGTTACAGGCTCTAGCCTAGCAGCAGACCCTTGGTCTGGCTGCGTGCAGCCGCGAAGCGGGTTGCCACATCTGACCAGGAAACGATGTTCCAGAAGGCCTTGACGTACTCGCCCTTGACGTTCTGGTAGTCAAGGTAGAAGGCGTGCTCCCACATGTCCAGCATCAATAGTGGAATGGTGGCGGCAGCTACGTTTCCCTGCTGGTCGTAAAGCTGCTCGATGATCAGCTTCTCGCCCAATGAGTCCCAGGCTAGGAATGCCCAGCCTGAACCCTGAATACCCAGTGCGGTGGCATTGAAGTGAGCTTGGAACTTCTCAAAGCTTCCGAAGAATTCGTCAATGGCAGCGGCAAGTTCGCCTTCAGGGCGACCTTCGCTGTTTGGAGTCAGGTTCTTCCAGAAAATCGAGTGGTTGATGTGACCACCAAGGTGGAAGGCTAGGTCCTTCTGCAACTTGTTAATGGCACCGAAATCATTCTTATCGCGAGCTTCAGCCAGTGCATCGAGTGCGCCGTTTACACCGGCAACATAAGCAGCGTGGTGCTTCGAGTGGTGCAGTTCCATGATGCGACCAGAGATGTGCGGGTCTAGAGCTCCGTAGTCGTAGCTAAGGTCTGGAAGTGTGTACTTTGTCATTTTCTGCTCCTTTGTATCTCCAACAAATCTAGTCTGCTAAATCTTCCGGGAGGTCTGCATCGGTTGCAGGAATTCCCAGTTCTTCCGCACGCTTATCCGCCATCGCCAAAAGGCGACGAATTCGACCGGCAATTGCATCTTTGGTCATTGGTGGGTTTGATAGGTGGCCCAATTCATCGAGGCTCGCCTGTTTGTGTTTGAGTCTGAGTTCACCCGCGTAGCGTAGGTGATCCGGAATGGTGTCTCCCAAGATTTCAAGCGCGCGATTCACTCTGGCGCCGGCTGCGACTGCTGCTTGAGCCGACCTGCGCAAATTTGCATCGTCGAAATTTGCCAGACGATTTGCCGTGGCACGTACCTCACGACGGAGTCGAGCCTCTTCCCATTTCAATACGTTTGTGTGTGCGCCAATTTGAGTGAGCATCGCCGCAATTGCCTCACCATCGCGAACAACTACGCGATGAACTCCACGCACCTCTCGCGCCTTTGCCGGTACGCCGAGTCGTCGTGCCACTCCAACTAAAGCCATCGCGGCCTCGTTGCCCGGAGCGGTAATTTCGAGTGCGGCAGAACGACCAGGGTCGGTCAACGAACCGTGAGCCAAGAATGCTCCGCGCCAAACCGCCTGAGCTTCTTCCTTGCTGCTGGAAATCAAGTTGGCTGGAAGACCTCGCACTGGTCGGCCCTTGGCGTCTACTAGCCCAGCCCTTCTGGCCAATAGTTCACCCTGTGCAATAACCCGCACCTGGTAGCGACTGGTGCGGCGAATTCCACTAGGGGCGAACACCGCTAGCTCACTCTCGATGCCCAGTAGGTCAATCAAGTCCTTACGCACACGTCGGGCGATAGTCGATGAGTCAAGTTCCACTTCAATCACGATGCGTCCGCTGATTAGGTGAAGTCCACCGGCGAACCGAAGGATTGCAGACAGTTCTGCAATGCGATTAGCAGTTTTGGTTACTTGGATTCGAGCGAGTTCGTCTTTTACTTCTGCAGTAAGCGCCATTGCTATTCCCTACCTAGATCTCGATGCTTCAAACTGACGGCGATGCCGTCCAGCTTCGCCAATTCCGTCGCGATTTTCTTGCTCACCGCTACCGATCGGTGTTTTCCACCGGTGCAACCAATCGCGATGGTTGCGTAGCGTTTGTTCTCATTGCTGTATCCACGCAGTACAGGCTTGAGTGCAGCGATGTAGTTGGTTAGGAATTCTTCAGCGCCTTCGGCAGAGAGCACATAGTCGCTAACGCTGCGGTCTTCACCGGTGAATGGTCGAAGTGATTCTTCCCAAAATGGATTCGGCAAGAAACGCATATCAGCCACTAAATCGGCATCCGCCGGAGTTCCATACTTGAACCCGAAACTCATGATGGTGAGGTGCAACTTGCTGCTTTCCTCGAGCGAGAAACTGTCTGTAATTTTGTTGCTCAGCTGGTGAATGTTCAAATCACTGGTGTCGATAATCACATCTGCACTTTCACGCAAATTGATTAGTCGCAAGCGTTCAGCCGAAATGCCATCAAGAATTGTGCCGTTGCCTTGAAGTGGATGTGGCCTGCGTACTTGTTCGAAGCGCTTAATCAAGGCAGTATCGGTTGCCTCAAGAAATAGCAGTCGCAAATTCACGTTTCGATTGCGCAATGCATTCAAGTTTTCGTGTAGCTCACCGAAGAATTCCCCACCACGTACATCGATGATTACAGCGAGTTTCGGGAGTGGGGATTTTGCCATGGTGAACAGATCGGCAATTGGGCCAAGCATTTGCGGAGGAAGGTTGTCGACCACGTACCAGCCGAGGTCTTCTAGGGCGTTTCCTACGGTTGACCGCCCGGCCCCCGACATGCCGGTAACGATAAGCAACTCATGCTTACGTTCTTCGGTCATCCTTGCCCCCTCGGCGTGTCGTGTCGAGTTTATCCCCTCGCGACACGCCGAAAGTGCGGTTTTTAGGGATTTAACGTACTTGTAATCTCTTGGGCTAGTGCCCTGCCGATGCCCGAAACTTCGGCAATTTCATCGATAGATGCCAGTTTGAGACGTTTGACCGAACCAAAGGTCCGAAGCAGAGCAGCGATGCGCTTATCGCCGAGGCCAGGAATCTCGGCGAGTGTCGATGCTATGCCCTTGGAACGCTTCTGCTTCTGGTAGCTGATTGCGAATCGGTGGGCTTCGTCTCTAATCCGTTGCATCAGGAACAATTCGTCTGAGGCACGAGCCAGAATTACCGGGAACGGCTGATTCGGCAGCCAAATTTCCTCGAGTCGCTTGGCAAGTCCGCACACCGCGAGATCGGTAATTCCCGAGTCTGCTAGCGCCTTTGCGGCCGCGTTCACCTGTGGTTGACCACCATCTACCACTAATAGGTTAGGTCGATAGGCAAATTTGGTTTGATCTTGTTCTTCGTCTAGCGATGGTGCTTGCAGATATTTCAATCGACGCATGAGTACCTGGTAAATCGAATCGGTGTCGTCCGTAGTTTCTGAAATTGCAAATCGACGATACTGATCCTTCTTGGCGGCACCATCCTCGAACACCACCATCGAGGCAACGACATCGGTTCCGTTCAAATGGCTCACGTCAAAACATTCGATACGCAGAGGCGCATCGTCTAGTTGCAGGGCCTTTTGGATTCCCGCAAGTGCATCGGCGCGCGCCGTGAAGTCTGTGCTCCGTTTGTTTTTATAAAGCTGCAATGCGTGTTTGGCATTGGTCATTGCGGTCTCTTGCAGGGCGCGCTTGTCTCCGCGTAGAGCAACACGAACAGTAGTTTTTGCTCCGCGCAAATCGCTGAGCCATTTTTCCAGAGCCGCATTATCGATTGGAATTGCCGGAACGATAATTTCTTTGGGAATATCTACAGTTCGGTTCTTGCCGTCTGCGGTGTAAACATTTTGCAACACATACTCGACCAATTCGCCCGGTTCGCGCTCTAGCTCTTTGTCGACCACCCAGCCACGAACTCCCCTGATGCGCCCACCTCGAACAATAAACTGCTGCACCGCCGCTGCCAATTCGTCTTCTGAGATTGCGAACAAGTCTGCATCGGTTTGATCGTTGAAGACAACGGTACTTTTTTCCAAAACAGTTTCAAGTGCTTCTACATCATCGCGAAGTTTTGCCGCAAGTTCATAGTGCTGATCTTCACTCGCTTGGTACATCCGTTTGCGCAGGGATTCAAGGTGTTTGGTGTCCCCACCGGCCATAAAGTCGACTAAGTCCTTGGCTATTCCCACATGTTCCTGAGAAGAGACGCGATCCACGCAAGGGGCAGCGCACTTTCCAATGTCTGCAAGTAGACAGGCTCGATTCGCGCTCACTGCACGTTGGTATACGCCTGCACTACAACTTCGCACCGGATAGACCTTCAGCAGGGTGTCCAACGTTTCACGAATGGCCCAGGCATTGGTGTACGGGCCGAAATACTTAGTGCCGGCATTCTCCCGGTTGCGAGTTATAAATGCTCTAGGCACCTTGTCGGCGACGGAAACGGCCAGGTATGGATAACTCTTGTCGTCCTTGAAGCGAATGTTGAAAGGTGGGTCATATTCCTTGATCCAAGTGAATTCCAGCTGCAATGCTTCGAATTCGGTTTTTACTATGGTCCATTGAACATCTACCGCGGTGGTAACCATTCGACGAGTGCGTTCGTGGAGGCTTTCCAACGGAGCGAAATAGCTGCTTAGTCTGGCGCGAAGGTTCTTGGCTTTGCCAACGTAAAGCACGCGTCCATTTTTGTCCAACCAGCGATAAACCCCGGGATCGGTAGGAATGTCCGAAGTCTTAGGTCGAAAGGCTAAATCGTCGGCCATGTTTGCCTAACGAAGAACTTCCTTGAGGAATTTTCCGGTGAAGCTCATTGTCTCTTTCGCGATTTGTTCAGGAGTACCAATGGCAAGAACCTCGCCACCACCAGCTCCACCTTCCGGCCCTAGGTCAATAATCCAGTCGGAACTCTTAATTACATCTAGATTGTGTTCGATCACGATGACGGTATTACCCTTCTCAACCAATCCATTGAGCACCAAAAGCAGTTTACGAACGTCCTCGAAATGTAAACCAGTGGTTGGTTCATCTAGAACATAGATGCTCCGTCCGTTCGAGCGTCGCTGAAGTTCGGTAGCCAGCTTCACTCGTTGAGCTTCTCCACCACTAAGCGTGGTTGCGCTCTGTCCAAGTCTCACGTAGCCCAAGCCAACTTCGACAAGCGTCTCGAGGTAACGAGCAATTGAGTTGATTGGTGCAAAAAATTCAGCTGCTTCAGAAATAGGCATTTCTAGGACTTCAGAAATGGACTTGCCTTTGTACTTAACCTGAAGAGTTTCTCGGTTGTATCTTGCGCCGTGACAAACTTCACAGGTTACATATACGTCTGGCAGGAAGTTCATTTCAATCTTTAGCGTGCCGTCTCCGGTGCAGGCTTCACAGCGGCCGCCCTTAACGTTGAATGAGAATCTACCCTGTTGATAGCCGCGAGCCTTGGACTCCGAGGTATCGGCAAAAAGCTTGCGGATGTTGTCGAATACGCCGGTGTAGGTTGCCGGGTTTGAACGCGGGGTTCTTCCAATCGGATTTTGATCAACGTGGATTACCTTATCCAGCTGGTCAATGCCCTCAATCTTCTTGTGCTTACCGGCAACTCCCTTGGCACCGTTTAGACGATTCGCCAGGGTTTCATACAAAATGTCATTTACCAGCGATGACTTACCGGATCCGGAAACTCCCGTGACCGAGGTAAAGACACCCAATGGAAATTCAACATCAATATTCTTGAGGTTGTTTTCGCGAGCGCCAATTACCTTAAGTTTGCGCTTAGGGTCAATTGGTCTGCGCTGTTTGGGTGTTTCAATCTTGAGTTTTCCAGACAGGTATTGACCGGTGATTGACTTATCGTTTTTCAAAATAGATTCGTGCGGGCCAGAGTGAACCACTTCGCCACCATTGAGACCGGCGCCAGGGCCGATATCGACAATCCAGTCAGATGCCTTGATGGTGTCTTCGTCGTGCTCAACCACCAACAGAGTATTTCCGAGATCACGCAGTTTGATTAGGGTTTCAATGAGCCTGCGGTTGTCGCGCTGATGTAAGCCGATGCTCGGCTCATCGAGCACGTAGAGCACGCCGGTAAGTCCAGAGCCGATCTGAGTGGCCAATCGAATGCGCTGAGCCTCTCCACCAGATAGCGTTGCAGCCGCACGTTCAAGACTCAGGTAATCGAGACCAACCGCGAGTAAGAAATCGAGGCGGGCCTTGATTTCTCGAAGCACCTGAGCGGCAATTTTTACATCTCGATCATCCAGCTTGATGCCATCGAAAAATTTCATGCAGTTTGCCAAGCTCATCGATGCAACATCAGCAATTGAAGCGTCTGCAACCTTGATTGCTAGTACTTCTGGACGTAGTCGTTGTCCGTTGCAAGCGGGGCACGGAACCTCACGGTGGAATTCTGCCCATTTGGCTCGGGCAAAGTCACTCTCGGTTTCCTGGAATTTGCGCTCTACATAAGCGACAACTCCCTCAAACCCTGTGGTGTAGCGCAGTTCGCGACCGTAACGATTCTTCCACTTCACCTGAACATCGAAGTTGTTTCCGTACAGCACGGCACTTCGTACTTCATCGGAAAGGTCGTTCCAAGGTGTTGTCAATTTGAACTTAAGTTCAGTTGCTAGACCGTTGAGCATTCTGGTGAGGTACGGATAAAGCTTTCCCTGTGGGTTTGACCAAGGCAGAATCACACCGTCTGCAATCGAAGCATCGCCGTCGCCAAGGATCAAATCCACATCTACGGACTGTCGCGTTCCTAGACCGGTGCACTCTTGGCAAGCGCCAAATGGTGCATTGAAGGAGAAGGTTCTTGGTTCGATTTCAGTGATAGCCAGCGCGTGCTCGTTTGGGCACGACATCTTTTCGCTGAATACGCGTGACTTGTTTGGTCCCGGCTTTTCGTCGACAAAATCAATGGTGATGCGGCCACCGGCAACTTTGAGTGCTGTCTCCACGGAATCGGTTAGTCGCCCGATGATGTCCTTCTTGGCCACGAGGCGATCCACGACGACAGAGATATCATGTTTGAAAGTTTTCTTAAGTGGCTGCGCTTCGGCAAGCTGAATAACTTCCCCATCTACAACAGCGCGAGCAAATCCCTGTGCCACCAGATCCTTGAATAGATCGACGAACTCACCCTTCTTTTGGTCGACGACCTGAGCCAAGATTTGGAATCTGGTTCCCTCGGGTAGTTCAAGTATTTGGTCGACGATTTGCTGCGGTGTTTGGCGGACAATCTTTTCGCCACACTCCGCACAGTATGGAACTCCAATTCGTGCCCAGAGTAGGCGCAGATAGTCGTGAATTTCGGTGATGGTTCCAACCGTTGAACGTGGATTGCGATTGGTAGATTTTTGATCAATTGAAACGGCTGGGCTTAGTCCGTCGATGAAGTCAACATCTGGTCGATCCACCTGACCAAGGAATTGTCTTGCGTAAGCAGAGAGCGATTCCACATAGCGACGCTGCCCCTCGGCAAAAATGGTGTCGAAGGCCAACGAGGACTTACCGGAGCCACTGAGGCCGGTGAAAACCACCATTGAGTCACGAGGAATCTCAAGGTTAATGTTCTTGAGATTGTGAACGCGCACACCCTTTACGGTGAGTTTGTTGTTGTGTGGAACGACTGAAATTGACACCCTTGAAGTCTAAGCCGGGTGCGCCTATTGCTTGTTTACGTGGCCAGCCTGCTCCATTTGACGCAATTCGCGCTTGAGTTCAACCATCTCGTCGCGGATTCTGGCGGCCAACTCAAACTGTAGCTCGCCAGCGGCGGCGCGCATTTGAGCCTCGAGATCTACAACCACGGCGAGAATTTCTTCATAAGCCTTGCCCGCAATTCCGGTTCTAGCCTTCGGTTTGAGTTCCACCTTGCTCTTACCCTGCCTAGCGGCTTCAAGTAATTTAGCGGTGTCCTCTTCCTCGCGCATGATGTCGTCTGTGATGTCGGCAATTTTCTTTCGCAGCGGTTGAGGGTCAACTCCTCGTTCCTTGTTGTAGGCCACCTGCTTGGCCCTGCGTCGATTGGTTTCGTCAATTGCCTTGGCCATGGCGTCGGTCACCTGGTCGGCGTACATGTGAACTTGACCGTTGATGTTTCGAGCGGCTCGCCCAATGGTTTGAATAAGCGAAGTAGCGGAGCGGAGGAATCCTTGTTTGTCGGCATCCAGAATTGCCACTAGGGAAACCTCCGGCAAATCCAAACCCTCACGAAGCAAGTTAATACCAACCAATACGTCGTACGCTCCGGTTCGAAGCTCGCGAAGCAGTTCCACTCGACGCAACGTATCTACATCGCTGTGCAAATAACGAACGCGTACGCCGGCTTCAGTCAAAAAGTCTGTCAATTCCTCAGACATTTTCTTTGTCAATGTGGTTACTAGTATGCGCTCGTCCTTGGCAACTCGTACGCGAATTTCTTCGAGTAAGTCATCAATTTGACCCTTGACTGGTTTCACGATAATTTCCGGGTCAATCAAACCGGTAGGTCGGATTATCTGCTCGACTACCCCATCGCTGAGTGCGAGTTCGTACTTTCCTGGTGTTGCCGAAAGATAAACGGTTTGCCCGACTCGCTGTTTGAACTCGTCGAATCGCAACGGTCGATTGTCCATCGCAGAGGGTAAACGGAATCCGTGTTCCACCAAAGTTCTTTTTCGAGAGGCGTCACCCTCGTACATTGCTCCGATTTGCGGCACAGTCACGTGCGACTCGTCGATAACCATTAGGAAGTCTTCAGGAAAGTAGTCCAATAGGCAGCTCGGCGGCTCACCCGGCTGCCTTCCATCAATGTGGCGGGAATAGTTCTCGATACCACTGCAGAAACCGAGCTCACGAATCATTTCTAAGTCAAAAGTGGTGCGCATCTTCAAGCGTTGGGCCTCGAGAAGTTTGCCTTGCTGCTCGAATTCCTTAACTCGGGCAATCATTTCATGCTCGATTTCTTCCATCGCACGACCCATTTGCTCGGCTGGAGCCACGTAATAGGAGGCCGGAAAAATGGCAACTGTGTCTAGCTGATTTACCACTTCGCCGGTTAGTGGATTCAGAGAGTAGATCGCTTCGATCTCATCGCCGAACATCTCGATACGCGTGGCCAATTCGTCGTAGACCGGGATGATCTCGATGGTGTCACCCTTTACGCGGAAATTGCCTCGTGAAAAGTCGATGTCGTTTCGCTTGTACTGCAGCTCAACAAAACGACGCACCAAGGAATCACGGTCGATCCTCTGCCCTACCTGCAGCGGGATCGATTGATTTAGGTACTCCGCAGGAGCACCTAGACCATATATGCAAGAGACAGTGCTCACAACGACTACGTCTCTGCGAGAAAGAAGACTCATGGTTGCTTTGTAGCGCAGTCGCTCTACTTCTTCATTGATCGAGCTGTCTTTCTCAATGAAAGTGTCTGTCTGAGGGACATAAGCCTCTGGCTGGTAGTAGTCGTAGTAGCTAACAAAATATTCGACCGCGTTGTTGGGAAGTAATTGCTTGAACTCATTGGCCAGCTGGGCTGCCAGAGTTTTGTTATGTGCCAGCACCAAGGTTGGTCGCTGAACTTCCTCAATCAGCCACGCAGTGGTTGCTGATTTACCGGTACCGGTGGCACCTAGTAGCACCACTTCACTCTCGCCTGCACGCAGTCGCGACGCCAGTTCGGCAATTGCAGTTGGCTGGTCGCCACTTGGTTGATACTCGGAAATAACCTCGAAGCGATTCTTAGCTCTGGTTGATTCAACCATTCAGCTTCTCCGCCGCTTTTCTTTCAATGTCACGCCAAAGATCATCGGCATCTTTGAGTAGCAAATTGATATCTTGGTTTGAATTTAGAATCACATCCGCAGCCGCGGCCCGCTCAACTGGCTTGGCTTGGCTGGCAATGCGTGCCTTGGCTTCGTGCTCAGGCATCCCGCGGTGCTTTATCAAGCGTTTTACTTGTTCTTCCTCGGGTGCTTCCACGGTAACCACTAAATCAAAATCGTGATCTACATTCGCTTCTACCAATAGCGGTACGTTGTAGATCGCGATTGCGTCAATAGGCAATTCGGCGAGGAGTTCTTGACTTCGCTGCTTCACCAGCGGATGGACAATCGCATTAAGTGCAAGTCGCTTTAGCTCATCTGCGAAAACCAGTTCACCCAATTTGGCTCTGTTGAGTGAGCCGTCCGCAAGGAGCACATCAGCGCCAAAAGTTTCTACGATTTGTTGCAAGCCGCTGGTTCCAGGGGCCACAACTTCTCGTGCTAATTGATCCGCATCTATTTCGATCGCTCCATGTTCCACCCAGCGCTTAGCGACGGTACTTTTGCCGGAAGCAATGCCGCCGGTCAAACCAATTAGGAACATAAACCAAGCCTATGCGGGCAAAGGAAAAGCGGGCCACTTTCGTGGCCCGCTTCGCTAAGAGATTATTACTCTGCGCTCTTCAGCTTGTCGCGAAGCGCTGCAAGTGACTCATCGCCAGCAAGAGTACCTGCGTCTGATGACTCGCTTGAGTAGCTTGAAGATGAAACTGCAGGCTCAGCGCTAGGTGCTGGAGCATCAGGAAGCTTCGCAGCCGCCTCGTTTGCAATCTTGACCTGACGCTTGTGCTCTTCCCAACGTGCGTGGGCTTCAGCGTATTCCTTCTCCCACTTGGCGCGAGCTTCTTCGAAGCCAGGCTTCCACTCGTTGGTCTTAGGGTCGAAGCCCTCAGGGTACTTGTACTGACCAGCATCGTCGTAGTCTGCAGCCATACCGTAAAGCGCTGGGTTGAATTCGGTGCCCTCTGGGTCTACCTCTTCGTTAGCCTGCTTTAGCGATAGTGAGATGCGGCGACGGTCTAGGTCGATGTCGATTACCTTGACGAAAACGTCCTGGTTAACAGCAACTACCTGCTCAGCCAGTTCAATGTGCTTCGCTGAAAGCTCAGAGATGTGGACTAGGCCTTCGATGCCGTCTGCTACGCGAACGAATGCACCGAATGGAACAAGCTTGGTGACCTTACCTGGAGCGTACTGACCGATCGCGTGAGTGCGAGCGAAAAGCTGCCATGGGTCTTCCTGAGTTGCCTTGAGTGAAAGTGATACGCGCTCACGGTCCTGGTCAACTTCAAGAACCTCAACGGTAACTTCCTGACCAATCTCAACAACTTCAGAAGCGTGCTCAATGTGCTTCCATGAAAGTTCTGAAACGTGAACTAGACCATCTACTCCGCCGAGGTCGATGAATGCACCGAAGTTGACGATAGATGAAACCACACCGGTACGGATCTGGCCCTTTACCAAGTCCTGTAGGAAGGTGCTGCGGCTTGCAGACTGGCTCTGCTCTAGTAGTGCACGACGTGAAAGCACAACGTTGTTGCGGTTCTTGTCTAGTTCAAGAATTTTCGCTTCAACCTTCTGGCCTAGGTATGGACCAAGGTCGCGAACGCGACGAAGCTCAATTAGTGAAGCTGGAAGGAATCCACGAAGACCGATGTCTACGATTAGTCCACCCTTAACAACTTCGATAACTACACCGGTAACAGTGCCGTCGGCGTCCTTGATCTTCTCAACGTCGCCCCACGCGCGCTCGTACTGTGCGCGCTTCTTTGAAAGAATTAGTCGGCCTTCTTTGTCTTCTTTCTGAAGAACAAGTGCCTCGATTGAATCGCCAACGGTAACGATCTCTGATGGATCTGCGTCGTGACGAATTGAAAGTTCGCGTGAAGGGATTACACCTTCGGTCTTGTAGCCAACGTCTAGAAGAACTTCATCGCGGTCGATCTTCACTACGGTGCCTTCGATTAGGTCGCCATCGTTGAAGAATTTTAGGGTCTTCTCGACTGCTGCTAGGAAGTCCTCAGCAGATCCAATATCGTTGACTGCGATCTGCTTGCTTGGGGTGTTTGACATATGTACTTTTACTCTTAACGGACATACTCGGGCTCGGGTAATTTACCCGGGCAATGGATAGGGATTCGTGCCGAAAGGCACCCGTAAAGTCTAGTTGATTGGCGGGCTCCAGGCTAGTGCCCGGCCGCATCCCAGCTCTTGCCAACTCCGACGTGAACCTCAAGCGGCACCGACAGTTCCACGACATTTTCCATTTCGTGGACGGCTAGTTTTTTGAGCTGTTCTAGCTCTCCCTTGGCAACCTCAAACACCAATTCATCGTGCACCTGAAGCAGGATTCGGCTATTTAGACCTTTTTCCTTCAATTTTCGGTCAATTCTGGTCATGGCCAACTTCATGATGTCGGCCGCGGTTCCCTGGATTGGCGCATTTAGCGCCGCCCTTCTGGCCGCCTCACGAACCTGGAAGATACTCGATTTCAGGTCATCGAACGGGCGACGTCGTCCAAAAGTAGTCACGGTAAAACCATTCAGTTTGGCCTCATCCACCACCTGGGCTAAATAGCGGCGCACGCCCCCGAATCGGTCGAAGTAGTCAGACATTAGCTGCTTAGCCTCACCATTGCTAATGCGCAATTGCTTGGCCAAGCCGTACTCACTTAGGCCATAGACCAATCCGTAAGACATGGCCTTAACCTTCGAGCGCATGGCCGGAGTAACTTCGGCAGGCGTGACTCCGAAGATCCGAGAACCGACAAAGCGGTGAAGGTCCTCTCCTGTTTTGAAAGCTTCAATGAGACCCTCGTCTTCACTCAGGTGAGCCATGATTCGCATTTCGATCTGTGAATAGTCAGCGGTCAACAAGGTCTCGAAGCCCTTGCCAACCACGAACGCATCTCTAATCTCTCGTCCGCGTTCACTCTTGATGGGGATATTTTGCAAGTTTGGTGAATCACTGGACAATCGGCCGGTGGAAGTTCCAGTTTGTACGTAATTGGTATGGATGCGACCATCGTCCGCGATTGCCTTCACGATGATCTCAACTATTTGTTTTAGCTTGGTAGTTTCGCGGTGCTCTAAAAGTTTTGCGAGAAACGGATGTGCGGTCTGCTCGAACAATTCGTTTAATGCTGCTGCATTGGTTGAGAAGCCGGTCTTAACCGATTTGGTTCCAGTCATTCCTAAATCATCAAACAGCACAGTTTGTAGCTGCTTAGGTGAGGAAAGATTAATTTCCTTACCGATGATCTTGAAAGCATCGGCTTCAATCTTTTTGATTTCCTCGGCCAGAGTCGACGACATGGTCTCTAATGCAGGCTTATCGATTTGCACGCCAACGTTTTCCATCTCGGCGAGTGTGTGACTGGTTGGCAATTCTATTTCGTCTAGCGCTGAAAGTTGTTTTTCCAATTTCAACTTTGCGTAAAGTCGCGGTGCCAAATTTGCCACAAGCCAGGCATCCAGTGATGAATCATGGGTATCTTCACGAATTAGTGCATCACTGTCTTCTCGCTTGACCGCAATGCCAAGGTATTCAAGAGCTATGTCATCAAGGCCATAGCCTTTGCGCAATGGGTTGAGCAAGTAGGTCATCAATATGGTGTCGTAAGCCACGCCTTCAAGATCGACCCCAAGCTTCAGCAGTTTTCTGGTGGTGTTCTTGGCGTCGTGAATCGCCTTGGTTTTACTGGAAACTAGCCAGTCTCCGAGGTTCTTTCTGAGTGCATCGAGATTGCTTGGATTCCAGTGGTAACGAATGGTCTCGGTGGCTAAGCCGACCGATGCGATCCCAGATTCCAGAAACTCAAAACTGATTGCCAATAGGTTATTGCCCGCCAACAGCTTGGCTAAAGCTTTGTCGTCAAGAGTTTCGACCGCCGGGATAACCAGTTCCTCGAATACCTCGACTTCTTCAACAACTTCTGAGGTTTCGATTGATTCCGAAGACTTTGCTTTGCCAGAACCTTTGAGTCGAAGCACTCGCTCAGTTAGCGACTTGAAATGGAGTTTGGTGAAAGTATTTTTGACTGCACCTTCATCTACCCCAATGATTTCCAGATCTTCAAAGGCAAAATCGAAATCCAAATCTCGAACTAAATGATTGAGTCGACGGTTGCGAACCGCAAGCGCCTCGTGTTCGCGCAAGCTCTCCCCAACTTTTCCGGTGATTTCACCTTTGGCATCCAACACTGCCTGCAGGCTGCCATATTGCTGCAGCCACTTGGCCGCGGTCTTCGGTCCAACGCCAGGAATGCCTGGAAGATTGTCAGAAGTCTCTCCAACTAAGGCAGCCAAGTCCGGGTACTGCTTGGCATGAACTCCGTACTTCTCGTAAACCGCTTCGTCAGTCATGCGCGCAAGATTAAGCACACCCTTGATCGGATACAGAATCGTTGTTTCCTCGCGAATCAACTGGAAAGTATCTCGGTCGCCAGAAACTACAGATACGTTGTAGCCGGCATCCGCAGCCTGATCTGCCAGGCTGGCAATGATGTCATCTGCTTCGTAATTCTCGCGAGTGATGTTTTTGATGTTCATTGCCTGAAGTGCTTCGCGTAGCAATTCCGTTTGACCAATGAATTCGGGTGGAGTCTCGCCTCTGGTGCCCTTGTATTCGGGATACTCTGCAGTCCTAAATGACTCTCGGGAAAGATCGAATGCCACTGCCAAGTGTGATGGCTTCTCCGAAGCCAAGATGTTCAACATCATGGAGATAAACCCGTGGATGGCATTGGTGTGCTGACCATCTGGTGTTCTGAAACTGTCAGGGCTAAGAGCGTAGAAAGCTCGGAACATCAATGAATGCCCGTCAATTAGCAGAAGAGTAGGCTTGGCATTCATAGGGCTAGCCTAGGCGAATTCAAACAGCGAGAGATGCATGAGCGATCAAATCAAAACCAGTGATGCGGCAGCGGCACTTTTAAGTGAGCGAGGTCTTGGCGATTTAGCCGACAAGATGGGTATCAAACTACTCGAGCTATCTGCGGAGCGAGCCGTAGCAACCATGCCGGTGGCTGGAAACACGCAACCGCTCGGGGTGTTGCACGGCGGTGCTCACGTTGTGCTTGGTGAGAGCCTGGGCAGTTTTGCGGCAAACGTTTGGGCATATCCAGATAAATACGCCGTTGGTATTGAAGTGAATGCCTCGCACAGCAGATCGACTAGTTCAGGCACGGTAACGGCCACCTGCGAAGCTATCAATCTTGGTAAAACATTGGCGGTTCACCAAATATCCATAACTGACGATGCAGGAAAACTGCTATCCACAGTGAGAATCACGAACTTTTTAAGAGATCGAAACTAACTCTTCTTCTCGCCCAATTGTTCGATGATGGTGACTGCAACCTCGTGCATGGTCAATCTGCGATCCATTGAAGCCTTTTGAATCCAACGGAATGCCTCTGGCTCTGTGAGATTCATTTTTTCGTTTAGTAGACCCTTGGCACGATCGACTAGCTTGCGAGTTTCGAAACGCTCTGTTAGGTCCTGAATTTCGTTTTCCAAAATCTGGAACTGCTGATAGCGAGCCCAAGCAATTTCGATAGCCGGTAGTAAATCATTTGGAGTGAATGGTTTGACCACGTAGGCCATTGCTCCGGCTTCGCTGGCTTGATCGACTAACTCTTTTTGGCTGAAGGCAGTAAGTAGCACAACGGGTATCTTCATCTTTTGCATTTCCGCAGCAGCGGTAATGCCATCCATATTTGGCATCTTGATATCCATGACCACAAGGTCTGGGTTGTGAGTTTTAGCCAGCTCAATGGCCTCGGCACCATCTTTGGCCTCGGCTACAACATCGAAACCAAATTCTCTTAATGTTTCAACGATGTCCATGCGAATCAATGATTCGTCTTCGGCCACTAGCACCGAGCGCTTCTTTGCCAACTCTTCCATCCGTCTAACCTATTGGACTGGGCAGCCTATTCTCAAATGGGCTAAACTATTCCAGTTGCCGCCGAAGTGGCGAAATGGCAGACGCGGAGCACTCAAAATGCTTTTCCGAAAGGAGTGCGGGTTCAAGTCCCGCCTTCGGCACCAAAGAAAAAACCCCGATTTCTCGGGGTTTTTTCGTTTAAGATTTAGCGTCTTGCGTAACCAGGAACAGCCTGATTTACCGCATCACCAACCTTGTGTACTCGCAGGCTGTTGGTCGAGCCAGGAATTCCAGGAGGAGTACCAGCCACAACCACTACCTCGTCGCCTACCTTGGCTAGGCCTTCGGCTAGAACGATTTCGTCGACCTGGTGCATCATTTCGTCGGTGTGGGTAACCGGTGAAACCAGGAAGCTCTTTGCTCCCCAAACCATTGATAGACGATTGCGAATTTCTTCGCTAGGAGTAAAGGAAAGTGTCGGGACGCTGGAGCGTAGTCGAGCAACTCGACGAAGTGAGTCGCCAGACTCGGTAAACACGCAAACGTACTTTGAGCCAAGTAGTTCAGCAATCTCTACCGCAGCAAGTGAAACCGCACCGGCGTGAGTGTGTGGACGGGTGCCAAGAGCAGGAATGCGGTCAAGTCCGTTGTCTTCGGTTGACTCAATGATTCGCGCCATAACCTGAACGGTCTCAACTGGCCACTTTCCTACAGAGGTTTCGCCAGAAAGCATTACCGCATCCGCGCCGTCAAGAATAGCGTTAGCCACGTCAGATGCCTCTGCGCGAGTCGGACGTGAATTGTCGATCATTGTCTCAAGCATCTGAGTTGCAACGATTACTGGCTTTGCCCAGCGACGTGAAAGTTCTACCGCACGCTTCTGAACTAGTGGTACTTCTTCAAGCGGAAGTTCCACACCTAGATCTCCACGGGCAACCATAATGCCGTCGAACGCGTCGATGATTTCTTCAAGTGCAGCAACTGCCTGAGGCTTTTCGATCTTTGCAATAACCGGAAGGAATTTACCCTCTTCATTCATAATTTCGTGAACTCGAACTATGTCCGATGCGTTACGTACGAATGAAAGCGCAATCATGTCTGCGCCCAAGCGAATTCCCCAGCGTAGGTCGTCTTCGTCTTTTTCCGAAAGTGCCGGAACGTTCACTGCGACACCAGGCAAGTTGATGCCCTTGTTATTAGAAACCGGACCAGGAACTTCTACGACTGTAGTTACTGTGGTGTCGCTAACCTCAGTGGCGCGAAGGGTCACCTTGCCGTCGTCGATGAGCAGCAAGTCGCCAGGCTTTACGTCGCCAGGGAGACCCTTGAACGTAGTGCCACACATTTTGACGTCGCCAAGTACTTCGTCGATGGTGATCTTGAAAGTAGCACCCTTCTCAAGCATTACCGGTCCGTCGGCAAAGCGACCTAGACGAATCTTTGGGCCCTGAAGGTCAACGAAGATTCCAACAGCCTTACCAACGTCAGCAGCAGCCTTACGTACGGTTCGGTAGATCTCCTCATGCACGTCGTAGCTGCCGTGACTCAGGTTCATGCGGGCAACGTCTACACCAGCCTCGATGATTGCACGAATTTGCTCATAGCTCGAAGTTGCCGGTCCTAGTGTGGCAACAATCTTTGCGCGTCTCATTTGATCCTTTTTCTGTTGGTGTTTTCTGGTTACTACTTATAGTGAAATTGCTTTGTCGGTTGGCTTGACCGGTGAAGGAAGTTCGGTGATGCCTTCAAGGTAATTGTCGACGGCTGCGGCTACCGCGCGCCCCTCGGCAATGGCCCAAACAATCAGGCTCTGACCTCGTCCAGCATCTCCGGCAACAAAGAAACCGTCCTGGTTGCTTGCCCAGTCACCGTCGCGCTTAACATTTCCGCGTTCGTCGAAATCGGTCTTTGCCTGCGACTGAAGTGTCTCCTCTTCGGCCCCGGTAAATCCGAGAGCCAAGAAGACTAGGTCGGCAGGAATGACTTTTTCTGTTCCAGCCTTAGGTAAGCGCTTGCCATCGACAAATTCGGTTTCGGCAACTTTAATACCGGTTAACTTGCCGTTCTCACCTACGAATTCAACAGTGGAAGCCAAGTATTGACGATCACCGAATTCCTCGTGTGCGCTCGATACCTCGAAGAGTGTTGGCATGGTTGGCCATGGCTGGTTTGCGGTGCGCTCGCTAGCTGGTTGTTTACCAATCGCCAGTGTGGTCACCGATATGGCGCCCTGGCGAGTTGCGGTGCCAAGGCAGTCTGCACCGGTGTCGCCGCCGCCCAAGATAATTACATTTTTACCTTCAGCGATAATCTGATCACTTACGGCTTCCCCTGCAACTACGCGGTTAGATTGCACTAGATAGTCCATAGCGAAGTGAACGCCGGCTAATTCTCTACCCGGAATTTTAAGGTCACGTGGTTTTGTCGCGCCAGTTGCGACCACGACTGCGTCATAACGTGATCGAAGATCATCCCAGGTGATGTCTGAACCGATTGCGACGCCGGCGCGGAATCGAGTTCCCTCGGATTCCATTTGCGCAATCCGTCGATCGATGTGGTGCTTCTCCATTTTGAAATCAGGGATTCCGTAGCGAAGTAGTCCGCCAATTTTGTCGTCGCGTTCATAGACAGCAACGGTGTGACCGGCTCGGGTCAATTGCTGTGCCGCCGCTAGTCCAGCTGGGCCGGAACCGACAACTGCTACAGTCTTTCCGGTTAGTCGCTCCGGAGCGTGCGGCTTAACCCAGTTGTTGTCGAATGCCTTGTCGATAATCGAAACTTCGATTTCCTTGATAGTTACCGCTGGCTGATTGATTCCAAGCACGCAAGAAGATTCACATGGCGCCGGGCAGAGGCGGCCGGTAAATTCCGGGAAGTTATTGGTGGCGTGCAATCTTTCGATTGCCTGCTCCCCCTGATTGCGCCAGGTTAGGTCGTTCCATTCTGGGATGAGGTTTCCGAGTGGACAACCTTGGTGGCAGAACGGAATTCCGCAATCCATGCAGCGACTCGCCTGCTGCTGCAAGACTGCAGGATCGCGCTTTTCGTAAACTTCGTTCCAGTCGCGAATTCGAATCGCTACTGGTCGGCGTTCAGCGGTCTGACGTTCAGTTACCTTCAGGAAGCCTTTTGGATCAGCCATTGGTTACCTCCAGGATTTCTTTCCAAACACTTTCGTGATCCGGATCGATGCCGTTTTGAGCCGCACGCTCGCGAATTCCAAGCACAGCCGCATAATCAGCCGGTAGCACTCGAACAAAGTTCTTCACTTCAGAGGTGAAATTGTTCAAAATTCTTTCAGCCACTGTTGATCCAGTTTCGGCAAGGTGCTGCTCAAGAAGTTGCTTTAGGCGAGCCTCGTCAACAGCCTCAAGATCTCCAATGTGCAATTCGCCTGACTTCAAAGCTTCGGCATT
>Ga0228703_1000657_pt1 | contig 23805 bp, 22 predicted proteins | sample McNCre217_Aug_MG_3_FD_178020 | JGI IMG/M metagenome (GOLD analysis project Ga0228703, IMG submission 178020) | Freshwater microbial communities from McNutts Creek, Athens, Georgia, United States - 29-17_Aug_MG | ecosystem: Environmental > Aquatic > Freshwater > Creek | place: USA: Georgia... | reverse complement strand
ACAACCATAATCGACCTTGCAGTTGTGACTTTATTCACAGTTCCTTTGCTTACACTCTTTTCAAACCTCAAGTTCTTCTCTTCCGGCAGCTCTTGGTCAGGGTTTGAAATAAAAACTTCATCGGGTGACCGCTATGTAGGTCGTGGCTCGTTCCGAGCTGCCGATGTAAGCATCACCAGAAACAAGAAGTCTTCGGGCGAAGCTGCGAAGCGTCAGACAATTGCAGAGCGTAAGGCTGCTGGTAACAACGGAGAGGCGGGTGAACAGTAATGTCCAAGTTCTCGGAATTTGGTAATGCTCTCTACACCGGAGATCGTTCATTCAATTTCACCGGACGTCGCAAACTTTGGTACGCCATTTCAGCAGTTTTCATTGTTGTTTCGGCAATCCTGCCATTCACGCTGCACAACGGGTTTAATTTCGGAATCGAGTTTAAAGGTGGTTCTGAATTCACCATTACCGGCGGAGCTGCCAAGGGAACCGAAGTTGCTCGTAAAACACTTGATACTGAACTGCCAGGTAAAGAAGTTGCAGTGACCACAATCGGTAGCGATACTGTTCGAGTTCAAACTCCTCAGCTCAGCGACAGCAAGTCTGAAACCGTTCGTCTGGCCTTGGCTAAGAGTTATGCAGTTGATTCGGCAGCAGTATCATCGAGTTTCATCGGTGCCTCTTGGGGAGCCGACGTTACCGGTAAAGCTCTAAACGGTCTTGCTTGGTTCTTAGTGTTTGCTGCGGTTCTTATGGCTGTGTATTTCCGCACCATCAAGATGTCTGTCGCTGCACTGGCGGCTCTTCTCCACGACCTTTTGATCACGGCCGGCATTTATGGTTCTCTGGGTTTCGAGGTGACTCCTGCGGCTGTAATCGGTTTCCTAACCATCCTCGGATATTCGCTGTACGACACAGTTGTTGTCTTCGACAAAATTCGTGAGAACACCGAAGATGTCGAGCACAGTGAAACTGCAACCTTTACCGAACGAGTGAATCTTGCAATCAACCAGACATTGGTTCGTTCGATCAACACCACGGTAGTTGCAATCCTTCCGGTAGCCTCGATTTTGTTTATCGGTGCCATCGTGTTCGGTGCTGGAACTTTACGCGACATTTCCCTGGCACTATTCATTGGAATGCTTGTGGGAACTTACTCGACCATTTTCGTTGCGGCGCCGTTTTACGCTCAGTTGCGTGAAAAGGAACCAAAGTTTGTTGAAGCCGCGGCTAAAGTTTTAGCCAAGCGTAATTAATTCAACGATTGGAGTGTGATTGGTATGACCGAAAGCACTGCGACAGGGTCAATCGGCGCTATTAGAAGTGGAATTGGGCGACTTTTTGGTCGCAACAATCCACACAGCACCGAAGTCAACGAACTTCTTCGTGTCGTAAAGTCCAATCATCCGAAGTCAGACCTTTCGGTGGTTGAAAAGGCTTACTTAGTAGCCGAAAAGGCTCATGAGGGACAAAAACGCAAAAGCGGTGAACCTTACATCACCCACCCAATTGCTGTAGCTCAAATTCTGGCCGATCTCGGTATCGGCCCAACTACTATCGCGGCTGCCCTGCTTCACGATACGGTAGAGGACACCGACTACACCTTGCCAATGTTGCAGAAAGAATTTGGCGACGAAATCGCGGCACTCGTTGATGGTGTTACCAAGCTGGACAAGGTCAAATTCGGTGAAAATGCCCAGGCTGAGACGGTTCGTAAAATGGTCGTTTCGATGTCTAAAGACATTCGGGTATTGGTAATCAAATTAGCCGATCGCCTCCACAATGCAAGAACTTGGGGTTTTGTCGAACCTGAAAAGGCGCAGCGCAAGGCACAAGAAACATTGGAAATTTATGCTCCTCTTGCACATCGCCTAGGAATCAGCACAATCAAGAACGAATTAGAAGAGTTATCGTTCTCAGTTCTTTACCCAAAGGTTTTTGAAGAGATTGTGAATCTGGTTCGTCAAAGAACCCCGAAGCGTGCCGAATTCATTGACGGCGTAATCAACACAATTGTTGAAGATCTTCGAGAAAACAAAATCAAAGCCAAGGTTGATGGTCGGCCGAAGCAGTATTACAGCATCTATCAAAAGATGGTTGTTCGCGGTAGAGAATTCGACGACATATACGATCTTGTCGGCATTCGAATCCTAGTTGATTCAGTCCGTGATTGTTACGGCGCTCTAGGTGCGATTCACTCCCGTTGGAATCCGGTTCCTGGTCGTTTCAAAGACTACATTGCCATGCCCAAGTTCAACCTTTATCAGTCATTGCACACAACTGTGATTGGTCCGAATGGTAGACCAGTAGAAATTCAGATCCGCACTCACGAAATGCATCAACGTGCCGAATACGGTGTTGCTGCCCACTGGAAATACAAAGAACAGAGCGGCACCAAGGGCGTAACCGGCGAGGAAGATTTGGCCTGGCTCAAGCACCTCACTGATTGGCAGTCTGAGACCCAGGATCCAGCTGAGTTTCTCGATTCGCTGCGCTTTGAGATCGGCGCAAAAGATGTCTACGTATTTACCCCAAAGGGTAAAGTCGTCGGCCTACCCACAGGTGCAACGCCAGTTGATTTCGCCTACACAATTCATACCGAAATTGGACATCGCACCATGGGTGCAAAGGTTAACGGTCGATTAGTGCCTCTGGAAACTCAGCTGCATTCGGGCGACGTTGTCGAGATTTTCACTTCGAAATCAACCGACGCCGGGCCTAGCCAAGACTGGCTAAATTTCGCCGCTTCCTCGAGAGCGCGCGCAAAAATCAAACAGTGGTTCTCCAATGAACGCAGAGATGAAGCGGTTGAGTCTGGTAAAGAGTTAATCGCGAAGGCTATGCGTAAGCAGAACCTACCGCTGCAGAGACTGATTGCATCAGACGCACTGGCTAAGCTCTCGGTTGATTTGCGCTACGGCGATGTCGAAGCACTTTATGCAGCGGTTGGAGAAGGTCACGTTTCCGCTCAATCCGTGGTTGAGAAACTTCTAGCCTCGACAAATGACGATGATGATTTAGTCGAACCCTTCCAGCTTCCGACCAGAAATGTAAGTGCCGATCGCCGTCGGAGTAACAATTCTGGTGTTCTGGTTAGGGGAGCGGACGATGTCTTGGTTAAATTGGCCAGATGCTGCACCCCGGTTCCCGGCGATCAGATTGTCGGGTTCGTCACACGGGGTTCAGGTGTTTCGGTTCACCGATCAGACTGTAAGAACGTCACTGTCCTCGAGCAGCAACCCGAGCGCATGATGGAGGTATCTTGGGCTGCAAATACTAAGAGCCTGTTCTTAGTCAATATCCAAATCGAGGCTCTTGATCGTGGCGGATTACTTTCCGATGTCACAAGAGTGCTGGCAGAACATCACGTAAATATTTTGTCGGCCTCGGTTTCAACAAGAAGCGACAGAGTAGCGCTCAGTCGTTTCGTATTTGAAATGGCAGACCCGGCAGTTCTAGAACATCTATTGAATGCGGTACGCCGAATCGATGCTGTGTACGACGTGTACCGAGTAAGTAACAACTAGTTACTTAGCTGCAGCAGCAACCACTTCTAGCCATGCTTTTCGTGCCGAGAGCGCCTCGGTGATCTCAGCGATCTTCTTCTTGTCGGTGGCTTTTGCTAAATCAGCTTCCAGTTTTGCAATTGCCTCTTCGAGCTTGATCGTTACATCATCCTTGCGAGCCTTCGCGGCAGGGTCGGTAGCCTTCCAGTGTTCACGCTCAGCATTGCGCACTGCGGTTTCAATTGCCTTCAGCTTGTCTTCGGTTTTTGAAAGGTCGTTTCGAGAAACTCGGCCAACCTTTTCCCAACGATCCTGGATACTCAGAAGAAGTTGCTTTGCCTTGGCAAGATCCTTGGCAGGGTCAATTTCCTTGGCTTCCTCAAGAAGAGCGAGTTTAGCTGCCAGGGCCTCAGACTGAGAGGCAGAAATTGCGGCAACTTGTTCGCCCTTGGCTGCGTAGATAGTGTCGCCAGCAGCCTTGAATCGAGCCCAAAGAGCGTCATCTGCTTTGGTGCGCCCGGCTGATTTCCACTCATCCAGAAGTTTCCGGTAATCAACGACTGAATCAGACCCTTTGGCGGCAAGCTCTTCGGCCTTCTTCACGATTGCTTCCTTGGAAGCCTTCGCCGCCTTAGCCTTATTTCCAGCCTCAGCGAAGTAGGCTCGTTTCGCGTTCTCCAGTTTGTTTCGGGATGCTTGGAAGCGTTTCCAGAGAGCATCAGCGTCAGTCTTCGGCACACGTGGCCCGTTCTTTTGGGCAGACTGCCAAGCTTCGAAGAGTTCTGCGAGGCTTGTTGAAACTTGCTTCCACATAACCTTTGAAAGGTCACCGGAGGCTAATTTTTCAACCTTAGCCACGATTTCTTCTCGGGCAGCTAAGGCTTGAGCCAAAACTTCTTTGTTTTCTTCTTTGCGCTGGTTCAATAGATCTTGAATTTTTGGTGCAAGTAATAGAACACGCTCACGAAGTGATTGCAGGTTTCCAACTGCTGCCGCATCGACCAAATCAACCGTCAACTTGGCTGCTGTCTTTGAGATAGATTCTGCGTCTGCCTTCTTAGCCACTCGTTGCTCAAGCAGGCGCACCGAACCTTCGAGGGACTCGAACTTCTTCACAAAATACTCGAGAGCCTCCTCGGCAGATACGTTAGGCACCTGACCAACTTTTCTTTCACCGTTAGGTTCAATGACAAAAACGTTGTTATCTGCGTCAACGCGACCGAATTCGCTTGTGGTCATGAGATGCCTATCTTTCTGGGGGATTTGACTATTTTACAGTTACGTTGCCTAGTTGGATTGGGTTCTTTGGGCGCCCGTCGGAGCTTCCGTCAGCAGTTCCCAATTTGGCTAGTTCTCGAATGGAGTTCAGGTTCTTGGTGACCTTACCGATAACTGTGTAACCACCGGCAGAATCTGCGTCGATGAAACTCGAACCGTACACGATGAAGAATTGTGAACCCATACTGTTGGCGGCATTTGCAGTTCTCGCCATTGCAATTGTTCCACCTGGGTAAATGTTATCTTTCGGTGCGTTTTCCACTGGGCCAAAAGTGTAACCAGGGCCACCGGTACCGTCTCCGGCGGGGTCGCCACATTGCAGCACATAAATATTTGCCGTCGTCAAGCGGTGGCAACCGGTGGTATCAAAGAAGCCCTTTTTAGCGAGGGTGACGAAATTGGCAACGGCCTTAGGTGCTTTATCTCCGTATAGTTCGAAATCGATGGGTTTGCCGGCCACGGACATCGAGCCGGTCCAAACTCGTGCCTCTGCAACAGATTCAGCAGGAGCGCTCAGAGGCTTGGGCGTTGGCTTTGGCACTCCAGGTCCAAGATGAAAATATGTCAACTGTGCAGTAAGCGCAACTGTAATCGCACCCAGGATGACACCAATTGAGCGAACATTGTCTGATCTACGAACTCCCTTACGGCTTTCAACAAGCGTTGATTTAGCCTCGTACCCTGCAATGCGAGCGGTAGCGGCTTTCGAAAGTTTTGTTTTTTGCTTAGCCAAGAATCCTCCAAGTTCAACGCCTAGTTTACTTGAGGGAACAGCGCTCTGCCGTGCCGTAGCCTAGTAGCGTGAGCCTTCAGACAAGTTTTGAATCATCCGAACCCCTAGCGGCTCGGATGCGTCCTGGCACAATCGATGAAATCATTGGTCAAGGTAAATTACTGAAACCTGGGTCACCTCTGTACAGGCTTTTGTCGGGCGAAACCAGGGGAGCCCAATCGGTGATACTCTGGGGCCCTCCGGGCACAGGCAAGACCTCAATTACAAACGTTTTGGCCGCCACCCAGGGGAGAAAACTTGTTCAATTGAGTGCTATCAGCGCCGGGGTTAAAGAAGTTCGTGAGGTTGTTGAAAAAGCCAAAGCAGATTCCGAGCTTTACAATCTAGAAACTGTACTTTTCCTTGACGAAATTCACAGATTCTCAAAGGCGCAGCAGGATTCCCTGTTACCCGCTGTTGAAGCTGGTTGGGTGACCTTGGTTGCAGCCACCACAGAGAATCCGTCTTTCAGCGTAATTGCCCCACTAATTTCAAGATCATTGGTTGTGCAACTTGAACCCTTAGAGGTCGCTGACCTCAAATTACTCGTCGATCGAGCAACTAACGATGTTCGGGGTTTTGGCGGCTTTATTTCAATTGCGGCAGATGCCAAGGATGATTTGGTTCAGCTTGCCCAAGGCGATGCCAGGCGAACTCTAACGTTCCTTGAGGCGCTAGCTTTCGCTGCATGGCAGCGTGAGAACAAGGCTGAACGAGCCACGATTACTCGAGAAGATTTCACAGCTGCGCTCTCAGCAGCTCCGGTGCGCTACGACAAAGATGGCGATAGTCACTACGACATCATTAGTGCATTTATTAAATCTATTCGTGGTTCTGATGCAGATGCGGCGGTCTACTGGTTGGCGAGAATGATTGAAGCTGGGGAAGATCCGAGATTTATAGCAAGGCGGTTGATGATTCTTGCCTCGGAAGACATCGGTCTAGCAGATCCTCAAGCTCTAGTATTGGCAACTTCAGCGGCACAGAGTATTGCCATGATTGGGATGCCGGAAGGCCGTATTGCCCTGTCGCAAGTCACGATTTATCTTTCTTTGGCTCCAAAATCCAATACTGCATACAACGCCATAAATAGGGCTCTTACTGATGTGAGAAGTGGGCTCATTGGTCAAGTGCCAAAAGCATTGCGCTCTTCAAATTATGCAGGTGCAGAAAGCTTTGGAAATGGAATCGGATATTTGTATCCCCACGATCAAGTTGCTGGGGTAGTGCGTCAAGATTACTTAGACCCCAAGGTTGCCAAAAATCATTACTATCAGCCGAAGCGAATGGGACAAGAAAAAGAACTGGCCACGCTCTGGGAAAGACTCCGACAGATTATTCGTGGCAAATAGAGCGTTTTCTTGCTAATCTTGTGAGGTTGCCATTTGCTTTAATCTCTCTGGCTGCGAGAAGAAGTAAATGATGCTCATTTAGCCGAGCTTCCTAGGCAGTAAGTAACTGTTAACGAAAATTTCCGAAAGGATCACGTGTCTAAGACTTCACGTACCCGCAGCAAAACTCGTCTATCGCGCGCCCTTGGCCTAGCACTTACCCCTAAGGCAGCCAAGTACCTAGAGAAGCGTCCATACGCTCCTGGTCAGCACGGCCGCACCAAGCGAAAGGCTGACAGCGACTTCGCCGTTCGTCTACGCGAAAAGCAGCGTCTACGCGCTCAGTACGGTATTCGCGAAGCTCAGCTTCGTAACACCTTCGCTGAGGCAAAGCGCACCGAAGGTCTAACCGGTGAAAACTTGGTAGAGCTATTGGAAATGCGCCTCGACGCACTAGTTCTTCGTGCGGGCTTTGCTCGCACCATCGCACAGGCTCGTCAGATGGTGGTTCACCGCCACATTCTGGTAAACGGCCAGCGCGTTGACCGTCCTAGCTTCCGTGTGAAGCCTGGACAGACCATCCACGTACACGAGAAGAGCGAACGCACCGAGCCTTTCCAGGTCGCTGCAGCCGGCGGTCACGTCGACGTTCTACCTCCAGTACCTGGATACCTAGACGTTCAGTTGGACAAACTTCACGCAACTCTAACCCGCCGCCCAAAGCGTTCCGAGGTTCCAGTAACCTGTGAAGTTCAGCTGGTTGTTGAGTACTACGCAGCTCGCTAGTACTAAAAGTTAGGATGCCGATGAGTGGTGGCGAGTTAGCAGCAGTAATTGCTGCTGGAGCTTTAGCTCTGTTGGTTATTTTCTTAGCAGTGCCGTTGTTCAAGTTGGGCAAGCTGCTTGATGAGACAACTCTTACTGTCAAGGAAATAAACGATAACCTTTCGCCACTACTCTCGGGTCTTAACGAAACCATCGATCAAACCAATAAACAGTTGGCGAAAGTCGACGTTATAACCACGAACATCGCCGACGTGAGCGCCAATGTTCAATCGCTTACTGCCGTATTTGCGGCTTCGGTTGGTTCACCACTGTTGAAGCTTGCAGGCTACCTCAAGGGTTTCACCAGTTTCTTGGGAAAAAAGAAGTAGGTTTTTTGCAATGAAAAAGTTTTTCTGGCTCGTAACAGGTGTTGCTGTAGGTCTGGTAGCTGCAAAGGAAATTGAAAAGAATCCAAAGGCCAAGGCTGCGTACGATGATGCCACCGCTCGCCTTCGGAACCTTGTTCAAGCATTTGCTGAAGGCTATGAAGAAGAAGCCAAGGCTTCGAAGACTGCCCCAAAGCGAACAGCTCCTTCGAAGACTACAAACTAGATCATGAAAACCGCCGAAATCAGGCGTCGTTGGCTGGACTTTTTTGCCAGTAAACAACACACCGTAGTACCATCCGCTTCGCTAATCAGTGAAGACCCGTCTCTACTCTTCACCGTAGCAGGCATGGTGCCATTTATTCCTTACATGTCGGGCTTAGTACCGGCGCCTTTCCCTCGCGCAACAAGTGTTCAGAAGTGCATTCGTACCTTGGATATCGAAGAGGTTGGAAAGACCACTCGTCATGGAACCTTTTTCCAGATGAATGGAAATTTCTCTTTTGGAGACTATTTCAAGCGTGAAGCGATTTCGTTCGCTTGGGAGTTCTTAACTTCACCTCAGGCAAAGGGTGGTTTAGAACTAAACCCAGATCTACTCTGGGTAACCGTCTACAAAGACGACGATGAAGCCATCGAATTATGGCGTGAAATTGCCAATATCCCTATGGAGCGAATTCAACGCCTGGGGATGAAGGACAACTTCTGGTCTACCGGGCAACCTGGCCCATCAGGACCATGTTCAGAGATTTATTACGACCGAGGACCAGCCTACGGTGTTGAAGGCGGCCCCGAAGCAGACGACAATCGCTACATCGAAATCTGGAACCTTGTGTTCATGCAGTACGAGCGTGGCAAGGGTATTGGTAAAGATGATTTCGAAATTCTTGGCGAACTTCCCAAGAAGAACATCGACACCGGTATGGGACTTGAGCGCGTTGCGTTCCTGATGCAAGGTGTAGAAAACCTCTATGAAATCGACGAGGTTCGACCTGTTCTAGATTTGGCTGCATCGCTTGCCGGCAAAACTTACGGTGATAACGAGGCTAATGATGTTCGACTACGTGTTGTAGCAGATCACGTTCGCAGTTCACTGATGCTAATTGGTGACGGCGTCACACCCGGTAACGACGGCCGTGGCTATGTTCTTCGTCGCTTGCTTCGACGCACTATTCGAGCGATGCGCCTAATGGGTGTTGAAAAGCCGGTAATTGGTCAGCTGATCACTGTTTCTAAAGACGCGATGAAACACTCTTATCCTGAACTCGAAACGGATTTTAAAAGAATTCTTTCAACGGCGGTGGCGGAAGAAGAAGCCTTCCTACGAACCCTTACTGCCGGTTCAGTGGTGCTCGAACAGGCAATTATCGATGCCAAGAGAAATTCTGCAGAAGTGCTAGGCGGAGAAACCGCATTTTTACTTCACGATACGTACGGTTTCCCGATTGATCTAACTCTAGAGATTGCTGAAGAAGCAGGAGTCACGGTTGATCGCGATGGCTTCAAAACCTTGATGGCCGAGCAGCGAGATCGAGCTAAAGCAGATGCACGCGAGAAGAAGCTCGGTGGCACAGACCTATCGGTGTACTCAGAATTCCGTGCAAAGGGCGTTACGAAATTCACCGGTTACGATGAGTTAGTCACTGAGGGCAAGGTACTTGGTCTAATCGAAAATGGAGCCTCCGTTAGGGAACTCACCGAAGGTTCCGTTGGCGAAATTGTTCTTGACAGTACTAGTCTCTATGCCGAATCAGGTGGCCAGGCAGCCGATGCGGGCGTTATTCGCGGTGACGGTTTTGAACTCCAGGTTCTGGATGTTCAAAAGCCGGTCAAAGGGCTTGTAACCCACAAAGTCATCGTGAAGTCGGGTATGGTCTCCGTGGACTCCAGAGCGGTTTCGGAAGTAGATGAAGAATGGCGTCTTGGGGCCTGTCAGGCTCACTCTGGAACTCACGTTCTGCACGCTGCTCTAAGACAGGTACTTGGGCCTTCAGCATTGCAATCTGGTTCTTACAACAAGCCTGGATACCTACGACTTGACTTTGCTTGGAACCAGGCTTTGTCTGCAGAAACTAAGAGTGAGTTGGAAGAGGTCTCCAACCTTGCCATTCGTCGAGATCTTGCTGTAAGTAGCCAGTACATGACTCAGAGTGAGGCTAAAGAATTCGGTGCCGTTGCTCTTTTTGGCGAAACCTACGATGAAGAAGTTCGCGTAATTCAAATAGGTGGGCCATGGTCTCGTGAACTTTGCGGTGGAACTCACGTAAGTCGTTCGAGCCAAATTGGTCTACTTTCACTGGGTGCAGAATCTTCTGTCGGTTCGGGTTCACGTCGAATCGAAGCCTTTGTTGGTATGGAAGCCTTCCGTGCATTGAGTTTGGAGCGAGCTTTACTTTCACGACTGACTGATTTAGCAAAGGTTCCAGCTGCCTCGCTCGAAGAGAAGCTGATTCAAACCTTCGAAGAATTAAAGGCAGTTCAAAAGCGTCTATCACTAATTGAGCAACATGCATTGCAGTCTCGAATTCCTGAATGGATCAAGGGAGCGAAAACAGTCGCTGGCAAATTAGTTGCGACGGTTGATTTGGGGCTCTTAGATTCGGTTGAACCGCTTCGCAGCATCGCCTCCCAATTGCGCTCTGAATTAGGGCCAAACTCGGTGGCGGTTGTTTACGCAGTTGTGTCTGAGAAACCTGCCGTAATAGTTGCAGTTGGATCGGAGGCAATCTCCTCAGGTATCAAGGCAGGTGCTCTGGTCAAATTGGCCTCCGAAGTTCTCGGTGGCGGTGGCGGCGGAAAAGACGACCTCGCCCAGGGTGGTGGCACCAAGACTGATCAATTGTCGAGTGCAATTTCTGCAATCGAAAAGGCAATTTCCTAGTATGCGTTCCGGTCGCCGCATCGCAATCGATCACGGCGCGGCTCGGATTGGGATAGCCGTATCCTCGGTAGATGCACTCATTTCTTCACCTCTGAATACAGTTCTGGGGGGAGAAGGTGCTGTAGAGAGAGTTCTAGCTGAACTTATGGATTTTGACCCACTCGAGATTTATGTCGGCTTACCTCTAAACCTCCAAGGTGAATTCACGAGATCTACGCATGACGCTTTGAGTTTTGCTCGGCAACTTGCCAAGTCAATAATCGTCGATGTACGAATGGTAGACGAAAGGCTTTCTACTCGGGCCGCACAGGGACAGTTGCATGCCTCTGGGAAAAACTCCAAGGTATCTCGCAGCCTCATCGATGCAGCGGCTGCTAGCCTAATTCTTGAGGGTGCTCTCGATTTTGAGAAAGCCACCGGTCGGTTACCGGGTAGACCTTTGACGGAGTTTGATGAGTAAGAAAAAGCTTGCAGCCATACTGTTAGTAGCTATCATCGTCGTCGGTGGTGGCAGTGCATATGTGCTTCGCGGCCAGCTTCGAGCGGTAATTGACACTATTTCCGGTGCGGATTTTCAAGGATCTGGTAGTGGTCAGGTCGAATTTGTGATCAAATCCGGCGATACGGGTGAAACCGTTGCGTCAAATTTGGTAAAAATGGGCGTCACGAAGAATTTCAGTTTCACCTATAAACGAATAATCGCTAGGAACTCCCAATTTGTTCCAGGTACATTCAAGTTACACAAGGGGATGGCTGCTGATAAAGCTCTGGATCTGCTAGGGGATCCATCATCCAAGTTGGTAACAAGGGTCACTGTAAAAGAGGGACTTCGGATCAACAATGTCCTTTCCCTACTGAGCAAGGCTTCTTCGATTCCCCTGAATGAATTTGAGAATGCGGTCAAGGATCCAACCGTGTATGGGCTCCCAGGCAACATTCCAAACATGGACGGTTACCTTTTTCCAGCAACCTATGAAATTGAGCCCGGTGCACGAGCAACTGACATCATTCGTCAGATGGTCGATCGAATGTCGTCAGAGTTGAACAAATTCGGTGTCAAGGATGCCGATCGTCATCGGGTGCTGACAATGGCGTCAATAATCCAGAAAGAAGCTCGACAAACGCCTGATTTTTACAAGGTCTCACGGGTCTTTTACAACCGAATCGACAAAGGTATGCATTTGCAGTCGGATGCTACCGTGAGCTACGGCAGTGGCGGTACCACCGTTACAACTACAGACTCTGAAAGAGCAGATGGTAATGGATATAACACCTATGTCCACGCTGGGCTCCCTATTGGTCCGATTGGTGCGCCCGGTTCTACTGCAATCGATGCAGCACTTCACCCAGCTGAAGGAACATGGCTTTACTTTTGTGCGATTAATCTAAAAACCGGCGAAACTGTTTTCAGTACCACCTACGCAGACCATGGCAAGGCTGTAAAGCAGTGGCAACAGTGGATGAGAGATAACCCAGGTTGGAATGGCTAAGACACATTTAGCAGTACTGGGATCACCGATCGAACACTCAAAATCACCGGTTATCCATGCTGCAGCCTACGAGGCGCTTGGATTGGATTGGGACTACGGCCGCTATCGGATTGAAGCAAATGAATTGGAAGATTTTTTGCGTCTTAGAGACGACACTTGGCGGGGTCTGAGTCTGACGATGCCGCTGAAAGAGATCGGGTATACGCTTTCAACTCCATCTTGCCCTGTCGCTTCTGCAACTGGCATTGTAAATACGTTGCTTCACACCGAGTCAGGTTGGGAAGGTTACAACACAGACGCTTTTGGTTTACGTCAGGCAGTAACTAGGCATTCCAAACATCCGTTCACCAAAATTGCCGTATTGGGGTCTGGGGCAACCGCAAATTCAGCAATTTACGCTATGAAGGATCTTTTCCCAAATTCGGAAGTTTTCATGTTCGCGAGAAAATCCGTTTCAATTCACGGTGTAAAAGCGCAGCCTCTTGAGACTTTTTACGAATTGGAAGACGCAGACCTCGTAATTTCTACACTCCCAGGTAGTGTGCAACATCCAGTACCTCTGGTTAGTTCAAAATCAGTAATTCTCGATGTTGCCTACAGCCCTTGGCCTTCAAAATTGGCTCAACATTGGCCAGAGGGAAATCGAATCAGCGGCATTGAAATGCTACTTTGGCAGGCCCTGGTGCAGGTCCGAATATTCACCCTAGGCACTGGTTCTGAAAAATTGCCGAATGAAGATGGCATTTTTGCGGCGATGCGAGCTGCTGTCAAAGCCTAAACCTTTGTGTTTGTGCGACAATTGAACGCATGTTACGTTGGCTTACCGCAGGTGAATCTCATGGTCCAGAGCTTATTGCTGTCTTAGAAGGTTTACCAGCAGGGGTTGAGGTAACGACCGCAGATGTTCAAGGTGCGTTAGCAAGGCGCCGTCTTGGCTACGGTCGAGGCGCTCGAATGAAGTTTGAGAAGGATGAGGTTACCTTATCCGGCGGCATTCGGCACGGTCTTACCATCGGCGGACCGGTAGCGATTTCGATTGCAAATACCGAATGGCCCAAATGGCAAGATGTTATGTCGGGCGATCCCGTTGATGCCTCAAAGCTCACAGGTGCTCGGGCCGAAGCACTTACCAGACCTCGTCCGGGCCATGCTGACTTCACCGGGATGCAAAAGTATGGTTTCTTGGATTCGAGACCAGTCTTGGAGCGTGCTTCAGCCCGTGAAACCGCAGCTCGTGTAGCCCTAGGTGAAGTTGCCGAAAGATTTCTGGCTGCACTTGGTATTCAACTAGTAACGCACACCGTAGCGATTGGATCAGTGGACGGTGGTCGCGATTTGGCTCGTCCTAGTTTTCAAGATTTACAGGCTCTCGATGAAAACGAAGTTCGTTGCTTCGACCCCGACCTCTCAAAGCGGCTAATTGCTGAAATTGAAGCAGCTCATAAAGACGGCGATACCCTCGGAGGTGTCGTGGAGACACTCGTTTACGGGTTACCGCCAGGGCTTGGATCTTATGTTCATTGGGATCGACGTCTTGACTCGCAAATCGCCGCAGCGATTATGGGTGTCCAAGCCATCAAAGGTGTAGAGATTGGCGACGGCTTTGACACGGCGAAGCGAAGAGGGTCTGTTGCCCATGATGAGCTCGAGCGCGACTCTGATGGAGTGACAAAGCGCTTGACCGACCGCGCCGGTGGCATTGAAGGAGGAATGTCTAACGGTGAAGTTTTGGTTGTTCGCGCAGCAATGAAGCCTATTTCCACCGTGCCACGCGCCCTCGCCACGATCGATGTTGCAACTGGGGAAGCCGCAACAGCTCACCACCAACGAAGTGATGTGTGCGCCGTACCAGCAGCAGGTGTTGTAACTCAAGCGATGACGGCTCTCGTAATTGCAAATGCTGTTTTGGAAAAATTCGGTGGCGACTCGGTTTCCGAAACCAAGAGAAATATGGAGAGTTACCTAAGAAATATTCCGGAGGTTCTCACCTCTGAAATTGTTCGAAATGCATAAAACTGGCGCCATAGTTTTGGTTGGACCAATGGGGGTGGGTAAAACTACCATTGGAAAGAAGCTGGCCAAAAAACTTGCCGTGGATTTCATCGACACCGATGTTTTGATTGCCCGGCTCCACGGAGATATTCCAACCATTTTTGCTAACTTCGGAGAAGTGAAATTCCGTGAATTTGAAGAGGAATGCGTTCTCGAAGCAATCAGCGCCCCGGCAGTTGTTGCAACAGGTGGGGGAGCCGTGCTCAGCGAACATACTAGGGCGGCCTTCAGTGAAGCAAAAGTTGTTTATTTAGCCACCGACGGTAAGCACATGGCTTCTCGTTTGGCTGGTGGAAATCGCCCACTATTAAAGGATGGTTTATCCGATTGGCGCCGGATTTACGAGTCTCGTAGACACCTTTATGAGCAAGTTGCTGATCTAACTATCGATACCTCAGGTAAGCCGCTCAAAAAACTTGTAGAAGAAATCGCCCAAGGATTGGAAAAAATTGTCTGACATTACTCGAATCAAAGTTTCCGGGGATGACACCTATGACGTCTTGATTGGTAGAGGGATGCTCGGTGAAGTACGCCCACAAATTCCTGCCGGTGTGAAGAAGGTTTTGTTGATTCACCCACTTGCCCTTCAGGTCAGTGCAGATGCGCTAGCTGAAGAACTTCGTGGTGGTGGGCTTGAAGTGTTTCAAGCAGGTGTTTCGGACGGTGAAGATGCGAAGCGGATTGAAGTTGCAGCTTGGTGCTGGGGAATCATGGGGAAGAGCGATTTCACTAGAAGCGATGCAATCGTTGGTTTTGGTGGTGGTAGCACCACTGACCTTGCTGGTTTCGTAGCTGCAACTTGGCTACGGGGTGTTGCTTATGTTGCCATTCCAACCACCTTGCTGGGAATGGTGGACGCTGCTGTTGGTGGCAAGACTGGGATAAACACTGCCGAAGGTAAAAACTTAGTTGGTGCGTTCTACGCTCCCAAGGCAGTCATTTGCGACCTTGATACGTTAGTCACCCTGCCAAGAATTGAACTAATTTCCGGTTTCGGTGAAGTGGCAAAGTATGGCTTCATTTCAGATGAGCGTATTTTGCAACTCCTTGAATTGGATTTGGAGAAAGCAACAGACCCAACATCTGAAGAGTTTCGTGAAATTGTTGAACGCTGCATTGCGGTGAAAGCCAAAGTGGTTTCCGCTGATTTCAAGGAATCGGGCGAACGTGAAGTTTTGAACTACGGTCACACACTCGGTCATGCGATCGAGCTCGTTGAACGCTTCCAGTGGAGACATGGCGCCGCAATCTCAGTTGGCATGATGTTTGTCGCACAACTTGGACTTCTATTGGGACACACGCCGGTTGAGCTGGTGGATCGCCAAGAAAGAATTCTGTCCTCGTTGGGTCTGCCCACAACATATCGAGGTGGGCGATTCCAGCAACTACTCGAGGCCATGCGTCGCGACAAGAAATCACGCGCCGGTGCACTTAGATTCATTGCGCTTGAGGGCGTGGGACGACCTCGAGTGATCACTTCACCAAATGAAGAATCACTGGTTGCTGCCTATGGTGAAATCACCACTCCCAACCGATAACCTAGACCAATGAGAAAAGTACTAGTTCTAAATGGTCCAAATCTTGGAAGGCTCGGTTCTCGAGAACCGGACATTTATGGTTCTTTGAACTTTGCAGAACTAACTTCTCAGGTTTTAGAGGTTGCCGAGCAACTTGGTCTAACCGTCGATGTCCGCCAAAGTGACTCTGAAACAGAACTTATTCATTGGCTTCATGAGGCTGTAGACACTGGGGCCGACGTTGTCTTTAATCCGGCAGCTTTCACTCATTACTCATACTCACTGCGTGACGCGGCTGCTCTGGTCACCAAGGCTGGGCAAAAGTTGATCGAGGTTCATATCAGCAACCCGCATGCTCGAGAAAGTTTTAGACACAATTCTGTGATTTCGGGAATTGCAACTGGTGTCATTGCCGGTTTAGGTGTTAAAGGATATCTTCTTGCTCTTGGAGCCATTGTTTAGCTCCAATCCCAGTAAACTTAGTTCTAACAATCCCACTTCACTAGCGAGGCATTTTCGTGGCAACTTCTAACGACCTAAAGAACGGTATGGTTCTAAACATTGACGGACAACTTTGGACCGTCGTTGAATTTCAGCACGTGAAGCCTGGAAAGGGCCCAGCTTTCGTTCGCACCAAGCTAAAGAGCGTGATGTCGGGAAAAGTTGTTGACAAGACTTTCAACGCTGGAACCAAGGTGGAAACGGCGAACGTTGACAAGAGAGACATGGAGTACCTGTACAACGACGGATCTTCATTCATCTTCATGGACAAAACCAATTACGACCAGGTTGAATTAAGCCCTGAAGTTGTTGGTGAAGCTGCGGGTTACCTTCTTGAGAACCAAGCAGCAACAGTTGCCCTTCACGAAGGAAACCCAATTTACGTTGAACTTCCTTCGTCGGTTGTTCTAACAATCACCTACACCGAGCCTGGTTTGCAGGGCGACCGTTCCACCGGTGGCACCAAGCCTGCAACTTTGGAGACTGGTCTAGAAATTCAGGTTCCTCTTTTTGTTGAGAACAACACCCGCGTAAAGGTTGACACCCGTACCGGCGAATACCTCGGCCGCGAACGCGACTAAGTTGAGCTCTAGAACAAAGTCCCGAAAAAGGGCGGTTGACGCCATTTACGCCGCTGACTTGCGTAAGGTTTCCCCAGAAACTTTGCTAGAAGTAACCAGGGAGCAAGTTTCTGGCCGTCAAAATCAGGATGAGATTTTCGGGTACGCCAAGCAAATTGTTGATGGCGTAATCGAGAACCATGAGGAAATCGATGAACTGCTCGAAACCTATGCCGAGGGCTGGTCGATTGAGCGAATGCCTAATGTCGACCGTGCCATTCTTCGAGTGGGTATCTGGGAAATTCTCTATTCCGACACACCTCATCCCGTCGTTGTGAACGAGGCAGTTGAACTTGCAAAAGAGTATTCAACCGATGAATCCGGTGGTTTTATTAACGGCCTGCTTTCTCGCGTAGCCGGAACTCGTAAAGCTTTATAGTTAGACTTATACAAACATCCTTTAAAACCGTCCTGTGAGGCGGAGAAGGAGGTGGGCGTGTCTTCACGCACCGTCTTGACTAGCAGCGACATAGATCGCGCTGTCACTCGTATTTCGCATGAGATTGTTGAAGCGAATCACGGTATTTCTGATCTCGTCATCCTCGGTATTCCAACCAGGGGAGTCTGGCTTGCTGAGCGGATTGCCAAAGCTATTCAGATGAGTTATCCCGATTTCATTGCGGTTGAAAGCTTAGGTCGAATTGACGTGACTCTTTTTCGTGACGATCTGGCAACTAACCCAGGCAAGGAAATAACACAAACCGTAATTCCAACTTGCGGAATTCAGGGCAAGACCGTTGTTTTGGTGGATGATGTTCTTTTTAGCGGAAGAACCGTTCGGGCCGCCCTAGATGCTTTGAACGAGTTTGGCAGACCAAGTTCTGTGAAACTTGCAGTTCTTGTAGATCGTGGCCATCGTGAATTGCCGATCCGAGCCGACTTTGTTGGCAAAAATCTGCCAACTTCGTTGCACGAGCGCATCCGGGTTCGACTAAACGAAACCGACACCGAAAATGCAGTGGTGATTGAGGGATGAAATTGAAACATTTGGTTTCAGCCAGCGACCTATCGCATGCGCAAGCCATTGCTTTGCTTGATACCACTGCAGAAATGGCCGTCGTTAGTCAAAGAGATGTAAAGAAACTCCCTGCTCTTCGTGGAAAAACTGTTGTCAATCTTTTCTACGAAGATTCCACACGTACAAGAGTTTCTTTCGAGGTAGCGGAAAAGCGACTTTCTGCGGATGTCGTCAATGTTTCCGCAAAAGGCTCTAGCGTCTCAAAAGGCGAGAGCCTTAAAGACACTGTCCAAACTCTAGCCGCAATTTCCGCTGACATAATCGTGATGCGTCATAGCGCATCTGGGGCAGCTCACACTTTGGCAGAAAGTGATTGGTTCGAAGGATCGGTTGTAAATGCGGGTGACGGTACCCACGAGCATCCAACTCAAGCCCTACTTGACGCCTATACCCTGAGAAGTCGACTATTTGGCAATAAATCGGGCAGCGACTTATCCGGATTGAATGTTGCCATTGTCGGCGACATTGCACACTCCCGAGTTGCAAGATCTAATCTCATACTTCTAAAAACATTGGGTGCCAATGTTCATCTGATTGGCCCTCCAACCCTTTTACCCGGTGCGTTGAGTGCCAAGGCATCAAGCGCCAACTACAGTTTTGATCACGCGATTGAATCCCAGCATTTTGATGCAGTCATGATGCTTCGTATTCAAAGTGAACGTATGAACGCCGCATTTTTCCCGAGCGAGGCAGAATACTCACGTCTTTGGGGATTGAACCGCGAGCGCTTCGCCAGAATGGGAAAAGAGACACTGATTATGCACCCGGGACCTATGAATCGCGGCCTTGAAATTGATAGTTTCTGTGCGGATCATCCAAATTCAACTGTCCTAGATCAGGTGCAAAACGGAGTTAGTGCTCGCATGGCAGTTCTTTACCACCTTGCAGGAACCGATAGGAACGACTAATGAGTTTCACATTGACCAATGTCACACTCGCCGACGGGCGCAAAGTGAACGTTGCAATTGACGGAGACCGTATCACCTCGGTTGGTCATGAGCAGCATGGTGAACTTGTCGACTGCGACGGCCTTGTCTTGCTGTCTGGTTTTGTTGATGTTCACACCCACCTACGTCAACCTGGATATGAACAAAGCGAAACCGTTCTGACCGGTTCAATGGCTGCAGCCTTGGGCGGTTATACCGCTGTGCATCCAATGGCCAACACTATGCCGGTAGCCGACAATGCGGGCGTTGTCGAGCAAATCCAAAGGCTTGGCGAAGATGCCGGCTTGGTTGAGGTTCAGCCAATTGGCGCCGTAACACTCGGGCTCGGCGGTGAGCAGCTAGCTGAACTTGGTAGCATGAACGCCTCTAGAGCTAAGGTCACCATTTTCAGCGATGACGGAAAATGCGTAAGTGACGCTCTAGTTATGCGACGTGCCCTTGCGTACGTAAAAACCTTCAACGGTGTCATCGCACAGCATGCTCAAGAACCACGCCTTACTCAAAATGCTCAGATGAATGAGGGTGCTGTTTCGGCTGAGCTTGGTTTAGCGGGGTGGCCGGCAGTTGCTGAAGAATCGATAATTGCCCGTGACATTATGCTTGCTGAATTGACCGAGTCCAGATTGCACGTTTGTCACGTATCAACCGCTGGCTCGGTTGAACAGATTCGGCTGGGTAAGGCCAGGGGAGTTAGGGTAACCGCAGAAGTGACCCCACATCACCTGCTTCTTACAGAGGAATTAGCGCGAACGTATGATCCGGTTTACAAGGTGAATCCACCGCTAAGAACAGCTTCCGATGTGGAGGCACTTCGAGAGGCGCTCATAGACGGCACAATAGACGTTATTGGCACAGATCACGCACCGCACCCCGACGAACTCAAGTCGTGTGAGTGGAGTAGTGCTGCGTTTGGAATGCTGGGGCTGGAAACGGCGGCGTCCATCGCACAGTTGGTTTTAGTTGACAGCGGTAAGTCAACTTGGGTGCGACTCGAAGAAGTTCTCTCGAAAGTCCCAGCAGTCATTAGCGGTTTGAAGTCTCAGGGGCAGACAATCTCGGCTGGCAGTGTTGCGAACCTTGTTGTGATTGATCCTTCTGTAAAACGAACAATCATCGACGGCGGAGCGAGCAAGAGTAACAACCAACCTTACGTAGGAATGGAACTCCCAGGTCAGGTAATCCACACAATCTTCAACGGAAAATTCACGGTACGCGACGGCGTACTTGCAGGAAAGGCATAAATTGAGCAAGGCGCTATTAGTCCTAGAGGACGGCAAAGTATTTTCCGGACACAGTTACGGCAAAGAGGGCAAAACTCTCGGTGAGGTGGTTTTCTGCACTGGAATGACTGGCTACCAGGAAACCCTTACCGATCCAAGCTACGCTGGTCAAATCGTCGTGCAAACCGCACCGCACATTGGTAACACGGGCGTAAATAGCCGAGACGAAGAGTCTTCAAAAGTTTGGGTTGCGGGCTATGTTGTGCGCGACGCATCGCGAATTGTTTCGAATTTCCGAAGCGAAGATTCTTTAGACAACGAACTACTCAAATACTCCGTAGTGGGGATTCGTGGAATTGATACACGGGCTCTTACGAGACACCTTCGAGATAGAGGTGTTATGCGCGGAGGAATATTTTCCGGTGCCGCGGCTGATGCAACCATTGAGGAGCTAATTTCTGAAGTAAATTCAGCGAAACGGATGCAGGGTCTCTCACTTAGCGACGTTGTTTCAACCCCTTCGAAGTATGTTGTGCCAGCCGAAGGAGATTTCTTTGGCAGGGTAGCCATTCTTGATCTGGGCATTAAGGCTTCAACAATTGAAAACATGACCGCACGTGGACTCGAGGTTCACGTTTACCCTGCAACAAGTGACGCAAATAGCCTTTTGGAAACCAAACCAGATGCTGTTTTTTATTCAAATGGGCCTGGAGACCCAGAAACTGCCGCTGGTCAGGTTGCGGCATTACAAGAGATTTTGAAGACCAAAACCCCATTCTTTGGTATCTGTTTCGGAAACCAGCTGCTTGGCAGGGCCCTGGGCTTTGAAACCTACAAATTGGCATTCGGTCACCGTGGTATAAACCAACCGGTACTAGATCGCCGTACCGGCAAGGTCGAAGTAACCGCACACAACCACGGGTTTGCCGTAAAGGTCGATGGTGGGCCTGAAGTTGACTCACCCGCAGGATTTGGTCGTGTGAAGGTTAGCCACGTTTCCCTCAACGACGACGTAGTTGAAGGCCTTGAATGCGTCGACATTCCAGCCTATTCAGTGCAATACCACCCAGAAGCCGCTGCTGGCCCGCACGATTCGAACTACCTCTTCGATCGCCTAATTGAACTTATTAGCAACAACCGAAAGGGCAACTAATGCCTAAGCGCTCCGACATCAAATCCGTTCTAGTAATCGGTTCTGGCCCAATCGTCATCGGTCAGGCTTGTGAGTTTGACTATTCAGGAACCCAAGCCTGTCGAGTCCTTCGCGAGGAGGGCATCCGTGTAATTTTGGTGAACTCTAACCCGGCCACGATTATGACCGACCCTGACTTCGCCGATGCAACCTATGTTGAACCGATCACGCCTGAAGTAATTGAAGCAATCATCGTCAAAGAGAAGCCGGACGCGATTCTGCCAACACTTGGTGGACAAACTGCGCTGAATGCCGCGATGTCACTTCATGAACTAGGAATTCTCGACAAATACAATGTTGAGCTAATCGGTGCCAAGGTAGATGCCATCAAGAAGGGTGAAGATCGACAGATCTTCAAACAGCTCGTTCTTGATGCTGGAGCAGATGTTGCTCGTTCGGTAATCGCGCACACCATGGATGAAGTTCTAGCCACGGCGGATGTACTTGGCTATCCGATGGTAGTTCGACCTTCGTTTACCATGGGTGGTCTGGGTTCAGGCTTTGCCTACAACGAGGACGACCTGCGTCGAATCGCAGGAGCCGGTCTGCAGGCAAGCCCAACCACAGAGGTTCTTCTAGAAGAATCGATTCTGGGTTGGAAAGAATACGAACTCGAGTTGATGCGTGACACCGCTGACAACACTGTCGTGGTTTGTTCGATTGAAAACGTTGACCCAGTTGGTGTCCACACCGGGGATTCGATTACTGTCGCTCCGGCACTGACCCTAACCGACCGCGAGTTTCAAAACCTACGCGATATTGGTATTCGAATCATCCGAGACGTGGGGGTAGACACCGGTGGTTGCAACATTCAGTTTGCGGTTGACCCTAAAGACGGTCGTGTAATCGTCATCGAAATGAACCCGCGTGTGAGCCGTTCGTCCGCTTTGGCTTCGAAGGCCACCGGCTTTCCAATTGCAAAGATTGCAGCGAAGCTAGCTATTGGCTACACGCTAGATGAGATTCCGAACGACATAACAAGGGTGACTCCAGCCAGTTTTGAACCAACGCTTGATTATGTTGTTGTTAAGGTTCCTCGATTTGCTTTCGAAAAGTTCCCTGCGGCTGACCCAACCCTGACCACCACCATGAAGTCGGTTGGTGAGGCAATGGCCATCGGACGTAACTACAGCCAGGCATTACAGAAGGCACTTCGCTCACTAGAGAAGAAGGGTTCCTCGTTTCACTGGGGTGAACAAACCAAGTCTGTTTCGGAACTACTTGAAGAGATTAAGGTTCCAACCGATGGTCGAATCATTGCAGTTCAGCAGGCACTTCGACTTGGTGCAACTGCTGAACAAGTTTTTGAGTCAACCAAGATTGACCCTTGGTTCATTGATCAGATCGTTCTAATCAACGAAGTTGCCGAAACTATTAAGGCGGCTCCGGAGCTAACCGTTGAGGTTATTCTGGACGGCAAGGAACACGGATTCTCCGATGTTCAGATCGCGCAACTTCGAAACCTGGCAGAGTCTGATGTGCGGGCAATTCGCCACGCTTTAGGCTTGCGTCCAGTGTTCAAGACCGTCGACACTTGTGCCGGCGAATTCCCTGCGCTAACTCCATACCACTACTCAACCTATGAGCAGGAAACCGAAGTGATTCCTTCGGACCGTCGCAAGGTGGTAATTCTTGGTTCTGGCCCGAACCGCATTGGTCAGGGCGTGGAGTTCGATTACTCCTGTGTGCATGCTTCATTCGCGCTGTCGGATGCAGGCTATGAAACCATCATGATCAACTGCAACCCGGAAACGGTTTCAACCGACTATGACACCTCTGACCGCCTCTACTTTGAGCCCTTAACTTTGGAAGATGTTCTTGAAGTAATTCATGCTGAGAGCGCCAGTGGCCAACTTGTCGGTGTCGTTGTTCAGCTTGGTGGCCAAACGGCTCTCGGCTTGGCCAAAGGTTTGAAGGATGCCGGAATCCCAATTTTGGGTACTACTCCAGAGGCTATCGATCTAGCTGAGGAACGAGGATTGTTCTCCCAGATCCTTGACAACGCTGGTCTGCTTTCGCCAGCCAATGGTGTTGCAATCAATCTAGCTGAGGCAACAGAAATTGCTGGTCGTATTGGTTACCCAGTTCTAGTGCGTCCATCTTTCGTCCTTGGTGGACGAGGCATGGAAATTATTTACGATCAGCACTCACTCGTCGACTACTTCGATCGAATCGCCGAGTACGGTCTAATCGGCCCAGGGTATCCGCTGCTAGTTGATCGATTCCTTGATGACGCCATTGAGATCGATATTGATGCCTTGTACGACGGCAAAGAACTTTATGTTGGTGGAGTTATGGAACACATCGAGGAGGCGGGAATTCACTCAGGTGATTCTTC
>Ga0228703_1000656_pt1 | contig 23806 bp, 19 predicted proteins | sample McNCre217_Aug_MG_3_FD_178020 | JGI IMG/M metagenome (GOLD analysis project Ga0228703, IMG submission 178020) | Freshwater microbial communities from McNutts Creek, Athens, Georgia, United States - 29-17_Aug_MG | ecosystem: Environmental > Aquatic > Freshwater > Creek | place: USA: Georgia... | reverse complement strand
GAGGCTTGGATAAATGGCGAAAAGAACGGTAACTGGAAGTATCAAGAACACGAGTGGGATTAACATTCGGGTCTCATTCCGCCCAGCCTGCCCGAGAAGTTCATTACGCAACTCGGCTCGCGCTGATTTGCTCTGCTCGCTTATCATTTCGGCCAACGGGCTGCCTCGCCTGAGAGCCATTAATAACTTGTTCGCGAACTCCGAAACCTGCCGCTGCGGGAGCCGTGCCGCAAGACCTTTTAGCTCGGTTTCAAAGTCCGAACCCAATTCGAGTCCTATGAACAATCGTTGTAACTCTTTTGCGAGAACTCCAGACGAGCCGGCACTTACCCTCGCCAATGCCGCAAATATTGAGTCACCCGCGGACAGCGCCACCGAAAGCATGTCCAAAATGTCTGGCAATTCGCTCAAGGCCCGTTTTTGGCGAGAACTTCGCTCTAGCTTTCTTGAGAACCAGGATCGAAGTGTTTCAAACTCTGCTTTCCACCACGGTATTGGGGCGGCAACAGGACGCAGGCGCGCAACCAGGTCCTGGCGGTCGAAAACCGAACTAGACACAAGAAAGCAACCGCCCGCGAGCGCTATCGCCAATAGGATGCCAATCATTTATTGAACACTCGAACGGGCAGGGTCGAGGCACCGAGAATTTGAATCAGGCGATAGGCGAACATAGAAACCGCAAGGCCCAGCAACAGTATTCCGGAACCCTGGGTTGTCGAATAAGCCGCCTTGTTTTCTGGTCGCACACAGAGCATGAGTACGACTATCCAAGGCGCCAGGATTGCGAACTTTGCAGTTCCCGTAACCCAACCCTGTTTGGATTCAAGCTCCCCCGAAAGGGCCAAATCATTCCTAACGTGATGAGCCTGTTGCCTTATCGCCTGGTGGAATCCCTGACCACCCGCGGTCGAAATAATCCTGATCAATTCGACAAGACGATCTACATTCGCGTTAGCCATTACGTCCCGGAAACGAACCATCGCCGCTGCGAAATCTGCACCGGATTCTAGATCTGCTTCGAGCTTTCGAAAGTGGGGCCTGAGCAATCTGGGACCAGTAGAAGCCAATTCGAGTAGGGCTTCAAACATGGATGTGCCCGAGGCAGTGGCTGACACCAACGAATCCAGGACCTCAGGCCAAGCCGCTGCAAGGGATTTGGCTCGGCTTTTGGCACGGCTGTTCAGATACTCCAGTAAAAACGCCAACAGGATTACCGAAACACTTGCCGCAAAAGCCGGCACGTGAGTCACTTCCAAGGCCAACCAGCCAGCAGCGAAGACCAATAGCGATGAGCTCCCGAGTAACCACCTAGCAGATGAGCCTGAGAATCCGGCTGCCGCTGAAGTTGCCCGGAACCAACTCAACATTGCACGGCCTCAGTTCTCAAAGTGCCGTCAAAGGGCAGGACTGCATTGATTTGACTCACCGTTCGCCCACCAGCCGAATCAAGGTTGCAGTGCACCACATAGTCAACGCAGGATGCGATTGTCGACTGTATGAACTCAGAGGGAATGTTCTGCCCCGAGAGCAAGGGAAGAGTGGAGAGTTTGAGAATTGCATCATCGGCTGAATTCGCGTGTATCGTGCACATACCCGGCAGGCCAGAGTTGAGTGCGATAAGCAAATCGAGTGCTTCGGCTTCGCGAACCTCCCCGACCACCAACCTCGAAGGTCTCATTCGTAGAGCTTCCTTTATCAACCGCCGGAGACTAACCTCGCCAATCCCCTCCAAATTTGGCTGCCTTGTCTGCAATGCAACCCAGTCCTTGAGCGTTGAACGAATTTCAAAAGTCTCTTCAACCGAAATCAATCGTTCATTCGAATCAAGCGCAGTAAGAAGAGCACAGAGAATTGTTGTTTTTCCAGCTTGCGTGGCTCCCGAGACCAAGATATTGGCCTTGGCTCGGATTGCTGTTTCTAGAAATTCTCTTTGTGAATTACGGATCGCTCCGAGTGCAACAAGGTCCTCTAATGAGTAAACCGAAGTCGGAAATTTTCTAATGTTCACAGACCAATGCGCCTTCGTTATGTCTGGGATAACGACGTGAACGCGGGATCCGTCGGGCAGTGAAGTGTCGACGAAGGGTGATGACTTATCGAGGCGTCGCCCAGTTGTCCTAAGCATTCTCTCCACTGCGCTAGAAACTTCGGCAGCACTCATAACTACCGCTGAGCGACTGTTCACGCCATTTTTAGCCACAAAGATTTGGTCGGGAGCGTTGATCCAAATCTCTTCAATAGTGGGGTCGTCGATTAGTGGTTGAAGCTTTCCCAGCCCATAAAACCGATTTTCCGCGAGTCGACGAAGCTCAAGCTCTTCAACTAAATCGACGGGAGACTGCCTTGACTCGAATTCAATGTCGATTGCGTCATTCAGACTTGAACTTTCAATCTTGTTGCGTCGAATCGCCTTATCTCGCATGGCAAGACTGATGTTTTCGAGTGCTTGAGACATAATCGACCAATCTGTTTCGGTCAGAAAATGCTCTAATTTGAAAAATTTTGGCGCTCGATTTATCCACACGCGATTTATGGGGTAACATAGTCAAGCACGCGGGAGTGGCGAAATTGGCAGACGCACTAGATTTAGGTTCTAGCGTTGAGAGACGTGTGGGTTCAAGTCCCACCTTCCGCACTAGTGCTAAAAGAAAAAACCTCGGATTTCCGAGGTTTTTTCTTTTAACCGTCTAACTGATTTAGACCAACTCTGATTTGATTCGGCGCAGCAAGAGAACGGACCCCGCTGCGACCAGACAGAGCACAGCGGCAGTAATCCAAGCAATGAAGTATGAGCCCTGAGCCTGGCGAATTGAGCCAGCGAAAGCGGCGGCAATTGCCGCACCCACCATGTGCGAGGCAAAAACCCAACCATAGACCGAAGGCGACTGCGCGCGACCAAAATACCTCCTACACAGCTCAATAGTGGGCGGGACTGTCGCAATCCAATCGAGGCCATAGAAGACAATAAAGAAGAGCAGCGGTGGTTCAACCTGAGGACCAAGCACAAAGGGAACCGTGAAAAGCGCGAGCCCTCGAAGGCCGTAATAAAACACCAGCAAAATGATCGGATTTACCCGGTCGGTCAGCCAACCCGAGAGGATTGTGCCAACGAAATCAAAAATACCCACCACAGCAAGCAGGCCGGCGGCGGTACCCTCAGGCATTCCGTGATCATGGGCAGCCGGGATGAAGTGTGCGCCGATCAGGCCGTTGGTAGTCCAACCGCAGACGAAAAACGTTCCAGCAAGAATCCAGAAGGCCGGCTTTTGCGAGGCCTGGGCGAGAACCTGCAATGTCGCCTTCGCTGTCCTTGGCGCGGCTCCACCAGCACTAACTTCATGCTCTCCCCCAAAAGGTGAAAGCCCAACTTCTTCAGGAGAGTTTTTGAAGAAGAGAAGAAAAATCGGAATCACCGCGGTTGCAAATGCTGCGACCACTAATGAGGCATTTCGCCATCCGCTGGTCATGACAACAGAGGTTAGTGCGGGCAAGAAAATCAGCTGGCCGGTTGCATAGGCCGCTGAAAAGATACCCGTCACCAAGCCACGTCGAGCCACGAACCAGCGATTTGCGACCAGGGACCCGAAAACCAAAGCGAGACAGCCCGTGCCTAAGCCTACGAAAACGCCCCAGTAGAGCATTAGCTGCCAAGGCTGTGTCATGAAGACCGTTAGACCAGTGCCCAGCGCAACGAGCGCCAGAGCAGCAACTGCCACCCGCTTTGGAGAGAACCGCTCCATAAGAGTCGCAGCAAAAGGCGCGGTTAGACCATAAACGACGAGGTTGACGGAAAGCGCATCCGAGGTAAGTGTCCTAGTCCATCCGAATTCCATCTCCAACGGCATAAACATGATGGAGGTCGTGGACCTAAAAGCTGCCGCGCAGATGAGCGTCAGGAATGTGACTGAGGCAACCAGCCATGCACGGTGAATTCGCATGGCTTGAGTCTAGTTAAGGCAGGGCTAGCGCTGCCGCAACAGCTGCGCCCGCGTTTACGATGCCGGCGCCACAGTTCGACTTCGTCTCACAAGAACTACCCGGCGGGAAAGGAGTGACCGTAGCCTTCAACACATCCCAGACCTTATCGAAGGTTATCTTCGGCTTCAGCGAATAGATCAGCGCGACGACACCGGTAACAACCGGAGCAGCCATACTGGTTCCCTCCTCGCCCTTGTAGGTAGGAGATCCAGGAGCTTTTAATCCATCATTCATCGTCGAGATGATCTTGCCGTTGGTTCCGGCGGGTGAGTCACCTGGGAACTTGCTATCTCCACCAGGCGCAGAAATGTCCACTCCAACCATTTGACCAGTGCTGTCTAACACCGAGTAGTTAGAGTAAGAAGCCCGGTCTCCCGAATACGCCGTCGCACCTACGTTGATGGTTGGGAAACAGTTGCCAGGGTAAGACTCATAGGCGGGCACGTTGAAGTTTCCGGCGGCACTAACGACTGTGATTCCAGCGGCCTTGAGTTCAGCTAGCGCGTCCTCGGTGGCGCCTGTGGCTTGGCCAGGGAGGCGGCAAGGCGTGTTGCCATCCGTACCCATCGACAGGTTCACTACCTGAGCCGGAGTCTTGTTGTCGGGTACTCCAGCAACGTGAATTCCTGCAGCCCAGTGGAGCGCTGCGATTAGATCCGAGGAATTTCCGCCATCTGAACCCAACGCGCGAATCGGCTGAATCTTTACGTTAGGGGCAACACCGGTCACGCCAATCGAGTTTGACTGGGCGGCTATGATTCCTGCCACGTGTGTGCCGTGCCATGAACTTGGCTCATTACCGTAATAATCGCCTGGGTCGGCGTTGTTGGCGTCCCAACCGTCGCCATCACCCGAAGAATTAATGTCGCTCACGAAGTCGTAACCAGGAATGACTTGATTATCAAGATCCGGGTGCGCAGTGATGCCGCTGTCGATAACAGCGACGACTACATTTTTAGACCCCATGGTGGTAGACCATGCATTTGTGGCGTTGATCCCATACTTCGCCGTCAGGTACCACTGGTCTTTGAATAGTGCATCCAGAGGTGTTACCTGATTCAAACTCGCTGTTGCGCCGCGGACATTTTTCGCAACTACCGAAACGGTGTACGTGACATTTGGCACTAGGCCTGTGAACTGGCAAGTCGTTGCAGTTGGTGGCGCGTTGCACACAACGGGGGTTTGCCCCGATGCAACCGCAGTCGCTTGATAGCCAAGGAGAGGCAATCCGCCTGCCTGAACTCGATTTTGCGGGGCCCAAGATGGCGAAATGCCCACGAAGGCGGTGTTTGATCCGGTAAAGACTGGTGGTTGAGGCGCGGAGGTTGGCAAAGCCTTCACCGGAGCTGAAAACGCCCCCAGTTTAGAGACACCAGCCTGTTTTGTGATTGCTGCGATCCGGAATGAGTAAGTAATACCCGCTACTAAACCTTGCTTGACAACCGCACTTGTTGCTAGCGAAGAGGTCTGAAATTTCCAGCCGCTTCCATCATTTGACTCCACGCGGTAACCGGAAACCGAGGCGCCAAACAGTGACGCCGGTGCGGCCCAGCTGATCTTGACCGCGGCATTATTTGGAGACGTTTTTGACCAGGCGTCAACCGCTTTTACTGCGCGAACGGCAGTTGCTGGTTTGAGGGCAGCCAAAGCGGTGGCATATGCCTTTGCTGAGAGCTTCAAACCATGAGAAGCCGCAATCAAGTGGCGATCGATTTCAACGGATTCAACTCGAGGATCTGAGGCCATGCGAACTGCGATGGATGTGGCCTTCCCAGCTGAAATTTCGGCGTCAAATCCGACACTGTGCCAGCCGGCACCCAAGTCTCGACCTAGTTGAAGGTCTGTGCCCGATGCGTTTTCGGCTGTGGGTGAACCATCTTTAGCCTTGGCAGCGACGCCATCCTTGTATTTGACAATAAGGCCGACCGCTTGGGTCGAGTTATCGGCAAGAATTGGGTCAAGCGCGGCATAGGCTGGCGCGACGTTAACCGCGATTAGCCCGAAGGCAACCGCAGCCGAGATTAACCCCCGTGAAAACTTCATAAAAACAGCCTACGACCTAAATCTGTGTGAATCCTGAGGGCGTTCAAATGTTTTGTTTAGAGGCTTTTTTGCATAAGAACGGTGCCGAGCCAGCGGCCAAACTTGAAGCCCACCTTAGCAAGATGGCCTTGGTGTTTGAAGCCGAAGCTTTCATGAAGTGCAATCGAGGATTCGGCACCCTTGTCAGAAATGACGGCAACGATTTCTTTAACGCCAGCGGCCTTGCTTCGATCGATGATTTCACCGAGAAGTTTGGTGCCCACTCGCTTTCCGATTGCGGCTGGGCGAAGGTAAATCGAGTCTTCGACGGTTCTACGGTAGGCGGCCTTTTGACGCCAAGGTGCCACATACGCGAAACCTAGAATCTGGCCTCCCGCACTCTCGGCGACGACGAACGGCAACTTGAGGGATTGCACCCACTCAAACTTGTGTTGCCACTCCTCCATTGACATTGCATCTAGGTCGAAGGTCACGACGCTGTTGCGAATGTAGTAGTTGTAAATTTCAACGATTTGAGTCAGGTCCTCGACCTTGGCATCACGAATGGTGGTTTCATTCGATGCAGGTTGAGCGCCCTTCGCGCGCATCGCGCGAACTAAACGCCAACGTGATTCTGAATCTAGAGCCAAGGTGTTCTCCTAACAAGACCAATCTATCGGTGACTCACCAACGTTGATGAGAGCGGCATTCGCTTTCGAGAAAGGTTTCGAGCCGAAGAATCCGCGTCGAGCCGATAACGGACTCGGATGTGCAGACGAGATGACCTGGGCATCGCAAAGCACGGGGGCAAGCTGCTGGGCCTGGTTGCCCCAGAGAATGGCGACCAAGGAACGACCACGTTTGCGATTTAGGGCTCGGATGGCCAGATCGGTGAAGGCAGCCCAACCCAAATCGGCATGAGCTCCAGCATCAGCGGCATCCGTGGTTAGGTGCCGGTTCAATAGGAAAACGCCACGCTCGGACCATTTCGAAAGATCGCCGGTGCGTTCAATGTTTTTGCCAAGGTCATCGCCGAGCTCCCGCAGAATATTGTTGAGACTGCGAGGCAGAGGCTTGGTCTCGCTCGAGACGGCAAAAGATAAACCGATAGCGTGGCCAACCGTCGGATAAGGATCTTGCCCGATGATGACAACTCTGATCTCGTCTAGCGGCACCTCGAAGGCTCTCATGACTAAGTGTTTTTCAGGTAAATAGTGAGTTCCGCGAGCTTCGAGCTTAGCCTCAAGGCTCTCGAGAATCGCCTTTGAATCGGGAATGGCGGCTTGCCACGATGGGTGCATTTGCTCGAAGAACATGCATCAAGCCTAAAGGTGGCACAATGGCGTCATGAGCTATGCAGATCTAGCCAAAGAGGCGAATCAGTATTCAGGCATTTTGAGCGGAATCCGACGCGAGCTGCATCAGATTCCCGAGTTCGGCTTGCAGACCCCCAAGACCCTTGGCAGGGTGCTGGAATCTGTTCATGGTCTCGGTGAAATCACCCTCGGCAAGACCATTACTTCCGCAGTGCTGCACATTAAGGGTGGCCAGCCAGGGCCAACCGTTTTGCTTCGAGCAGACATGGATGCCCTGGCCGTAATTGAGGACACCGGCCTGGATTTCGCTTCGACGAATGGCTACATGCACGCCTGTGGACATGACCTACACATGGCTATGGGTATTGGCGCCGCTCACCTAATCGCGACTCACAAGGATGAGCTGAAGGGCGATGTCATCATTTGGTTCCAGCCGGGCGAAGAAGGCCACGGTGGCGCCGACGTTATGCTCGAAGAGAACATGCACCTGGTTAGCGGGCAGATGCCGATTGCTGCTTACGGCATCCATGTATTCAGCACATACCCAAAGGGGTTGTTCGGTTCGCGAGTGGGCGCTTTGATGGCTGCCGCTGGCGGCATGACCGTCACCTTCAAGGGTGCCGGCGGTCACGGCTCGATGCCATGGCTTTCGAAGGACCCAATCTCACCGATGGCCGAGGCAATCAGCTCACTTCAGACCATGGTCAACAAGCGATTCAGCGCCTTTGACCCGGTAGTCATCAATGTTGGCTGGGTCAAGGCTGGAGACGACCACACCGAGAATGTCATTCCAGAGGTTGCCTCATTTGGTGCCACGATTCGCACTTTCTCAGTTGAGAACACCGAGAAGGTGAAGCAATACTCAACCGAACTTCTTGAGGGCATCGCCAAGGCAAACGGCCTTGAGGTAGAGATCAACTTCTTGCCATCCACCAAGGTATTGATGAATGATGCCAACGCCATTTCTAGGGTTGAACACGTCATCGGTGAGGCCTTTGGCCCAGGTCGCTACTGGAGCATGCCTGACCCAATTGCGGGCGGCGAAGACTTCGCTTCGGTCGTTGATTTGATTCCGGGTGCCTTCGTTTTCATGGGCGCTTGCCCTGATGGTTCTGACCCAAGCAAGGCGTCAACCAACCACTCGAATAAGGCCGTTTTCGACGATTCCGTCTTGGCCGATGGTGCCGCACTGCTTGCTGCTTTAGCTTTCGATGCGCTAGACGAGGCCGCAGCCCAGTAATAGAGCGGTTTTGCCGATAGGCTTAACCCGATGGAATTCCAAACACCCGAAGATACCGTACCTTCGTCATTCGTGACCGAGGAGATGAGTCGTCAACTAATCGGACGACCGCCGGCTACAGGCGCTTGGCGCGACGGCGACCCTGCGGGAGATCGTCAATTTGCACCAATTTCAAATCTCAAGCTTGAGAGTGGTCGCACTCTTGCAAGCGCCCGCATCGCCTTCGAATCTTGGGGTGAACTGAACGCCGATAACTCGAATGCCGTTTTGGTTCTTCACGCACTTACCGGTGACTCTCACGCGACCGGCCCGGCTAGCAAGGCTCACCCAACCGAAGGTTGGTGGAGTGACATCATTGGCCCAGGGCTGGCAATTGATACAGACAAGTACTTTGTGGTGGCGCCGAACATGCTCGGTAGCTGCCAAGGCTCAACCGGCCCAAGCTCACTCGACAACAATGGTTTGGAGTTTGGTGCGCGCTTCCCATACCTAACCATCCGTGACCAGGTGAACGCTCAACACGAGCTCTCAAAGGTTCTCGGTATCAAGACTTGGTTCGCCGTAATTGGCGGCTCGATGGGTGCGATGCAGTCGCTCGAGTGGGCAATTATGTATCCCGATTCAATGCAAAAAGTTGCAATCATCGCCGCACCGGCGATCACCAGCGCTGACCAGATTGCGACCAACTCAATCCAGGTCGAAGCGATCAAGACCGACCCGGCATTTGCCGACGGAAACTATTACGATGCCAAGCCTGGCTTCGGACCGCACCGCGGACTGGCGCTGGCTCGACGCATGGCACTTCTCAACTACCGGTCACACGGTGAACTAAACGACCGCTTCGAACGCACCTGGCAATCGCAAGTGAGCCCACTCGGCAAGGGTGGTCGCTTCGCGGTTGAAAGCTACCTGGACTTCCACGGCAACAAGTTCACTCGTCGTTTCGACGCCAACAGTTACATCACACTGGTTGAGGCAATGAACTCGCATGACGTGGGTCGCGGTCGAGGTTCTGTTGAAGAGGCACTGGGCACGGTTAAGGCCGCCAGCCTAGTAGCAGGAATCGACAGCGACCGCTGCTTCCCTATCGGAGACCAGCAGCGCATCGCTAACCACATCGGCGGCAAGATCATTGGCGGCGGGCTTCAGACCCTCACTTCGTCTTACGGTCACGACGGATTCCTAATTGAGCGAGATCTAGTCGGCCCGCTCCTCGTTCAACTACTGGATAGCTAGTGCTCCGCGGCTTGTTTAGCTAAGCCGCTCAACCGCAGGTTAGCCCACACCAGCAAAACTATGAGTGCCGCATTGCGCAAGGTTAGTAACCAAACCGCAAGGTCACCCAAGACCATCAAATCCATGTAAAAGACCGGATAAATCAAGTTGGTCATAAGCGCAATGGCAGACCCGATGACAAGCGGAAGTCGCCAGCGTGGCAAACCAAACAGAATGCCTGCGATCAGCGGAACGGCCAACCAACCTTCAAACTGTGGAGAGCCAACCTTATTGAACACGATCAGGTCGAGGGTGCCGGTAAGCAGTGTGACCACGAATAAGTGTTTGAAACTCGCGCCAGCGCGATAAGCGTTGAAACTGAGCCAGGCGGTGATCGCAATGGCGGCGAACATCACAATGCTCAGTAGCGATGAAACTTCGGCGGTAAATGAGCCCGAAACCTGGTTGGTAACCAAGGCTGGATCGAAGTAGATTCCCGCTCCGGGAAGGTGGACTTTGGCGGCCCAAACCCAGAAGGTGGCAGCTACCGATTCAACCTGGAGGCCTCGATTTCCCTGCATCGTGACGAAGGAAAACAGGTTCTCGTTACCACCGAAAAATAGCCCGACTCCCAAGACAGCAGCCGATGTCAAAATGGCGACCAACAGCACAGGCAGCCTTTGCTTAGCCGACGTGTAGAGCGAAATCGCGGCTGCTATGGGCCAGATTTTTATCCAGGCGCCGATCGTAAAGACCATCATCGCCAAACGTAGTCGACCTCGATAGACCTGTACCAGACCCAGCAACGCCGCAAAGGTCGCCACCGAATCGATACGACCGATCGATACGGGGCCAAGTAAAACGAGAAAGGCTAAGTAGAAACCAGCAGCACGGAAGGCTTTTTTATCCGCTTTGCCCCAATCGCAAATGGCACTGAGCCCGATCAAATTCAGCAGCCCAATCAAAATCAACCAACCTGTCAAAATCCCCTGCGAACCACCGATTAGCTTCGCCAAAAACATCGGCACCATCGCAACAAACGGATAAACCCATGTGGCCCTGACGCCCAGTAAGGCTCCCCCGGCAGAAGCCTGCTCGGACCAGATCCCATAGAGATTCACATCGTTGAAGGGTGCAGTTTGAGGATTAAGAGCGGCTTCAAAAATCAACCAAAGGTGCACGGCAATAACTGCCGACCAAAGCGTGACAAGTTTGAGCAGGCTGTGATTACGCAAGAATCTGCCCCACAACGAATCGAACAGCCTCAGCAATATCCAGAGCGGCAATCGGTCCGTCTTCGGCGGCAAGTGCGCCAGCGCGTGCGTGCAATATCGCTCCGGCGTAGGCAATCTCAGACAAACTAATTTGACCCGCATCGAGGCCGCGCGCGTTGGCTGCCATCAAAGCGCCAAGGATTCCAGCCAGCACATCTCCGCTACCGGCCGTTGCAAGTGCCGGAATAGCCGGAGGCGTCTGTAAGGTTCGACCATCAGGTGAAGCGATGGTCGTGATGTTGCCTTTCAGCAGCACCACCTGCTTGGTCAACTTCGCAGCCGTTTCGGCGGCCGAAAGTGGATCGGCTTCGATTTCTGAACGACTCAAATTCACACCGAAACGTTTGAACAGCCGTTCTAGCTCTCCGGCGTGGGGTGTCAGCACTGCCTTGGCGGTCAACGATTCGTAATCAGACAGTTCGAGCGCACCGGCATCGATGACTGCGTAGGTAGCGTCAGCAAGCGCCTCAGTGATTCGTGAAGCCTGCGCTGGTTCAGCGGGAATGCCGGAGCCGATAACCCAGGCCTGTGCGCGCCCCGCCTGCAAAACAACTTCGGGTCTAACCTCTAGAAGCATCCTTGCGACCGATTCAGGGCCGAGATACCGAACCATGCCCACTCCGGTTCGGATGGCTGCTGTAACGCCAAGAATGGCCGCTCCGGGGTACTCGACTGAGCCGGTAACAAACCCGACAACTCCGCGCGAGTACTTATCATCCTGCGCGGTAGGTCGGTGCAAAACCGTTGAAAGCGGATCCATGAGCCAAGGCTACCTAATAGAGTTCTAAACATGACGAAGCTATTCGAATCCATCACCATTCGCGACCTTACTGTTCGCAACCGCGCTTGGGTCGCTCCGATGTGCCAGTACTCGGCCGAAGAACGCGATGGAGTGCCGACGGAATGGCATTTGGTGCACTACGGAGCACGCGCGGCCGGCGGAGCCGGACTCATCATCGTCGAGGCAACCGCCGTTGCACCGGAAGGTCGAATTTCACCCTGGGATACCGGCATCTGGAACGATGAACAGGCCGACGGATGGGCATACATCCTAGATTTCATGCACAGCCACGGTGCAGCCGTCGGCATTCAACTGGCGCACGCCGGTCGCAAAGCTTCGATTTACCGAGAATGGTCGGGCCAGGGAACCGTGCCGATTAGCGATGGTGGCTGGCAAACCATATCTTCGACCGATGAAGCGTTCACCGGTTACGACGCCCCTCGCAAGCTAGAAACGGCCGAGGTTTCTGATGTCGTAAAAGACTTTGTCAACGCGGCGAGACGAGCCCAGGATGCCGGCTTCGACGTCATCGAGATCCACGCAGCCCACGGCTACTTGATCCACCAGTTCTTGTCGCCGCTTACCAACACCAGAAGTGACATTTACGGTGGCGACCTTGAAAATCGCGCGCGCCTGTTGCTCGAAGTCGTCGAAGGTATTCGCCGGGAAGTAGGCGAAGGCCTGCCGATTCTGGTTCGCTTCTCGGCCACCGATTACGTCGAAGGTGGCTGGGACGAGACACAGACCGCAACCGTCGCTAAGTGGTGTGCAGAAGCCGGTGCTGATCTTTTCGACATCTCGACCGGCGGCTTGGTTACCGGCGTGAAGATCCCATCAGGCCCTGGCTACCAGGTGCCGATTGCCGAATACGTTGCCGACCGAGTCGACGAGCCGGTAGCAGTGGTCGGCCAGATCACTACTGGGCAGCAGGCAGAGGAAATCCTCCAACGCGGCAACGTGGATGTAATCATGATTGGTCGCGCAGAGTTGCGTGACCCAATGTGGCCATTGCGCGCGGCTCACGAGTTGGGCGTCGAAGTGGACTACTGGCCTAAGCAGTACTCTCGCGGAAAGTTCTAAGCGCGACGTGTAGCGTCTTGCACTTCTCCGACAAGTTCTTCGAGGATGTCTTCGAGGAATAGGACGCCCCGAAGTTTGCCTCCTCGGTCAAGCACTTTTGCCATGTGTGAGTTCACTCGACGCATGCTGGCTAGTGCGTCTTCGAGCTCCATGCTTGAAGATAGAGAAATCATGTTTCGAACACGCTTGGACGGGAACGGATCATCGACTTCATCTTCGTCTAGGTCGATTACATCCTTGAGGTGCAAGTACCCCACGATCTCTGAATCTGCGCCAGTCAGCGGATAGCGGGAGAATCCGTACTTGGCAACTGCCTGCTCGACCTCGCGTGGAGTCACTGACTCATCGAAAGAAACTACCTTTTCGATCTCAACGGCAACGTCACGAACCTTCTTTTCGGTGAACTCAAAGGTGTTGCTCAAGGCACCCGAAGTGTCACTCAAGACACCTTCGCGAGTCGAGTGCTCAACGATGTCTTCAACTTGGTCCAGTGTGAATGAGCTATTTGCCTCATCCTTTGGCTTGATTCGGAAGATTCGCAGGATGCCATTAGCCGTGGAGTTCAACGAAACAACGATTGGGCGAACCACCTGAGCCATTCCATAAAGAACAGGCACAAGGATGAGCGCCGCGCGCTCTGGCACCGAGAAGGAGATGTTTTTCGGAACGACCTCGCCCAACACAACGTGCATGAATGAAACCAACACCAGGGTGATTCCGAATGCAACTCCGGCAACTGCACCATCAGACATTCCTGTGGCGTGAAGCCCAGGCTCAAGCAAGGCATGCACCGAAGGTTCTGCGATGATCAAAATCAATAGCGAACAAATAGTTACGCCGAGCTGAGTTGTAGCCAGCATTAGTGAAACTTTTTCCATCGCCTTGATGGTCAGCTTTGCCGGGCGACTTCCAGCCTCGGCGCGAGGTTCAATCTGAGCGCGACGAGCGGTGATTACCGCAAATTCTGCAGCAACGAAGAAAGCGTTGCCCAGCAACAAGACAAAGAACCAACCGATTCCGACCCAAGGATTAGTCATTCTTGGTCACCTCCGCTTCAATCTGAACGGTCGGACTAAAACGAACTCGATCAACACGACGACCGTCCATGCGCTCGACCTTCAAGATTCCGTCTTCGATTTCTACCGTGTCGCCCACCGATGGGATACGACCCAATTCGCTCATCAGAAAACCGGCAACCGTTTCGTAAGCTCCGTTTGCGGGAACCTTAATTGCCATCTCAAGTAGTTCATCCGGGCGGGTCATGCCGGGGAACAAAATCGAAGAATTCGCTCCGCGGGTGACTCCCGCCTTGGCGCGGTCATGTTCGTCAACTAGTTCGCCTACCAGTTCTTCCACAAGGTCTTCGAGAGTGGTGAGCCCAGCTACACCACCGTATTCATCGACAACAATCGCGAGCTGCAGGCCCTTGGCACGCAGTTCAACCATCAGAGTTTCGAGCCTCATGGTTTCTGGCACACGCAATGACTCGACCATGATTGCCGTTACCTGCACTCCGGCACGCTTCTCTCGCGGGATAGCCGCAGCCTGCTTCACATGGACAACACCGAGAACGTCATCGGATGAATCTTCGATCACGGGAAAACGCGAATAACCGGTTTTGATCGAAAGCGCGATTACGTCCGCTACCGAATCATCCTTGTGGAGGCTTGCCATGCGAGTTCGCGGGGTCATCACATCGGCGGCTACAAGTTGGCTTAGAGCCAGAGTTTTGGTTAGCAGGGTTGCGGTTTGCGCGTCAAGGGCGCCAAGGCTGGCCGAGCGACGCACCAGGGAACTCAATTCTTCTGCAGTTCTAGCCGAACTCAGCTCTTCCTTCGGTTCGATACCCATCGAACGAACGATGCCATTTCCAGCCGCATTGAGGATGGCAATCATCCACGAGAAGATCAGGGTGAATGCCAATTGAAAGTTCACCACGAAGCGATTTACCGCCAGCGGCATCGTGAGCGCCAACTTCTTCGGAACTAACTCACCAAACAAGGTCGAAAAAAGAGTTGTGATGAACATAGTCAGAACCATCGCGACCACCGCAGAGACTCGGCCTTCGAGAATATGCGACAGAGCCGGTTCAGCCAAGAAGCCGGTAAGCATAGTCGTTAGGGTGATACCGAGTTGGGCGCCCGAAAGGTGAGTTGCCGTGCGCTTTAGCGCGCGAATGGTGCTGGATAGGCCTTTTTCGCCACGTTCAGCACGAGCCTCGATCTCGTTTCGCTCGAGGTTAAGCATTGAGAACTCGCTGGCCACAAAGATTCCGGTGCCGACAGTCAAAGCCAGCCCAAGAGCGAGCATGAGCCAGTCACTCATCGAGCAACTCCGCTCGTGACGCTATGGTGTGAGTTTTCCATCTTGTTCCAAGCATAACCAGCGAGAAGGTAGGCTTAAGGGGCAAATCGAACAGACAATCATAAAGAGGTGGTTTCTCTGTCTATCAACGGCGAGAATTCGAACGGCGAAAACGATTTTGGAGCCAATGACTGGCTTGTGGAAGAAATGTACCAGCAGTACAAAGTAAATCCAGACTCAGTCGACAAGGAATGGTGGCCAATTCTCGAGAAGTACCACTCATCTCAGAGCTCAAACGGTGTCGTACCTTCGACCCCTGCAGCCCCTGCAGCCCCTGTCGCAACGGTAGCAACTGCAGCTCCAGCAGCCACCACAGCAACCCCTCTAGTTGCCAAGACCACCCGAATTGAACCAAAGGCTCAGCCGATTCCGGCACAGGCTCCGGTAACCGAATCAATTGCTACTATCACGGCTGATGACGAAGAGCAGGCCGAAGACCAGATCAATGTTTTGAAGGGCATGGCAAAGGCCCTTGCTTCAAACATGGATGCCTCAATCCAGGTTCCAACCGCCACCTCGGTTCGCACCATTCCAGCCAAACTTCTGATCGACAACCGTATTGTAATCAACAGCCACCTGTCACGCACTCGCGGTGGCAAGGTCTCGTTCACCCACATCCTTGGTTTTGCGCTTGTTCGCGCACTGAAGGAATTCCCAAGCCAGAACGTTTACTACGCCGAGATCGATGGCAAGCCATCTGCGGTGACTCCAGCGAACGTCAACTTTGGTTTGGCAATCGACATCCCGAAGCCAGACGGCACCCGTGCACTCTTGGTGCCAAACATCAAGCGCGCGCAGCGTCTGAACTTCGCCGAGTTTTTGACCGCATACGAAGACCTCGTCAAGAAGGCTCGCGACAACAAGTTGACCGCCGATGACTTCGCCGGTTCGACCGTTTCGCTAACCAACCCAGGTGGAATTGGAACCGTTCACTCGGTTCCGCGCCTCATGCAGGGCCAGGGTTGCATCATCGGCGCTGGAGCACTCGACTACCCAGCCGAGTTCCAGGGCATGAACGAAGCCGCTCTATCAAAGATGGGCATCAGCAAGACCATCACGCTCACCTCGACCTATGACCACCGAGTCATCCAGGGCGCAGGTTCGGGCGAATTCCTGAAGAAGGTTCACGAACTTCTGCTAGGCCAGAGAGGTTTCTACGAAGAAATCTTCGCATCACTTCGCATTCCTTACGAGCCAGTTCTATGGGTCGAAGACTTTGACCAGGATGATAACGATGACCGCAGCAAGGCATCACGCATCCAGGAGCTAATCAACGCCTACCGTGTCCGCGGACACCTAATGGCCGACGTTGACCCGCTGGAATACCAGCAGCGTTCGCACCCAGACCTAAACATCTTGAACCACGGACTAAGTCTTTGGGATCTAGACCGCACCTTCAAGACCGGTGGCTTCGGTGGCAAGAGCAAGGCTCCTTTCCGCGACACCCTGAAGATTCTGCGCGACAGCTACTGCCGCACCATCGGCGTCGAGTACATGCACATACAAGATCCAGCTCAACGTAAGTGGTTCCAAGACAACCTGGAGCGCCCTTACGAGAAGCTAAGCCGCGACGAGCAGATGCGCATCCTTGGCAAGCTAAACGAGGCTGAAGCATTCGAGACGTTCCTTCAGACCAAGTTCGTCGGCCAGAAGCGATTCAGCCTTGAAGGTGGCGAGTCAACTATCGCAGCGCTCGACGAGATCCTGCAGGCTGCCGCAAATAATGACCTACATGAAGTAGCGATTGGAATGGCTCACCGCGGTCGCCTCAACGTTCTCACCAACGTTGCCGGTAAGACCTATGGTCAGGTGTTCCGTGAGTTTGAAGGAAATGCTGACACCAAAACTGTGCAAGGTTCAGGAGATGTTAAATATCACCTTGGCACCGAAGGTGTATTCGCTAGTGCCGAAGGTAAAAGTGTTTCAGTTTCACTTGCCGCAAACCCTTCACACCTTGAAGCAGTCAACCCAGTGCTCGAAGGAATAGTCCGAGCAAAGCTCGACGCTATCGACGGAATTCAGCGCGAGCAGTATTCGATACTTCCTATTCTGATTCACGGTGACGCCGCCTTCGCCGGCCAAGGTGTTGTACCTGAGGTTTTGAACATGTCACAACTTCGCGGCTATAAGGTTGGCGGAACTATAAATATCGTCATCAACAACCAGGTTGGTTTCACTACTCCTCCAGGTGAATCTCGTTCAACCGTCTACTCAACCGATGTTGCTAAGGCGATTCAGGCTCCAATTTTCCACGTGAACGGTGACGACCCTGAGGCCGTTGTTCGCGTAGCACAGATGGCCTTCGCCTTCCGCCAGGAATTCAAGAAAGACGTCGTTATCGACATCATTTGTTACCGCCGTCGTGGTCACAACGAAGGTGACGATCCGTCGATGACTCAGCCTCTGATGTACAACTTGATTGAGGCGAAACGTTCTGTACGAACGCTTTATCTAGAGTCTCTAGTCGGCCGTGGCGACATCACTCGTGAAGAGTACGAAGCCGCCAACGCAGCCTTCCAGGCTCGCCTAGAGAGCGCCTTCGTTGAGGTTCATGAAGCCATGTCACAGCCGGTTTCACTCGTTCCACGCCCTGTCGGAATTGGAACCACGGCAAGCGACAACCCGGTCGTCGCTCACCAAACATCAATTTCTCGCGAAGTCGTTGAGCTAATCGGCGACGCTCACGATAACCAGCCCCCCGGCTTCCACGTTCACCCTAAGTTGCAGCAACTGCTGACCAAGCGAGTCGAAATGTCTCGCAATGGCGCCATCGACTGGGGCTTCGGTGAACTTCTGGCGCTCGGTTCACTAGTTCTAGAAGGCAAGCCTGTACGCATGGCCGGTCAGGACAGCCGTCGTGGAACCTTCGTTCAGCGTCATGCTGTATTCCACGACCGCGAGAATGGTCAGGAATGGATGCCACTGCGCAACCTTTCTGCGGATCAAGCAAAGTTCTACATCTACGACTCACTACTTAGTGAGTATGCAGCTATGGGCTTTGAGTACGGTTACTCGGTAGAAAACGAGAACGCTCTCGTACTTTGGGAAGCTCAGTTCGGTGACTTCGCCAACGGCGCCCAAACCATCATCGATGAGTTCATTTCATCAGCCGAGCAGAAGTGGGGCCAGCACTCTGGCGTTGTTCTTCTACTTCCTCACGGTTACGAAGGTCAGGGCCCTGACCACTCTTCAGCCCGAATTGAGCGCTACCTGCAGTTGTGTGCCGAGAACAACATGACCGTTGCTCAGCCTTCAACTCCGGCGTCTCACTTCCACCTACTGCGCCGTCAGGCATACTCGACTCCTCGTCGCCCGCTTGTAGTCTTCACTCCGAAGTCAATGCTTCGTCTAAAGGCGGCTTCTAGCTCGGTTGAAGACTTCACCAACGGAACCTTCCGTCCGGTGATTGACGACGAGCAGGGTCTAGACAAAAACTCGGTAACTCGCGTTCTGTTCTGTTCTGGCAAGGTCTACTGGGACCTATTGGCCGAGGCTCAGAAGCTAGGCGACAAGAGCACCGCGATTGTTCGAGTTGAGCAGCTTTACCCAACCCCAGTCGACGAGATCAAGGCAACCTATGCCCAGTATCCAAACGCCGAGCTTTACTGGGTCCAGGATGAGCCTGCTAACCAGGGACCGTGGACCTACATCGGTCTGTTCCTCCCTCGTTACATGAACGGTCAGGTTGCTAAGCTTGTTTCTCGCCCAGCTAGTGCTTCACCGGCCACCGGTTCAGCAAAGCGTCACGCGGCAGAGCAGGCAGACCTAGTCGCCCGCGCTTTCGCACGATAAACGATGACTGAGCAGGCAAGACGTAACATCCGCATCGTCGTTTTAGGCGATGGTCTTGTCTCTGCAGCCGGAGATCCGAAGGGAATGGGCTGGGTTGGCCGCGTAACGGCAAAAACCCCGTCTACTTCGCCTCGAATCGACATTTTCGTGCTCCCTGCACCCGATGAGACCACCAGCATGCTGGCCGAGCGTTGGACCGACGAGGTGAAACGTCGTTTCAGCGCAGACACAGAGAACCGACTGGTGATCGCACTCAGCAATGCCGATCCGGCCGCCGGAATCTCGATTTCGCGAAGTCGTTTGAACATTGCAACCATCGTGGATGAGGCCAAGCGCGCTGGAATCGAATCGTTCTTGGTGGGCCCTACCCCGCACCGCAACCCAGAGCTAAACAGCGAGATCGAACATCTCGCTTCGGGCTTTGAAGATGTTGCGGCTCGTCGAGGAATTCCTTTTGTGGATTGCTTCCGTCCTCTGGTTGACCATGAGGGCTGGAACGAAGAAATCAACCTTGCCGAAAATCACCTGCCGGGCCAAATTGGCCACGGGCTCATTGCCTGGTTGGTGCTCAACCGCGGTTGGTACGAGTGGCTAGGTCTTTCAGTAGACAACTAGTCAGGGCGCAAGATCAAAAAGAGTTAGATGGCGTGAGTTCCGCCGTTGGCCTGAATACGACGAATCTCGGCAAGCACACGCTGGGCTAACTCCTCAGGCGGAGCTTCATCGCAGGCTTCCTTGATCGAACCGTTGATTAGGTTCTCCATGTCGTAGTCGGTCTCGCAGCTGTCGCAGTTCGCAAGGTGCGCGGTAATGTCTTCGATCTCAGACTCGTTTAGCTCATTGTGCAGGTATTCGTGCACGTGGCGTTTGGTCTCTTGGCAGTCAAACTCAGTCATTTGAGCCTCCGGTCTTGCTTGAAACGTCGTAGCCTTCCTCGGCTGCGTACTCGGACAATAGTTTGCGCAACATCTTTTTACCGCGGTGCAATCGACTCATCACGGTGCCAATCGGCGTTTCCATGATTTCTGCGATTTCTGCGTATGGCAACCCATCGACTACGGCATAGTAAACAACCATGCGGAATTCATCCGGGATATCGTGCAGGGCCTTACGGATGGTTTCAGAAGGAAGATTGTCTATCGCCTCTAGCTCTGCAGAACGTGAGGCCAGCGAGGTTACCGACTCGGCAGAGCCAATCTGCCAGTCTTCAAGGTCATCCAGGCCGCCCTTGGCCTGGTCCTTGGCACGCTTGTTGTACATGTTGATGTGTGTGTTGGTCATGATTCGGTAGAGCCAAGCCTTCAGGTTTGTGCCCTGCTGGAACTGCCCCCAAGCCACGAAAGCCTTGGCAAATGCTTCTTGGACCAAATCCTCCGCGTCAGAAGGGTTTCTAGTCCAGCGCAGTGCCGCACCGTAGAGTTGCGGCATAAGCGGCAAAGCTTGCTGCTCAAAGGCTTGGATGCGCGCCTCGTCGGCCGCGCTGTTCGAATTTTTCATCGTTTTTGAGTCTAGCCTCCGCCCTGTTGGCAAAGACCCCGTGGCCATCAAACTCGTCATGGTAAATTTGAACCAATGTCTGAAACTTCGTATTCCCAGCCCTGGATCGCACCGGTTGCCTCTGGCCCGCTAAACGCGGTCGTATCACTGCCTGGTTCGAAGTCACTCACCAATCGAGAGTTGGTCCTTTCGGCGCTGGCTAGCCAGCCAACGCTGTTGACCGCTCCCCTTGCCTCGCGCGACTCGGCTCTGATGATTGAAGCGTTGCGTCTTCTAGGTACCCAAATCCAAGAGCTAGAAAATGGTGACCTCCGGGTAACTCCGGCTGCGTTCGATCGCTCAGCATCCATCGACTGCGGATTGGCTGGGACCGTGATGCGTTTCGTCCCACCGATTTCGGTGCTCGCCAAGGGTGAGATCCGCTTCGACGGCGACCTAGCTGCCCGACGCCGCCCGATGAACACCACAATCGATTCACTTCGCGCACTTGGCGTTGCGGTCACGGATGAAGGCGCCAGCGCCCTTCCGTTCACCGTTCACGGCACCGGTTCGGTTGCCGGCGGTTCGGTAACAATTGACGCTTCGGCATCAAGTCAGTTCGTCTCGGGACTTTTGCTAGCCGCCGCACGCTTCGAAAATGGCATCACTCTGCAGCACGACGGCGAACACCTGCCATCCATGCCGCACATCGAGATGACCCTCGACTGCCTCGAAAAGCGCGGTGTTCGGGTTTCGACTGCAAACCTAGACGGCAAGGATGGGCTGCCAACCTGGCGCGTGGAGCCTGGAGCCATCAACGGCGGAACCTTTGCGATCGAGCCAGACCTTTCCAATGCCGGTCCTTTTCTTGCTGCGGCAATGGTCGCAGGCGGCTCGGTGACTATTACCGGTTGGCCAGACAGCACCACCCAGGTCGGCGATGAATTCGATGGCATTCTGCAGCAGATGGGTGCCAAGATTGAGCGCACCGATGCCGGCCTAAAAATCACCGGCACAGGTGCGATTCACGGTATCGACATTGACCTTTCGATCGGTGGCGAATTGACTCCGGTTATCGCCGCACTGGCTGCGATTGCAGACTCCCCGACCGTCATCCGTGGCGTGGCTCACCTGCGCGGGCACGAAACCGACCGTTTGGCTGCGCTGGCCACCGAGATTAACCGCATCGGAGGCATTGCTCGGGAGACTGCCGATGGCCTCGAAATCGACCCTAGCGAAAACCTGCACGGGGCGCTTTGGCAAACCTACGAGGACCACCGAATGGCAACAGCCGGCGCAATCATCGGCCTGCGAGTCCCCGGAATTCAGGTAGAAGACATCAAGACCACTTCGAAGACGATGCCAGACTTCGACAAGCTCTGGCTCAACATGCTTGAAGGCAACGCTTGAGTTGGCTCTATGAGCCAGATCCGGGTCAAAACGACCTGGATGAATCCGATGTGCGCATTCGCCCCAACCCAAAGGGCAATAAACCTCGAACCAAAAAGCGCCCCGAATACAAAGAAGCGTTAATCGGCCTAGTTACCGGCGTTGACATGGGTCGCTATCACATCCTGCTCGAGGGTGAAGAGCGCATGATCACCGCAACTATGGGTAAGGAACTTCGCAAGGCTGGCGCAGTTGTCGGCGACCGCGTTGCCCTATCTGGTGACACTTCTGAAACCGTCGGCGCCCTAGCCCGAATTGTGCGCGTTGAGCCCCGCACCTCACTGCTTCGACGCAGTGCAGATGACTCCGACCAAGTTGAGCGCGTAATCGTCGCCAACGCTACCCAAATGGCCATTGTGGTAGCCATCGCCAATCCTGAGCCACGCACTCGCCTGATCGACCGCTACTTGGCCGCGGCCTACGACGCTGGCTTGAAGCCAATCTTGGTGATTACCAAGATTGACCTAGCCGACCCAGCCGACTTCTTGAAGAACTTCGAAGGACTGAGCATCCCGGTTATCAAAAACCGCTCGGATGAACCATCCGTGCTGGAACTTCGCAAGCTATTGTCAGGCAACACCACCGTGATGGTTGGGCACTCGGGCGTTGGTAAATCAACGCTTGTAAATGCGCTGGCTCCTGACCAGTTCCGGGCCACCGGAGGCGTAAACGCGGTAACCGGTCGCGGTCGCCACACATCATCCTCGGTTAGAGCTATCCAACTGAGCGATGCCTGGATCATCGACACCCCTGGAGTTCGTTCCTTTGGTCTGGGTCATGTGAAACCAGAGAACATCCTGCGCAGCTTTGAGGACCTCTGGCACGTCATTGAGACCTGCCCGCGAGACTGCAGCCACCTCGCCGATGCACCCGACTGCGAGCTAGATGCCGCAATTTCAAAGGGCTCCTTGGGAGATTCGGGCGCACACCGAGTTGACTCGCTGCGTCGGCTAATTGCCTCTTTGGCAACGCACTCAGACCCTTTTGAAAAACGCTCAATCGACTCCGAATAAACCGACAAATAGAATTGCAGTTATGACTCACCGCGACGACCTGGCATTAGCCCTAGAGCTGGCCGACATTGCCGATGCAATTTCGCTCGACCGTTTTCGCGCGCAAGACCTTCACGTTGAAACTAAGCCAGACTCCAGCCCGGTCACCGATGCTGATCGCTCGGTGGAGCAGGCGCTCAAGGCAAGGCTTTTTGAAGCACGCGCGGACGATTCACTAATCGGTGAAGAGTTCGGTAACACCCACGGCTCAAATCAGGGCCCAAAGCGTACCTGGATCATTGATCCGATCGACGGCACCGCAAACTTCATGCGCGGCGTGCCGGTTTGGGCTTCGCTCATCGCTCTCTCGATTGACGGCAGGGTAGTTCTCTCGGTGGTTTCTGCGCCAGCGCTTGGCCGCCGCTGGTGGGCAGCCCCAGAAATTGGTGCTTGGACGAGAGACAGCGACGGTAGCGAACGCATCCTGAAGGTTTCGGCGATTGGCGACCTCCAGCACGCTTCGCTCTCATACAACAACTTGCAGCTTTGGGATCAGTCAGGCCAGCTTCCTGAGCTGCTCCAATTGTCGAGAAAAATCTGGAGAACTCGCGCCTACGGAGACTTCTATTCGTACATGCTTTTGGCCGAAGGATCCGTCGATATTGTTACGGAACATGACTTGAAGATTTACGACATCGCAGCGCTAGTGCCTATCGTTGAACTTGCTGGTGGGAAGTTCAGCGCATTGAATGGCCCGCTTACCGAGGAAACCTCGAGCGTCCTTGCAACAAACGAAAAACTGCACGACGAAGTCTTCGCAGTTTTCA
>Ga0228703_1000651_pt1 | contig 23949 bp, 28 predicted proteins | sample McNCre217_Aug_MG_3_FD_178020 | JGI IMG/M metagenome (GOLD analysis project Ga0228703, IMG submission 178020) | Freshwater microbial communities from McNutts Creek, Athens, Georgia, United States - 29-17_Aug_MG | ecosystem: Environmental > Aquatic > Freshwater > Creek | place: USA: Georgia... | reverse complement strand
GCTGCGCTTCTGTGCTGTGGTGGCATCGCTGCTGGTGCCAACTGCAAGCAATGCACCTGCGGCAAACTCCCAGGCACGGGTGAAGGTGTTGAAGTAGGCCTCCTTTGGCAGCTCGCGAGTCTGCCACACCGAGAACGCAAAAGAGCCAACCAGAATCAGGGCGAGCACGCTAAGCAACAGCACCTTGTTCTTGAAAATCTTTGGAAAAGCCTTAACCAGCATGAGAGCCAGGAACAGAATGATCGGCCAGAAAATGTAGTACTGCTCTTCAACGCTCAGGCTCCAGAAGTGCTGGAAAGGGCTCTTGGTGCCATCATCGGTGAGGTAGTTGGTTACCTTCTTGATGAGCACCCAGTTCTGCACGTAACCGGTTGCGCCATAGGCCTCGTTATGAACCTTGGAATACCAAGAGGCGGTAGTTAGGAAGAAAGTGGCAACGGTGGTGGCAAGAATAACCAACAGCGATGCGGGCAAGAGGCGGCGGGCACGACGAGCCCAGAAGTCGCGGAAATCAACCTTGCCGGTGCGCTGTTCTTGGCGCCAAAGCTGGCCGGTGATGAGATAACCGCTAATCACAAAGAAGATGTCAACTCCCACGTAACCGCCGGTAAGTCGCTCCGGCCAAACGTGGAAAACCACAACAGAAAGAATCGCAAGTGCTCTAAGCGCTTGAATATCGGTTCTTACGCCGTGGTTGTGGGGGTTTTTGCTCACTGACCTAGTTTAATTGGGGATTGTTATGAACACACTTAAGTTAGCGAACTCCCCGGTTGGTCCAAGACGGTACAACCGAAGCAAACGACTAACTTTTCTGTTCGCCGCGTTGCGCACAAGGTCGTTGATTGCCCGCGACGAACTAGCTCAAATTGCCACGGGCGGCGCCTGCGATGCCGACCTACTCATCAGCGTGATTGGTTCATCGGTGGAAATCAAAAACCGCCGAGCCCTCTTTGACTTCGCTTGGTTGCTGGCGAACCAGCCAATTTTTGAACACGACGTGCACAACGCTAAGCGAGTGTATGACTTCTGCCTGGAAGCCTACGGCCTGGGCGGTTTTAGCCAAATGCACAAGGTTAATCTGGCTCTGGTTTCGCTTCGCATGGGAGACGTGCAATTGGCGCAGCGCGCCATGGCCAAAGTGCCAAGCATCTACGGCTCGGTCACGCGCTTCTTCCCAGAGGCCCTCAACTCGGTGCGTATGCAAGTGTTGCAGGAACTCACCAATTCGGCGTTCATGTTCAACCGTGACTACACGCTCAGCAGCGAGTTCTTGCGTGTGGACATTGATAACCCGTTCCGCGGGCTGGCCGCGCACGACGCACTAAGCGAAACCAAGACACCCGAGGCGGCGGCCTGGTTGAAGCGCCTGCACTCGCAGGTGTTTGGCCCAAAGATTGCGGCCATTAGTTTCAGCTCAGAGCCAACTGGCACGCCGCTGGACTCTCTCACCGTGACCCACCCCGACGCCCAGCCCGGAGCGTGCAAGCTCAAGGGCCCAAAGGTCACAGTGGTCATGAGCACCTTCCAGCCCGATGAGCATGTGTTTGCGGCGGTTCGAAGTACGCTTGCGCAGACCTATGCCAACTTGGAACTTCTGGTCATCGATGATTGTTCCGGCGACGACTACGACGACGTACTGGCTCGAGTTGCGGCAACCGATCCGCGCGTGCGAGTGCTTCGCCAAGAGGTGAACGGAGGAACTTACAAGATCCGCAACCGAGCCATGGACGAGGCGGAGGGTGAGCTAATCACCTTCCAGGACAGCGATGACTGGATGCACCCGCAGCGCTTGGAGTTTCAAGTTTCTAACCTCATGTTCCACCCGGATGCCGTTGGCAACATTAGCCTCAGCACCCGATTGACTGACCGACTTGAGGCAACCGAATCTAACCGGCGCCTGCGCATCGGTTTGTGCGAGCCGGCACTCATGTTCTGGCGCATCAAGGTGCGCGACAAGATCGGTTACTTCGACCACGTGCGTAAGGGCGGAGACACCGAGTTCCGCAAGCGCATGAACAAGGCCTTCGATGTTGACTGTCCAGTGGTACACCCGTTCCGGATTCTCACCATTCAACGCGCCGACAACGGCGGTTTGACTCAGGGTGAATTGGGTTTCCGTTGGATTGCTGAATTCCGCACCAACTATCGAGACGCTTATTTGTACTGGCACAACAAGCTGGGTAAGGCAACCAACTGGTACGTTGACCGTCACGGAGAACGCGACTTCTATGCGCCTCGCCAGAGCTACATGTTGAGCGCTGCCGCCCGCGGCCCTCGAGAGTTTGACCTGGTGATTGGCGCTAACCTGCGAGACAACGAAAATGTTCGCGCTGCACTGATTCGCTATCAGGCTGCGCTCGCCGAGGGCAAGAGCGTTGCGTTCCTGCAGCTCAACAACATTTATCCGCGGTCGTTGGCTCGCTCCATCGGTGCGCCGATTTTGGACCTGCTAAATAATGGCAAGACCCAGCTGGTTTATTCGGGTGATGAGATAACCACCAAGAGTCTCGAGATCATCGCTACTAATGCCTGGTTCATGAGCCATGACAAGTCGGTCTTCAACTGGACCGTAGGTGCGCTCTCGGTTCTGCCGTTTGCTAAGTCCCAGGAAAGCTGGCGTGCAGAGGGCAAAGGCCTGGAAGACGAGCTAAAGGCACAACTGGAGCACTCGTTTGGGCCAGAGCTAGCGCGCACTATTTGAGTCACGTGCTTTGGAACAGCTCGAGTTTGTGAGCGAATCTGTGCACCTTTTCACCAAATAAGTACAAAGTTCTGCTCATAAACCTGAGTCAGAAAATGATGATCACTCAGGATTTCAGGCCGCTATGGCTTTGCGCCAAAGAGGAAACCACGGATGAATCCCGCTCCCCACGCCAGGTGCATGGTGGGAAGCACAACCAAGAGCGCAAGGTGCCCCCCCAACATCACTCGGCGACCCGACAAGATTCCTAGAGCCGCGCAGGCGGCCAGGTAGGCAAGCGGGAGCACAAGTGGCAGGGTGAAGCCGAGTGCCGCCGAGAGCAGAGCGAGCGAGATGAGTGCAACCAAAACTGGTGGCGCAAAGTAGCGCAGGTTGGCACTGCGCGGGCTCCGTTTGGTGAGTTCACCGCGCCAGATGCCGGTGTCAAAGAACTGCTTGGCAAGTTTGGCCCAAGATGCGCGCGGGTGATACTCCACCTGCAAGCGCGGTTCAAACCACACCGTGTGTCCGGCCTGACGCAAGCGAAGGTTGAGTTCCCAGTCTTGACCGCGGACCACAGCCGGATCGAATCCACCGATCTCTTGAAGCACACTTTTGCGGAAAACCCCCAAGTAAACCGAGTCGCTCGGTCCGGCTTGGCCCCCCACGTGGAAGGTTCCGCCCCCCAGCCCAAACTTGCTGGTGTAAGCCCAGGCCACCGCACTTTGGAACGGGTGGTGACCAACGGCACTCATTATTCCGCCAACGTTTGCCGCTCCGGTTTCATTCAAAACCTCAACCGCAAGCCTGGTGTAGCCGGGCATCAACTTGCTGTGCGCATCCACCCGAACTACAACGTCGTTCTTGGCAACCGAGATGCCGGCGTTCAGGCTCGACGACGTTCCACCGTGCGGGTTGTGCACCAGCTGCACGGGGTAGCTCTTGGCCAAGCGCTCGGCAATCGCGTTGGTTTCATCGGTGCTTGGGCCCAGGGCCAAGATGATCTCAACGGGTCCGGCAAAGTCCTGCTCCAGAATGCTGAGCACAGCACCCTCGAGGTACTTCTCTTCGTTTAGAACCGGCATCACGTATGAAACGGATGTAAGCGGTGTTTGTGAGTTTGTCATCGATGGACTTTCGGACGCTTCGCTTGGGCCTAGTCGTCTAGCGGCGCACCCTGGGCGGCCGCATAGGCACGGCAAACCTCTTGCGCGGTGCCGTCCATTTTCACAATCCCCTTGTCCAACCAAATTGCTCGGTTGCAGGTGTCCAAAATACTTTTCATGCTGTGGCTCACTAGGAAAACCGAACCAGCACCGCTGGCCAACTCGCGCATGCGAGCCTCGCTGCGGCGGCGGAAGTCCTGATCTCCAACAGCCAGTGCCTCATCGATGATGAGAATGTCGTGTTCACGTGCGGCGGCGATGCTGAACTTGAGCCGCTCCACCATTCCACTTGAGTAGGTCTGCATTGGCAGATCGATGAAGTCGCGGATACCAGCGAAGTCCACAATGTGGTCGAACTTGTCCTTTATCTCCGACTTGGTCATGCCAAGTGCCAAGCCACCAAGAATCACATTCTTCTCGCCACTGAGTTCCTTGATCATGGCTGCACCAACGCCAAGGAATGAAGGGCGAGACGATGCGAAAACCGAACCCGAATCAATCGGAAGCAAACCGCTGATTGCCTTCATGAGCGTGCTCTTGCCGGAACCGTTGGTTCCAATCACACCGATGGAGTCTCCCTCGTAGGCAACCAGGCTCACGCCCTTCAGTGCCTCAACTTCGCGCAGGCGACCCTTGTGTTTAACGCGGCTGTTGCCTGGCGTGACCTTCTTCCCACTTGCAAAAACGCGGTAGGTAACTCGGATGTCGTCCACAACCACAACCGGCTTACGGCTTTCATCGGTGTAGACCATTGGCGTTGCTGGAGTTAGATCAGACATTGCGACCATACTTCTCTTCCGCACGCCAGAACCAAACGATTCCGAATAGGCAAATACCAAAAGCCCAAGCGGTTCCGGCAATCCAGTCCATCGGTTCGGCGGTGTAACCGGAAACCAGGGACGAGCGGGCGATCACCAGGTAGAGGTGAATCGGGTTGTAGTGGAGTACTTCTTTGAGCCAACCGATGTGCACCATCTTGTCGATGTTCCAGAAGATACCGCTGGAGTAAAACAACACACGCGTGATGAAGGGCAGCAGCTGGTTGAAGTCTTCCATGTGCACGGTCATGCGAGCCGAGATGAGGCTGGCGCCGGTGGAGAAAAGAATAATCAGCACGAAGTCCGGGATGAACAGCAACCAGTTGAGATTTGGATACTGGCCGAACAGCACGATACCGATGAGCATCAGGGCGATGAGCGGAACCACTCGCAGAATGTTGCTGACCACGGCCGATACCGGAAGCAGAATGCGTGGGAAGTCGAGCGACCTAACCAGCGATGCATTACCCGTGATGCTCTTGGCGCCATCGGTGAAGCAACCCGAAATGAACTGGAACAGCACGATTCCGGTGATTAGGTAAGGCACGAAATTGGCGGGGCGGGCGCTGGCCAACAGCAAGCCGAAGATTGCTCCGTAAACGCCAATCTGAAGCGCGGGAACCACAACGTGCCAAGCGGCACCGAGCGAACTCTTGGCTGTTGAGGCCTCGAGGTTGTAGCGAGCAAGGGTGAATGCAAAGGCTCGGCGCTGGGCGAAATCCTTGAGGTAGTGCCAAAGCTTTGGTCTGGTGCCCACCTTGGTGAGCTTGGCAGCGCTAGCTAACGCCAGTGGGTCGAACCCACCAGCGCCACTTGCACTGGAAAGACTCAAGCGTTTGCCTCCACGTTGCGGCCAAGTGCAAGCACGCGCCAACCGGCCTGCTGCCAGTGAGCCACGTTGAGTGCGTTACGACCCTCGATGAGTAGCTTGTTCTTCACTACCGCAGCAAGGTGCGCAGGATTGACATCGCGGTATTCCTGCCACTCGGTTGCAAGTACCAGGGCGTCAACGCCAGCAGCCGCCTTGAGAAGCTCCTGCTCGGTGTCAAACTCAGGGTGGTGTGCCTGCACGTGGTGGAGGCTAATTGGGTCGTGAACTACAACCTCTGCTCCGGTGGCCTTGATCAGCTTGGCAACTGCGATTGCAGGAGAGTCGCGCAGGTCATCGCTATCTGGCTTGAATGCGGCACCCAAAACCAGAATGCGCTTGCCGTTAAGGTCTGCTCCAAGTTCGCGGTGCAGCAGGTCAACCACGCGAGTGCGGCGGCGAAGGTTAACCTGGTCCACGTCTTCTAGGAAAGCAACGGCCGAGCCAACACCCAATTCCTCGGCGCGAGCCATGAAAGCACGGATATCCTTTGGAAGGCAACCGCCACCAAAGCCAATGCCGGTGCGAAGAAACTTCTTACCAATGCGATCGTCGTAACCGATGGCCTCTGCAAGTGCCACGGCGTCCGCTCCGGAAACCTCGGCAATTTCGGCCATGGCGTTGATGAAGCTGATCTTGGTTGCAAGGAAGCTGTTTGCGGCAACCTTCACCAACTCGGCGGTTGGAATATCGGTTACCAGGAACGGAGTTCCGTGGTCGGTGATGCTCTTGTAAACCTTGCGCAGTAGTTCTTCGCTTCGTTCGTCGCTTACACCGATGACGATGCGGTCTGGGCGAAGCGAATCTTCAAGGGCGGTGCCTTCGCGAAGGAACTCTGGGTTCCAAGCAAGGTGAGGAGCAAAGCCGGTGTTCTCTGCAAGGACGCGGGTCAGTTCGGCAGAAGTACCAACCGGAACGGTTGACTTACCGGCAACCACGGCGTCTTCACGAAGGTAGGGAGCAAGAGCCTTCACGGCTGAGTGTAGGTACTCGGTGTTGGCCGCGTATGAGCCAGGTAGCTGTGGGGTGCCAACGCAAAGGAAGTGCAGGTCGGCTTCCAGCGACTCTTCGTCGTGGTCGGCCTTGAACTTGATGTTTCCCTTTTTGAGAACGTTGGCCAAGGCCTCGTCTAGTCCGGGTTCGTAGAAAGGAACCACACCGTTCTGTAGGTCTGAGAGTCGTTGCGGGTTGGCTTCGATACCAATAACTTCGTGTCCCAACTCTGCCATCGCAATAGCGTGAGTTGCACCTAGGTAACCGAGTCCAATAACGGTAATTTTCATGGCCATAGCCCCCAAGTTTACTTCTAAGTTGGTTAGCCTTGCTGTATGGCAGGCAACTATAAATACACCCAAAATCCGCACGAGGAACTCCGTAAAGCACGCGGCCCAGCCACTCGCGCCAACCTGGTGAAGGCCGAACCAGAATCGTCCGTTCGCAAGTTCAACAACCGACTTGGCCTCTCTATCACCACTCGAGTGGGCACCATGTGGGCTGCTTATGTGTTCTGCGCCTTAGCCCTGGTGAGCCTGCCCGGCGCCATCGCCAGCGGAAACACCGTGGTGATCATCGGTTGGATAGCCCAGACTTTTCTGCAGCTAGTTTTGTTGCCGATCATTATTGTTGGTCAGAACATTCAAGCAAAAGCCGCCGATGCGCGTGCAATCGCCACCTACAACGATGCCGACGCCATTTTGCACGATGCAAAAGAGATTCAGAGCCACTTGGATGAACAAGACCAAGCCATCGGTGATTTGCTAGATAAGGTTGCAGCCCTTGAAGCTAAGTTGCTTGCGGCTCAAAAGAAGTAAGAAACAGCCAAGAGTATCTAAGAAGTAAGTAACTAAGAAGTAGGTAGAAGTACATCAATGCGCCTTGTTATTGCAGACTGCTCGGTTGACTATGCCGGCAGACTCACCGCACACCTGCCCCGCGCCAAGCGCCTACTTCTGCTTAAGAACGACGGCAGCATTCTGGTTCACAGCGACAGCGGAAGCTACAAGCCGCTCAACTGGATGAACCCACCTTGCACCATCGACCGCCAGAAGGCGAGCCCCGAGGCACAGGCACTGGGAATTGTTGAGACCTGGCTGGTGCAGCAGGCTAAAACCGCCGACATGCTTCAGATAAACGTTTTTGAGATTCTGGAAGATATTGAGCACCACCTGGGCGAAGACCCAGGGCTAATCAAAGACGGCGTGGAGGCTCACCTGCAAGAAATGCTTGCCGAGCAACTGCACCTGGTTGATGAAGGCGTGACCCTGATACGCCGCGAGTTCTTCACGGCGATTGGGCCGGTAGACATTTTGGCCAAGAGCGCTAACGGTCAAACCATAGCAATCGAGTTGAAGCGCCGCGGAGACATCGATGGAGTGGAGCAGCTGACCCGCTATTTGGAGCTTCTAAATCGTGACCCCGCATTCGCTCCGGTTCGCGGAATCTTTGCTGCCCAAGAAATCAAACCTCAAGCCAGAACCTTAGCCACCGATAGAGGCATAGAGTGTTTGGTGTTGGACTATGACTCCATGAGAGGCATGAAGACCGAGGTTCCCACCCTGTTTTAGGGACGGAAACCCACTCACCTAGAGAGATGACCAAGAGGTAGGCGGGAACCAAATGGCGTTCAAGAACATTGCGGGCAAGGGTGAACACCACCCACATCGCTCCAAGATTCGTGCGCCCGGATACTTTCATCGGCTTGGCCCTGGCATTGTTACGGGCGCGGCCGACGACGACCCATCGGGAATCGGCACCTATTCTCAAGCTGGAGCCCAGGCTGGCTACGGCATGCTGTGGGCCGCACCACTCCTGTTGCCTTTGGCTTTTGCCACTCAAGAAGCCTGCGCTCGTTTGGCCTTGGTCACAGGCAAGGGACTAGCTGCCATCATCAAGGCGCGCCTGCCGCGTTGGGTACTCGTGTTAGCCGTGTTTTTGGTGGCGCTCGCCAACACCGTGAACATCGCTGCAGATTTAGCATCGATGGCTGCCGCACTGCGTTTGATTGTGCCGATTGATCAGACCATCGGTGTGGTTGGCTTTGCACTTCTAATCGCCATCAGCGAGATTGTTTTGCCGTATCACCGGTATTCAAAAGTGCTCCGCTGGCTGTGTCTCAGCTTGCTGGCATACGTTGCCGTGCTGTTTGTGGCGCAGGTTCACTGGGACCTGGTGTTGAACAATACTTTTGCGCCCAAGCTGAATTTCACCAAGGCTTCGGTTGAGTTACTAATTGCGTTGGCGGGAACCACCATCAGCCCTTACCTTTTCTTTTGGCAGGCCGCCGAAGAGGTGGAAGAACGAGGCGAGCAAGGACCAGAGGTTGACTCCAACCACGTGAAGGCAATGCGTGGGGATGTGTTCAGTGGAATGTTCACAGGCGTGATCATCATGTTTGCCATCATGACAACTGCGGCAGCAACTTTGAACGCCAACGGAATCACCACAATCAACTCGGCGGAAGATGCGGCCAAAGCACTCACCCCAATCGCTGGCCAGTTTGCGGGGCTACTTTTCCTACTTGGAATTCTTGGCGTTGGCTTGCTATCGGTTCCTGTGCTGGCCGGGTCCACGGCCTACGCGGTGGCCGAAACCTTCGGCTGGCGTGAGAGCTTAGAACTGGCACCGCGCCAGGCACGTGCCTTCTACGCGGTGATTGTGGCATCCATGGCGGTTGCCCTCATTCTCAACTTCCTTAACATTCCGCCCATGTACTTCCTGTTTTTGGCAGCCGTGCTCAACGGACTTTCCGCACCTATCCTGATGGCCGTGGTTTGGTGGCTGGCTCGCGACAAGAATCTGCTTGGCCGCTGGGTATCGCCGCGTTGGAGCCAGTGGCTTCTTGGCGTTGCCTGTCTAGCCATGGCAGCTCTACCTGTGATGTGGGCCTTTGCCCCTTAACTCGCTTTCAGGTGTCTGAACGCTACCTGTGAGTTTGGCAATAATGCTTGGTTTCTAATACCCCCTAGGGGTATAAATGAGTTAAGCAACATTGCTATTACGAGAGGATATCGAATGACAAAAATATTTCGTATATCGGCGGTGACGTTAGCAACTTTAACTGCAGCTCTCGCACTTGCTGGATGCACCATAAACTTGGGAAACACCGATTCCGATGACAACGGAATGATGAACGGCAACGGCATGATGGGCAACCACAGCTCTGCTAATCCAACCAATAGATCTGGCTACTCTGGCGCGGACATCATGTTTGCTCAAATGATGATTCCACACCACCAACAGGCGGTTCTAATGTCCAACTTGGCACTTAAGACTTCAAGCAATCCGGACATCATTGTCCTGGCCAAAGATATCAAGGCGGCTCAGCAACCTGAGATTAGTCAAATGAAGGGCTGGCTAAACAAAGTTGGCGCTCCGCTTGACATGGGACACACCATGGGAATGGGTGGAATGCTCACCGATGGAGAAATCGCTACCCTAAGTGCCGCAACCGGAACCGCGTTCGACAGATTGTTTCTACAGGGAATGATTGCTCATCACCAAGGTGCAATTCACATGGCACAGATGGTGATCGATTCAGGCAATACCGAAGCGGCAGCACTCGGCAAGGCGATCATTGATTCGCAGACCAAGCAAATCACCTACATGCAAGATCTACTTAAGAAGTAACCCCAGGCGAAGGGCGTTCTTGAAAGGGGCCGAACACCATGATTGAAGACATTAAGAGACGAGCGCTGCACCGAACTAAGATTCTGGAAGGTCAGGTGCGAGGGCTTCAGAAGATGATTGAGGCAGAGGAATACTGCATGGACATAATCACTCAATCACTCGCAATCCAGAAGTCACTAGGCAGCCTAAACAAACTGATGGTTGAGAACCACATGGCAACCCATATCAGCCACATGATGGCGTCTAAAGACCCAGCGGAAAATGCCAAAGCTCGAGAAGAACTTCTCAAGATTTTTGAGATCACACAGAACAGACAAAGCAAGTAGGAGGTGAATCACATGGCTGAAAACTCGGGATGCAACTGCGGCGAAAACTGCAAGTGCTCAGGAAACAACGGCGGCACCTGCAACTGCTAGCTGCCATAAATGTCCCCCGATTCATTTCGGGGGACATTTTGCTAAGCAAAGAATTCACTTCATAACAGGCAACTTAACTTTTGTCATCTGGCAGCAACTGCCAAACTTGAGGCATGGCTATTTCTAAGACAACATCCGCAAAGACTCCTGTTAAGACTTCCGCCAAAGCAGCGCCGGTAAAGCGTGCCCCTGCAAAGGTTGCCGCTAAGCCAGCAACCGTTACTCCCGTGGTAGATGGCGATGCCTGTGCACTACCTGGTGCCGCAACCGATGCACCCAAGAAGCGCTACCGTCTGCTCACTGGCCCAGACGACAGCAACTTCTGCCAAAAAGTAAGCGACGCACTGAACGATGGCTACGAACTCTATGGTTCACCAAGCATCACCTTCAATGGCGAGACCGCATACGCAGCTCAGGCAGTAATCCTCAAGAAACTGCCAAAGGCTAAGAAGAAGAGCAAGAAGTAGCCTTTGCCCCAAACCTTCAAACCGCCCGGACCTCTTGGTTCGGGCGGTTTGCTTTTAGGATTACCTCATGAGCGCAGACATCCCATCGATGGGTAAAAGAGGATTCGCCAGCGACAACTACGCGGGCATTCACCCCAAAGTTCTGGAGGCGATTGCGGATGCCAATGGCGCTCACGAGGTGGCCTATGGAGACGACACGGTTACCTTGAGGCTCTCGCAATTGATCAAGCAGCAGTTTGGCCAGCACTCCGAGGTCTTCCCGGTGTTCAACGGGACCGGTGCAAACGTGGTGGCGCTTCAGGCCGCAACCGAGCGCTGGGGAGCTGTAATCTGCCCAGAAAACGCCCACATTCACAACGATGAAGGCGGCGCCCCGGAGAAAATGGCCGGCCTCAAACTCTGGACCGTGCCAACCCAAACGGGCAAGCTCACTCCTGAAATGGTTGAGAGCCAGATTTTTGACGTTGGCTTTGTGCATCGCGCACAGCCGGGTGTAGTTAGCATCAGCAACACCACCGAGTTTGGCACCGTTTACTCACCTGATGAGGTTCGGGCCCTGGCCGAGGTTGCTCACAAGCACGGGCTTTATCTGCACGTGGATGGCGCTCGTCTGGCCAACGCAGCCGCCGCTTTGAACCTGCCGTATCGCGCGTTCACCACCGATGTTGGGGTAGACCTGGTCTCGTTTGGCGGCACCAAGATTGGCGCGCTGGCAGCCGAGGCCGTTCTGGTTCTCAACACCGATCTGCCCCGCAACGCAAAGCTAGTTTCGGCCCTGCCGTTTCTTCGAAAGACATCCATGCAGCTGGCCAGCAAGATGCGATTCACCAGTGCGCAGTTGATCGCTTTGCTCACCGATGACCTGGCAATTGAAAACGCTCGCCACGCAAACGGCATGGCTGCCAAGTTGGACGCCGGTGTTCGCGCCAAGGGCCTAACAGTTCCAAACGCCACTCAGGCGAACGCGGTTTTCCCAATTCTCACGGCAGAACAAACCGAAAGACTCCAGCAGCAGTATCGCTTTTACGTTTGGAACCAAGAGACCGGTCAGGTGCGTTGGATGTGTAGTTGGGACACCACCATCGATGATGTTGAAGGCCTGCTCAACGCCATCTAACCGGCTAAGTTCCCGAGCGGGAAAGATTTTGTAAAGTGGGGCTTTACTAAATTGGCCGATTGTGTAAGACTAGTCACATGACCCACGAAAACAAGATTGCAATTACTGCTGCCCCAATCATGCCTGTGCTAGCTAACCGCTGGTCGCCACGCGCTTACGACACCGACTACCTACTGACCCAGCACGAGCTGCTTTCGGTACTAGAGGCTGCCCGCTGGGCGCCATCCGCTAACAATGGCCAGCCTTGGCGCTACTCGGTTCTAGTTCGTGGAACCGACCTTCACGCCAAGCTAGTTCCTGCACTTGCTGGCTGGAACGCCACCTGGGCACCAAACGCTTCGGCACTCATCGTTGTAAGTGCAGAGAGCACCACCGCCGATGGCCAGCCTCACCCATGGTCTCAGTATGACACCGGTCTTTCGGTTGGCAGCCTAATCATTCAGGCGCAGGAGCTTGGTCTTTACACCCACCAGATGGCCGGCCTAAACAAGGAACTCGCTTCTGAGGTTCTAGACCTTCCTGAAGGCCTTGAGATCATCACCGTAATTGCCATTGGCAAGATCGCTCCTGCGGAGACCCTAGACGGCCCACTCGCAGAGCGCGAAGTTACCGCACGCGTTCGCAAGGACCTTGACGACATCGTTCTTCACGGCAAGCCATAGTCCCAAAACTCTAGAAGGCGCCTCTCCCGATTTAGGGAGGGGCGCCTTTTTGCTTAGGCTTGAACCATGCACCATTTTGCACTCACATCCATTTCAGACCAGATCAGCGGTTGGGCACCGTCTCTCGGGCCAATCTTGTTCTACTTGGTGGTTTGGGGGCTGGTGTTCTCGGGCACAGGTTTGCTCATCGGTGCATTCGTTCCTTTTATTACAGGCGACTCTCTCGTATTCGCGGCTGGTCTGGTTGCTGCTACCACTGCAGGCGTGAACATCTGGGTTATGGCAATCGGTGTGGGCATCGCGGGCTGGTTGGGAGACCAGGTTGCATACGCACTAGGCCGGCACTTTGGCCGCCCGTACCTTGCTAAAAGAAACGGCAAGTGGATTCAGGTTGGCATTGCCAAGAGCGACGCGTTCTACGCCAAATGGGGTTGGTGGGCGGTTGTAATCGGTCGCTTCATGCCTTGGGCTCGCGTGTTTGTTCCAGTAATCGCCGGCGTGGCTCGAATGAACTATTACAAGTTCTTCAGTGCCAATGCAGTTGGGGCCGTGGCCTGGGGAATCGGTCTAACCGTGACCGGATACTTTGCCGCCAGCATTCCCGCCGTGAAAAACGCCAGCTACCTAATTGCATTGTTCTTTGTGATCGCATCGATGGTAGCCGGGTTCCGAAACTGGCGCGCCAACAAGGCGTAGTCTGCGTCGTGGCCGACTAGGGCCAAGGTTCTTGGCTAGGTTCGCAGCGTGAAGTCCGCGAGCTCCGCCGATTTTTCGCGAGCGTAAAAGTCCAACTCTTGAGCAGCCCAAACAGGCCAGAACTCGTCGTGATCGGTTCCAACTCGGTCGCGCCAACGCTCCTGACGTTCCGCATCGTCTGCCTCAAGCCAAACGCGCACGTGTGCCAATTCAGCCGCGGCAGCACTCAGACTTCCGCAACCCTCAACAATCAGCGGGGTACCGCCGGCAAACTCGCGCCAGCGATCCCTGGCTTCAAGTTGCCAGTTGTACTCCTGCCAGCTTGCGGTTTTGCGAGCCGCAACTAGCCCCAGTACATTTCGCAACAGGTAGTCCACGCCGGCTTGCAACCCGGTCCAGCCCAGATACAGGTCGTCCATGTGAACCACACGGGGTGCGGTCTCGCCGTCTTGGAAGAGTCGGTTCTGCAGGTCAGCCGCCAGGGTGGTTTTTCCAGTTGCTGACCGGCCATCGATGAGAACAATTGGTGTAGCAACACCTTCGTCTACCAGCTCAAGAACGCGTGCCGAGACGGCATCGATGAGTTGCTGACGAGTCAGCTGCTCTAGAGGGTTGGTAGGCACCCGTTAAGACTACTTTGGCCGCAACGGGCAGAAGCGATTATGCCTCTACCAGAACGTCTGGGTGCTTGTCGAAGCGGTAGCCACCGCCGCGAACCGTGCGAATCACGTCCTCATAGCCGGCGATCTTGGCGCGCAGGCGGCGAACGTGAACGTCAACGGTGCGCTCGTTTGGTGCGTCTGCTTCGTCTGCCCAAACTGCATCGATGAGTTCACGACGGGTGATGGTTTCACCCTGATTCTGGATGAGGTAGTTGAGCAGTTCAAACTCTTTGAAGGTGAGTTCGGCGTTGCTGCCGTCTGCGAATACTCGGTGACGAGTGATATCGATCACGATGCCCTTGCCGGCAACGTCTTCCTTGTTGGCCTCAACCAACCGGTTCAGTGAACGTGGGTCGTGAAGTGCGGTGCGAACCACATCGATGTTCTTGCCACCGATGCCCTTTGGCGCGAGCGCTACTGCTGCGTAGGTTTCGTTACCGGCGGCTGGAACGAGTTCGGCCACGGTCTTGCGAAGCGCCTGAACCAGCTCAGCGAGCGAGACGCCGGCGGCTGCAGCGGTGGCTTCATCCATGCCAACGTAAAGAGCGAATCCGCGGGCTTCGGTCTGGGCGGGAACTGCGGTTACGGCGGGAGCGGTTGGTGCGGTCGCTGGGGCAACGGTGTTTACTACCGAGCGGTAGTCGTTTAGAAGTGCGATTGACATTATGAAATCCTCTGGGTTGTGTGTGCGTTTTGGGAGAACCGAAGGGCAGAGAGCCGAGATTCTTGGGCGGGACGTGTTAGTTACACATCTGCATGGAGCGCATACACATACAAATTCGCGCAGGCGAAACTGCACCGATAAAGGTGAGTGCCTGAAGGCGATTCTGTGCTGATGTCATGTTGAAAAGTATGACGAATGATTTGCCCATAGTCAAATCCTACTATCCCTAGTGAGTAACTAGGAAATAAAAGTTTTACTGAGCGATGCCGTAGAGGCGATCTCCCGCGTCACCCAAGCCAGGCACGATGTAGCCGTGTTCGTTGAGTTTCTCGTCTAGAGCGCCGAGCACAACCTTTACGTCCTTGCCCGCAACGTGGGCTTCCACCGCGGCAAGACCCTCCGGTGCGCCAAGCAGACACACGCAGGTAACATCCGTGGCCCCGCGCTCAAGCACGTAGTCGATGGAGTCGATCAGGGTTCCACCCGTGGCTAGCATCGGGTCAATGATGTAAACCTGACGACCGGTAAGGTCATCCGGTAGGCGGTTGGCGTAGGTATACGGCTGAAGGGTCTCTTCATCGCGCTTGATTCCAAGGAATCCAACCTCCGCGGTTGGTAGGAGTTTCACCATTCCCTCGAGCATTCCAAGACCCGCGCGAAGCACTGGAATCACAATTGGGCGAGGGCGACTCAGCTTGAGTCCGTAAGCCTTGGTCACGGGCGTCTCAACCTCAACCTTGTCAACGCGGACTTCGCGGGTAGCCTCATAGGCAAGCAAGGTCACCAGCTCTTCAACCAACTGGCGGAATACTGGCGACGGGGTGTTTTTGTCGCGCAGCACGGTGATTTTGTGGGTGATGAGTGGGTGATCCGCAATGTGAACTCGCATAGGCTAAATCTAACCGAACGGAGGTGAGTGATGGAAACCAAAAACCGCGACATCGATGGCGCATGGCACGATGCAATGCAATTAGCCATGGCCGAGGCAGCCATCGCCGCCGACATTAGTGGAGACGTGCCGGTTGGTGCAGTGCTGGTTGCTCCCGACGGTGAAATTGTGGCGCTTGGCCGAAATGAACGCGAAGCGAATCACGACCCGAGCGCCCACGCCGAGATTGTTGCAATCCGCAAGGCTGCAGCTGACAGAAAAGACTGGCGCCTAGAAGACCTAACACTCGTTGTTACTCTGGAGCCTTGTGCCATGTGCGCGGGGGCCATCGTTGCGGCCCGAATTCCACGCGTGGTTTTTGGTGCCTGGGACGAACGGGTTGGCGCGGCCGGTTCGCTTTACGACCTGCTCAGAGACTCAAGACTCGGACGCCCAGTTGAGGTAATCCCCGGCGTTCTAGAAACCGAGTGCGCGGAGCAGCTTCGAGAGTTCTTTGCAGCTAAGCGCTAGCCGCGCAGAATGTCCGGCTCCAGGTAGATAACACGAACGGCCGGAATAGCGGTTCTCACTGCCGCTTCGGCTGCATCGATGATTTGCGCTATCTCAAGCGCGGTCAACTCTGGGTTCACCGCAATCTTGGCTCCCAGCATGATTTCATCAGGGCCCAAATAAAGTGTCTTCAGGTGAATCACGCTGTTGATGCCCTTTGCGGCTTCGAGCGCCTTACGGATATCCGAAACGTCTGCGGTGGTGGCGCCTTCGCCAACTAGCAGGCTGCTGGTCTCGAGGCCAAGCACAATGGCCACCAAAACCAGAAGGCCACCAATTGCCAGTGTGCCGATTGCGTCAAAGATTGGGTTGTGGGTAAGCACGGTAAGACCAACGCCAGCGAATGCAAGAACCAAACCAACTAGTGCGGCAATGTCCTCGAGCACAACCACCGGAAGTTCAGGCGCTTTGGCGTGACGGATGTACTGAATCAGGGTCCTATCTCCGCGGTCCTTTTTGACCTCGGAGAGTGCGGTGCGAAGGCTGAAGGTTTCCAACACAATGGAAACACCAAGCACGGTCAGGGGAAGCCATGCCTGCTCAAGTTCGTGACCCTCGTGGAGCTTGTTGATTCCCTCAACAATGCTGAAAAGACCACCGATGCTGAACAGCACAATGGACACCAGGAACGCATAAATGTAGCGGCTACGACCGAAGCCGAATGGGTGATTCTCGGTTGCCTCGCGACGACTGCGACGGCCGCCAACGATAAGCAGTACCTGGTTACCGGAGTCCGCAAGCGAGTGAATGGCCTCGGCAAACATGGATGCGGATCCCGAAACTGCCGCGGCAACAAACTTGGTGGCGGCAATACCGATGTTGGCACCTAGCGCGGCAAAGATGGCTTTGTTGGATCCAGAGGCGCTCATGTGTTCCTTTTACTCGTGTTGCGGTCCCTACCGGAATGGGCAGGTTTGGGCACAATGAAATCGTGGGGACTTCAACTGCCGGCGGCCAAACGGTGAAACGCTTCGCTCACATCGATTTTATGCGAGCGGTGGCTGTGCTCATGGTGCTCCTTCAGCATGCTGGTCTCGAGCAGGGACTTCTTGGATCCGCCGGCGTCACCATGTTCTTTGTGATCTCCGGATTTGTCATCACCAATCAGGCGCTCGCCGAGGCCTCAGTTACTGGCAGGTTCGCAATCGGCCATTTCTATTTGAGGCGCGCAATCAAGCTTTTGCCGCCTCTCATCGCGGTGTTGGTTCTGCCTTCTTTTGTTCTGGGCTTGGCTTCAAACTGGACCAAGGTTAACCCCAGCAGCCTGCTGAGTCAGGTGCTGTTTTTCTATAACTCCGTTCGCATTAGTGGGCAACAGGGAGTGCTACCCGGAACCGACGTGGTGTGGAGTCTGAGCGTTGAGGAACAGTTCTATATTGGCTTTGCACTGCTCTGGTTGTTGTGTCTCAAACTGCCGAAACCACGGTTGGCGTTGAGCTGCCTAGCCGGACTGGCCATTGTCTGCTCCACGTTGCTGCGCTTGAGTTTGGCCAACACCGGAAACCAGGAGCTGGCTCAGCGGATCTACTTCTCCACGGATACTCGCATCGACGCAATCGCGCTTGGGGTGCTGATTGCCGTTTTCCTGCGGTCCAACGCTTGGCCGGCTCTGCGAAACCGAGTTCCGAGTTTGATTTGGGATGGCCTACTATTTGTCTGCATTTCGGTTCTCAGTTTCAGTCTGCTACTCGGCGATTACAAAGCTAACTACTCTTGGCTCATCACCGTGCACGCCCTTGGTTCCGCCGGAATCCTGATTCTAGGATTTTCGGGCGGCGCCGGATTGCTGATTCGCGGCCTTGCAAGAGTTTCTAGTGTTTCCGGGTTGAAAACCATCGGTTTAGCCAGCTACAGCATTTACCTGGTTCATCACACGGTTTCCTTGGCTCTCTCATCGATGGTTGTAGCACTTCCGCCTCTTCTGGGAATTGTCATCAAGGTGCTCGCGGGTCTCGCGGCTGGGCTACTGGTCTGGCTCGCTGTTGAGCGCCCGGTTGAGCGCATCAAGGATCAGCGCCTGAAGCGGGAGTGGCGGGGTGCCGCCAGCGTGGGGTAAACTATCCCACGGTGACGTGTCCGAGCGGCCGAAGGTACATGTCTCGAAAACATGTGTGGTTGAAAGACCACCGTGGGTTCAAATCCCACCGTCACCGCGATGGCTAGGAGTGTCAAAGACAATCCAGCCAGAGACCGCCGATCAAGTAGTTCTTGGATTATGTTCCAGGAGACCACTAGGTCGGCGGTTTCCACTTTTGGGAGTAGATTAAACCCATGTTTGAACTCAACTATTTAGCCTTGTTCGTATCCGCCATCGCTGCGTTTGCGGTTGGTGCTATCTGGTTTGGGCCAAAGACCTTCTTCCCAGTTTGGTGGAAGCTGCAGGGTCGTAAGCCTGAAGACGCAGCAGGAAGCGGCAACGTCGGCCTCATGTTTGGCCTCACCTTTGTTGCTCAGTTTGCCATGGGATTTGCCGCGGCGCTGGTTCTCAAGCTTGAGCAACTAGCAGGTGTAACTGTGAACGCAGGCACTGGACTTCAGGTGGGTTTGCTGCTCGGAGTCTTTGTTGCAGCGGCGGCATCGCTGTCCCACCGATTGTTCGCGGGCCACGGCTACCGCATTTGGTTGCTCGAAGTTGGAAACGACATCGTTGCCGTTGTGGTGATGAGCCTCATTCTTTCGGTCTGGCGCTAAATGCCAAAACTTTCCATTGATGCAAAGCAGCTCGCAGTTGAGTTGACTTTTGCCGAGAAGCTTGCGGCATTTCACGGCAACCTACAGATTCCACTGAGTCAGGTGCTTGGTGCAAGTGTGGTGGACAGCAAGTTTTGGTATGGACTTGGGCTCCGAGTACCTGGAACCGGATTACCTTGGCTATTGATTGCAGGCACGTTCATAAAGAAGGGCGACCGCGCTTTTGTGTGGTGGAGTCGCAAACGCATTCCAGTTGAAATCAACTTGAGTGGGCATGGCTACAACCGACTTGTGATTTCAGCCAACAGCCAGGCCGAAGCCGAGACCTGGGCAGACACGGTCAACGCCTACATCACGGGCTGCTAAGGCCGGCCACCTTTACTGGCAATCCCCGCTTGGGCTAAACTTGTCAGGTTGCGACATTTCGCAACTTTGGTTCGCAATTCGAAGTGTGAAACAACACTTGAGACGCGCAAATCCCGTAATGAAAAAGGGGACTCAGCATGCCTGCAGTAGTAATCATCGGTGCACAGTGGGGCGACGAAGGCAAGGGTAAGGCCACAGACCTTCTTGCCGAACACATTGACTACGTTGTGAAGTTCAACGGCGGAAACAACGCCGGCCACACCGTGGTGATTGGTAATGAAAAGTACGCGCTACACCTACTGCCTTCTGGAATTCTCACCGAGGGTGTTACTCCGGTTATTTCCAACGGAACAGTGATTGACCTGAGCGTTCTGTTCTATGAAATTGAGGCGCTGAACGCTCGTGGCATAGACACTTCAAAACTTCGCGTGTCCGCGAATGCTCACGTAATCACGCCTTACCACGTGACCGTGGACAAGGTCACCGAGCGCTTCCTAGGTAAGCGTGCCATTGGCACCACCGGGCGTGGCATTGGTCCAACCTACGCAGACAAAATCAACCGCGTTGGCATTCGCGTTCAAGATCTGTTTGACGAGAGCATTTTGCGCCAAAAGGTAGAAGCCGCGCTGGTTCAGAAGAACAGCATGCTCACCAAGATTTACAACCGTGCCGCCATCAAAGCAGACGTCGTTGTTGCAGAACTGCTTTCTTACGCGGAGCGACTACGACCTATGGTGGCAGACACCGCCCTTGAGTTGCACCAGGCGATTGAAGCCGGCAAGTTGGTGCTTTTTGAAGGTGGCCAGGCCACCATGCTTGACGTGGATCACGGAACTTATCCTTTTGTGACTTCATCCAACTCAACAGCCGGTGGAGCGTCAACCGGTTCGGGCATTGGTCCAGCCGCGTTCAAAACCGTAATCGGGATTGTGAAGGCGTACACCACTCGCGTTGGTTCGGGACCGTTCCCAACCGAGCTCTTCGATGAAAGTGGCGAGTTCCTTCGCGCCACCGGCTTTGAGTTTGGAACCACCACCGGACGACCTCGTCGCTGTGGTTGGTATGACGCCCCAATTGCTCGTTACTCTGCTCGTATCAACGGCGTGACCGACTTCGTGCTTACCAAGCTAGATGTTCTAACCGGCATTGCCGAGATTCCGGTTTGTGTTGCCTACGACGTGGATGGAAAGCGCTTTGATGAGATGCCGGTAAACCAGACCGACTTCCACCACGCACAGCCGATCTATCAGAACTTCCCAGGTTGGACCGAGGACATTAGCAAGTGCCGCACCTTTGCTGAACTGCCAAAGAACGCGCAGGACTACATAGTTGCACTAGAGGCAATTAGCGGTGCCCGCATCAGTGCCATTGGTGTTGGCCCGGCTCGCGACGCAATCATCGTTCGCCACGATATGTTGGCCGCCAAGTAACTTAAACGTAGAAAACCCCGCAGCCCTTTGGTGGGATGCGGGGTTTTCGTTTAAAGCTTGTTGCTGGTTGGTGCCTAAGGCTTCACGCCAAGACCGTAGCAAATGCTCTGGATGTTTTTGGCTTGATCGTCGTAGGCCCTGAATGACTGGTTAGCGGCTTCGTTGCTAGAGCCATCGAAGGTTAGTTTGGAAACGTTGAGATCGATCATGGCCTTGCCTAGGTCGCTCTCGTAAGGCAGGTCCTTTGCGGCGTGGATGGAGCCTAAAAACAGCTTGTCCATGTATTTCTGAATTGCGGTAAGTGGATTCGGAGTGTGCTTTTTCTGGATCATTTCATTGATGAATGCAAACTTGGCGTTCTGGTAACCAACTTCGAAAGTCTTGCAGGCAGCAACATTGCGTGCCTTTTCCTGTTGAGGAACAACAACGGTGCCATAGAACACGGTGCCACCGATTGCGAGCACGAACACCGTTGCAAGGGCGATGATGGTGATTCGCCAGTTCTTGTTGTTAACTGCGGTTGCGTTATTCATTGGTGGCCTTTCAGAGCGGTAAACCTTTACAAGATTACTTGGTTACACACTTGGCCTATACACCGGGCACTATCTTGTAGGGTCTAGTCAGATCCAGTTCCACGAACGAGCTTTGGGTGGCCACTTTAAAGTGGATGTTGGAGTTGACGCGAGCCATGCCTCGGTTAGTGAGCAAAAAGTTGAAGAGGCTCTCCGACTCGAATTCCGGAATGTAACCCAGAACCACGCCACCGCAAGTCACGGCAACGGCATGGCTGCTATCTGGGTTTGCGGGTTCGGCAACCAGCGCACACTGCACCTCAAGAACCGAGTTATCTGACGCACCCGCATATTCCAGTAGGTCTGCAAAAGAGTGCGCAAAGTAACTCTCGCCAAACACCTTTTGCCCGTAGCTTTCATCGCCCGCCAGCGCCACCGAGGTCATTGTGGCCATACCAACTTCTTGCGGCAACTTTCCGTTGAAAGGCTTGGCGCTCAGCAGGTCCTGAGTAAAGACTCGCGACTTTCGCTGATACCAACTGAGCCCCCAGTTGGCGGCGATTGAGAAAACGGCAAGGAACGCCAAAATAGGCCAGGGTACCTCAAAGTAATAACCCGCACCCATTAGGAGTGCGAGACCTAGCCAAATGAATAGCCTGCCGTTACGCATTTATCACCGTCTCAGGCAAATTTACCTTCGTGGGCAGGACTAGAGCTGTAAGCGGAGCGCCAACCTGTTAGTAAAGTTGGCCGCTTGCCAACATCGATGCCTATTATTTGGTTCGCTGTCTAGGATTTTGGGTTGCGAGCCTGACGAAGGAAGTAGCTGGCTAGGTTTGCGGTGAGCACAGAGAGCAAGGCTACTCCGCCCATCATCAGGATCACAGCGATGAATCGGCCTTCCAGGGTGATTGGGTAGAGGTCGCCGTAGCCAACTGTGAAAACCGTTACTGCGGCCCACCAGATGGCGTCTTCAAAAGTTGTGATGTTGGAACCTGGAGCGCTGCGTTCGGCTTCGAAGACTCCGAGCGAGCCAGCGAAAACGAGCATTGGGAAAACGATGGCGATGTAGAGGTTCACGCGACCCTGGAGGGATTGCACAACGCGGGTGAGAATGCCCACCGCAGTGACCACACGGAGTACTCGCAGGAAGCGAAAAGCCGGAACCAAAAGGGCGATGATTTCGATGACGCTGGAGCGGATGAACTTTACCTTGTCCGCGTGAAACGTGAACCTCACGGCATAGTCCACGATGAATGTGGCCCAGATTGCAACAATCAAGCCTTCGATGATGTCGAACTCGATAGCCGCGAGAGGTGCGAGCACTTGCACCGCCCACAGTGCCAAAAATGCGAGTGCCAGGATTGCCAGCGGAATGGCGGAGTGTTTCTCCCACCGCTGAATTGCGGCCTCGCGGTTTTTGATTCTCAAAGTATCGGTGATTTTGCTCACAGCATAAGGCTAGCGGCAGGTTGTTTCATCGATGTTTAATTGACCTTGATGAGCAAGCAGCCGGATAACTTCAACCAAGACGTCGATGAGGCGATCGACTCTTGGGGTGCTGCTGCGCTCGGGCTAGATCCGCTGCTGGCTTCGTTTACGTCGCTCCCGTATGCTCCGGTTCGCCCGCACGTGCCTTTCTATCGGTTCTTGCACTACCCCGATGTCCTGGATCTGCGAAAGGCGGGTTACGAACTGGATCGATTCATTCCGGTGTTCGACCTGCTGGATGACGCCAAGTACTCGCAGGCGCAGCGCGTGCACGTGATGCTGCACCACCACCAAGACGCGCCAAACCCAATCTGGAACCCGCGTCGAGCTCGCGAACTTGAGTTCAACGTGCGCGCTTCGCTCCACAGGTACGGAGTGGGAGACATTCCGTCTCTACTCAGGCGAATGCTGGGTCGCGCCTTCCCAGACGAATCCGTTTCGCACCTGAGCATCGACCTGCTCAACGTTTTCTTTTGGCGAGCGCTCGCAGAGGTGGCCCGTGACTACGCGTGGCGCGATCCGCGTCTCGAGGTTTGGGCCGACTACCTGAGCTACCCCGTGAAGTCCGTGGGCTTCACCAAGTGGAGTCGCGCAGAGGCAGCCTAGGGCAGGTTTCCTACTGCCAAAAGTTCCCAGTTGCGCACCCGGTATGGGTCCGTGTCCCTACTCCCAGTTGACATGGTGTAACTGTGGCGCATAGTCCACGGAGCGACTTGGTTCTGTCTGTGAATAAATGTCGATGGTGAGTGTTAGAAATAACTCCCTGTTCTATTTCCACATCTGATTTCGCGGCTGCTGGGGGTAAAAGCCGCCGCGATTTACCAATAAATATGGAGGCCTATTTATGAGTTACCAGAAGTCACCGTTTGAACTGAAGTTGTGGGAAAAGACCAAGTCGGAAGACATGCGTGAGCGGGCTGAGGCATTTGGGCGCCTAGCGGAATACACCCACGGCCAAGAGGACTTTGCAACTAGCCTCACCTGCGCCAAGCAGTCCACAATGCTCTACGAAGAGTTGAACGACTCCTTTGGGCAGGCCGAGGGCTATTTCTTTGAGGGCAAGGCTCTGCGTGGACAGGATCACAACGCCGAGGCTCTTGTGAAACTAGAGAAAAGCGCGGAGTTCTTCAGGGCAAACCCAAACGAGTTTTTCCTGGCGGCAATTCTGCTTGAGCAGGG
>Ga0228703_1000649_pt1 | contig 23960 bp, 18 predicted proteins | sample McNCre217_Aug_MG_3_FD_178020 | JGI IMG/M metagenome (GOLD analysis project Ga0228703, IMG submission 178020) | Freshwater microbial communities from McNutts Creek, Athens, Georgia, United States - 29-17_Aug_MG | ecosystem: Environmental > Aquatic > Freshwater > Creek | place: USA: Georgia... | reverse complement strand
CCTTCTCCAGTGCAACTGTGTCCACAAAAAGTGCGCGGGCTGTCATCGCCTGCACGTTTAGTACCGAGCGAATCTGCCCAGGAATCTTGTCTTCGATGTTGTGGCACTGGTCGAGCATGAAGGCAACGCCAGATGCAGCACCGTAACCACCACCGCGAATTACTTCGTACATGATGCGGAACAACTGGAAAGGATCGGCAGCGCCAACAATCAAATCGTCGTCAGCGTAGAAGCGTGAGTTGAAATCGAACGCACCAAGTTTGCCAAGACGCAACAACTGCATCACGATAAATTCGATGTTTGTACCAGGTGCGTGGTGACCGGTGTCGAGACAAACTACTGCACGATCACCGAGTGCGGCCACCTGAGCGTATGAAGTTCCCCAGTCTGGAACATCGGTGTGATAGAAGGCAGGCTCAAAGAATTTGTATTCCAAAACCATGCGCTGGTCTTTGTCAAGGCGCGCGTAAATCTTTTGGAGTGAATCGTGCAAGTTATCCTGACGACGTCGCATGTCGTCCTGGCCAGGATAGTTCGAACCATCGGCTAACCAAATCTTCAAATCGCGAGAGTGCGTTTTACCCATTACATCAATGCACTCGAAGTGATGATCGATTGCCTTCTGACGAGTCTTGGCATCGTTGTGAGCAAGCGAACCAAGTTTGTAATCTTCATCTTGAAAAGTATTCGAGTTGATGGTTCCCAGAGCAACGCCGAGTGATTCCGCATGTGAACGTAGTTTGGCGAAGTCGTCGACTTTATCCCACGGGTAGTGCAGTGCAACGGTTGGAGCGATGCCGGTGTACTTATGAACTTGGGCGGCGTCTTCGATCTTCTCGAATGGATCGCGAGGAACTCCGGCCGAAGGGAACACACGAAAGCGGGTGCCCGAGTTTCCGAATGCCCAAGATGGCAGTTCTATGGCCTGGTCGTTTAGCTTGGCAAATAACTCGCTAGTGCTCATTTTGCGCTTTCTGGTCAATTTATTGAATCGTTTCAATACAATAGCACAGTGAGCAAGACACCAAGCATGCAAGACGTAGCCAGGCTGGCAAAAGTAGCCGTCGGCACGGTGTCTAACGTACTCAACCAGCCGGAGCTGGTTGCCGAAAAGACTCGGGAAAAAGTTCAGGCGGCGATTACCGAGCTCGGTTTCGTTCGCAACGATGCCGCTCGCCAACTTCGAGCCGGCCAGTCCCGCTCTATCGGGCTAATCGTGCCGGATGTGCGTAACCCGTTTTTCACCGATGTCGCCCGCGGAGCCGAAGACGCAGCGGCCGAACAAAACTTGAGCGTGCTGCTGGCCAACTCCGACCAAAACCTAGAACGCGAGCAATCGATGCTGGGCCTGTTCGAGGAGCAGCGGGTTCGTGGGGTACTCGCCTCGCCCAGCAGCGACAATTTTGAATACCTTAAGCAAGCTAAAGATCGTGGCCTACACATTGTTTTAGTTGACCGAACTGAAAGGGGTTTTTCATCAGTCTCGGTTGACGACGGTGCCGGTGGTTACCTCGCAGTCAAACATTTGCTCGATACCGGTAGAAAGAATATTGCATTTGTCGGTGGGCCACTAAACGTGCAACAGATTGCTGATCGTCTCAATGGTGCAATGAAAGCAATTGCTGAAAATGGCACCGCATCATTAGATGTAATCGAAACGAAAAATCTCTCGGTTCAAGCCGGTAGAGAAATTGGGACGCAGCTGAAAAAGTTCGATGCTGTGTTTGCAGCAAACGACTTACTTGCAATCGGAGTAATGCAAGCCTGCATGGTTGACGGAAACATAAACATTCCAAGCGATTTGGCTCTAATTGGTTACGACGATATCGATTTTGCATCGGCGGCCATTGTTCCACTCACTTCGGTGCGACAACCGAGCGCCGAGATTGGACGCGCTGCGATTGAGTTACTGAGTGATTCTGAAATTCGCAACATAGAGTTTCAGCCCGAGCTAATCGTTCGAGCTTCCACTGCTAATAATTAGCAATTACCGTTTGCCCCGCAGGAACCGCAATTGAACTGCCGTCCGGCAGTACGATTTGCCCCTCGGCCAGTGCTGGCGCGGAGACTTCAACCACAACGCCTCCCGACTCTCGACGCCAACCGGCGGCAATCATTCCAAATGGAGTCTTAAGCGTGGTGGCCGCATCTGGCACGCGATCGTCGAAGGTTGGTTGAACCACAAATTCTTGATAGCCGGGACGCACTGCTTTTAGGCCAACCAGGTTGTGATGCAGGAACGAAATAACGGCACCCTTTGAGTAATGGTTTAGCGACATCGCCGGCTTGCCATCTTCGCTGATACCTTCCCACAATTCCCAAACCGTGGTTGCGCCTTTATTGCGCATGTAAAGCCAAGATGGCTGCTGCTCTTGGAACAAAAGATCGAATGCGGTTTCTGCTTGTCCGTTTTCGGCAAGCATCGGGAGAAGGTAGACCGTCGACAAGAATCCGGTGCCAAGGCGATTGCCGTTGGCCTTGATTAGTGACGCGAGTTCGGTAGCAACTGCTGTTTTGTTTTCAACTAAACCGAATTGCAGTGCGCGAACCATAGCAGCCTGTGATTTGGTTTTTAGACAACCGTAACCGTCTAAGAATTCCAGCTGCCAGGCTGCCTTGATATTCTCGGCTAAAGCTTCGTATTTGTCAGCGATGTCGACTGGCTTGGCGAGGATACGACAAATTTCGGCGAAGTCTCGGCAGGAACGATAGAGATATGCAGATGCAACCTCACTACGATCCAGTGATGTAAACGTGAATGGATTTCCTGCCGGTACACCTGGTTCAAACCACTCGCCCCAGTGATACCCGGTGTCCCAAAGATATTTTTCGTGAGGCAGTGGATGCCCAGTTCGGTCAGCGTGACGGCCTTCTTCAGCCGAACGTAATCCATAGCCAATCCACTTCTCCATTGCTTCGAAGCATTCTTCTAGTGCTTCGGTTTTGGCATAGGCACGGTAGGCCGAAAGTGGAGCCTGAACTATTACATCTCCCCACCCGGATGATCCGTTGAGAATGTCGATGGGTGAACCCCAAGCCGCGCTCTTGGTGGCGGGGCTGATGTTGGCGATGCGGCCGTCTTGGTTCTGGTCTAGCACCACATCGGCCAACCACTTGCGGCTGAAGGCATCGATGTCATAGAGATAGGCGGCGGTGTCGGCAAAGATCTGCCAGTCTCCGCTCCAGCCGGCGCGTTCGCGGGTTGGGCAGTCGGTCGGGATGTCAACGGCATTGCCGAGAAACGACCATTCGGTCGCGCGGTGTAACCAAGTTAGGCGTTGGTCGGAAGAGGTAAAAGTGCCGAGCTTCTCGAAGTCGGTGTGAATCGCGATGGCAATGATGTCGGATTCATCTAATTCGCCGGTAAAGTTTTCCACGCGAACGTATTGGAAACCGTGAGTGGTGAACATTGGCTCGAACACATCGCCGTTGATGCCTGCAGAAATTACGGTGTCAATTTGATGGTCCCGAATTGGCTCGGGCATGATTGGGAAGAAAGCATCGAGGTGCGAAGTGTCTAGGTTGCCATCGGCACCAACGAATTCACCGTGAACGATTGTGGTCTTGTGACCCACGTCACCGAGTCGATTGAGTCGACACCAGCCGGAAATGTTTTGTCCGAAGTCGACAATGAATGCACCGTCGTGAAGCTTATTGATTTTTTTAGGTTTGAATTCATGCAATCTGCGCACCGGTGGTGCGCATGCTGAAATCAATTCGGCAGCAACTTGGATCTCTTCCACCGGCTGCCAATTGCGTTGGCTAAGTAGTCGGCGATCTTCGTTCTGACCCAGAAATAAATCCGCCGAAAGTATGTGCGAAGTGGAACACTGCCAAGTTGCATCGGTGGCCACAACACCAGAAATTTCTGCAATTACTGCAACATGATCACCAAATTGCAAATCATTACGCATCATATCGGCGGCACCTCGGAACCAACCGTCGGCAACCAAAATTTCTAGGTGATTATCACCATCTCGCAAATCCACTTCATAAGTTTGAAATTGAATGCGCGAGTTGTATTGAGTTGAGCCCGGTGTGAGTTCATCATTGCCAACTCGTTTGCCATTCAAAAAGGCTTGGTAAATGCCTTGTGCCGAAACTCGAAGAACAGCCGAACCAGCACTTGCGGCGAATCCTTTACCCACCCAGTAAGCCGGGCGTTCACCCTTGGGCTTTAGCTCAGGCTCGACTACCTTGACCCAACGGGCCTTCTCGAAATTTGGCAATTAGTGGGCCTTAATCCACCGGGCCATTAGGTCGAAGGTGTGGTCCGCGCCTTTGTCTTCGGGGCCAAAACTGAGATAGCCGTGCGGAACGTTTGGCTCGATGAACTCGTCTACCGAAACCCCCGCTGCACGAAGTTCCTTAGTCCACTTCTCACCAGACATCCGCAGAGAATCCTTTTCAGCGTGCACAATCAAGAACGGACTTTGACCCGACTTGTCGGAAGTCTCTCCTGGGAACACGTGATATTCGTTGCCGACCATTCCTTCCATCAACCAAGGATTATGTAGAGCAGAAAATTCTGAAGTAAAGAAGTGCACTCCTTCTACCGCCTTACGAACGATATCGTTCATTTCCGGTAGTTGAATATGTGCGGTCGGATAAATCGGGAGATAGCCGGTGGCATTGATTCCACGATCTCTTAGCACCAGAGCAATCGAACCGGTGAGACAGGCGCCGGCTGAGGCACCTCCAACAAAAAGTTTGTTTGGGTTGGCGTTCCACTCGCTTGCATTTTCACGTGCCCACAGCACAGCATCAACACCGTCAACCTGGCAGCATGGGAATCGCAGATCCGGATTGGCTAGGCGATAGTCAACCGAAATCACCACGGCATTTGCGCGGCTGGCAATTTCTGCTCCGGTGAATTCAGCTTCGCCCATGTCAATGTCGCCAAAAATAAACGCGCCGCCATGGAACCAAATGAATAGTGGATGTGGTCCATCGCCATCTAGTGGTTCATAGAGTCGCGCTGGAATTTGCGCTTCTGATCCTGGAATAGTGATGTTGGTGATGCGGATATTGCTCGGACGTTTATACAGGGCAAGTTTGGCGGCCTCGAGTGCCTGCAGTTCTTGCAGATCTTCAGGTGGGCCAGCTGAGAATGCTGGTGAAAATTCTCCGAGTGCCATTGTTATCCCTTCATGACTGTTCTAAAACCAGTGTTGCTCATCGATGAATCTGGGGTGTTCTTTGTTCGTGCCGCGTTTCGGTAGCGATTGCAATAAGAATCGTGGCACAAAAAGGAACCTCCACGCATCACCCTAGACTGCCCTTCGCTCGGGCCTTGCGGATTAAATGGCTCGCCGTAGCGGTAGTAGTTGGCATCGAAGAAGTCGCTGCACCACTCCCACACATTGCCAACTGTTTGCCATAGTCCGTAGGCATTTGGCGCGTAAGTGCGCACAGGCGCGGTTGATAAAAATCCATCTTCGGTGGTGTTTACGTTTGGAAAGTCTCCCTGAAAAATGTTTGCTTGCCATTTGCCATCGGCAGTCATAAGTTCACTACCCCATGGAAAAGTTTCGCTGACCAATCCACCACGTGATGCACACTCCCACTCGGCCTCGGTTGGCAATCGACGATCGGCCCATTCGCAATACGCCACGGCATCGTTCCAAGACACATGCACGACAGGGTGATCCATCAAGGCATCGATGTTTGACTTTGCGCCACCGGGATGACGCCAATCGGCGTTGCGCACGTTCTGCCACCAAGGTAGGTTGCGAAGCGGTGGATCTACATCTTCATCTGGTGCATCCACCAACAAATGGAATACAGCAGAAGATCCAAATACTTCGGCTTCAGTTTTGTAACCGGTGGCAGTAATAAATTTTTCGAAATCGGCATTGGTCACAGACGTGGCATCGATTTCAAATTCTGATACGGTAACGGCATGCACTTGCATTTCGCCGTCGAATGCATTGCCAATGCCTAGGTTTTCACCCATCAAGAAAGTTTGTGCTGGAATAACGCGCTGCTCAATGTCGTGAGAGGCAGCGGCCTTGAACGCAGATCGGCTGGGCGTGCAGCCGCACGAGCAGCTTTGATCGTTTTCCATTAGTTGTAATAGTAACCCGCTGCAAATACCGCTTAAAACAAAAAGACCCGAGCCGAAGCCCGGGTCTTTTCGAAAGTAAATAAATTACTTGGTGATCTTGGTAACAGTTCCTGCACCTACGGTACGTCCACCCTCACGGATAGCGAAACGTAGACCCTCTTCCATAGCGATTGGCTGGATTAGCTCAACTGCCATTTCAGTGGTGTCGCCAGGCATAACCATTTCGGTGCCTGCAGGAAGGGTGATAACACCAGTCACGTCAGTTGTACGGAAGTAGAACTGTGGACGGTAGTTTGAGTAGAACGGGTTGTGACGGCCACCCTCATCCTTTGAAAGGATGTAGACGTTTGCGTCGAAGCCGGTGTGTGGAGTGATTGAACCAGGCTTAACAACAACCTGTCCACGCTCTACATCTTCACGCTTGGTTCCACGTAGCAATAGACCAACATTCTCGCCAGCCTCTGCGTAGTCGAGTAGCTTGCGGAACATTTCGATACCGGTAACGGTGGTCTTCTGCTTGTCGCGGATACCAACGATTTCAACTTCGTCGTTAACCTTTACCTGACCACGCTCGATCTTTCCGGTGATAACGGTTCCACGACCAGTGATGGTGAAAACGTCTTCAACAGGCATCAAGAATGGCTTGTCTAGGTCGCGCTGAGGCTCAGGAATGAACTCGTCGCAAGCGTCCATAAGGTCAAGAACCTTCTGGCCCCAAGTTGCGTCGCCTTCAAGCGCCTTAAGAGCTGAAACCTGGATAACAGGTGCAGTGTCGCCAGGGAATTCGTACTGGCTTAGAAGATCGCGAACCTCAACTTCAACGAGCTCAAGGATTTCTGCGTCGTCAACCATGTCTGACTTGTTAAGAGCAACAACGATGTAAGGAACACCAACCTGACGAGCAAGAAGCACGTGCTCCTTGGTCTGAGGCATAGGACCGTCGGTTGCTGCAACCACAAGAATCGCACCATCCATCTGAGCTGCACCAGTAATCATGTTCTTGATGTAGTCAGCGTGACCAGGAGCGTCTACGTGTGCGTAGTGGCGCTTCTCGGTCTGGTACTCAACGTGTGAGATGTTGATGGTAATACCGCGCTGCTTCTCTTCAGGAGAGTTGTCGATCTGGTCGAACGCAGATGCGGTGTTAAGAGTTGGGTACTTGTCGTGAAGCACACGGGTGATAGCAGCAGTCAAAGTGGTCTTACCGTGGTCAACGTGACCGATGGTACCGATGTTGACGTGCGGCTTGGTGCGCTCGAATTTCGCCTTTGCCATTATTGGTCCTCCTCAGGACTCGTCATTTATCCACGCGCAGGTTGCTGCCCGAAGAATTATTTGGGATTGGTTATATCTTACTTGGGTTTGGAGTGGTCCGGAAGACTACTACTCGCCCTTAGCTTTCTGAACGATCTCGTCAGCGACAGCCTTTGGTACCTCAGCGTAGGTCTCGAAGGTCATCGAGTAGACCGCACGGCCCGAGGTTTTCGAGCGCAGGTCACCGACGTATCCGAACATTTCAGACAATGGCACTAGGGCGCGAACGACCTTGACGCCAGAAGCGTCGTCCATTGACTGGATCTGCCCACGACGTGAGTTCAAGTCACCGATAACGTCACCCATGTATTCCTCAGGGGTACGTACTTCGACCGACATCAACGGCTCGAGCAGAGTTGGGTTAGCTAGGCGCGCTGCTTCCTTGTAAGCAATCGAACCTGCAATCTTAAAGGCCATTTCAGATGAGTCAACATCGTGGTAGGCACCATCTAGAAGAGTTGCCTTCACACCTACTACTGGGTAACCAGCAAGAGTTCCAACCAACATTGCATCCTGGATACCTGCGTCAACTGAAGGGATGTATTCACGAGGAACGCGACCACCGGTTACGGCGTTAACGAACTCGTAAGTCTTGTCGCCTTCAACTTCCATTGGCTCAAGCTTGATCTGCACCTTAGCGAACTGACCAGAACCACCGGTCTGCTTCTTGTGGGTGTAGTCGTACTTGTCGACAACGCGCTTCAGAGTCTCGCGGTATGCAACCTGTGGCTTACCAACGTTTGCCTCAACCTTGAATTCACGACGCATACGGTCAACAAGGATGTCTAGGTGAAGTTCACCCATACCTGAGATAACGGTCTGGCCAGTCTCCTGGTCACTCTCAACCTGGAAGGTTGGGTCTTCTTCAGCAAGCTTCTGAATTGCAAGACCTAGCTTCTCCTGGTCGCCCTTGGTCTTTGGCTCAATAGCAACCGAGATAACTGGCTTAGGGAAAGTCATTGACTCAAGAACAACCTGGTTGTCTGGGTCGCAAAGTGTGTCACCAGTGGTGGTGTCCTTCAGGCCGATAACTGCGTAGATGTGTCCAGCAGTTGCGAAGTCAACAGGGTTCTCCTTGTTGGCGTGCATCTGGAACATCTTTCCGATGCGCTCCTTGCGGTCCTTGGTTGAGTTAATAACCTGAGCACCTGAGTCGCACTTACCTGAGTAAACGCGGATGTAAGTTAGACGACCGAAGAATGGGTGAGTCATAACCTTGAACGCAAGCGCAGAGAATGGTCCGTCAGCCTTTGGCTCGCGGGTGATCTTCTTCTCTTCGTCGCGTGGGTCTGATCCAACAATTGAAGGAACGTCTAGCGGTGAAGGTAGGTAGTCGATAACTGCGTCAAGCATTGGCTGTACACCCTTGTTCTTGAAAGCTGAGCCGCAAAGAACTGGGTAAAGCTGTGATGAGATGGTGAGCTTACGAATTGCGCCCTTGATCTCTGCTTCGGTTAGCTCTTCGCCCCCGAAGTACTTCTCCATAAGAGCTTCGTCAGTTTCTGCAACGGTCTCTAGAAGCTGAGTGCGGTAGTGGTTTGCCTTCTCCTGAAGATCCGCAGGGATGTCTTCAATTTCGTAGGCCTTACCCATCTCAGTCTCACCGCGCCAGGTCAAAGCCTTCATGCGAACGATGTCAACAACACCTTCGAAGGTTGACTCAGCACCGATTGGAATCTGAATAACTAGTGGCTTTGCACCTAGTCGGTTGATGATGGTGTCAACGGTGAAGTAGAAGTCTGCACCTAGCTTGTCCATCTTGTTTACGAAACAGATACGAGGAACGTCGTACTTGTCAGCCTGACGCCAAACGGTCTCAGACTGAGGCTCAACACCTTCCTTACCGTCGAACACTGCAACTGCGCCGTCAAGAACGCGAAGTGAACGCTCTACCTCAACGGTGAAGTCAACGTGACCCGGGGTGTCGATGATGTTGATCTGGTTCTTGTCCCAGAAACATGTAGTCGCAGCCGAGGTAATGGTGATACCGCGCTCCTGCTCCTGCTCCATCCAGTCCATGGTCGCAGCACCATCGTGTACTTCACCGATCTTGTGGGTAATACCGGTGTAGAACAAGATGCGCTCGGTGGTAGTGGTCTTACCGGCGTCAATGTGCGCCATAATTCCGATGTTGCGAACCTTGTTTAGGTCAGTAAGCACGTCTTGTGCCACGGTGATCTCCTGTGTTTTTGGGTTTTTGAATTAATGGGTCTAAAAACAGTTCGCCTTCTAACCACTTGGGTTAGAAGGCCAAACTAAAGATGTCTACCAGCGGTAGTGGGCGAATGCCTTGTTTGACTCGGCCATCTTGTGAGTGTCTTCGCGACGCTTCACAGCTGCGCCAAGTCCGTTCGATGCATCGAGTAGCTCGTTCATCAAGCGGTCGGTCATGGTCTTCTCGCGACGCTGCTTTGCGTATAGAACCAACCAACGCATTGCAAGAGTGTTCGCACGGTGCGACTTAACTTCAACCGGAACCTGGTAAGTCGATCCACCAACACGGCGTGAACGAACTTCAACAGTTGGACGGATGTTGTCTAGTGCCTTCTTAAGAACTGCAACAGCGTCTGTGCCTGACTTGTCCTTTGCACCTTCAAGTGCACCGTAAACGATTGATTCAGCGATCGACTTCTTGCCATCAAGAAGAATCTTGTTGACTAGCTGCGATACAACTGGTGAACCGTAAACTGGGTCGGCTACGACTGGACGCTTAGTAACTGGGCCTTTACGTGGCATTTAAATTACTTACCCTTCTTTGCACCGTATTGGCTACGAGCCTGCTTACGGTTCTTCACTGCCTGGGTGTCTAGAGCACCGCGGACGATCTTGTAACGAACACCAGGTAGATCCTTAACACGACCACCACGAACAAGAACCATTGAGTGCTCCTGTAGGTTGTGACCTTCTCCTGGGATGTACGCGGTTACTTCAATTCCATTGCTTAGCTTCACACGAGCAACCTTACGAAGCGCTGAGTTCGGCTTCTTAGGTGTGGTGGTGTAAACACGGGTGCAAACTCCGCGACGCTGTGGCGACTGCTTAAGTGCAGGCGACTTTGTCTTCGACGGCTTCTCGCTGCGACCCTTGCGGACCAACTGATTAATTGTTGGCACTACTTCTCCTTGTTAATACCGATGGAAATCGGCCGATGGTTATCGGAATTTAGGCAGACCAGAACGATCTAACCTAAAGGTTTTTCTATGAGCCCACCGAAGCTAATCAGCTTCAAAGTCTTGGGCGGAGCGCGCATCAGCGCACTCCCTCAAGACTACCCGAATTGGCTTCGGTGGGTCAAATAGAAGTTTTGGACTACTGGGCGTCCTCGGCTGGGGTGTAATCCTCCAGCGAAGTGAAGCTCAGTTCGCCACCCGAGAAGGCATCCTCGGCGTAGTCAGAACCTGACTGCCCCGCGGTTGCTGCCCATAGGTGACCTGGGTAACGCTCATCCTTAGCCTCTTGAGTAGGCTCGGCCTGAACGCTACGGTAAGCAGCCAAACCGGTTCCGGCTGGGATCAACTTACCGATAATGACGTTCTCCTTTAGACCAACTAGTGGGTCCTGGCGGCGGTCAAGCGCAGCCTGGGTTAGCACACGAGTGGTCTCCTGGAACGATGCAGCTGATAGCCAAGACTGAGCCGCTAGCGAAGCACGGGTCATACCCATAACTTCGTCACGAGCAGAAGCAGTCTTCTTGCCACCATCACGAGCTTCGCGGTTAACCGATACGTAACGCTGACGGTCAACAGTCTCACCAGGCATGAACTCGGTTTCACCCGCGTCCACGATGGTTACCTTGCTTAGCATCTGACGAACGATTACCTCAAGGTGCTTGTCGTGCAGAGCAACATCCTGTGCACGATAAATAGCCTGAACACCGTTGATGATTTCCTTAGCAGCATCGTTTACCGACTTGGTAGCCAATACTTCCTGAGGAATCGGAGTTCCATCCTTGATGAATTCACCGCGCTCAACTTCAACACCATCGTCAACTAGTAGTTCATCAAGTGATGAAACAGTAACGATCGGAAGTTCTGGGTCGAGCTTCTTGAAGGTCTTCGACGCAGTACGTGAGAAGGTGTAGTTCTTTGCAATTTCCTTAGCTTCGGCAAGTGCCTTGTCGCCCTGAGGAATTACGCGAACTTCAAACTTCTTTGCACCGGTCTTGGTGTCAACCTCGCGGATGTCAACCTTTCCAGGCCAGAACGCGATAACTGCAACCTTGTCTTTCTGTGACATACCGATACGTGCTTCTAGCAAGTCGGTTACACCAGTAAGACCCTGAGTGATGTCGTAGTTAATGGTTCGCTCTGCACGGGTTTCTTTTCCACCAGAACGAGTCTTAATAACTTCCTTCTTGGTCTTGTCAGAAGCACCTCCGGTGTGGAAGGTACGCATGGTTAGCTGTGTACCTGGCTCACCGATTGACTGTGCAGCGATGATACCTACGGCTTCACCGAGCTCAACGTCTTCACCAGTAGCTAGCGATACGCCGTAACACTTGGCACACAGACCATGGTCTGCCTGACAGGTAAGTACGGTGCGTACCTTCACTGAGTCAACGCCGTTTGCCTTGATCGCATTGATGATGGTTAGGTCAACGGTCTGACCAGCCTTCGCAATGGTGTCCTTGCCAGCGGTGATGTCCTCGGCCAAAGTACGGTGTAGCACACTTAGCTCCAGAGCTGAGTCGTTCCACTCCACGTTGCCGTTCTCGTCAACAGTCTTGAAGTCAGCCTTCACGATGCCGCGAGTAGTCTCACAGTCTTCGATTCGGATGATTACGTCCTGAGCAACGTCAACTAGACGACGAGTTAGGTAACCTGCAGCCGCGGTCTTCATCGCGGTGTCGGCGTTACCCTTACGTGCACCAGTTGCGTTAACGAAGTACTCGTTAGCAGTTAGACCGATTAGGTAGTTACCCTTCACCGGCATCGCTGCGAACTCACCAGATGACTTGGTCACCGGACCACGCATACCCATGATCGAACGAATCTGAATCCAGTTACCACGAGCCTTCGAGGTAACCATCTTGTAGATTGCGTTGTCGTTAGGCAGGCTCTCTTCTAGAAGAGTTGCAATCTGCTTGGTGTAGTCGTTCCAAAGTTCACCGAGCTTGTCAACACGCTCTGAGTCAGAGATTCCACCGAGGTCGAATCGTTCCTGAATCTTGGTGTGTTCCTTCTCACCCTTTGCGATGAGTTCAGCGCGAGCCTTGTCGAACTTACCGTCGGCGTCGAAGTTAACATCCGAGATCGCCATCGATACACCTGAGCGAGTTGCCCAGTGGAAACCAGCATCCTTGATGCGGTCGAGTGTCTGTGCAACTTCGGTGCGTGGGTAGTTTTCAACGAGATCGGTGATGATGCGCTCGATCTCCTTCTTGCCTACCTGACCTTCGTAGTATGCGTAACCCTCAGGCAATGCTTCGTTGAACAGTGCGCGACCCAAAGTGGTTTCGCGTAGTTCACCGTTCAAGCGCAACTTGATCTTCGCCTGAATGTCTAGACCGCTCTTGCGCTCCTTGCTGAACTGGTCGAATGCCAAAGTTGCTTCAGCGATTGAACCGTAAGCGGTTCCCTCTCCTAGCGCACCTGACTTCTCGCCGGTTAGGTGGTACAGACCGATGATCATGTCCTGAGTAGGAACAGCAACCGGACGACCATCTGAAGGCTTCAAGATGTTGTTTGAAGCAAGCATTAGAACGCGAGCCTCAGCCTGTGCCTCAACAGAAAGAGGTAGGTGCACAGCCATCTGGTCACCGTCGAAGTCCGCGTTGAATGCGGTACATACGAGCGGGTGCAGCTGGATTGCCTTACCTTCAACTAGTAGTGGCTCGAACGCCTGGATACCCAAGCGGTGCAGGGTCGGTGCACGGTTCAAAAGAACTGGACGTTCCTTAATTACTTCTTCTAGTACGTCCCAAACTTCACCGTGTGAACGCTCAACCTTGCGCTTTGCGCTCTTGATGTTCTGAGCGTGGCCCAGGTCAACAAGACGCTTCATAACGAAAGGCTTGAAGAGCTCAAGTGCCATCTGCTTTGGCAGACCACACTGGTGCAACTTCAGCTGCGGACCAACAACGATTACTGAACGACCCGAGTAGTCAACACGCTTACCAAGAAGGTTCTGACGGAAACGTCCCTGCTTACCCTTCAGTAGGTCAGACAGTGACTTCAGCGGACGGTTACCGGTACCGGTAACTGCACGACCACGACGACCGTTGTCGAACAGTGCGTCAACTGCTTCCTGAAGCATGCGCTTCTCGTTGTTCAAGATGGTCTTTGGAACTGCACCTAGGTCAACGAATCGCTTTAGACGGTTGTTGCGGTTGATCACACGACGGTAAAGGTCGTTTAGGTCAGAGGTCGCAAAGCGTCCACCGTCAAGCTGAACCATCGGACGAATCTCAGGTGGAAGAACTGGAAGTACTTCTAGAACCATTGATGTCGGGTGAGTGCCTGATGCAAGGAATGAGTTAACAACCTTCAAGCGCTTAATCGCCTGAGTCTGCTTCGCACCTTTTGAGTCGGCAATGGTTGCCTTCAGCATGTTTGCACATTCTTCTAGATCGAAGTCTGCAAGCTCGCGCTGAATTGCTTCCGCACCGATTGAAGTTTCTACAACGTCACCGTAGTAGTAGTCGAAGTAGTCGAAGATCACGTCGTTCTGAAGAGGCATGCCCTTCTTCGCGGTGATGTACAAACGCCATGCAAGCTGTTCCTTCTGAAGGTTTGCGCTGCGCTCTAGACGTGCGTACTCACGAACAATCTTGTCGGTGTTCTTCTTGAACTCCGCCATCAACTGCTTGATCTTCTTCTCGTCGGCTGCATCGCGAACGACTGGAGACTCAACCTCATCGGTCTCGTCCTCTGCGCCCTTCTTGCCGAAGAATCCTTCAGGGTTCTTCATTTCCTGGTCAACGAGCTTCTCAAGAGTCTTTGCAAACTGCTTGTCTACCCAAACCGGTGCTTCCCAAAGCTTGTTAGCTGGCTGCAACTCAAGACCGTATGCAACTAGTGCGTCGTATGAGTCCTGTGCCACTGCAAGCATCTCGTTCTTACGCTCTTCAAGAAGAGTGCGAACGCGAGTTAGGTAGTCACCCTTGTGTAGTGGGTCAGCCTTGCCGATCTCGTCGATGTCCATAACGCGGTAAGCCGCGAAGTAGATGATCTTCTCGAGGTCCTTTGGAGCAACGTCAAGTAGGTAACCCAAGCGTGAAGGAACACCCTTGAAGTACCAGATGTGAGTTACCGGAGCAGCAAGCTCGATGTGACCCATGCGCTCACGACGAACAGATGACTTGGTCACCTCAACGCCACAGCGCTCACAAACGATTCCCTTGAAGCGAACGCGCTTGTACTTTCCACAAGCACATTCCCAGTCCTTAGTAGGGCCGAAAATCTTTTCGCAGAAAAGACCGTCCTTCTCAGGCTTTAGGGTTCGGTAGTTAATGGTTTCAGGCTTCTTAACTTCACCCTTTGACCAAGAACGGATATCTTCTTTTGTCGCTAGTCCTACGCGGAGAGCGTCGAATGATTCAACTTCCATGATTTTCCTCTAAGTCCTAGCTCTAGTTATAAGTCGGGTAGTCGTTGTCAGCAGAAAGTGCTTCGTTGCGTGACAAGTTGATTCCAAGATCTTCAGACATGCGGTCTGCTTCGAAGTCTTCTTCAACTAGGTTCACTGCTTCGCCCTTTGCGTTGAGAACCTCAACGTTCAGTGCGAGTGACTGCATTTCCTTTGTCAAAACGCGGAATGACTCTGGGATACCAGGAGCCTGGATGTTCTGACCCTTAACGATTGCGTCGTAGGTCTTGATACGTCCGTTGATGTCGTCAGACTTGATGGTGAGCAACTCTTGAAGAGTGTGCGCTGCACCGTAAGCCTGAAGAGCCCAAACTTCCATCTCACCAAAGCGCTGTCCACCGAACTGCGCCTTACCACCAAGTGGCTGCTGAGTAATCATTGAGTAAGGACCGGTTGAACGTGCGTGGATCTTGTCGTCTACCAAGTGGTGCAACTTCAAGATGTACATGTAACCAACAGAGATGTCTTCTGGGAATGGTTCACCCGAGCGACCATCGAACAAGCGAGCCTTACCCGACTTGTCGACTAGACGCTGACCATCGCGGTTAGGCAATGTCGAGTCAAGTAGTCCAACAACTTCGTCCTTCGATGCGCCATCGAATACTGGAGTGGCAACCTTGGTGCCAGGCTCTCCCTTGCGCATTTCTTCAACGAGTCCAGCGGCCCACTTAGCGCCATCCTTAACGTCCCAACCCTGCTTGGAAATCCAACCAAGGTGAAGTTCAAGAATCTGACCGAAGTTCATACGACCAGGAATACCCAGTGGGTTTAGCACTACGTCAACTGGAGTTCCATCCTCAAGGAATGGCATGTCTTCGACAGGAAGGATCTTAGAAATAACACCCTTGTTACCGTGACGACCAGCAAGCTTGTCACCCTCGGTGATCTTGCGCTTCTGTGCAATGTGAACCACAACGCGCTGGTTTACACCTGCGCCAAGTTCGTCGTCGCCTTCTTCGATGTCGAAGACCTTAACGCCGATGATGGTTCCCTGCTCACCGTGTGGCACCTTCAAAGAAGTGTCGCGAACTTCGCGGCTCTTCTCGTTGAAGATTGCACGGAGCAAACGCTCTTCAGGAGTTAGTTCGGTTTCACCCTTAGGGGTTACCTTTCCAACCAAGATGTCGCCAGGGCGAACTTCAGCACCGATGCGGATGATTCCGCGCTCGTCTAGCTGAGCAAGTGCTTCCTGCGAAATGTTAGGTAGGTCAGAGGTGATCTCTTCCTTACCAAGCTTGGTGTCGCGAGCCTCAACTTCGTACTCTTCAATGTGAATTGAAGAAAGAGTGTCGTCCTTCACCAAGTTCTGGCTAAGGATGATCGCGTCTTCGAAGTTGTGACCTTCCCAAGGCATGAACGCTACGAGCAGGTTCTTTCCAAGAGCTAGTTCACCGTTTTCGGTAGCTGGACCGTCTGCAAGAACTTCGCCTGCTTCAACCTTCTGGCCAACCGAAACGATTGCGCGCTGGTTGATCGCGGTGCCCTGGTTAGAGCGGTCGAACTTGCGAAGCACGTATGACTTGTTGCCACCGGCATCCTGCTGAACCACGATTAGGTCAGCAGCAACTTCGGTAACCACACCAGGAGTCTCGTTGATTACAACTGCACCTGAGTCGATAGCCGCAACGCGCTCCATACCGGTACCAACGAATGGTGACTCGCTACGAAGTAGTGGCACAGCCTGACGCTGCATGTTTGCACCCATCAACGCACGAGTTGAGTCGTCGTGCTCAAGGAACGGAATCAATGAAGTTGAAACCGATGCAAGCTGACGAGGTGAGATGTCTACGTAGTCGACTTCTTCTGAATCAACTTCAACAACCTCGCCGCGGAAACGTGCGAACACCTTTGAGTTTGCAAAAGTGCGGTCTGCGTTTAGAGGAACATCAGCAGGAGCAATAATCTTGCCAGCTTCTTCTGATGCGTCTAGGTAGTCAGGTGAACCCTTCGCAACCTTGCCGTTTGAAACCTTGTAGTAAGGAGTCTCGATGAAACCGAATGAGTTGATGCGAGCAAACGCAGTCAACGAACCGATCAAACCAATGTTCGGACCTTCAGGAGTTTCAACAGGACACATACGACCGTAGTGAGATGGGTGAACGTCACGAACTTCCATCTGTGCACGCTCACGCGCGATACCACCAGGGCCAAGTGCTGAAAGACGACGCTTGTGCGCCAAACCAGCAAGTGGGTTGTTCTGATCCATGAACTGTGACAACTGAGAAGCCCCGAAGAACTCCTTGATTGCAGAAACAACTGGACGCAAGTTGATCAGAGTCATCGGAGTAATTGCTTCGATGTCCTGAGTCGACATACGCTCACGAACAACACGCTCCATGCGGCTAAGACCGATTCGAACCTGGTTCTGAATAAGTTCACCAACCGAACGAATACGACGGTTAGAGAAGTCATCGATGTCATCTGGAGAAACAACAACCTTTGCGGTCTTGTCGCCCATCTTCAATTCGAATGGAGTTGCAACTGAACCGTTTAGCGGAGCAGCGCTTAGATCGAATACCAATAGGTACTTGATGGTCGCCAAGATGTCTTCACGAGTAAGGATGTTCTTGTCAGCCTCAATCGCAAGGCCCAACTTGCGGTTTAGCTTGTGACGACCAACCTTGGCTAGGTTGTACCGCTTGTTGTCGAAGTAAGTTGAGTTCAACCAAACTTCAGCAACTTCCGGACCAGCAGTCTCGCCACGTACCTTGCGGTATAGCTCGCGAAGTGCGTCTTCCTTGGTGATGATGTTGTTGGTTGCGTATGCCTTCGACTTGTCGTACTCGAGAGTGTTCTCAATTAGGTCAACATCGATGGTCCAACCCTTTGCGTTCTTCGCAATTGCAGAAGCGACGTCAGAGAACTGTGCGCGAATTTCGTCTTCGCTGTAACCAAGTGCCTTCAAGAAAATAGTTGCTGAAACTTTTGTCTTGCGGTCTACCTGCACCTGAACGATTGGCTTACCGTAGCGAGCCATCGGCTTGCGGTCGTCCTTAACCCATTCGGTCAAGAACTCAAGGTATGAACCACGTGAAGGAATGATCTGCGCGCGGTTGTTGCGCACATCCAAGTTTCCTGTGGTGTTAGTGGTCTGTGAGAAGTACACACCAGGTGAACGAACCAACTGTGAAACAACAACACGCTCGGTGCCGTTAATCACGAAGGTACCCTTCTCAGTCATAACTGGGAAGTCACCCATGAAAACAGTCTGTGACTTAATTTCACCGGTCTCGTAGTTGGTGAACTCTGCCTTGATGTACAACGGCTGAGTGTAAGAACGTCCCTTTTCTTTACACTGCTCAGGAGTGTATTCAGGATCGTAAAGTTCTGGCTTGTCGAAGCTAATACCCATCTTCGGAGCCTGTGCAGGGTTAACCGAGTCAACAATTGGAGAAATCTCAGCGAAGATTTCTTCTAGACCGTTTTTCGCGCCTGGATTAATTTCTTTCCAAGCTTTGTTACCGATAAGCCAGTCAAAGCTTTCGGTCTGCAGAGTTAGAAGATCTGGAACCGCAAGTGATTCCGAAACCTTCGCGAATGATGGGCGTTGAGCCGATCGGATGTTTTTGTTCTTCTTCGCAGATGCCAAGAGTTGTCCCTCCAAGGAACTAGTTTCGATTGGGCTAAATCGCACCTATTAACCAGTGACGCCAAAATATGCAGTCACGCGCGCAGCCGAAATTTGCATGCGGGGTGTTTGGGAGCAAACAACAAATCTATAACGAACCGGCGGGTTTTGCCAAGCCCCCAGTTTTAACACATGGTAAGAGCGTCGTTGATCTCGTCCGCGAGCGCGGCGGCGTCTTCGACCCCAACAAACACGTGGGAATACGGCTTGCCAGACAGATTCAGCTGTAAAACCTGCTGCCCCCGGTGCCAAGCCACGAAATCCTTCTTTTTCCAGATATACGTGCCATAAATGGCCAATCCGGGCACAAAAGTCCCGGGAATTCGGGCCCCAAGCCCCCGATACCACCGTTTTTCGGCCAAAACCGCCCCGCGCAGGCTAGTCACCGGGATAAAGAGGTCCCCGTGGAGTGCCCCGGCCTTCTCCCAAAAGGAGAGTTTCACCTTTATACCGGTGTCCAGGAGCTGAATTTGAGCCATACCCCAAGTATCCCCGATTTAGACTGCGACTATGAAGAACGCTCTCGTAGTGCGCGGCGGCTGGGACGGCCACCAACCAGTGGAAACCACCAACGAATTCATCCCCTACCTTGAGGCCAACGGATACACCGTGCGCGTGGAGGAGTCACCTGCGATTTACGCTGACGCCGAATACCTGGCCACCCTCGACCTCATTGTGCAAACCGTCACCATGAGCACCATCGAGCGCGAACAGTTCGCCGGCCTTCAAGCCGCCATCATCGCTGGCACCGGTTTCGCCGGTTGGCACGGAGGCATCGCCGACAGCTACCGCAACAACTCCGACTACCTTCACATGATGGGCGGACAGTTCGCCACTCACCCAGGTATCGACCCGGCACTTCGCAAAGGCGAGCAACCAGACAACTACATCCCCCACACCATTAACTTCACCGACCTCGGCAAAGGCCATCCGATTACTCAAGGCATGAGCGACTTCGATCTAGTCACCGAGCAATACTGGGTTCTCCACGACGACTACCTCGACGTACTCGCCACCACAACCCTGAAACCACAACCGTGGACCCCATGGAATAGAGAAGTAGTGTCCCCAGCAATCTGGACACGTCAGTGGGGCAAAGGAAAGATTTTCGTAATCACCAGCGGACACAACCTAGAAGTTGTAAAGAATCCAAATGTGCGCCAAGTAATTGAGCGCGGTCTCCTCTGGGCCAGCAAATAAACCCCCGAGTAAAAAGAAAATGACCCCATCGGGGTCATTTTGTTTTTACGAGCGGTGACGGTGGGATTTGAACCCACGGTACGCGTTAACGTACGCAACATTTCGAGTGTTGTACCTTCGGCCGCTCGGACACGTCACCGTCCGCTAGATTACCAGAGTGAGTACCTCAGGTTCAATGCGCGCAATCTTCGCCGCCCTTGCTGCCAACATTGGCATTGCTTTTACTAAGTTCATCGCTGCGGCAATTTCGGGATCAGCTTCGATGCTCGCCGAAGCCATCCACTCGGTAGCAGACTCGGGCAACCAGCTGCTACTCATCATCGGTGGTAAGCGTTCTCGCCGAAAGGCAACCGCGGCTCACCCGTTCGGTTACGGACGTTCGCGTTACATTTACGCGTTTATGGTTTCGATTGTGCTGTTCAGCATCGGTGGAATGTTTTCGATTCTCGAAGGTGTTTCTAAACTCAGCGAACACCACGAACTAGAAAATGCTTGGCTTCCACTAACCGTGCTAGGTGTGTCAATCATCCTTGAATCTTTCTCACTTCGCACCGCGATGCAGGAAGCAAAAAAGATTCGCGGCAAAGCGACGCTTATTCAATTCATCCGCCACGCAAAATCTCCTGAGCTCCCAGTAGTAATGCTCGAAGACATCGCCGCGCTCACCGGTTTGGTTTTCGCATTCGCAGGAGTCGGACTAACCGTGATCACCCACAACAGCATCTTCGATGCCATTGGAACGCTTGCCATCGGTGGATTGTTGGTGCTGGTTGCGGTCATCCTCGGCATCGAAACTTCATCACTACTGATTGGTGAGGGCGCGACCGCAGACGACAACTCACTCATCCGCGATGCACTTGAGGTTGTAGTTGGTAAGGGTGGAGTAATCCACATGAAGACCATGTACCTCGGCCCAGACGAACTACTACTCGGCGCAAAGATTGCGGTAACCAAAGATGCCACCGGCAAAGACATCGCCGAGATCATCGACGCAGCTGAAGAGTCTGTGCGCAATGCTGTTCCGACTACCCGCGTGATCTACCTTGAGCCGGACATCAAGAAGCCTGTGCGCAAGTTAGCAGCCAAGCCTGCAGCCAAGAAAGCAGCACCAAAGAAAAAGGCCTAACGCGACCCCCAGCTATTTGAGGCACCCTCTGCCATAAAACCGATGACTGCGTAAAGCAAAGGCGCAATCAGAATCCAAAATGCCAGCAGAGTGCCGCGAATCATTTTTGCTTGAGGTGTTCGAGCTTTGAAGTCGTGCAATAGCCAAAGAATTGCCGAAACAAAACTAACCAGCAGGCTGCCGAGAATTATGAAACCCATCCATAGTTCGTAAACGTGAAAATTTATTGCGTACGCAAATGTCAAAACAATTGCGGCAATTCCCGCGAAGAAAAGTATCGCCTTGGTTCGAGACGAAATCTTCTTCATGGTTATCGCTTGCTCGCAAAGAACTCGCGCAACTGCTCTGCGCATTCGTCCTGCATCACGCCAGGAATAACCTCGAGCGGAGCACCAAGACGGGCATCACGAGTGAGGTCGTAGAGCGAGCCGGATGCGCCAACTCGTTCATCCCAAGCACCAAACACCAGTCGCGGGATACGCGCCGAGACGATAGCCCCGGCACACATTACGCACGGTTCAAGAGTTACTACCAGTGTGCAATCGTCCAGCCGCCACGAACCCTTGGCCTCGGCAGCCTTACGGATGGCAACGATTTCGGCGTGAGCGGTTGGATCATGCTTGGCTTCGCGTTCGTTATGGCCAGCGCCAATCACTTGGCCATCACCGTCAATGATTACCGCGCCAACTGGCACATCTTCGCCAGACTTGGCTGCCTCTGCCAGTGCGTGCACCATGAAGCCTCGGTATGTCATACATTTACCTTATGCGCTTACACATTGCAGACCACCCTTTGATCACTCACAAACTCAGCGTGCTACGCGACAAAAACACACCATCTCCGGTGTTCCGCGAATTGGTTTCTGAGTTGATGACCTTGCTCGCTTATGAAGCAACCCGCGATATCCGCGTGGACAAAATCAAAGTGCAAACTCCAGTTGCCGAAACCGATGGCTTGAAGCTCGCTCACCCGCGACCAATCATCGTGCCGATTCTTCGTGCCGGCCTCGGCATGCTCGATGGGATTCTTCAGCTACTGCCAACCGCACAGGTTGGCTTCCTCGGCATCAAGCGCAACGAAGAAACTCTTCAACCAGTAACTTATGCAAACCGACTTCCGGAAGACCTAACCGGTCGACAGGTTTTCCTAATCGACCCAATGCTTGCAACCGGCGGAACATTGATTGACTCAATCAACTACGTCTTCGAACGCGGAGCAACTGACGTCACAGCAATCTGCCTCATCGGAGCCCCTGAAGGCCTCGCAGCAGTTGAGCAGCACGTGCACGGTAAAGAAGTGAAACTAGTGCTTGGTGCCCTCGATGAAAAACTCAACGAAAAGGGATACATCGTGCCGGGGCTCGGCGACGCGGGCGATCGCCTTTACGGCATGGCCGAGTAGAACCAAGCCGACTGCGGTCTACCTGTGGGTGCCACCTATAACTGCGCTATCTTGCACAGAATTTGTGCCGAAATCGATGCGAATCGTAAGTTGTTTTAGGGGCGTCACCTTGTCGATTGCGACAAAGTCAACACCTCTGAGGTGACTCACGTTTCTTATGAATATTGATGGATATTCTGTGCAAAGTTGCGCAGGAACTGCTGAAGTGCGGAACATTCAACGGCAAGCTAGTCGGAACATCTATCGGCGAGCTAAAACACCGGTTCCGGTGAACCATAAAAATAGCCCAACTGTGATTCGTTTAACCAATCTTTTCGCTTGCGCAGCGAGGCAAGATCCCTGGCAAAGTTCGCTGCGAAATAATCTGAGATTTTTTGATTGCCATCAATAACTAAACCAATCAGATTTACGTTCAAAAAATACGACTCGTGAAATGTGTGAAACGGTTCGAGAATTTCGTGCTCTGCACAATTTCTGAGCCAATTTCGTGCAGTTGATGTTCCAATTCCTGCGTAGTCTGCAAGCGTGGTGACTCCGGCGCTAATCTGGCCGGCAAGATAACTGGCCAAAATTTCTACTCTGGTTTTAGGCACAATTTTGTATTTGCCAATTTGCTCAACCAGGTGGTCGTAGAAATCTCTGAGTTCATGTTTGGTGATCACGCACTCCAAGCTAGAGCTAAGTTCGATAGTCCTCACCCAGAGCGGAAGTCTCCTCCCTCCACGAGAGTGCAGTATTGCAAACTCTGCCAAATTCAATTCACGGCTATTTCGACTGGAATATTTTTCTCGAGCCACGAAATATGCATTTCGAAAGCGCGCCAAATTGTTCATGTAGTTATCTAGCTGTGCAGAAATAAGCGAAGTCATGTTTGCAGGTTAGAGGCGAGCGAAATTATTGAAAATCGAAACCTAAAAACTGTGGAAAGAATTGGTAATCCGAGCGGGTGTGGAAAGGTTTCTCTAGGTGGGGCTTGGGCTTGGCGTTAAACTCGAGGAATGTCGGAAACCCAGCAAGGCCAGGAGCCAGAGGATAACGAGGCCCGTGGCTTCGCGCTCTACTTTGGTGTGGATGAGGCTACTGCCAAGGCTGCCGGCACATCGCTGAGCCAGATTGCCGCGACCCTGCGCCAAACCTTTGCTGGCCTGGTGCCTGAGGCAGCCGAACAGACCTACGCGGCTGTGGCCCTTGCGCCAAAGGGAGCGGGCGGCAGAAACATCGACGTGGTGCGAGACGCACTGCACGAACCTCGAGCCAAGTTTGCTAAGAACGAAGAAAAGGGTCCGAGCGGTATCTTCGTGGACCTTTCACGTCAGCGCGTTTATCTAAACGGCGAGAACGCAGAATTCACCGCAAAGGAATTTACTTTGCTCACCTATTTGATTCAGCACGAAGGAGAGGCGATTACTCGCGAGCAACTCGTGGATGTAATCACCAATCCAAATGAAGAACCGGCAAACGAACGCACCATAGATGTGCACGTGCGTCGCTTGCGTGCCAAGATCGAAGGTTTCGAAGACATCATTCGCACAGTGCGCGGTGGTGGCTACCGCTTCGACAAGCATCCTGACGTTTCAGTCAACGACTACTCAATCTAGTTGGAGTGGGAATTGTTGAAATGGGTTTGGTGCGCTAAG
>Ga0228703_1000647_pt1 | contig 23987 bp, 21 predicted proteins | sample McNCre217_Aug_MG_3_FD_178020 | JGI IMG/M metagenome (GOLD analysis project Ga0228703, IMG submission 178020) | Freshwater microbial communities from McNutts Creek, Athens, Georgia, United States - 29-17_Aug_MG | ecosystem: Environmental > Aquatic > Freshwater > Creek | place: USA: Georgia... | reverse complement strand
CCATCCTTACCACCGCGAATAAAGCACCGTCGCTCGCATGACCTCTCCCTCCTTTGTGTATTTGGCGTCTCAAAGTCCGCGCCGCCGTCAGTTGTTGGAGCAACTGGGCATCGCCTATGAGCTGTTGTTGCCCGACGCGAGCGAGGATGCAGAAGCCTTGGAAGTCGTGCTGGCGGGCGAAGCACCCAAAGCCTATGTGCAACGTGTGACCGGGCTCAAACTCCAAGCTGCGCTGGCCCGTATGAAACAACGTGGCTTGCCCGCAGCGCCCGTGTTGTGCTCGGACACCACGGTGGCTTTGGGCAAAACCATTTTGGGCAAACCCGAGGATGCCGCCCATGCGCATGACATGCTGGCGCGCTTGAGCGGCCACACCCATCGGGTGCTAACGGCGGTGGCGATCGGCACTGCGCGCAAGCAGCGGAACACCTTGAGCGTGTCGCAGGTGCGCTTTGCGCCTTTGACGCGCCCACAAATTCAACACTATGTGGCCAGTGGTGAACCCATGGGCAAGGCCGGGGCTTATGCGGTGCAGGGCAGGGCGGCTGCCTATATTGAGCACATCAGCGGCAGTTACTCTGGCATCATGGGTTTGCCCATGTTTGAAACGGCGCAGCTGTTGCGCCAGTTCGGCTTCAAGGTTTAACCCTTCACATTTGCCATGCAACAAGACATTCTGATCAATTGGTCGCCTCAAGAAACCCGCGTGGCGGTGGTCGAGACCGGTGCCGTGCAAGAGCTGCATGTGGAACGCACCCTCGAACGTGGCTTGGTGGGCAATGTGTATTTGGGTCGCGTCGCACGTGTGCTGCCTGGCATGCAATCGGCCTTCATTGACATTGGTTTGGAACGCGCCGCGTTTTTGCATGTGGCCGACTTGATGAGCAGCGTGGCCGCACGCCATGCCGAGACCGATGGCGGCACACAGGCCGCTGTGGTGCCGATTGAGAAGCAGGTATTTGAAGGCCAATCCTTGATGGTGCAAGTCATCAAGGATCCCATTGGCACCAAGGGCGCGCGCTTGTCATCGCAAATCAGCATTGCGGGGCGCTTGTTGGTGTTTTTGCCGCAAGACCAGCACATTGGCGTGTCGCAAAAAATCCCGCTCGAACAACGCGAAACCTTGCGCCGTCGTTTGCAGCAACTGGCAGAAGATGGTGCCCCGAATGGCCAAACCGGGGGCTTTATTCTGCGCACCAATGGCGAAGATGCCAGCGATGAAGAGCTGCGCGAAGACATTGCCTATTTGCGCAAAACCTGGGCTCGCATCAAAGAGGCATCGCTGCGTTTGCCCCCTATGTCCTTGCTGCATCAGGACTTGAGTTTGTTGCAACGTGTGTTGCGTGATTTGGTGGGCGAAACCACCCAAACCATTCGGATTGACTCGGCCGAGCAGTTTCAAAAACTGCGTGACTTTGGCCGCGAGTTCATGCCTGCAGCCGCCCAGAAGTTGCAGCTCTACAAGGGTGAAAGACCAATTTTTGATTTGTACGGCATCGACGACGAAGTCGCCCGCGCCTTAGGCCGGCGAGTCGATTTGAAATCGGGCGGCTACTTGATCGTCGATCAAACCGAAGCCCTGACCACGGTGGATGTGAACACTGGTGGCTATGTGGGCGCACGCAATTTTGACGAAACGATTTTCAAAACCAATTTGGAAGCGGCTGGCGCCATTGCCCGTCAGCTGCGTTTGCGCAATTTGGGTGGCATCATCGTGGCCGACTTCATTGACATGGTGCGCGAAGACCACCGTGAAGCGGTGTTGGCCGAGTTTCGCAAGCAGTTGGCGCGTGACCGTGTGAAAACCATGGTGAGTGGTTTTTCTGCCTTGGGGCTGGTGGAGATGACGCGCAAGCGTACCCGCGAATCCTTGGCCCACATGCTGTGTGAGCCCTGTCCGGTATGCGAAGGCAAGGGCAGCGTCAAAACTGCGCGTACCGTGAGCTATGACATCTTGCGCGAGATCTTGCGGGAAGCGCGCCAATTCAACCCTCGCGAGTTTCGTGTCATCGCTTCACCCGCTGTGATTGATGTGTTGCTGGACGAAGAAAGCCAGCACATGGCGGGGCTGAGCGACTTCATTGGCAAGCCCATTTCGCTGCGCAGCGAAGCTGCGATGGCGCAAGAGCAATACGATATTGTGTTGTTATGACCATGATGCAAACACTCTCTGTCCTCGTTTTCAGTCGTGATCTGGATCCCTATTCCTTGCGTATGCTGCACGAGCTGGAGCGCATGGGGCATGCTGTGAATGTGGTGCTTGAACCCCTGCGCAGCGATACTTCGCGCGATTGGGGCACCGAAATTTCGGTGGTGGACCGTGTCAAACTCAATGGACGTTTTGACAAACACGCGGCACAGCGTTATGCCGACCAAGTGGCCAAATGCAAGCCCGATGTGTGTCTGTGCTACACCAGCCGCGCCTTGTCGGTGGCCTTGACCGCGCGACGGCGTCACCATTTCAAGATACCGGTGATCGGTTCGCGTGGTGCCATTGGAGGGGTCAGCGCTTTTTATCTGCAAGATTGGTTCACCTACTTATCGCCTTCTTTGGATGCGGTGACCTGCATGTCGCAGGCGATTGCCAATAAGTTGAGCCACGAAGCGCGTCGCTTCTACCCCAAGCACCCTGGCATGTTTGAGGTGATTTATCCAGGTTATGGCCAACTCATGGATGAACACGAGTTGGTGGGGCCGCGTCATCGCATCATGAGCGAGCGTGTGCGCTTGCTGTGTGTGGCCAATGACAGACCGATCAAAGGCTTGGCTGTCTTGTTGGATGCGGTAGAACAACACGTGGCTTCTGACAATTGGCAGCTGGACATCGTGGGGCAATGCGGCGAGGCCATTCGCCACCGCATTGCGCAGTCACCTAAGCTGCGCCAACATGTGGTGGCCCATGGATTTAGATCGGATGTGCCTGACTTTTTCCGCGCTGCCCATATTTACATTCAACCCACGTTGCAGCCCGGAGAGGGTATTGGCAACTCCATGGCCGAGGCCATGTCGTTCGGTCTGCCTGTCATCACCAGCAATGTCGGTGGCGGTATTGAGTTGACCGAGCACGAACGAACTGGTATTCATTTCGAGGTCGGCAACCCCGTGGCATTGGGACAAGCGATGGACCGCTTGATACAAGACCCTGTGGCTTGCGACGCCCTGGGGCAAGCGGCAGCCCAGACGCTGCAAACACGGTTCAGCTTACACAACGAAGCCTTGGCGTTTGTGGCTTTGTTTAAACGGGTGATGGAGTCGCATCGTCGATGAGCCCATGCTCAGCCGATTGGTACAGCTGCGCATAGGCACCACCGGCAGCCATCAAGTCTGCATGCGAGCCTGTTTCGACGATTTGCCCGGCTTGCATCACCACAATCACATCGGCGTGCTCAATGGTCGATAAACGATGTGCAATGACCAACGACGTGCGACCTTGCATCAAGACCTTCAAGGCATTTTTAACGGCTTGCTCTGACGCGGTGTCGAGCGCTGAGGTGGCTTCGTCCAAAATCAAAATCGGTGCGTCTTTGTAGAGCGCGCGTGCAATGGCCAAACGCTGGCGTTGGCCGCCAGACAGTTGTGTCGCGTTGTGCCCCACCAGCGTGTTTTCTTGCGCAGGCAAGTTGCGCACAAAATCGGCCAAGTGGGCTGCTTCCAGCGCTTTCCAAACGCGTGCGGTGTCCATGGCTTGACCCAAGGCAATGTTGTACGCAATCGAATCGTTGAACATCACCACGTCTTGGCTCACATAGGCCACATGGCTGCGCAAACTGGCCAGTGACCATGCGGGCAAGGCCACGCCATCCAAAGTGATTGAGCCTGAGGTGGGTTCTAAAAACCGAGGCAACAAATTGGCCAAAGTTGTTTTACCTGAGCCAGAGGGGCCGACCAAGGCCACGGTTTGCCCCGGCTGGATGGTGAGGCTCACACCATTCAAGGCCGCTTGTGTGGCCGATGGGTATTGCAATCGGACATGCTCAAAGCGCACCTCACCACGTACCTGTTCGCATGCATACGTGCCTTGCGATTCATCAGCGATGCGCTCTAGCAGGCCAAGCCCACGTTCCAGCGATGTCACGCCACGCGTCAAAGTGCCCGCGACTTCTGACAAGTGTTTGATGGGGGAGATCAGCATCAACATGCCGGTGATGAACGAAGCAAAGCTGCCCACAGTGACAGCTTGACCGCCACCGCTGGGCGTGCTTTGCCATAGCGCTACTGTGATCACCCCAGACAAGGCCAGCGCGGCCAGCATCTGAATCAGCGGTGTCATGGTGGAGTTGGCGATGACCGATTTCAAGGCCAGTTGACGCAACTTGTGGTTGAACGATGCGAACTTTTGGGTTTGATCTGCCTGTGCGTTGTGCAAGCGCACCATGCGGTAGGCGAGCACGTTTTCTTCCACCACGTACGCCAGTTCATCGGTGGCGTCTTGGCTGGCGCGGGTGACACGGTCCAAGCGGCGCGAGAGGTGTTTGACCACCCAAGCAATGGGGGGGAAGATGGCAAACACAATCAGTGTCAGCTTCCAATTCAAGAACAGCAAATAACCCATCAAGGCCAGCAGCGTGACTGCATCCTTGGCCAAAGCAAGCACGGTAGACACCAGCAAAGCGGCCCCATTGTTGACCTCGTAGACCATGCTGTTGGTTAGACCACTGGCATGCTGACTTTGAAACAACAAAGGATCTGCATGCAACAGCTTTTCAAACAACCGTTGGCGAATGCGCTCCATGGCGGCGTTGGTGACCCGCGCCAAACAATAAGCCGCGACAAAACCAGCGATCCCACGCACGCCGAACAGCAGCAACAGCACCACTGGCACTTTCCATAAGTCCAGTTCGCCTTGATGGAAACCGCTGTCCAGCAAGGGTTTCATCAAGGCTGGGATGGCAGGCTCTGTGATAGAACCAATCAAAATGCCAACAATTCCCAGCGCCAATGCCCCTGGATGACCTGAAAACCAGGGTGCCACACGGCGTAGCCGTTGCCATAAAGCGTCGGACTCAGCAGATGGGGTGGCAGGGGTCATAGATCGATGTTCAAAAGTCAGGCAGAGTGGTGATTATCGCCACTCATCCACGCACTAAAATCCGTCACTTCATTCGGCTCTTTCAATTCACCATGACACGTTCTTGTTTCCGCTGGGCCCTTGGGCTGTTGACTGCTTGTGTGGTTGTCTTGCCAACTTGGGCGCAGTTTCGCGTCGAAGTGTCTGGTGTGGGCTTGACCCAAGTGCCGATCGCCTTTGCGCCTTTGCGTGGGGAAGAGTCATCACCGCAAAAAATTGCCAGCATTGTGCAATCGGACTTGGAGCGCAGCGGCCAGTTCCGTGGCTTGGCCGCTGGCAAAACCTCGGATGAAACAGAACGCCCCGACATCAGCTTGCTGCGTCAAAAAGGCGCCGATGCTTTGCTCACCGGCAGCATCAGCCGCATGAACGATGGCCGCTTTGATGTGCGCATTCGCTTGTGGGATGTGGTGCGCAACCAAGACCTGGGCGCCATGAGCTACACCGTGGTCACCAGCGATTTGCGCTTGGCGTCGCACCGTATTTCGGACTTTGTGTATGAAAAACTCACGGGCGACCGTGGTGTGTTTTCAACCCGCATTGCCTATGTCACCAAAGCAGGCGGTCGCTACAACCTGTGGGTGGCTGACTCCGATGGCGAGAACTCGCAATCGGCACTGTCCAGCCCCGAGCCCATCATTTCACCCAGTTGGTCCCCCCAGGGTGGGCAATTGGCCTATGTGTCCTTTGAGTCGCGCAAACCTGTCGTGTATGTGCACGACGTGTCGTCTGGCAAACGCCGTTTGGTGGCCAACTTTCGCGGCTCCAACAGTGCCCCCTCATGGGCACCTGATGGCCGCAGCCTGGCCGTGACCTTGAGCCGCGATGGTGGTTCACAGCTGTTTGTCATTGACGCTCAAGGCGGTGAACCCCGCCGATTGACGCAGTCTGCTGGCATTGACACAGAGCCCGTGTTCTCGCCCGATGGCACCGCCATCTACTTCGTCAGTGACCGTGGCGGCGCTCCACAAATTTACCGCATGCCAGCGATGGGTGGTCCCGCCAACCGCGTCACCTTCAACGGCAGCTACAACATTTCGCCCGCTTTGAGCCCAGATGGCCGCTGGTTGGCCTATGTGTCTCGCATCGGCGGTGCATTCAAGTTGCATGTGATGGATTTGTCCAGCGGCAACGCCACAGCCATCACCGAAACCACGGCCGATGAGCGCCCCAGTTTTGCTCCCAACAGCCGCTTGATCGTGTACGCCACACAACAAGACGGCCGCGAAGCCTTGATGACCACCACCTTGGACGGCCGCATCAAAGCGCGTTTGTCAGGGCAGGGCGGTGACATTCGTGAACCCCATTGGGGCCCGTTCTCCAAATTGCTCCCTTAATTCTTTGACCTTTTGAAATACACCACGCCATGAAAAAATTCCTCTTACTCCTTTCTCTGATTGCGCTTTTGTCTGGTTGCGCCTCTGGCGTGAAGCTTGATGAGGTGCCAGTGGACGACCGCTCTGGCAGTGCCTCAGGCGCGTCTGGCGTCAACGGCTTGGACGCCCGTGGCTTGAATGGCATGAACGGCATCAAGCCAGGCCCTGCGGGCGTGGCATCGGTGATCTATTTCGACTACGACAGCTACAGCGTCAAGCCCGAGTTCCAAAGCGTGTTGGATGCCCATGCCCGCTTCTTGCGTGCTGACAAAACCCGTCGCGTCAACATCGAAGGTCACACCGACGAACGTGGCGGCCGTGAATACAACTTGGGCTTGGGTCAAAAGCGCTCCGAAGCTGTGCGCCGTGCCTTGACCGTCTTGGGCGTGCCAGACAGCCAAATGGAAGCTGTGAGCTACGGCAAAGAAAAACCTGCCGCCCAAGGCGCTGACGAATCGGCCTTTGCCAAGAACCGCCGTGCGGAGATGACCTACCGATGAAAACCCGTTCCCTCCATGCCATTGCCCTCGCTCTGGGGATCTTGTTCTCCGCTGGGGCACAAGCGGCCTTGTTTGAAGATGATGAGGCCCGTCGTGCCATTCTGGACTTGCGCCAACGCATGGACCGTCAAGGCGAAGAAATTCAACAATTTCAGCGCAGCCTGATTGAGCAGCAAAACCAATTCGAAGCCTTGCGTGCCGAAACTGCACGCTTGCGCGGCGAAAAAGAAGAGTTGATGCAAGAGCTGAACCGCCAAAAAGATATTTCCCAAGGCGTCGATGAACGTTTGCGCAAATTCGAACCTAAAAAAGTGATGGTCGATGGCGTGGAGTTTGTCGCTGACCCAGCAGAAACCAAAGCATATGAAGACGCCTTGGCCCTGTTCCGCAAAGGCGACTTTGCAGCCGCGAGCGTGACATTTTCCGATTTCATCAAACGCTATGCCAGCAGCGGTTATGTGGTGCCGTCCTTGTTCTGGGCCGGCAATGCGCAATACGCCAACCGTGACTACAAAGAAGCCATTCGCAACTTCAACCTCTTGTTGGCCAAAGCCCCGAACCACGCACGGGCACCCGATGCCATGTTGTCTGTGGCCAACTGCCAGTTAGAGCTCAAAGACCTCAAGGGCGCCCGCAAAACCCTGGACGACGTTGCCAAAACCTACCCTCAGTCAGAAGCTGCAGCTGCAGCCCGTGAACGGTTGGCCAAACTGAAATAAATTCAAATGAATGAACTGACCACGCTCACCCAACAAGTGCTTGGGATTTTTTTCTTGCTCTCCTTGGTGTTGGGCGCAATCAGCCAACGCACGCACTTTTGCACCATGGGTGCGGTGTCGGATGTGGTGAACATGGAAGATTGGACTCGCGCGCGTCAATGGATGTTGGCGGTCGGCGTGGCCATGATCGGTTTTGCCGCCTTGTCACACACAGGGCAAATTGATGCCTCCAAAACCTTGTATGCCGGATCACGCTTCTTGTGGTTATCTGCCATCGTCGGTGGTTTGCTCTTTGGCTACGGCATGGTCATGGCTTCGGGTTGCGGCAACAAAACCCTGGTGCGCATTGGTGGCGGTAACCTCAAATCGTTGGTGGTGTTTGTGGTCATGGGTATCAGTGCCTTTGCCACCTTAAAGGGCATCACTGCCGTGGTGCGTGTCAACACCGTCGACGCCCTGGCTCTGGACATGCCCGCAGGTGCGCATCTGGGCACCTTGTTCGCGTCGGTCTTGGGTGGCAGTCCTGCAGACGTGGCCCTCGGACTGGGTTATGCCATCGGCGCTGTCTTGATCTTGGCGGTCTTGCGCCATGCCGATTTCCGCACGCTTGAGAACGTGCTGACAGGCTTGGGCGTGGGCGCCATCATTGTGGTGTTGTGGTGGGTGAGCGGCCACCTGGGCTTTGTGGCCGAACACCCAGAAACACTCGAACCCGTTTTCTTGGGCACCGCCTCTGGCCGCATGGAAGCCCTGACCTTTGTGGCACCCGTGGCCCACAGCTTGGATTGGCTGATGTTCTTCAGCGATAAATCCAAGGTCTTGACTGTGGGTGTGGTCTCTGTGGCAGGCGTCATTTGCGGCTCGGCTTTGTCAGCGTTGATGAGCCAAACCTTTCGCTGGGAAGGCTTTGCCAGCACCGATGATTTGGCCAACCATCTGATTGGCGGCGTGATGATGGGCGTTGGCGGCGTCACTGCCATGGGTTGCACATTCGGCCAAGGCCTGAGCGGCGTTTCTACCCTGAGCCTGAACGCGTTTGTCGCCATTACCGCCATCATCGTGGGCTGTGTGATGGCCTTGCGCCGACAAGCCGCGTTGCTGGACATTTGATTTGATTGGCTCCGCTGACTTGCAGCGTCGCTTTGGCGGCCTAGACCGCTTGTATGGTGTCGAGGGGGCAAGCCGTATTCGTGATGCGCATGTGGCGGTGGTCGGCATTGGTGGTGTAGGGTCGTGGGCTGTGGAAGCCTTGGCACGCTGTGGCGTCGGGCAGCTGACCTTGATTGACTTGGACCATGTGGCCGAGTCCAACATCAACCGCCAAATTCATGCACTCGACACAACCGTTGGCATGGCCAAAGTGCAAGCCATGCGTGAGCGCATTGCCCATATCAACCCTGCGTGTGTGGTGCACTGCGTAGAAGAATTTGTGGAGCCAGCCAACTGGCCGACCCTTTTACCCAGCCCGGTCGATGCCGTGATAGATGCCTGCGACCAAGTCAAAGCCAAAACAGCCATGGCAGCTTGGGCCTTGAAGCAGCGCACGGTATTCATCAGCGTTGGGGCGGCTGGGGGCAAGCGCCAGGCGCATAAAGTGGATATTGATGATCTGTCGTTGACGACCCATGATCCGCTGTTGGCCCAACTGCGCTATCGCTTGCGTCGCGAACACGGCGCAGCCCGCGACGGTAAAAAAATAGGTGTGGCCTGCGTGTTCAGCCGCGAGTCAGTCGCGCCGCCTGACCCCAGTTGCGCCATCGAAGGCGATGGCTCCTTGAACTGTCATGGTTATGGTTCAGTGGTCAGTGTGACGGCCACCTTTGGTCAATGCGCAGCGGGTTGGATCATTGAACAAATTTCTTCGCGCCCATTGGCAAAATCGCCAAAATAGCGCTATACTCTAAGTCTTCGCAGGGTACGCGGTGAACACCGTGTATCAGGCGTGATGGGACCATAGCTCAGTTGGTAGAGCAGCGGACTTTTAATCCGTTTGTCGTGGGTTCGACCCCCGCTGGTCCCACCAAAACACCAGCAAACATACAGTTTGCGATGAAAACAGCCACTCACAAGTGGCTGTTTTTCTTTGTGCGCACCGACTACGCACTTTTCTTTCCATCTTCTTATTCTTTTCATACAACCAGCGTAGGCTACTCGCTTGCAAATGGTTTGTTTCAAACACGCCATTGAAAGAGTTCATTGAGCCTGCGAATTCAGAAACGCTCAGGTTCTAGTCAGGTAGTCTCTCAGACAATGAAATTGGTAATAAATAAATAATTAGATATGAAAAGAAAAGTTTTTTCTTGTAATTTGATCGTCTTAATGATCACCTTATCTTGTTGGAGTGTGTTCTGCCAAGCCAAAGACGACAGCAACGAAAAAAAGATCGAAGCTCCAAAAGAATGGTCGTTGTCTGAGCTTGTAGAGGCCTTGAAAGAAAGCAATCCGCAATTGCGCTCTGCGTCGCAAGCTGCAAAGGCCATTGAGTTCGGCATTACACCTGCTCAAGCACTGGACAACCCCATCCTCAGCGTGAGCCAAGACCCTCTCAAGAATGGGCCGTTCAATGTGAATTCTTCGACGGGTATGACATGGGGTTTGTCGCAAAATTTTCCATGGCCTGGCAAAAAACGACTTGCGGGTGAAATTGTGCAAGCACAAGCCGAGTCCACCAAAGAACAAGTCAACCAACTCAAGACGCAGCTCATTGGGCAACTCAAAAGTGTCTGGGTGAGCTGGCAACAAACGACGGCACAGATCGACATCACGCAATCGCAAATTCAACGACTCGAACAGATCAAAGAGATCACCAAAATTCGCTACGCCAACAATGCGGCGGCGTTTGGCGACTATGTCAATGCGCAGGTCACGCAATCTCAACTCCAAACCGATTTGTTAGGTCTAGAACGACAACAAAAAGTGTCGGCAGATCAAATTGCCATGCTGGTGGGGGCGCGCGATTCGCTCAAAGTCAAAACCGTCACGCCATCCGTTGGTATGTCAGCCGAAAAATTAGAACAACTCGAAACACTGGCTTTAGACGTCAATCCGCAAGTGAAATCGTCGCAATTCAATGTCGACTCAGCCAGAAAAAATGTTGAGCTTGCAGAGTTGGGCAAATTGCCAGACTTCAGCGTTGGCGTGATGGCTCACTCGGCATCGCCGCCCTGGGGCTTTAGAAACAATGAAAGTTACGCGCTCAATTTGGGCGTGACGTTTCCCTTGTACTACGGACAAAAAGAAAAAAAATTAGTTGATCAAGCCAAGGCCTATTTGAATTCCGCACGAGAAGCCGATGAATCGCTTCGACAGCAGGTGGTGTTTGGTGTGCGTTCCGCCTATCACCAATGGACGCAGTCACTGGATCAAATGAAGCTCATGGAAGAGCGGGTGGTCAAGCAAGCTCAGATCGGTTACCGATTGACATTGGCCAATTACTCAACGGGTCAATCTACTTACAGCGACCTGTTGAATGCTTTCAACACATTGAAGTCAACCGAAGTCACAAGAGAGCAAGTTCGCTCCTTGGCCATACAAGGCAAAGTGGCGCTTGATGTTGCAGTCGGTGCAATTGAATAAGAAATGACAGTACACATGAAAATCAAAATGAAGCTCTTTTATGCTGTGGCCGCCATGGTGGCCATTGGCTTTGTTGTTCTGGTTGTGAGTTTTTACAAGTTGGAACTCAAGTCCACAGAGCCACCCATCGTAGAAAAGAAAGTACCGACCTTGGGCTTGACGAATGCGCTGATTCAAACCGAAGAGATCAAGCAAGAAGATGTCAATGATGTGGTTCAAATGACAGGCAAGCTGGCTGTTGATAGCCTTCGCTTGCTGCAAATCTCAGCGCGTGTGCCAGGTCGGGTCGATAAGCTGGCGATGATTGAAGGCCAAACCGTGTCCGCTGGACAGCCTCTGGCTTGGATTTACAGCCCTGAATTCATTGCTGCACAAAACGAATTCTTGCTCGCTAGACGCACAGCCAAAACACTGAATACAGAAACCACCAAAGACTTATTCGAGGATGCAAAAGCAACCCTCGATGGCGCACGTAACAAGTTGCGAATTTTGGGTGCCAGCCAGCAAGATATTCAACAGTTAGAAACGCGTGGTGTGGCATCTGAATTCTTGACCATTGCATCGTCCATCCATGGCGTGGTGACCAAGCGCGCCATTGATGCCGGTGGCTACCTCAACACGGGTGACAGCCTTGGCACCGTGGCAGATTTCTCATCACTTTGGTTCTTGGGCAATGTCTTTGAATCGGATTTGCCCAAGCTCAAACTGGGTCAAACCGTTGACATCCAAATCATGGGCTCGCAGTTGGCCCGTTACCAAGGCGTGATCAGTTTTATCTCTCCCACCTTTGATGCTCAAACGCATGCCGTCGTTGTTCGCGTCGATCTTGCCAATCCCAAAGGCGAGCTCAAACCCGATATGTTTGCCAAAGCACAAGTCAAAGTGGGCTTGACCAAATTACCTGTCGTGCCGCGTGTTGCGGTGGTGCAAGATGGCGCGCAATCATTTTTGATTGTTAAAAAGTCAGATGGCCAGTACCAACGTGTTGCCGTGAATGCCGTTCCTGCAAATGACAGTGAGCACCTGGCCATCACCACGGGCGTCCATCCAGGCGACCATGTGGTTGTTGATGGGGGTGTCTTGGTCGATCGTTCTTTGGTGAATTCGATCAAATCAGCAGTCAATCCTGCATCTTCTGCGAGCAGCAAACCATGAGCGGCGTTGACTCTAGCTACGGGCCCTATAAATTTGCCCGCCAAATGATTCGCAACAGGTGGCTCGTCGTTGCCGCCTGTATTGCGTTGTTGATTGCGGGCATCAGTTCTTTTCGCAAACTGCCCATTGAGCCTTATCCCAACGTCTCACCGCTGAACGTTCAAGTCATCACCCAATGGGCTGGACGAAGCACCTTAGAAGTTGAACAGCAACTGACCATACCCATCGAGACTGCGCTGGCTGGCTTGCCTGAAGTCAAGGCATTCCGGTCTATTTCACTGTTCGGCTTGAGCGTCGTCACCATCCAATTCTCAGATCGATCGACCGCATTTGTGGCACGCAACAACGTGCTGCAGTACTTAGGCAATGCCAGTCTGCCTAGCGGTGTGAATCCGCAACTCTCGCCAGATGCTGACGCATTGGGTGAAGTCATGCGCTATCGAATCGATGCCCCTGCTTGGGACTTGACCTCTTTGAAGTCCTTGCAAGATTGGGAAATTTACAAAGCACTCAAAACAGTGCCAGGCATCGCCGACATCACAGGCTTTGGTGGTCGCGTCAAGCAATACCAAATTCTTCCTGAACCTAGCAAGCTGCAACTCTATGGCGTGACGCTCAATCAGCTCATGATGGCTGTCACCAATGCCAACGGCAACACCGGTGGTGACGTGTTGAACACCGGCAGCCAACGTGTGGTGGTGCGCGGCGTGGGCATGCTGCGCTCGCTGGAAGACATTCGCAACATCGTCATTGCGGTCAACAACGGCGTGCCCGTTCGCGTCGGTGATGTTGCTGAAGTTTTGACAGGTTTTGCGCCAAGGCTGGGTTCGGTGGCACAAAACGAAACCGACGACATTGTGGAAGCCATTGTGCTGATGCGCCGTGGCGGTAACGCCAGTGAAGTCTTGGGCCGCGTTCGCGAGCGCATCAAAGACTTGAATGCCTCAGGTTTGCCCAATGGGGTGCAAGTCACGCCGTTTTACGACCGTCAGCATTTGCTCGATTTAACGGTTGAAACCGTTCAACACACACTCATTGTGGGTGTCATTCTTGTGTTGATGGTTTTGTACGCCTTCTTGGCCAACTTTCGTGGCGCTGTCATTGTGGCAATGGTCATCCCGTTGGGTTTGTGCGCCGCGTTTGTGGGCATGATCCAAGTGGGTATTCCTGCCAACCTGATTTCTCTCGGCGCCGTCGACTTCGGTTTGATCGTGGACGCGGCTGTGATCGTGATTGAAAACATCATTCGACTCATCGAAGAAAAACGTTATCAAAACTTGACCGATGCCATCGTGTCTGCGGTTGCCGAAGTGCAGCGACCCGTGATCTTCTCGACGGGCATCATCATCGTGGCCTATTCACCCTTGTTTATTTTGGGTGGTGTTGAAGGAAAAATCTTTCACCCCATGGGCATGACCATGGGTGTGGCATTGCTTGCCTCCATCGTGTTGGCTCTAACCCTTGTGCCTGCCGTTGCTTCGTTGGCATATCGCGGTAACACCGAACTTCACGAGCCCCAGTACATGGTGACCATGATGGCGCGCTACAAAACCCTGGTAACACGACTTTTGGATAAACCCAAAGCTGTCATCGGCGCTGCCTTGGTCGCTTTTGCAGTCACGGTGGTTCTTGCCACAAGACTTGGTACATCGTTCTTGCCCACATTGGAAGAGAACAACTTGTGGGTGCGCGTCACGCTGCCGACCACCGTTGACTTGGACTACTCTATCAAAGTGAGCCAAAAGTTGCGTCATTTCTTTATGGCCCAACCTGAAGTGAAAAGCGTCACCGCTCAGATTGGTCGTCCCGATGACGGCACCGATGCAACCGGTGTCTTCAATCAAGAATATTCCGTGTCATTCAAAGACCCTACGTCTTGGCCCAAAGGCGTTACCCGCGAAGATGTGGTCAAACGCTTGAAGCATGAAATGGACACCATTCCAGGCATTGACATCAGTTTTTCGCAATACATTCAAGACAACGTTGCAGAAGCAATTTCTGGCGTGAAAGGTGAAAACTCTGTCAAAGTGTTTGGCGCTGATCTGGATCAACTCACCACCATCGCAGAACAAATTGAACGTGTACTCGATACAACCCCTGGTGTGGTTGATGCCGGTATTTTGCGAGCCATGGGCCAGCCCACCTTGAACATCATTGTGGACAGATTGGCGTGCGCCAGATTTGGCATCAACGTCAGTGATGTAGAAAACGTGATTGGCAACGCAGTTGGCGGCGGTGTCGCCACCACGGTGCTCGAAGGCGAACGTCGTGTGGATGTGGCCATTCGTTTGCCCACCCAAGACCGCTCCAATGTTGAACGCTTGGGCGTTTTGCTCGTCGATGCACCCGATGGCTCACGCATTCCCTTGAAGATGCTGGCAAAAATTGAACAAGTCAACGGCCCGTTCTTTGTGTACCGCGAAGGCGCTCAACGCTATATGGCCGTTAAGTTTGGTATTCGTGACCGTGACTTAGGCAGCACGGTCGCTGAATTGCAAGCACGCATCGGCAAAGAGGTTGCGATGCCACACGGTTACGCATTGAAGTGGGCAGGCCAATTTGACCAAATGAAAGAAGCGCAACAAAAGTTGATGCTCATCATTCCTGCGACTTTGGCTGTCATCTTCATGTTGCTGTTTTTTGCCTTCAACAGCTTGCGTGATGCGGGCTTGGTGTTGATCAACGTGCCATTTGCCGCTATTGGTGGAATTTTGGCGCTCTATCTCACAGGCGAAGAACTTTCAATTTCAGCGGCCATTGGATTTTTATCGCTGTTCGGAATTGCGATTCAAGACGGCGTGATTCTGATTTCCTATGTGCGCAAGCTGATCGATGACAAGATGAGCCATCACGGCAACATTACCTTCGAAGCCATACGCGATGCCGTCATTGAAGGCGCATCGTTACGCATGCGGCCTGTCATGATGACCGCCTTGCTTGCTGGTTTGGGCCTGTTGCCGGCGGCCTTGTCCCATGCCATTGGTTCGCAAGCTCAGCGTCCGTTGGCCTTGGTCATTGTGGGTGGGATGATGACCACCACGTTGTTGACATTGCTGGTGCTGCCTGCCATTTACATGATGGTTCGCACCTACAAATTAAAGTAAGGCGAGGCCAGGCCAGGCTTCGCGTTTAGCCCATGGCGACGTTGTTTGCAACGTTGCCTGCCACATAGTCTGCATAGTTCTCGATCAACTGGTCATATGCTCTGGCGGCATCGTTGAACAGATTTTGTTTTTGCAACAGCCAGCCAAAATTGAACCAAGCCACATGCTTGCTCTCGGTTTTGTTGAACTCAAGCCATTGACGGTAAAGGTTGATCGCCTCTTCGCAGCGACCTTCTTCTTCTAGCGTTGCAGTGGCTTGCGTGAGTTCTTCAAACGTGAAGTTGGTGAGTCGAGCACCGGACAAATGTAATGGGGTTGACATGGTTTCGTTCCTCCTAAGTTCAATTTCCCGACATTGAACGCATAATTTATGCCAGGTGTAAATTGACACCCCTAAAATCGCCATCTTCATCGCAAGCCTTGCATGAAAATTTGACCTGGCACCTTTGGCAACACGTATGACTGAACTGTTGTTTACTGCTTACTTCTTAGCGTTAATTGCAACCTTGATTATCAAGACTCCCATCATCAAGGGACCATGGCTGTTTTTGCTACGCGCGTTTTTTCCTAACTGGAAGTTTTTTCACGCGGTGGGCCATGTGCCCCATCTGTACGCACGATCGGCAGTGCAGCTGAGTTCCGGGGAATTGAAATGGGCGGACTGGGTTCTGATTTACCCACGCCGTGTGCGCCGTTTGCACCACCTCGTGCATAACCCGGATACCAATCTAGGTCTCGGTCAGCAAAACATGGTGGATCACTTTTGGGCCGACTTGCATGACTTGCCCGAGGGGGCGGATCCCCGTGACTTGGTGAGCTACAAGATGATGCAGCGCTTGACGCACCAAGTGCTGCGTGCGCGTGATGTCAACTTCAGCCACAGCCAGTTTGAGTTGCGCATGGTGCTGGATGGACGAGCCAAAACTCTAGACACACAAGTCATGATGACGTCGCCGGTGGTCGCATGTTGAGTATGTCCTTCGTTCAAATGCTTCTAGAAGCTTGGATCGAAGCGCCCACGCTGATGGCGATTCGCGCCATCGAATTGTTGTTTGCATGGAGTTTGGCCCTTCAAACTCTGGAGTATTTGCGCATGGGCAAGTACACAGCGGATGATGGGTTTTGGTCTTGGCAGTTGCAGCGTGCGGATATTCCAAGCACGACAGTGCGTGCTTGGCTGGATGTGCTGTTCAAACCACGTATGCATCAGCTCCATTTGGTGTTGCGTTTGATGGCTGCGGTGGTGTTGGCCGTGCAGGGTGCCTCGCTGCCTTTGATGGTTTTTTTATTTGCAGGCAATTTGCTCATCCTCATCCGCTGGCGTGGGGCCTTCAACGGTGGGAGTGACTTCATGACCCTGGTGGTGCTCACGGGCTTGCTCATCTCGCAAGTGGTGGGAGCGCTTGGCAATGTGGCGCTGGGTTGGCAAGCGGGCTTTTGGTACATCGCGATTCAGGCCATCACCTCGTACTTCATGTCTGGGGCGGTGAAATTGCTGCGGCGTGAATGGCGCAATGGCTCGGCCATGACCATCTTTTTGAACGGGGCCATTTATGGGCCGCTCTCAGCCACACACCTGTTGCGCAACAAATGGTTGGCTCTGCTAGGTTCGTGGGGCTTCATCGTGTGGGAAATCTTGTTTCCCTTGAGCTTGCTAGACCCACGGCTCGCCGCCGTGTTTTGCGCGGTGGCCGCGCTGTTTCACTTCTTGGTATTTTGGTTCTTTGGCTTGAACCGATTTTTCTGGGCGTGGCTGTGTGCGTTCCCCGCCATCATGTGGTGCAGCGCGCAGTTCAGTGCGCGCTTTGTTTAAGTCACATCAGCCAACGATTTAAGCCATCGCAGCTTCAATCGCCTCCATCGCTTCGGTCAGCTCTAACCAACGCACTTCTAGCGCGGCCAACTCATCTTCCACCGCTTTGAGGCGTTTGCCGGCTTCGGCAATCTCAGCGGGCGGCAGGGGCGTGGCGAGTTTGTCGTGCAGGGCCGTTTTTTCAGACTCGAGCGTGGCCATGTTTTTTTCTACGCCATCGAACTCTTTTTTCAACGGACGTTTCTTCTCGTTGATTTCTTTGCGCAGTTGGGCGTCTTCTTTGCGTTGGTCGCGAGAAGCAATGGGAGCCTTCGGAGCTTCAACCACCACAGGCGCAGCTACTTCAGCTGCAGGCTCCGCAGGTTTGAGCGCCGCCGCATTGGCGGCCGCTACTGCTTCAGCACGCAAGCGCTTGCCTTCTTCCAACAAGTAGCGTTGGTAGTCGTCCAAGTCACCGTCAAACGGTTCCACGCCACCGCGTGACACCATCCAGAACTCGTCACACACCGCACGCAGCAACGCACGGTCATGACTGACCAGCATCACGGTGCCTTCAAATTCGTTGAGCGCCATGCTCAGCGCTTCGCGAGTGGCAAGGTCCAAGTGGTTGGTCGGCTCGTCCATCAGCAAGAGGTTGGGGCGTTGCCACACCAACATGCACAACACGAGGCGGGCTTTTTCGCCACCGCTCATGCTGCCCACGGCTTGCTTGACCATGTCGCCGCCAAAGTTGAACTGTCCTAGGAAGCTGCGCAAGTCTTGCTCGCGTGTGGCTTGGCCTGCCAGCTTGCCGTCGGCCGTGAGCTTTTTGCACAGGTCAATCATGTGCTGCAGCGGGTTGTCGGCGGGGTGCAACACGTCGAGTTCTTGCTGGGCAAAGTAGCCGATGTTCAGGCCCTTGCCTTCGGTCATGTCGCCGCCAATGGCTTGCAAATCACGCGCAATGGTTTTGACCAACGTCGATTTACCTTGGCCGTTGGCACCCAAGATGCCAATGCGTTGCCCTGCCAGCACCGAGCGGCTGACGTTTTGCACGATGACCGTGGGTGGTGTGCCCGCAGGCGCATCGGCAGGGGCAGGGTAGCCCACACTCACGCCTTGCATGCTCAACATGGGGTTGGGCAAGTTGGCGGGCTCTTTGAATTCGAAGCTGAAATCGGCATCGGCCAACAAGGGCGCAATTTTTTCCATGCGGTCCAGCGCCTTGACGCGGCTCTGCGCTTGCTTGGCTTTGCTGGCCTTGGCTTTGAAGCGTGCGATGAATTTTTGCAAATGCGCAATCTTGTCTTGCTGTTTGGCAAAGGCGTTTTGTTGCAGCTCCATTTGCTCGGCACGCATGTCTTCAAACTTGCTGTAGTTGCCGCCGTAGCGCACCAGCTTGCCGTGGTCGATGTGCAAGGTGACGTTGGTTACGGCATCCAAAAATTCGCGGTCATGGCTGATGACCACCATCGTGCCTTCGTAGCGCTTGAGCCACGCTTCCAGCCAAACTAACGCGTCTAAGTCCAAGTGGTTGGTGGGTTCGTCGAGCAGCAACAAATCTGACGGGCACATCAGCGCACGCGCCAATTGCAAACGCATGCGCCAACCGCCGGAGAAGCTGTTCACGGGGTTGTCGAGCTCAGTGGTTTTAAAGCCCAAACCCAAGATGAGCGCTTGTGCGCGTGACTGCGCATCGTGTTCGCCTGCGTCGTACAGCGCCATGTAGGCGTTGCCCAAACGCTCGCCGTCTTCGGTGGCTTCTGCGGCTTTGACTTCCGCACGTGCGTCATTCAGCACGGTGTCGCCTTCAATCACGAAGTCGGTGGCGCTTTGTTCGGTCTCGGGCATGTCTTGGGCCACTTGGCCCATGCGCCATTGCGTGGGGATGTAAAACTCGCCCGAGTCTTCTTGCAAGTTGCCGTTGAGCAAAGCAAACAGCGACGATTTACCTGCGCCATTACGGCCCACCAAGCCGACTTTTTCACCGGGGTTGAGGGTGACGGTGGCGCCTTCGAGCAACACCTTGGCACTGCGGCGCAAGGTGACATTTTTAATCGTGATCATTGTGTATGTGCGCCTTCGACAATCGCTTGGCGTGTGAGGAGTAAGACCTGGTCGTCACCAGCACTGGTCGATAGCCACACGACATCTAAGTGAGGGAAGGCTGCTTCAAAGTGATCGCGTTCATGGCCAATTTCTAAAACCAACACCCCGTGCTCGCGCATGTGTGCTGGAGCGTCGCGCAGCATGTGGCGAATAAAGTCCATGCCGTCGTCACCACCGGCCAAAGCGAGCGCGGGCTCTGCTTTGAATTCAGCGGGTAGTTCGGACATGCTTTGTGCGTTCACATACGGTGGGTTGCACAAGATGAGGTCAAACACGCCATCGGCTTGGGCCAAGCCATCCGACTCAGCCAGCGTCATGCGGTCTTCAAGGCCGTGGCGCTCAATGTTGATCTGGGCCACTGCCAAAGCGTCTTTGGACAAGTCCAAGCCTTGCACCGTGATGTCGGGGAACGCCAGTGCGGCCAAGATGCCGAGGCTGCCATTGCCTGTGCACAGGTCCAGCACGCGCGTGGTATTAGGGGCCAACCAAGGGTCGATGCTGCCTTGGGCCAGCACTTCGGCAATGAGGGAACGCGGCACGATGGCGCGCTCGTCAATGTAGAACGACACGCCTTGCAGCCACGCCTCGTGCGTGAGGTAGGCCGCAGGTTGGCGGCTGGCAATGCGGTGGGCGATGAAGGCTTGCACGCTGGCGACTTGCGTGGCGGGCAGTTCGAGGTTATGTGCTTCGTCCGACACATCGGTGTCAAGCGGCAAACCCAGCTTCCACAACACCAGCCATGCGGCTTCGTCGGCGGCATTGGTGGTGCCGTGGCCGAAGCTCAGGTTGCCTGCGGTGTGGGCAGCGTCAAGCTGCTGCGCGCTCTGTGCAATGAGCGCGCTGAGTGTCATAGATGGGTTCATTGTGCGGACGTGTTGGCCGGTGAGGCCAAGCCGTGCAGTTGTTCCAGCACACGGCGGTAAATGTTTTTCAGGGGATCCAAATCAGCCACGTCCACGTATTCGTTGATTTTGTGGATGGTGGCGTTGGGTGGGCCCAGCTCAATGACTTGCGGGCAGACTTGCGCAATAAAGCGCCCGTCACTCGTGCCACCGGTGGTGGACAGCTCGGTGTCAATGCCGGTTTCGTCGTGGATGGCGCGTTGTACAGCGCCCACCAAGTCACCGGGGGTGGTGAGGAAGGGCAGACCGCCAATGGTCCATGTGAGGTCGAAGTCCAAGCTGTGTTTGTTCAACACCGCAGTCAAGCGTTGTTGCAATTGCTCAGGCGTGGATTCGGTGCAGAAGCGAAAATTGAAGTCGACCACGCACGCGCCTGGAATGACATTGCTCGCACCCGTGCCCGCGTGGATGTTGCTCACTTGCCAGCTGGTGGGTGGGAAAAAGTCGTTGCCTTGGTCCCATTCAATCGCCACCAAGTCCGCCAATGCGGGGCTGAGCAAGTGGATGGGGTTTTTGGCGAGTTGTGGATAGGCAATGTGGCCTTGCACGCCTTTGACGGTGAGCTTGCCGCTCATCGTGCCGCGTCGGCCGTTTTTAATCATGTCACCGGTGCGCTCCACCGAGGTGGGTTCGCCCACGATGCACCAGTCGAGCTTTTCACCTCGGGCCTTCAAGGCTTCACACACTTTGACAGTGCCGTCTAAAGCAGGGCCTTCTTCGTCGCTGGTGAGCAAAAAGGCGATGTTGATATGGGCGTCCGCTTGAGCGGCGGCAAATTCTTCACATGCCACCACCATCGCCGCCAGTGACGCTTTCATGTCACTGGTACCTCGGCCAAACAGTTTGCCGTCGCGGTGGGTGGGGGTGAAGGGGTCGCTGGTCCATTGCTCGATGGGACCGGTGGGCACCACGTCGGTGTGGCCTGCGAATACCAGTGTTTTGGCGCCTGTCTGTGTGCTGCGCTTGATTGCCCACAAGTTGCTCACGTGAAAGCTGTCTGGCCCGCTGTCGATGCGCTCACACTCAAAACCGAGCGGCAAGAGACGCGCGGTGATGATGTCCAAACAACCCGCGTCCTCGGGGGTGACCGAAGGGCGTGAGATGAGTTGCTCGGTGAGCTGGAGTGTGCGAGACATCGACGAGGGCTTCTGTGGCGATCAGTCGCGCAACAAGTCGTTGATGCTGGTCTTGGAGCGTGTTTGTGCATCCACACGCTTGACGATGATGGCAGCGTACATGCTGTAAGGCGCGCCATTTGCTGCTGTTTTGGGCAGGTTGCCGCTGACAACGACCGAGCCCGAAGGCACGCGGCCATAGCTGATTTCGCCGGTAGCGCGGTCGAAGATGGGGGTGGATTGACCGATGTACACGCCCATGCCCAGCACCGAGTGTTCTTCGATGACGACACCTTCAACCACTTCGGAGCGTGCACCGATGAAGCAGTTGTCTTCAATGATGGTGGGGCCGGCTTGCAAAGGTTCCAACACGCCGCCAATGCCCACGCCGCCCGACAAGTGCACGTTCTTGCCAATTTGTGCGCAGGAGCCCACGGTGGCCCATGTGTCGACCATGGTGCCGCTGTCGACATAGGCACCGATGTTCACGTAAGAGGGCATCAAAATCGCACCCGAGGCAATGAAGCTGCCGCGACGCGCTACGGCTGGGGGAACCACGCGCACGCCAGCGGCTTTCATTTCTTCTTCACTCAGGTGGGCGAATTTGGTTTGCACTTTGTCGTAAAAGCCCAGATCACCGGCTTTGATGACGGCGTTGTCGTTCAAACGGAAAGACAGCAACACGGCTTTCTTGATCCATTGGTGCACGGTCCATTGGCCCACGCCCTCGCGGGTGGCGACGCGCAGACGGCCCGCATTCAACTCGGCAATGACATGCTCCACGGCGTCGCGTACTTCGTGCGTGGCGTTGTCCATGCTGATGTTGGCACGGTTGTCCCAAGCGTTGTCGATGATGTGTTGCATTTGATGTTGAGCCATGGCTGTCTTCTCTTGGTTGAAATGAATCTGGGTTGAAATTTAGGGTGCCGCGCTTTGGCGCTGTTTGACGAACGCGACGATGCGTTGCGCGGCTTCCAAGCACTCGGCTGTTTCGGCCACCAACGCCATGCGGATGCGGCCTGCGCCGGGGTTGAAACCCTTGGCATCGCCGATTTGATGGCCGTTGCGCGCCAGGTAACTGCCCGGTAAAACGGTCACATTGTATTGAGCTAGCAAATCCCTGGCGAAGCCCACGTCATCTCCACCGGGTACAGCAGCCCAAAGGTAAAAGCCCGCATCGGGCAAACGCACATCCATCACTTCGGCCAGCATGGGCGTGACGGCTGCAAATTTTTCGCGATACAGGGCGCGGTTGGCTACCACATGGGCTTCATCGTCCCAGGCGGCGATGCTGGCAGCTTGCACCATGCCGCTCATGGCACTGCCGTGGTAGGTGCGATAGAGCAAGAACTGCTTGAGGATGTGGGCGTCACCTGCCACAAATCCGCTGCGCATGCCGGGCACATTGCTGCGCTTGGACAGGCTGGTGAAGGCCACCAGGTTTTTAAAGTCAGTGCGGCCCAGTTTGGCCGCGGCTTCTAAGCCACCCAGGGGGGCTTCTTCGCGGAAATAAATCTCGCTGTAGCACTCGTCGCTGGCAATCACGAAGCCATATTTGTCACTCAAGGCAAACAGCTTTTGCCAGTCGGCCATGGGCATCACCGCGCCAGTGGGGTTGCCGGGGGAGCACACAAACAGCAATTGGGTCTTGGCCCAGACATCGGCGGGGACTTGGTCCCAATCGACGTTGAAGTTCAGTGCAGGGTCGCTGGGCGCGTAATAAGGCGCGGCACCAGCCAACAGCGCTGCACCTTCGTAGATTTGGTAGAACGGGTTCGGGCAAACGACCACCGCCTCAAGGTGTTGACCGTCTGCGCCTGTCTTGGTTGGGTCAATCACCGTTTGGGCAAAGGCAAACAAGGCTTCGCGTGAGCCGTTGACGGGTAGCACCTGCGTGGCAGCGTCGAGCGCCACACCGTAGCGACGCTGGACCCAGTGGGCGCAGGAAGCACGCAACGCAGGCAGACCTGCGGTGGCAGGGTAGGCAGCCAGCTGGGCGGTGGCTGTGCTTAAGGCATCCAACACCAGCTGCGGCGTGGCATGACGTGGCTCGCCAATGCCCAAACTGATCGGGGCATACGCGAGATTGGGGGTGACAGTGGAGAAAAGTTGTTTCAGCCGCTCAAAAGGATAGGGCTGAAGACTCGCAAGCAAGGGATTCATGGCTGCTATTATCCCCGCGCTGTGTGACCGATTTCGAACTCATTTTTCCGTTTATGTTGCTTGACCTGACCCGCGCCCAAGAATTCGCCCTTGACCCGCAACAGCTGCGCGAATTGGTGATGACATTTGAGCAGAGCTTGGCGCAAGAAATGGTGGTCATTCAAACCGCCTTGGTACACAACGAGTCCGTGAAAGTAGAGTATTCCCTGCATGCTCTCAAAGGCTTTATGGCTCTGTTTACCGGGGAAGACTTGGCCCAGCGTGTGACCACGCTGTACCAGAGCAGTCGCAACCAGCCCCTGGATGCGACGGGTGCTGAATTTACTGCTTTGGTACCCACTTTGAATACCTTGTTAACTGAGGTGAGAGCTTGGCTCGGCCCTTTATGATCCTTCCTCTGTCTAGAGA